>Ga0111538_10003751_pt1 | contig 21169 bp, 23 predicted proteins | sample SoiMethybrSBSTD1_FD_79669 | JGI IMG/M metagenome (GOLD analysis project Ga0111538, IMG submission 79669) | Bulk soil microbial communities from a Populus tree surrounding site in Tennessee, USA - Soil MetaG P. TD hybrid SBSTD1 (version 2)... | ecosystem: Environmental > Terrestrial > Soil >... | reverse complement strand
CAGCGGCGCATTCCGCGACAGCCACTCGCCGCCGTTGTCCTGCGTGTAGATCACCAGGGTATTGCGCGTCAGCCCAAGACGCTCGAGCGTCGCCAGTATCTTGCCGACGCCTTGATCGGCACGCTCGACGATCGCTGCATAGTCACGCCGCGAATTGGTCGGGTCTTCCTGCGGCTGGACGAATCGCGCGTTGTCTGCCGCAACTGACGGATGATCGGGCACCTGGAATGGCCAGTGCGCGGCGTTGAAGGCGATCTCGAGGAAGAACGGCTGCTTGGCGTTCTCCTCGATGAACTTCACCGACCGGTCGGTGAAGACATCGGTCGAGTAGCCGGTGACGTGCGTCGGTTCGGTATTCTCGAAGAGGTCGTGCTGCCCGGTTGAATCTGTGTGCTGGTAGTAGTCGATAAGCCCGCTCTTGAACCCGAAGAAGTAGTCGAACCCATGCGCGTTCGGACTGAACTCCGGTTTGTACCCGAGGTGCCACTTGCCGATCAGCGCAGTGCGGTAGCCGTTGTTCTTGAGCAACTGCGGCAGCGTGCGGCCGGTCGCGCGCAGTCCTTGCTCCTGCGCGGTGCTGGGGGCGCCAAGCGGATTCTCGATGCGCGATCGCTGCTGATAGCGGCCGCTGATCAGCATCGCGCGGGTTGGCGAGCAGTTCGGCGCGGCGTAGAAGTCGGTCAGCCGCGTGCCGTTTCTGGCGAGGCTGTCGAGAAATGGCGTCTTGATATCAGGGGCGCCGTAGCTGCCGATGTCGCCGTACCCCACATCGTCGGTGATGATGAGGATGACGTTGGGACGTGACGGTGCCGCTTGGACGGCAGCCGGTGCCTGAGCCGCAGCAGGCGCGGCGCAGGCCAGGACGAGGAGAAGAGTAAATGCTGTGCGCATGGGCCTACTTGAAGATGGCGCGCAAGGCGTCCATCTGAGAGGGATCGACTTCGCCGATCTTCATCGGCGTGACCGATACGTATCCGTTCGACACCGCCCAGATGTCTGTCCCCTGCGGGCCGGTGCCACCTTCCTCGAACTGATTCCAATAGATCGAACGGCCTGACGGATGCTTCGTCTCGACGAAGGATTCCTTGCCGCCTTGCTGCATCGCCTGCGTCGTGATCATGTAGCCCTTGAAACCATCGGGCGGCATGACGGGAATGTTCACGTTCAAGAACGTGTTGGGCGGCAGCCCCCACTGCTTCACGCGGCGGGCGACCCCGAGCACTTCCTCGGCGGCGAATACATAGTCACGCTGCGTACCGGCTTCGGCGAGCGAAGCCGCGATGGCCGGCACGCCCATCATCGCACCTTGTCGTGCCGCACCAACCGTTCCCGACAGATACGCCGCGTACCCAAGGTTGTATCCGCGATTGATGCCCGAAACGACGAGATCAGGCTTAGGCGTCACGATGTTGCCGATCGCGACATTCACCGTCGTGGCCGGCGTCGCCGTGAGCGAGATCGCTTTCAAGCCGTTCGGAAGCGTGAGATCAGTCCGGAACACCGGCTCGGTGGTCACAATCGAGTGTCCCTTGCCGCTCTGATTGTCCGCGGGCGCGACGACGATGACCTGACCGATGGCCTGCAGCGTCTGCGCGACGATCGCGATGCCCGGCGCGCGCACACCGTCATCGTTGCTGATGAGAATGCGATACGGCGGGGGTTGCGGGCGCTGCTGGGCCTCAATTGGCGCGAAGACACACGCCAGCAGCAGCGCAATGCAAAGAAGGGGTCTCGGCATGGCGCCGAGATTATCAGAATGCGGGGTTCGGACGCTTCGTCACGCGGTAGATCGCCCAGACCAGCAGTCCGAGCAACGCGACCGGCAGCAAAGGCGCCAACAGCGAGAGCACCGCGGTCAACAACGCTCCAATCAGCGCGATCACCACGACCACCATCACAATCGGTCCGATGATGAGTCCGAGCAGTCCGCCGAACAGGCCGAACACCATCCCCAGGATGCCGCCTATCAGCTTGAACAACAGGCGAATCGGGAATGTGACCAGCCAGATCACGGCGCCGATCACGATGAACGGAATAGCGACGGCGCCAGCCAAGGCAAGTGCCAGAGCGCTGAGGACGATGAAGCCGACCATCCTAACGGACTTTACGGGAGGTGTCCGGTGGAGGTTCCCGACAATCGAGGACGCTTGAACTACTGAGGCTCTTCCGGCTTTTTCGCGACGGGCACGTCGTACAGGACCAGCCCGCGGCGGACTTCCTCCATCGCGACGCGTTCGGCTTTGAACGGTATAACGCGAGGGGTCTCGGCGCCATCGTCATCCGAGCTCAGACGCGGCACTGCACCGCGGCGCAGCTGCTTCGCACGCATGGCGGCCACATCGACAAACAGGAAACGGCTTTCGATGGGAGCTGCTTTCGGACGAGGAGCACTCGGCTCGGTTTGACCGTCCGAACCGAGCAGTTCGTCTGTGTCGGTCATAAGGAATGAGACTAACACACAGGTAGGTGGTAGCTGGTAGGTGGTGGCTGTCGCAAGTAGCGGTAGCCAGTAGCCGCTACCAGCTACCAGCTACCGACTACCAGCTAGTCTACGCCGCCACTTCGACGTTGATGGTCCGCGGCTTCGCTTCTTCCTTGAACGGCAGCTTCACGGTCAGCACGCCGTTCTTGAATTCAGCGCTCACCTTGCCGGCGTCCACTGTGTTGGGCAGCGTGAACGACCGGGTGAAGGTGCCGTAGCGGCGCTCAACACGCCGGAACTGATCCTCCTTCACATCCGCGGGCAGCTTCTTCTCGCCGCGGAGCGTCAGGGTGTTGTGCTCGACGGTCACCTCGACGTCCTCACGATTGACGTCGGGCAGCTCGACCTTGATCACCAGGTCGCGGCCGGCCGTCTCGAAGATGTCCACTGGCGGCAGCCAACCTCCGCGCGCGGTCAAGTCCTCGTCGCGCAGGTAAACGTCTGTCAGCAGCCGGAACGGATCAAATCGAGTGATGGTCATTGTGTGTTTCTCCTCTATCGCAGGCGGGTCTACCCGCCGCTACGCATCCACGACTTCGCCATCCTTGACGGTGTCGTCCTTCTCTGAGGCCTGGGCGCCGGGCGCTGCGGCCTGCTGTTTGTAAAGCTGTTCGGCCAGCGCGTGGGACACCTTCTCGAGCTCTCCGCGCGCACTGCGGATCGCTTGCAGGTTGTCGCCCTTCACGGCCTCGCGAACCGCCGCGATCGCGGATTCGACCTTGCCCACCTCGATCGACGGCAGACGATCGCGGTTCTCGTTGACCGTCTTCTCCACCGAGTAGGCGAGCGAGTCAGCCTGGTTGCGCTCGTCAATGAGCTCGCGCCTGGCCTTGTCCTCCGCCTCGTGCGCGGACGCGTCCTTCACCATGCGATCGACTTCGTCCTTGTTCAGACCGGACGAGCCGCTGATGGTGATCTTCTGCTCCTTGCCCGTGGCGACGTCCTTCGCCGTCACGTTGACGATGCCGTTGGCGTCGATGTCGAACGCCACCTCGATCTGCGGCACGCCGCGCGGAGCGGGCGGCAGTCCCACCAGGTGGAAGCGGCCGAGCGTGCGGTTGTCGCGCGCGAACTGGCGCTCGCCCTGGAGGACGTGCACTTCGACGCTCGTCTGGCTGTCCGTCGCGGTCGAGAAGATCTCGCTCTTCCGCATCGGAATCGTGGAGTTCCTCTGAATCAGCGTCGTCATGACGCCGCCGAGCGTCTCGATGCCGAGTGAGAGTGGCGTCACATCCAGGAGGAGAAGGTCCTTCACCTCACCCTTGAGCACACCACCCTGAATCGCCGCGCCGACGGCGACGACTTCATCCGGGTTCACGCCCTTGTGCGGCTCTTTACTGAAGTAGTCCTTGACCAACTGCTGGACCTTGGGCGTACGGGTCGAGCCGCCAACCAGCACGACTTCGTCGATGTCCGACGGCTTCAGTCCGGCGTCGGCGAGCGCCTGCTTCACCGGGCCCATCGACCGCTGGAACAGTTCGTCGGCGAGCTGCTCGAACTTCGCCCGCGACAGCTTCATCTGCAGATGCTTCGGACCGCTCGAGTCCGCCGTGATGAACGGCAGATTGATGTCCGTCTCGAGCAGCGTCGAAAGCTCGATCTTGGCCTTCTCCGCCGCTTCCTTCAGACGCTGAAGCGCCATGCGGTCCTTGCCCAGATCGACGCCGTCGCTCTTTTTGAACTCGGCGATCATCCACTCGATGATTCGCTGATCGAGATCGTCGCCGCCGAGATGGGTATCGCCGTTGGTCGCCTTGACCTCGACAACGCCCTCACCCACTTCGAGGATCGACACGTCGAACGTGCCGCCGCCGAAGTCGTAGACAACGATCGTTTCGTCCTTCTTCTTGTCGAGGCCGTACGCGAGTGCCGCAGCGGTGGGCTCGTTGACAATGCGAAGGACGTTGAGGCCCGCGATCTTGCCGGCATCCTTGGTGGCCTGACGCTGCGCGTCATTGAAGTACGCGGGAACGGTGATGACCGCATCGGTGACTTTCTCACCGAGGTAGTCCTCAGCGGCGCTCTTCAGCTTCTGCAGCACGACGGCCGAGATTTCGGGCGGCGAATACTTCTTGCCGCGCACGTCCACCCAGGCATCACCGTTGTCGGATTTGACGACCTTGTACGGGACGCGGGCGACTTCTGCGGAGACCTCGTCGTGCTTCCGGCCCATGAAGCGCTTGATCGAAAACACGGTGCTGTCCGGGTTGGTCACGCTCTGCCGCTTGGCGACCTGACCGACAAGCCGCTCGCCTTCCTTCGTGAACGCGACGACAGACGGCGTGGTTCGACCGCCTTCCTGGTTCACGATGACGGCGGGCTCACCGCCCTCCATGACAGCGACCACTGAGTTTGTTGTGCCGAGGTCGATTCCTATGACCTTGCTCATCTTGTGATTTCTCCTAGTGATTTCAATGATAACAAGATATGAGTCCTTGTCAAGCACCTAATATTAGTTAGATACACTCATATCTTGAGGCCGTCATCTATGACGCGGTTTCCCAGTGACTGGATTCCTCAAGAGGAGGTCTGGCTGGACCCGAACTGTCGAAGCGCCCCCAAGCCATGCGATGATGGCCGCCGTGGCCCAGTTTTCCTTTGTTATTCCCTCTGCCGAAACCCAGGACCTGGCTGGCGACCTTCGGGACCTCTTTTCCGATCTGGAAGCGACGCTCCTCCCCGAGCAGCGCGTCTACTCCGGCGAATGCCATCCCGCGCTCGACGTGCTCGAGACCCAGAACGGCGTTGAAGTGATCGTGGATGTGGCGGGCGTGGCCCCACAGGCCATTCGCATCCTGTTTCGGGGAGACACGCTGGTGATTGCCGGCGAGAAGGCGCCAGGACCCTCAGCCGCCGAGCCGACCTTTCATCTGGTCGAACGCGAATTCGGCCGCTTCGCCCGCGCCGTTCGATTGACCGGTGCGTTCGATGTGTCTCGCGCACGCGCGTCGCTGATCGGTGGCGAGTTGACGATCGTCCTGCCCCGCCTCGCCGAGCGCCGTGGCCAGCCGCACATCATTCCGCTCACCAATGGCGACGGCCGCTCATGAACATCCTCTTCATCGGCGACATCGTCGGCCGTCCCGGCCGCGAACTGATTCGTAAGGGCGCGCGCGCACTGGCCGAGAAACACGGGGCGGACCTTGTGATCGCCAACGCGGAGAATTCGGCCAACGGCTTCGGGATCACCAAGGACATCGGCGACACCCTGCTCGAACTGGGCGTCGACGTGATGACGTCGGGCAATCACATCTGGGACAAGAAAGAGGCGCTCGAGTACATCACGGGCGAGCCACGTCTGCTCCGCCCGGCCAACTATCCCGCCGGCGTACCTGGCCGCGGCTCCTACATCGCGCGCACGGGGGATGGCCGCGAGGTCGGTGTCATCAACGTGATGGGCCGCGTTTTCATGACGCCCATCGACGATCCCTTCGCGGTTGTCCTGCGCGAAATCGAGGCCATTCGCCACCGGACACGCGTCATCATCGTCGATTTCCACGCGGAGGCGACCAGCGAAAAGATCGCCATGGGCTGGCATCTCGACGGCAAGGCGACGCTCGTGGTCGGCACGCACACGCACGTGCAAACGGCCGACGAGCGAATCCTTCCGAGCGGCACGGCGTACATGACCGACGCGGGCATGACCGGGCCTCACGATTCGATCATCGGTATGGAGCGTGAGCCATCGCTGGCGCGCTTCCTGACCGGAATGCCAACAAAGTTTGAGCCGGCAACGGGCAACCCACGCCTGAATGGCGTGCTCGTCACTGCCGACGATAAGACCGGCCGCGCCACGGCCGTCACGCGAATCAGCTACTCAGATGCCGAGCTCACGGCGTTGAGCAAGACGACCGAGCCTGTGCACGCGCACCAGCGATGAGCCTGTTCGATCTGCCCTTCGAGGAACCCACACCAGAGGCCAAGCCCGAGCCCGAGCCCGAGCGGCCGGCACGAAAGCCTCCCGCGTCACGCGAGCGACGCATTCACACCGTCTCGGAACTCACTGGCCGCATCCGGATGCTGCTCGAGGAGGAGTTCGTCGAGGTGTGGGTCGAAGGCGAGCTGTCGAATTGCAAGGTGTGGAACACCGGTCACCTGTACTTCACGCTGAAGGACGCGAACGCGCAGATCAAAGGCGTGATGTTCCGCTCGTCGCTGCTCCGCCTCCGATTCAAGCCGCAGGACGGGTTGCGCGTCGTGGCGCGGGGCCGCGTGTCGGTCTACGACCCGAAGGGTGAATATCAACTCGTTTGCGAGCACTTCGAGCCTGAGGGTCTCGGCGCGCGGCAGCTCGCCTTCGATCAACTCAAGCAGCGCCTCTCGAAAGAGGGCTTGTTCGAGGAGCGCCGCAAGCGTGCACTCCCTGCCCTGCCGCGAAAAATCGGCGTGGTCACCTCGCTCGATGGAGCGGCCATCCGCGACATCCTCAAAGTGCTCGGCCGTCGCTACGCGAACGCGCACGTGATCATTCGCCCAACCCGCGTGCAGGGCGAAGGCGCGGCCCTGGACATTGCCCGCGGACTCTCCGCCATCGGTCGCGTCGGCGGCGTAGACGTCGTCATCGTCGCTCGCGGTGGCGGATCGATGGAAGATCTCTGGGCCTTCAACGAAGAGGTTGTGGCCCGCGCGATTGCTGGCTGTCCGGTGCCGACGATTTCCGCGGTCGGCCATGAGACCGACGTCACGATTGCAGACTTCGTCGCCGACGTTCGCGCGCCCACCCCGTCAGCGGCGGCGGAGATCGTCGTGGCCCGGCACGATGACTTCGTCACGCGCATCGATCGCCTGACCCGCCGCGTCGGCGCAGCGATGGCGGCGCGGCGGCATCGTCTCGAGTCGCGGCTGCGCACGCTCGAGGCACGTTCTGGGTTCGCTGGTACGCGAGGCCGTCTGGCGATGCGTGGCCGACACACCGCCGAACTCACTCACGAGCTCGGTCGTGCGATGCGGGCGAGTCTCTCAAAGCGCGAACGACGCTATCAGCGTCTGCGGCTGTCGCTGGAAACATTCGACGTGCGCCGCCGGCTCGCCGGCGTGCGCACACGACTCGTGTCTGGCGAGGGCAAGCTCACGGCCGTGATGGATCGCCGCCGGCACACGTTCCAGTCCCAGCTCGGCTCCGTCGCCGCCAAGCTCGAGAGCCTGAGTCCGCTCGCGGTACTCGCGCGGGGCTATGCTGTGTGTTGGAATGGCGATCGGACGGCCGTCATCCGCGACGCCTCGAGCGTCGCCGTCGGCGACGCGGTCACCGTCACCCTCGCGCGCGGTGAACTCTCATGCGAGGTCACCGACCGCAGACCGGAGACCGCAGACCGGAGACCGTAGACCGTGGATTCAACGATCAAGGATTTCGAAGCCGCGATCGCCGAGCTCGAGACGATCGTCAAGAAACTCGAAGAGGGCGACCTGCCGCTCGAATCCTCGCTGCAGCTGTACGAGCGCGGCGTCCACCTCTCTCGTTATTGCCATGCGCGCCTCGAGGAAGCCGAGCGGCGCATCGAGATCCTGAATGAGCGAGGCCAGCTCAAACCGGCACCGGCGACGCTGACCTCTGACGATGAGTCGAAGGTTTGACGGCGATAGAGCTTACCGTCTATCTCGACGCGCGCCTCGCTGAAGTCGAAGCCGCACTCACGTCGATCCTCCCGCGCAGCCCCGAGTGCCCACCCGTCGTGGCCGAGGCGATGCAGTACAGCCTCATGGCCGGCGGCAAACGTCTGCGTCCGATTCTCTGTCTGGCCAGCGCCGATGCGGTCGGCGGAGACCGCTCACTTGCCATGCCCGCGGCATGCGCCATCGAATTGATCCATACCTACTCGCTGATTCACGACGACCTCCCCGCCATGGACGATGACGTCATGCGACGAGGACGGCCGACCCTGCACGTCGTCGCCGGCGAGGGGATGGCGATCCTTGCGGGCGACGGGTTGCTGACGGAAGCGTTTCACGTGCTGGCGCGTGAGCCGCGCACGTCCGACCCGGATCTCTTCGCGCGCAAGCTTCGTGTCATCGAGACAATCGCCGGCGCGGCGGGCGCGGCCGGCATGGTGGGCGGACAGGCGATCGATCTCGCCTCCGTCACACCCGATCGGTCTGGACAGATGCCTGCGTCACTCGACGCTGAGGCGCTCAAGACGATGCACAGCAAGAAGACCGGCGCGTTGATTCGGGGCTCGGCGAAGGCGGGCGCGATCATGGGTGGTGGTGACGACGCGCAGGTAGAGGCGATCGATCGCGCGGCGGGCGAGTTCGGTCTGGCGTTTCAGATTGTGGACGACATTCTCGACGTCGAGGGTGCATCGGCGGAGCTTGGCAAGACGGCCGGCAAAGATGCGGCGGCGGGCAAGCCGACGTACCCGCAACTCTACGGGCTCGAGGCGTCGCGGCGCATGGCGCGCGATTGTCTGGCACGCGCGGAGAGCGTCCTTGCGGGAGCGAACCTGGCCGACGCGCGGCTGCTCGGCATCGGCCGCTGGATTGTGGAGAGATCGAAGTGACTGGGGTCAGATCTTGATTCTTGCATGCATGAGCGGTGTGCCAGCCGAACGGTGCAAGAATCAAGATCTGACCCCAGATGTCTCGCGTACGACTTGATCAGTTAATGCTCGATCGACAGCTCGCACCCTCGCGCGAGCGGGCGCGGGCGTTGGTCATCGCCGGGCAGGTGACCGTGGACGGCAAGACGGTCACCAAAGCGGGCACGGCGGTCGATGACACGGCGGAAGTCGCGCTCGCCGCGCCGGATCATCCGTACGTCGGCCGCGGCGGGCTGAAGCTCGCGCACGGCCTGGACACTTTTCAGATACCGGTCGCCGGCCGAGAAGGGCTCGACATTGGCGCATCGACCGGCGGCTTCACCGACGTGATGCTGCAGCGCGGTGCGACGCGCGTGGTCGCGCTCGACGTCGGTCACGGCCAGCTGGATTGGCGACTGCGACAAGATCCGCGCGTCGTGGTCCTCGAGCACGTGAACGCGCGCAACCTGACGCTCGACATGCTGCCCGGCAAGGTGGATCTCGTCACCATCGACGTCTCCTTCATCTCCCTGTCTCGCATTCTGCCGGTCATCCCTCCAGTGCTGCAGCCAGGCGCGGACATCGTCGCGCTCGTCAAGCCGCAATTTGAAGCGGGCCGCGAGGAAGTGCGCAAAGGCATCATTCGCGACGCGGCGATTCATGCGCGGGTCCTCGACGAAGTCTCGGAGGCGGCCGCTGAGGTAGGATTGACGCGAGTGGCGTCCACTCCGTCACCCATCACGGGCCAGAAAGGCAACGTCGAGTTCCTCTGTCACTTCCGCGCGTCATGACCCAGGCACAAATCACTCGCGTCGGCATCGTGGCCAAGACCGGCCTGGTTGCCGCCGCCGATCATCTGCATCGCCTCGCGAAATGGCTGCGTGACCGGCAGCTGGAGCCAGTGTTCGAAACAGATACTGCGACCCTCGCCGGCGACACCGCAGGCGCGCCGACCTACTCGCGCGAGACGCTGCCCGCCCAAGTCGATTTCATCATCGTCCTCGGCGGCGACGGCACGCTCCTCAGCATGGCGACGCGGACGGCGCAATCGGGCCGCGATATCCCGATCCTCGGCGTGAACTTCGGCAGCCTCGGTTTCCTCACCGAAGCGCGCATCGACGAGCTCTACACGGTGCTCGAATCGGTCCTCAACGGCTCGGCGACCTTTGACGATCGCGCCATGCTCGCCGCGGATGCGTACCGCTCACGCGAGCACTTCGACTCTCGCATCGTCCTCAACGACGTCGTCTTCACCAAGGCGGCGCTGTCGCGGATCATCGAGCTCTCGGTGTCGGTAGGCAGCGGGCTGGTGATGAAGGTCAAGGCCGACGGGTTGATCATCGCAAGCGCGACCGGATCGACGGCGTACAACCTCGCGGCAGGCGGCCCAATCATCCATCCCCGTGCTGACGCGATCGTGCTCACGCCGATCGCGCCGCACACGCTGACCAACCGGCCGATCATCGTGCCGGGCGGCGAAGTCATCGAAATCCGCCCGCAGGTGCAGGGGACGCTGGACGAGATCTTCGTGACCTACGACGGCCAGTCTGGTTACCCCCTGCAGGAGGGCGACATCGTCCGCGTGCGCCGCTCGGAGCGGACACTGAAGCTGGTCAAGGCGCCGCGCAGCTATTTCGAGCTGCTGCGCGAAAAGCTGAAGTGGGGAGAACGCGGCGGCCGCGAATAGAAGGAGCTACCGATGACGATTCGACGACTGGCTTTCACGATCGCGGCGTTCGCGCTGGCCACGCTGACGCTGACCGCAGCGCAGCAGCGCCCGCCTGCCCTGAGCGGAGTCGAACGGGCTTCTGTCAAAAGCGTTCGGCTATACGTATTCGAGAACGGATCGATTCGCGGTCTCGACCCCAAGCTGTTCAACTTCACGCGCGAAGAACTCAAGCAGGTGGACTTCACCAACACGTCCTACCTCATCGTCCACCCAAAGGGGACGCTCATGTTCGATTCCGGCGCGGTTGAAGACAGTCACTTCAAGGGCGACGGCGCACCGGTGAGCGAAGGCATCATGACCGCCACCAAGCCCCTGCTGCCGCAGCTCGCCTCGGCCGGCTATAAGCCGTCGGACATCACCTACTTCGCGATGTCGCACTACCACTCGGATCACACGGCCAACGCCAACGCCTTCGCCGCGGCGACGTGGATTGTTCAAAAAGCCGAGCGTGACTTCATGTTCTCTGACAAGCCGCAAGGCATCATTCAACCAGCACAGTACAGCGCGTTGAAGGATGCGAAAACCAAACTACTGAACGACGAAGACTTCGACGTATTCGGCGACGGGGCGGTGGTGGTCACGTCTGCGCCCGGGCACACGCCGGGCCATCAGGTGCTGTTCGTGAAGCTGCCGAAGACCGGCCCCGTCGTCCTGGCGGGTGATCTGTATCACTACCCCGAGGAACGCACGACCGGCCGCATTCCGACCTTCGAGTTCAACGCCGAGCAATCCAAGGCATCCCGCGCGAAGATCGAAGCGTTGATCAAGCAGGCCGGCGCGCAGCTATGGATTGAACACGACATCGCCACGCACGCGAAGCTGGCAAAGGCACCGGCATTCGTCGAATAGCGGCGGCGGTGTGTGCGACGCTTTACCGCCGCCTCGGCGCCTCCGGCGACGCGTTGGAGGGCCCCCCGGCGCGTCCGCTCCCACCTGAGGCACGCGCCGCGCGTTGGGCTCGGAAGTACAGGACCTGGTACTGATACACGTTCGCGTTGTGCTCCTTCAGCGTCGCGGCGAACACGTGTGAGCCGTCGTTCCGACTGACGAAAAAGAGATACGGGACGTCGGCAGGCGAGAGCGCCGCTTCCAGAGAGGCACGGCCGGGAGCCGCAATCGGACCCGGCGGCAATCCCGGATAGCGGTACGTGTTGTAGGGCGAGTCAAAGTTCAGATCTTCACGCCTGATGTTGCCGTCATACTTCCCCGCCTTCATCAGCGCATAGACGACCGTCGGATCGGCCTGCATGCCCATGCCCTGCTTAATGCGGTTGCGATAGACCGCTGCGACGAGCGGCCGTTCGTCGGCTCTCGCGGTTTCCTTCTCGATGAGCGACGCCAACGTCACCACTTGTCGCGTCGTCAACCGCTGCGCCTCGGCACGAGCCCGCAACGTGTCGTCGTACGAGGCACGGAATCGATCGACCATCATCGCGACCAGGCGCGAAGCGTCGGCGCGGCGCGGCAGCGGGTAGGTTTCTGGAAACAAATAGCCTTCAAGATCCCTCGCCTTTGCGTCGAGATCCTTCACCAGCGCGCCATCGCCGGCCGCCTTGATGAAGGCTCGTGCCGGTCCGAAGCCTCGCGCCTCGAACACCTTCGCCATCTCCGCGATGGTCAGGCCTTCGGGGAATGTCAGGCGCTGGGTATACACGTCGCCGCTGGCGATCTTGTCAACGACGGCGAGCGGACTGACTGGCTGATCGAAGCGGTACTCCCCCGCCTGAAGCGCGCGCGAGCGGCCCGACCACCACATCGCCGCTCGAAGGAGGAAGTCGTCGGAGACGACGCCCGCCTCGACCAGACGACGGCGGATCTCAGCGGAACCCGCCCCTTGCGGAATTTCGACGAAGACTTCAGTGCCAGCGAACCCTTTGTACGGCTCCTGGAGGCGTTGCCGCAGTTGGTAGGCCAGTAGTCCGCCGGCGATGGCGCCGATAACAACTATGCCGATGAGCGAGAGCAGCAGTTTGCGAATCACTGTTCGTCGAGGTAGTCCTGAAGAATGATGGCGGCGGCCGCGGCATCGATCTGTTTCTTCCGCTCCCGCCAGTTTTTCTCGCGCAGGGCGAGACGACTCTCGGCTTCCCGGCTCGTCAGACGTTCGTCCTGCAGGATGACCGGCACCGCAATGCGCGCGCCGACGGCGGCAGCAAACGCCTGCACGCGCGGCGTCATGTCGTTGGGCGATCCGTCGAGCCGCCGCGGAAGCCCGACCACCAGCGAAGCAAGGCCATCCTCTTCTGCCGCGAGCCGAGCGAGTTCGGTCACGGCTCGATCGACCGCGTCGCCCTCGAGGCCGGAGGTCTGCAGTACGCCAAGCGGCCGGGCCAGAGTACCCGTGACGTCGCTGACCGCCACACCAATCCGCCGATTACCCACATCGAGTCCTGCCACGCGTCCCACGACGTATAATTCTCGCATTCCTCGCTCATCTTCTCTTCTTTGTCGAATGGCGGTGGTGGTTGGAGCCGCCCTGACGGCTGCGCTGGCGGCTACCCTGGTGGCGCAGACTCCGCCGGTGACCGGGAATCAGGGTGACCGCATTACCGATCGCATCCGCGCGCTTCAACGCGAAGCCGATCGACTGGCCGGCGAAGCGCGGACGCTCGTCGGCGATCTGCGCAAGCTCGAGATCGAGCGCGACCTCAAAGCCGAGCAAGCGAAGCAGTCGGCGGCCGAGGCCGCCGCTGCACAGGACTCGCTGCGGGAAACCACCGATCGCCTCGCCAACCTCGAACTCCAGCGATTGTCCCAGTTGCCGGACATGAAGAAGCAGCTGGTCGATGTCTACAAACGCGGCCGCAGCGGATATGCGCGCATGCTCTTCGACGCCCGCGATTTGCGCGAGTTCGCGCGCGCCGCGCGCGCGATCGGGTCGCTGGCGACGATCAACCAGAAGCGGATGGACGACCATCGGCGCACGCTCGATGCCGTTCGGAAGGAGCGAACGGCGTTCGCGCAGCGGGCGCGCGAGTTGCAAACACGCGACGCCGCAGCCCGCCAGGCCCGCAGCGAGGCGGACCGCGCCGTCTCGGCACGCTCGGCCCGGATGGCGGAGATCGACTCGCGCCGCGACCTCAACGCGCAGTACGTGGGCGAACTGCAAGTGGCCTACGACAAGATCCAGCAGGAGCTCAAAGCAACCGAGGGCCGTGGTGACGCTGTCAACGTCCCGCTGCTCCCCTTCCGTGGCGCCCTGGAATGGCCGACGACGGGCCGGGTCGGCAGCCGGTTCGGCCAGGCCGAGGGCCGGCTGGGTGGAAGTGCCGTCAAAAACGGCATCGAGATCGCCTCGACGGAAGACCTTCCGGTCAGGGCGGTACACGGTGGAACGGTGGCGTACGCTGACGCCTTTACCGGTCTGGGCACGCTGGTGATCCTCGACCACGGCAGCAATAACTACTCGCTCTACGGCTATCTCGGAGCTGCCGGCGTGCAAACGGGAGCGACTGTAGAGACCGGCGCTGAGATCGGCCGCGTCGGCGCGTCGCCAGCTGGACCGCCGGCGCTCTATTTCGAGCTCAGGATCGACGGTAAACCGACGGATCCCGTACAATGGCTCAAGGCTCGGTAATCCAACGACATCGGAGTTCTTGATGACTGCTCGCACCCGCCTGTGGGTTCTCGCCATATCGACGCCGATCATCGTGTTCGTCCTGGTGGGCGGATACCTGGGTCAGGCGATGGCGAAGGATGACACCTATCAGCACCTCCGGGTGTTCGATGATGTCGTCACACACGTCGTCAACAACTATGTCGAGGAAGTCGATCTGAAGCAGGCGATGCGCGGCGCCATGCGCGGCCTGGCCGAAGCGCTCGACGCCGACAGCGCCTTCCTCACGCCCGATCTGGTGCGCACCGTCGAAAGCAACTCGAGCGCCGGACCCGCGGACGTCGGTATCGAACTGGTCCGTCAGTACTATTTGAGGGTCGTCTCGGCGCGGGAGGGATCTCCGGCGGCCAAGGCCGGCCTTCGTACTGGTGACTTCATCCGCGCGATCGACAACAAACCCACCCGCGACATGTCGGCGTACGAAGGCGCGCGTCTTCTGCGCGGCGCGGCCGGCTCGAAAGTCACGCTGCTCGTCTTCCGCGGCAACGCCGCCGATCCTCACGAGATCGCGCTGGTCCGCGAGCGCATTGGCGGACCGGAGCTGAACTCGCGGATGGCCAATCCCACCACGGGCTACATCCACATCATCGATTTCACGAAAGAGTCCCCGGCCAGGATCAAGCAGACGTTCGACGCGCTCGCCAAGACCGGCGCGACGCGTTACATCATCGATCTGCGGGGCACTGCGCGCGGCGATCTCGACGAGGGCGTCGCGGCGGCGCGGCTGTTCGTGCGCGCCGGCATTCTGACCGTGAAACAGACGAAGACCGGACGCGATGTCGTGTCAGCGCAGGTGGCGGATGCCGTGATCACAGCGCCGGTGGAACTGCTCGTCGATCAGGGTACGTCGGCTGCGGCTGAAGTGTTTGCCTCGGCGCTCGCCGGCAACGACCGCGCGGAGCTCGTCGGCGAACGCACGCTCGGACGCGCCGCGCGTCAGCAGCTCGTGAAGCTGCCCGATGGCAGCGGACTGCTGCTGTCGTCCACGCGCTATCTCACGCCGAAGAACGAAGGCATTCACGAGCGCGGTCTCACACCCGACGTTGAAGTCGATCAACCTGACGTCGAGTTCGGCGCCACGCCGCCAGCGAAAGATGAGACGCTCGACAAAGCACTCGAGCGACTCGCCGAGAAAAAAGCCGCGTAGATCGAACGTTCCGAACCTTCGATCTCTGTTGACACTCCTCTGACCGTCGCGTATAACCGCGAGCCATGACGTGCGTGCGCGCGAACACGTCGCGCGCCTGCGGTCGGGGAGGAGATCTCGATGAACAAACAGGACTTGATCGCCAAGATCGCGAAGGACACGGGTTCGTCGAAAGCGGGCGCAGCGGCCGCTGTCGATTCGATGATCGATGGCATCACCAGGTCGCTCAAGAAGGGTGACTCGATCACGTTCGTCGGTTTCGGGACGTTCAAGACCGCGCTGCGCAAAGCGCGCATGGCCCGCAATCCCCAGACCGGCGCCGCCATCAGGGTTCCAAAGCGCCGCGTCGTCCGCTTCAGCGTGGGCAAGGCATTGAAAGAGCACGTGCGATAGAACGTGCTCTTTCAACAGGTCAAAGGGCAAAGGGCAAACGTCAAAGGTGAGGTACACCCTGGACCAACACCTTTGCCCTCGACCTGCACCTTTGACCTGCACCTTTGACCTGCACCCGCACCTTTACCCTCGCCTTTGCCTTTTGACCTTTGCCTTTTGACCTTCTGTTATACTGAACGTTCGTTTTCGGCCTGATTTCGCCAGCCATAGGCGCGTAGCTCAGTTGGTTAGAGCGCCTCCCTGACACGGAGGAGGTCAGTGGTTCGAGTCCACCCGCGCCTACCAACCTTCGCTCACGCTTGCCAACGGGAGCGTGAGCTTACGGTTGGCAAGCCACGCGAAGGTTGTCGCGCCGAAGCCGCGAAGCGGCGAAGGCGGACCTCAGAGACGGCCCAAATCGATTTGAGAGTAACGAGAGCTTCCTCAGTATCTTCACGACGCTAATGAGCCAGGTCACGATTACACTTCCCGACGGATCCAGTCGGAGTGTGCCTGCCGGTACGACCGTCGCCGATCTCGCGACGTCGATCTCGCCGGGGCTGGCCAAGGCGGCACTTGCCGCGAAGGTCGGTGACCGTCTCGTTGATCTGTCGTATTCGTTGGACGCCGACGCAGCGGTCCAGATCATCACGTCGAAGAATCCCACCGACGCGCTTCCGCTGTACCGGCACAGCACCGCGCACCTGCTGGCAGCGGCGGTGACCAACATGTTCCCCGGCGTGCAGTGCGGCATCGGTCCGCCGACCGACGAAGGCTTCTTCTACGACTTCGTCGTCCCGCGGCCGTTCGTCCCGGAGGACCTCGAGGCCATCGAGAAGACGATGCGCGAGATGGCCGACCAGGATCTGGTCTTCGAGCGCCAGATGTGGCCCCGCGATGAGGCGAAACGATTCTTCAGCGCGCGCGGCGAGCCGCTCAAGGTGCAGCTGATCGAGGAGAAGACCGAAGGCCAGACGCACGTCTCCTGCTACACGATCAAGGACAAGGAGACGTTTGTGGACTTCTGCGTGGGTCCACACGTCCCGTCAACGGGCAGGCTGAAGGCGTTCAAGCTGCTCACCACGTCGAACGCGTACTGGAAGGGCGACGCGCGCAACCAGCCGATGCAGCGCGTCTACGGCACCGCGTTCCTCTCCGAGAAGGAGCTGCAGGATCATCTGCGCCGGATCGAGGAGGCCAAGAAGCGCGACCACCGGAAGATCGGCCGCGATCAGCGCCTGTTCATGTTCCATCACTGGGCGCCGGGCGCGACGTTCTGGCTGCCGAAGGGAACGGTGCTCTACAACCTTCTGGGCAACTACATGCGCGGCCTGTTGATTCCCAACGGGTACACCGAGGTCAAGGCGCCGATCGTCTTCAACAAGGACCTCTGGGTCATGTCGGGACACTGGCAGCATTACCGCGAGAACATGTTCCTCGTCGAGTCCGAAGGCGAGCAGATGGGCCTCAAGGCGATGAACTGCCCCGGCCACTATCTGATGTACGCCAGCGAGGTCCGCAGCTATCGCGATCTGCCAATCCGGTTCCACGAGCAGACGCCATTGCACCGCAACGAGGCGTCGGGCGTGCTGACGGGACTCACCCGTGTCCGGCAGTTCAGCCAGGATGATGGCCACTGCTTCGTCATGGAGTCGCAGATTGGCGAGGAGGTCGAGCGTCTGCTCGGCCTGGTGCAGCGCGTGCACGACGACTTCGGGCTCGAGTATTCCATCAAGCTCTCGACGCGGCCCGAAGAGTTCATGGGCACCATCGAGACATGGAACGACGCCGAAGCGGCGCTCAAAGCGGCGCTCGACCGAGCCGGCAAGCCCTACGCAATCAACGAGGGCGACGGGGCATTCTACGGCCCGAAGATCGATTTCGACATCACCGACGCCATCGGCCGGAAGTGGCAGTGCTCCACGATCCAGCTCGATTACCAGAACCCGGAGCGGTTCGACCTGAAATACGTCGGCGCGGACAACGCGGAGCACCGGCCCGTCGTCATCCATCGTGCCATTTTCGGCAGCCTCGAGCGGTTCATTGCGCTACTGATCGAGCACTTCGCCGGCGCGTGGCCGTTGTGGCTGGCCCCGATTCAGGCCGTCGTCATGCCGATTTCCGACCGTCACCGGGACTACGCGGCCGGGGTTCGCGACCGGCTGGCTGCGGCCGGGCTGCGCGTCGAACTGGACGACCGCCAGGAGAAGATTGGTTATAAGATCCGAGAGGCCCAGCTGCAGAAGATCCCTTACATGCTGGTGACTGGCGATCGCGAGGCCGCCGAAGGGGCGGTTTCGGTGCGCAGTCGTTCGGCTGGGGACATGGGGTCCCGTGGGCTCGACACGTTCATTTCGGACGCGCTCGAGGAGATTCGTCAGAAGGATCAGTCGGGACCGGCGCCCGTGGCCGAACAGAAACCGGCTTAGGAGGACGTTATCGCATTCGATCGCTCGCCCAGACGTGATGATCGCGTTCGTACCAACGAACGCATCCGTGTTCGCGAAGTCCGGGTCATCGACGAGACCGGACAACAGCTGGGGATCATGCCGCCGCCGCAGGCGCTCGTCATCGCGCGTCAGAAAGGACTCGACCTGGTCGAGATCTCTCCGACCGCAGTGCCTCCGGTCTGCCGGATCATGGACTTTGGCCAGTACCAGTACCAGGAACAGAAGCGCGCCCGTGAGGCGAAGAAGCACCAGCGGGTCATCGAGGTCAAGGAGATCAAGTTCCGGCCGAAAGTCGATGTGCACGACTACGAGTTCAAGAAGAAGCACATCGAGCGCTTCCTGGCCGAGGGGGACAAGGTCAAGGCGACGATCTTCTTCCGCGGTCGCGAAATGGCGCACCCGGAGATCGGACGGCGCATTCTCGAGCGGCTGATGTCCGAGTTGGCCGACATCGCACTGGCCGAAACGATGCCGCGTCAGGAGGGCAATCAGATGCACGTCATCCTGACCCAGCGAACCGGACGGAAGAGCGCGCCGAAAGCCAAGTCCGACGCGGCCGGCGGGCCCGAGACAGCAGACGAGTAGACACATGCCGAAACTGAAGACACATCGAGGCGCCGCTAAGCGCTTCAAGAAGACCGGAACGGGCAAGATCGTCCGGGCCAGCGCCTTCAAGCGCCACATCCTGACGAGCAAGACGACGAAGACCAAGCGTCACAAGCGCGGCACGAAGGAAGTCGCCGAACAGGACGCGGCGAAGCTGGAGCGGATGCTGCCGTATAAGTGAAGCGTGTAATGCAAAATGCAAGATGCAGAATGCAAAGGCGTTTTGCATTGGTTGCATTTTGAATTTTGCATTTTGAATTGCAGGGATCAGTGAAATGCCGAGAGTAAAAAGAGGAACAGTTCGCCGCGCCAAGCGGAAGAAGCTTCTAGACCGCGCCAAAGGCTTCTATCAGACCAAGAGCAAGCTGTATCGTGCTGCGAAAGAGGCGGTCGACACGGCGTTGAAGTACGCCTATGTCGGCCGCAAGAACAAGAAGCGCGAGTACCGCCGCCTGTGGGTCGTCCGCATCAACGCCGCCGCGCGCGAGAACGGACTCACCTACTCGCAGATGATGCGTGGGCTGAAAGCGGCCGGCAGCACCATCGACCGCAAGATGCTGGCCGACCTCGCTGTCAGGCAGCCGGCCGCGTTTGCCAAAGTGGCCGCCCAGGCGAAAGCGGCGCTACCTGTCGGAACCGCCGCGTAGTCAATGCCCAATGCTCAAGGCTCAATGCGCAATGCTCTCCTTGGGCATTGAGCATTGGGCATTCCGCATTGAGCATTGACCATGTCTGACACTCCTCCCGATCGCTCCACTATCGACGACCTCCGGGACCGCTTCCGCGCCCGCCTCGAGTCGTCCGAGACTGTCGCCGCGCTGAAGGCGCTCCAGGACCAGTTTCTCAGCCGCAAGTCAGGAACGATTACCGGCCTGATGAAGACGCTCGGCTCGCTGCCGCACGAGGCGCGGCGCGAATTCGGCAGTCTGGTCAACACGCTCAAGACCGAAATCGAAAACGCGATCGACGAGAAGCGGCACGCGCTGGAGTCGTCGCGGCCGCCTGCCGGCGCCGTCGACATCACGCTGCCCGGCCGACTCACACCGCTCGGTCACGTGCATCCGCTGATGCGCGTCCGTCAGCAGGTCGAGGACATCTTCACGCGCATGGGCTACGAGATCCTCGAAGGCGCCGAAGTCGAGGACGACTTCCACAACTTCGAGGCGCTGAACATGCCGCCCGAGCACCCGGCGCGCGACATGCAGGACACGCTGTATCTGGCGCACCCGATCGTCGGCGGCACGTGGGGTGCGCACCGCTCCCCGGTCCCCGGCCACGTCCCCGAGGCACAGGTTCGGGCCGCGACGTTGCTGCGCACGCACACGTCGGCGATGCAGATCCGCTACATGAAGACGTTCCCGCCGCCGGTCCGAATCATGGTGCCTGGCCGCGTCTATCGTCGAGACAACCTGGATCTGACCCACACGCCGATGTTCCAGCAGTTCGAGGTCCTCGTCGTCGGCAAGGGAATCTCGATGGCCGATCTGAAAGGCACGCTCGAAGCGATGCTGACGTCGCTCTTCGGCCACGTGAAGATCCGGCTGCGTCCCAGCTTCTTTCCCTACACGGAGCCCAGCGCGGAAGTCGACATTACCTGTCACGGCTGCGGCGGGTCAGGATGCAGCGTGTGCAAGCAGACCGGATGGCTCGAGATCCTCGGCAGCGGGATGGTCCATCCGGCCGTGTTCGAAGCGGTCGGCTACGACCCTGAGGCGGTCACCGGCTTCGCGTTCGGGATGGGGCTCGAGCGTGTCGCGATGCTGAAGTACGGCGTGAGCGACATCAGGCTCTTTTACGAGAACGATGTGCGCTTCCTCGAGCAGTTTCCGGTGCCATGAAGATCCTGCTGTCATGGCTGCGCGAGTTCGTCGACGTCCCAGGCACTGCTGAACAGATTGCCACGACGATGTCCGTGCGCGGGTTCGCGGTCGAAGGCATCGAGTCGCTGCCAGAGTTCACCGAGGCCGTCACCGCCGACGGGACAGTTGCGCGCACGCCCGCAGCCAGCGCGGATGCGGTGATCGACTTCGAGGTCACCGCCAATCGCCCGGACTGCCTGTCGGTCGCTGGCATGGCCCGCGAGATTGCCACGGCCTACGGACTGCAGGTCCGTCGTCCCGTGGCCGGCGGGTCATCGTTGGCGTTGACGTCGCTGAAGTCCGTCGAGCGAGGCGACATCGACATCGCGATCGAGAACAAGGAACTGTGTCCCCGATACGTCGGAGCGGTCGCCGACGTGACGGTCGGACCGT
>Ga0111538_10003749_pt1 | contig 21174 bp, 19 predicted proteins | sample SoiMethybrSBSTD1_FD_79669 | JGI IMG/M metagenome (GOLD analysis project Ga0111538, IMG submission 79669) | Bulk soil microbial communities from a Populus tree surrounding site in Tennessee, USA - Soil MetaG P. TD hybrid SBSTD1 (version 2)... | ecosystem: Environmental > Terrestrial > Soil >... | reverse complement strand
GACGTCCGCGTCATCGCCGCCACCAACCGCGATCTGGCCGGCGAGGTCGAGGCCGGCCGCTTCCGCGCCGATCTCTTCCACCGCCTGGCGGTCGCCGAGGTGCGCGTTCCGCCGCTGCGCGAGCGTCTCGACGACCTGCCGCTCCTGTGCGAGGCGTTCCTCGCCGGCCGCAACCTCGCGGTCCCGCGCGAGACGGTCGCCGCGCTGTCGGCCTACGCCTGGCCGGGCAACGTGCGTCAGCTCAAGAACGTGCTCGAGCGGGCGGCGGCCCTCGCCGGCGAGGGCGGCGTCCTGGCTCCCGACGTCCTCGGCATCGGGGTGGTGGCCGCCGAGCCGCTGCCGCCGCCCGATCCCGACGTCCCCTTCAAGGACGCCAAGGAGAGGCTCATCGAGGCGTGGGAGGGCGAGTATGTCAGGAACCTGCTCGAGCGCTGCCAGGGCAACGTGACGCAGGCGGCGCGCGTGGCCGGGCTCGACCGCGCGCACCTGTACCGCATCCTGCGCAAGCACGGTCACCGCTGACCTAGTCCTGCGCCTCGATGGTCAGCGAGGAGAGGATGTCGTTGCCGAGGCCGGCGCTCGACAGGCTGCGGTGGCTCGAGCCGACCGTGATCGAGCTCCCGGTGTAGTTGGCTGCGGTGTAGAGCTTCACCCGCACGCCGCTCGCCACCGCGACCGACGAGGCCCGGTCGTTGCCGACCGCGGTGTGGAAGAGGGCCGGCACGTAGGCCTTCTGCCCCGGGTGCACGCCGCCGAAGCAGGTCTCCTCGCCCAGGTAGCCATCGTCGGAGTAGAGGCAGACCTGCGGGTTGTCGTACGGGTCGGCGACGTCCTTCATTCGCTCGACGTAGATCGACGAGATGGAGTCGTTGCCGACCGGCCGGTTGCCGCCGGCCAGGTCAGGGTCGGCCACCTGGCCGAAGAAGCCGTTGGCGCGGTAGGCGGTCCCTTCGGCGTCGAGGTCGCGGTAGAACCACACCTTGATCCCCTTCTTCACCTTGAACGAGGAGATCTGGTCGTTGCCGACCGGCGCGTCGAAGAGGTCGTGGATGGTGAGGTGTCCGCCTTCCGGGATACCGCCCCAGCAGGCGGCCTTGCCCTCGTAGTTGGCGTTCTCGTAGATGCAGACCTGCGAGCCGGCGGCCTCGGTCTCGGTGAGCTCGGCGTCGGCCTCGCCGTCGTCGCCGACCTCCATGGCGCAGCCGACCAGCGCGAGCGAGCCAGAGACGAGAAGAGCGGCGGCGAACGTACGGGTCAGGGTGATCATCGTCCATCTCCTTGAAAGGGGCTGATGGACAGGTCATTCAGCACGAAGCGTGCCCTGCCGGATGGCGCCCGCGCGCGGCGGCAGCTGCACCCGCCGCTCTCGGACCTCGCGGACTTGCGCCCCGCCGCCCCGTAGCACGCGCGCTACGGCGGCCAGGCGTCTGTCCGGGACGCTCAGTCCTGCCGCGGGCGGAAGGGGCCGTCGTCGAGCGCGCTGCCGGGCGCCGGGGCGTTGGCCTGGTCGCGCACCATGCGGAGGTACGCGCTGGCGCGCCGCTCGGCCGGGTCGACCTCGAGGATCGACTCCCACTCGGCGATGGCCTCGTCGCGGCGGCCGAGCGAGTAGAGCGTGACGCCGAGCGCCAGGCGGGCGGCGACGTAGTCCGGCTTGATCGCCTTGACCTGCTCGTACTCGGCCAGCGCCGCCTCGGCGTCGCCCATGTCGCGGTACACGTTGCCCAGCCGGGTGCGGATGTCGATGAAGCTCGGGCAGAGGTCGAGGGCGCGCCGGAGCTCGCGGACGGCGTCGAGGTGCAGCCCCATGTCGGCGTACACCACCCCGAGGTCGGCGTGCATGTTGGCGATCTTGCCGCGCGCGAACGGGTCGAGGCTGCTCGGCTGCTGGTGCGAGGCGCTCATCGCCGCCGCGTAGACCTCGCGCGCCTTGTGGTACTTGCCGCGGTCGTTGTAGGTCACCGACAGGTTCAGCGCCGCCTCGGTGTACTTCGGGTTGATGCGGAGGGCGGACTCGAACGCCTCCTCGGCGTCGGCGAAGCGGCCCTGGTCGTGATAGATGACGCCGAGCATGTTGAAGATGTCGGCGAAACCGCGGTGCTCCTGCACCACCTGGCCGAGAAACTGCTCCGCCTTCTCGTACTCCCCCGCCTCGTAGTGATCGCGGCCGAGCGCGATGAGCTGCCGGAGCCGGTCGTCCATGGGCTCCACATATACACCAGACCCCGGCCGGAGATCGGCGCCCGCCCGAACAGACCACACCACCGGAGACTTTTCGTCTATCGTGGAAGCCGTGGGGTCGGGGTTGCGGGCGCGGCGGACGGCCGTCGGGCTGCTTCTGCTTGCGGGCGGATGCGCGCAAGATCTCGTCGGGCAAGGTGCGCCGCCCTGGTCGGTGGCACCCCGACGTACGAGTACCCCTCCGTGCTACTCCTGACGAACCCGGACGGCGGCTTCTGCACCGGCGAGCCGATCACGACATTTCGCTGGCGCGCCTGGCCGGCGAGCTGGCAGAGGAACCGCTGCCGTTCGCGGTCGCGCCGCTCGCCGACTCCCCCATCGGCGCGAGCTTGACCGTCGCCTGCACCGAGAGGTGCGACCAGGTCGAGCACTTCTGCCCGAGCGGCTATCTCTGCGAGGAGCGCGCCGGAGAGCAGATCTGCGCCGCGAAGGAAGACGAGGGCGGCTGTGCGGCCGGCGGCGGCGGCGGTTTCGCGGGGTGGCTGGCGGCGCTGGGGCTGCTGGCGGCGGCGCTCAGCTGCCCGGCATGTTCTCGCGCGCTTCGGCGGCGTCGTCGCCGTCCGGGTACTGCTTGATGAGGCGCTCCCAGACCTGGCGCGCGCGCCGCGGCTCGTCGATCTCGAGGTAGGCCTTGCCGAGCAGGTAGAGCGCCTCCTCGTCGTAGCCGGCGCCGCTGTGCCTGTCGAGCAGCCGCCGGAGCCGGAGCACCGTGCCCATCGGCTTGCCTTCCTTCCAGTAGAACTTGGCGACGTACATCTCGTGGCCGGCCAGCTTCTTGTTGACCCGCACCAGGAGTTTCCTCGCCTTCGGCACGTGCGGCGAGCGCGGGTACTTGCGCAAGAACTCGGTCAGCTCGCGGTGTGCGTCCATCGAGGCCGACTGGTCCTTCTCGGTCGACGGCGGCAAGAGCCACATGTCGCCCGGCAGCATCTGCACGTACGCCTCGCCGATGCGGAACGAGCAGTAGCCGGTGCGCACCATCTCGTGGCTGGGGTGGAACTTGATGAACTGCTTGTAGCCGTCGACCGCCTGCAGGTAGTGGTCGGCGCCGTATTCCGCGTCGGCCAGGCGGAGCTCGGCGAGGACCGCGTACTTCGAGTAGGGGAAGCGCGCCTTGATGAAGGAGAAGTACTTGGCCGCGGCGATCCAGTCCTCTTCCTCGAGCTCCTTGAGGCCGCGCTCGTAGTTCTGCTGGGCCGACACCGAATAGTCGACCTTGCCGGACCCCTTGCCGCCGCCGCAGGCCGCGGCCGGGCCGAGCGAGAGAACCAACGCGAGCAACAGTGCGCGTTTCATCGGGAAATCAGTCCAGCGGGCGGTCTCTATAGTCTTCCCCGGGGGCGGACGTCAAGCAACGTGGATTCGACCCGCGATCACCCCGGAGGGTTGCCATATACTGCCGCGCCATGTCGAGCCTACGACTCGCTTTCGCCGCGGCCCCCCTGGCCGCCGCGCTCGCCTGCTCCGGCGCCTCGCAGAGCGGCCCGCAGGGGCGCATCGAAAAGACCCCGGAACCGAAGACCGAGGCGGTCCTGGTCGGACCGCTGTGCCAGGGCGATCACTGCCAGTGCAAGGAGAAGGAGGAGGACGCCGGCGTGCCGGAGGGGGACGCCAAGCGTTTCGAGGTCAAGCTCGGGCCGTCCGACGATCCGCTGTGGGCGACCGTCGACGGCATGGTCCTGTTCAAGAGCCGCGAGATCTCCGACGCCTGCTTCTACGTCGACCTCGCGACCGGCGACCACAAGTTCACCGTGCGCGGCAAGGGCGACGGCGGGCTGAGCGTCGGCGCCAGCATCGCCGAGATGGGGGGCGGGCAGGGCGCGACCTGGTGGTACAACACGTTCGACTTCAACTGCGGCGCCCCGGGCGAGTGCGATCTCGAGCAGGTGAAGGAGTTCAAGGAGCGGGTGAGCAAGCTCGGGGGCAAGCACGACCCGTGCGGCTCGACCAAGGTGAATGCGATCGAGTGGGAGACCGGGCGGATGCCGGATCGCGCCCACCCGGACGACCTTCTGCTCCGCGCCACCCTCCAGGTCTACAAGTTCAAGCCGACGAGCCCGCCCGGCTCGGCCGACTGCTCCAAGGACCCGACCGAGCCGCCGGGTGGCTTCGGCCCCGAGTCCGACCCTGGCACCGAGCCGGGCGCGCCCGAATAGAGACGTGTTCGTCTACCCGGAGCCATACGACGTCGCCGTCATCGGCGCCGGACACGCCGGCTGCGAGGCGGCGCTCGCCGCCGCTCGCCTGGGCGCCCGCACGCTGGTCCTGACCGGAAGTCTCGAGACCGTCGCCCACATGCCGTGCAACCCGGCCATCGGCGGGGTCGCCAAGGGCCACCTGGTCAGGGAGATCGATGCGCTCGGCGGCCAGATGGCCGAGGTCATCGATCGCACCGGCATCCAGTTCCGCCGGCTCAACCAGTCCAAGGGACCCGCGGTCCGCTCGACCCGCGCCCAGGCCGACAAGCTGCGCTATCGCGAGGCGATGCGCGCCGTGCTCGAGGCACAGCCTGGTCTGTCCCTGCGCCAGGCCGAGGCGAGCGAGATCCTGATCGAGGACGGCCGCGTGCGCGGCATCGCCACCAAGATGGGCGTCGCCTTCCGGGTGCGCGCCGTCATCCTCACCACCGGGACCTTCCTGCGCGGCGCCATCTTCGTCGGCGACGCGCGCGCCGCCGGCGGCCGCGCCGGGGAGGCGCCGGCGCTCGGGCTGTCCGATTCCCTCGCCCGGCTGGGGTTCCCGCTCGCCCGCCTCAAGACCGGCACCCCGTGCCGGCTCGACGGCAAGACGCTCGATCTCGCGTCGCTCGACGAGCAGCCGGGCGACGACCCGGCGCCGCGCTTCCAGAGCTTCGCGCGCCCGGGTGCGGCGCCGCCCTTGCCGCAGCGGGTCTGCTGGATCACCGCGACCACGCCGCGCACCCACGAGATCATCCGCGCCAACCTGCACCGCTCGCCGCTCTACCAGGGCGCCATCGCCGGCACCGGTCCGCGCTACTGCCCGAGCATCGAGGACAAGGTGGTCAGGTTCGCCGACAAGGACCGCCACCAGATCTTTCTCGAGCCGGAGGGGCTCGAGACCACCGAGGTGTATCCCAACGGCATCTCCACCTCGCTGCCCTACGAGGTGCAGCTCGAGCTGGTGCGCTCCATCCCCGGGCTCGAGCGCGCCGAGATGACCCGGCCCGGCTACGCCGTCGAGTACGACTTCGTCGATCCGACCGAGCTCCACCCGACCCTGGAGACCCGCCGGGTGCGCGGCCTCTACTTCGCCGGCCAGCTGAACGGCACCTCCGGCTACGAGGAGGCCGCCGCCCAGGGAATCCTTGCCGGAATCAACGCCGCGCTCGCGCTCGGCGAGCACGCCAGCGGCCGGCGCGAGCTGGTCCTGGCGCGCGACCAGGCCTACGCCGGGGTCCTGGTCGATGACCTGGTGAGCAAGGGCACCCGCGAGCCCTACCGCATGTTCACCTCGCGCGCCGAGTACCGGCTGCTCCTGCGCGAGGACAACGCCGCCAGCCGCCTGATGCCGATCGGGCGCGAGCTCGGCCTGGTGGGCGACGACCGCTGGCGCCGCTACACCGCGTTCGAGGCCCAGCTGGCCGCCGTGCGCGAGTCGCTCGACCGCCTGTCGGTGGCGCCCCACGCGGCGGTGAACGACAGGCTGGCCGCGCGCGGCTCGTCCCCCATCGCCGACCGGCGCATCTCGCTGTACGACCTCCTGCGCCGCCCCGAGCTCGACTGGCGCGCGGTGGCCGAGGTGGCGGCGGCGGCCGATCTGACTCTGCCTGAAATCGACGCGGCGGTGGCCGAGCGGATCGAGATCGAGGTCAAGTACGAGGGCTACCTGGCCCGCCAGGAGACCGAGGCCCGCCGGGCGCGCAGCTGGGGCGAGCTGCCGCTGCCGGCCGATCTCGACTACGCCGCCATCCCCGGCCTGTCGCGCGAGGTGGTGGAGAAGCTCGGCGCCGCGCGGCCGCGCTCCCTCGGCCAGGCCTCGCGCATCAGCGGCGTCACCCCGGTGGCGGTGACCCTGCTGGCCACCCACCTCGACCTCAGCCGCCGGGCGGCGAACCGCGAGCGAGCAAGCAAGGAACAACCATGACCAGATTCGTCCTCTGTGTGGCAGCAGTCCTGGCCGCGTCCGGTGCGGCGCGAGCCGGCGGCCTGTTCGTCCCCGGCTACGGTCCGCAGGCGCAGCCGCGCGCCGGCGCCTTCGTCGCCAAGGCCGACGACGCCTCCGCCCTCTATTACAACCCGGCCGGGCTGGCCTGGCAGAAGGGCACCTCGCTCGCCCTGGGGATGAACTTTGTCGATTTCGAGCAGAGTTTCAAGCGAGCCGGGTCCTACGAGACGCCCGAGACCGGCGACCCGGTGCCCTGGACCGGCCAGGAGTACGAGGAGGTCAAGAACGACTCGACCCCGGCGGTCGGCTTCGGCGGCTTCCAGGGCATCCCGCTCATCGGCCTGGTCACCGACCTGGGCGGCCGGACCCCGCTGGTCTTCGGCGTCGGGATGATCGCCGACCACGGCTACCCCGAGCGGAAGTACCAGGCCGACTACCAGCCGGACGATCCCGACACCCCGCCGCCCCCCCAGCGCTACGACATCATCGAGCAGGACGTCTCGGCGGCGTTCCCCTCGCTGGCGGCGGCTTACGCGATCACCCAGCAGCTGGCGGTCGGCCTCCGGCTCTCCTGGGGCTTCGGCGGCTCCAAGGGGACCCAGTTCCTCTGGGCCCTGCGCAACTACCCGGAGGACGCCCGCACCGACGGACGCTTCCAGGCCGACCTGTTCGACCCGTTCATCCCGGCCGCCGCGCTCGGCGTCCACTACCGGGTCTCGCCCAGCTTCGAGCTCGGCGCCAACTACAACACCGTCAAGCACATCCATTTCAAGGGCGACGGTCAGGCCATCCTCGGATCGAACGTCGGGCTCGGCGAGATGCGCGACTTCATCGCGCCGGAGACCGACTTCCCGCTGTGCGAGGGCGGCGGCGACATCGCCCACCTCAAGACCTGCGTCAACCTCGACCTGCCGCAGAACGCCACGCTCGGGGGACGCTACATCGTGCGCGACGGCGCCGGGCGCGAGCGGGGAGACGTCGAGTTCGACGTCCAGTGGGAGGACTGGTCGAGCTCGTCCGACGTCGAGGTCATCGTCGACGGCAAGTCGGGCCTGACCGGGCTCCGGCTCAACCCGGTGCTGATCCGCCACGGCTTCAAGGACACCTACTCCTTCCGGCTCGGCGGCGCCTGGGGCTTCGACCTCGGCGACAACCGCCTCATCACCCGCGCCGGCGCCGCCTACGACACCGCCGCCGCGCCGCTCTCCTGGACCCGGCTCGACGTCGACGGGATGGCGCGCACCACCCTCGGCGCCGGGCTCGGCTACGAGATGGGAGCCTGGCGCTTCGACCTTGGCGGCGGCGTCGTGCTCGAGAGCAAGCGCACGGTCACCCCGGAGTGCAACCCGGACCTCGACAACCTCGGCTGCCCGACCGCCACCGGCGAGGAGACCCCGCAGGACGAGCGCGAGCGGCCCGACCCGATCCAGCCGCTGACCGACCCGAACGCCCAGGTCGAGAGTCCCTTCAACGCCGGGACCTACGAGCAGAGCTACGTCCTCCTGTCGCTGGGCGTCACCTACATGTTCTAGCGGCGCCGCGCTGGATTCGCGTCATACTCGGGGGAGAAGGAGCTCAGCATGGGCGGTCTCATGAAGCGGTCATCCGGCTCGGCGATGGACGGCGCGGTGCCGGCGGTGGCGAGCGGGTTCGTGCCCGGGCTCGGCCAGCTCATGAACGGCGAGTCGGACAAGGCGCTCGGCGTGTTCGTGGTCGCGGCCGTGTGCGGCGCCGGGCTGTTCGGCGGCATCCTGGGCGGCATCCCGATCATCGGCGGCATCGCCGGTCTGGTCGGCGGCGTCACCTGGATCTACGGGGTCGCCGACGGCTACCTGACCGGACGCAAGAAGGGTTAGCCACGCCGCGGAAAGCACCGTGGGGAGCGCGACGAGTCTTACTCGTAGGTGCGCGACCTGACGGCTGCTAGGTTGATCGAGTGGGGGTGCGGGAGCTGTTCCTGACAGTCGTGGGGGTGGCCACGTCGGCGTGCCTCGGCGCGCCGTCCGACTCGGCCGACGTACAGGCGGTCGACGTCGACGCGAGCGCGGCAGGCTCCGACGGAGCGGTCGACACCTCGATCGACGCCGGGGTGGTCGCCACGTGCGCCGACGCGTTCGCCATCGCCTACACCAGCCGCGTCTCGGTGCGTCCGGCGGGCGGCACCATGGCCGGCATGCTGGTCATCGAGGCGCGGGGAGACAAGGTCGACCTCGTCTCGATGGTCGACGGCGGCGATGACAGCCTCCAGCTCGAGCTGCAGCTCACGCAACCGAACTACGACCTGGTTCCCCAGGGGCTGGTCTTCGGCGAGCTCGATCCCGAATCCCAGGCGCTCATCATCGGGCCGCTGGTCGCGCCGGACGCGTGGGCCGAGAGCGCCACGCCGGCCTTCCAGCTCACCTTCAGCTCGACCGAGGTGGGTGCCCCTCTGCACCGGGCCCGCGCCGTCCTCGGCATCGGCACCAGCACGGTCGCCCTCGACTTCGAGGTGGTCTACGACCAGCACCAGGCGGAGGTGGCGATTCCGCTCAAGGCCGCGCGGGTGGCCTCCGTCTGTGGCGAGTGAGGCGGGACAAGGCTACAGTCCTGCCGATGTTCGATCAGTTCCAGGGCACCGCGAGCTACATCGCGTCCGACGAGCTCAGGCAGGCGGTCAACGTGGCCCTCGCCCTCGAGCGACCGCTGCTCTTGCGCGGCGAGCCGGGCACCGGCAAGACCCTCCTGGCGCACAACCTGGCCGAGGCGCTCGAGCTCGAGCTGGTCAGGTGGCACGTCAAGTCGACCAGCAAGGCGCAGGACGGCCTCTATGTCTACGACACGGTCGCGCGCCTGCACGACAGCCGCTTCGGCGACGGCGACGTGCGCGACGTCAAGCGCTACATCAAGCTGGGGCCGCTGGGGCGCGCGCTGTCGTCGCCGGTCCGGGTGGTCCTCCTCATCGACGAGATCGACAAGGCCGACATCGAGTTCCCCAACGACCTCTTGCTCGAGCTCGACGCCATGCGCTTCCGCATCGACGAGACCGGCGAGGAGATCGAGGCGCGTCACCGGCCGTTCGTCGTCATCACCTCCAACAACGAGAAGGAGCTGCCGGACGCGTTCTTGCGCCGCTGCATCTTCCATTACATCGCCTTTCCCGATCGCGAGCTGATGGCGCGCATCGTCCGGGTCCACCACCCGGACATCGAGGACCGGGTCCTCGACCAGTGCCTCGAGGTCTTCTTCGGCCTGCGCGAGCTGCCCAAGCTGCGCAAGCGCCCGTCGACCAGCGAGCTCATCGACTGGATCATGGCGCTGCGCCGCGCCGGCGTGAACCTGGCGCGGGTGGGCGGCGGCATCCCCTTCCTCGGCGCGCTGCTCAAGAACGAGTCGGACGTCGAGGTCGCCGCCCGGCGCGGGCTCGCCTGAGACGCGCCACCGCGTCGCGCCCACATGGGCTCGCGTGGCCTACATGGCGCTGGTCACACGAGTCCCGGGTCGGCCGTCCCCGGGGTCGGTCGTCGCCTCCGCAGCTCCGGCACTTGTGGCAATCGCGAGCGGCTCGCGGTTTGCAACCGAAGGTACCGATGCGTGCGGGGGTCCTGGCCATCGGTCTCTGCTGCGGCTGCCTGGCGGCGCCCCCTGATTCCAGCCAGGCCGGCGACGGCGCTGACGCCGACGGCGGCGCACCGCCGGCGGATGCCCCGGCGCTCCACTGCGTGAGCGGGTCGCAGCTCGACCTGATCCACGTCAACCGGGTCGCGCTCGAGTCGTGGGGCGGCACCGTCACGCTCAGCGGCATGGCAGTCCTGGTCAACCCGGGCGAGGACACCATCCTCCTCGCCGGCTTCTCGGCGGCCCCGGACGGGGAGACGCCCGGCGTGACGTCCAGCGCCAGCATCAGCGGCGGCGAGGGCGGCATCATGCTGTCGCCGCAAGAGGCCAAGGGGCAGCTCTCGGTGGAATCGGCGACGATCCTGCTGCCGACCTTCGCCGAGACCTGGGCCGACAGCGAGAAGCCGACGCTCGGCGCCGGCTTCGTGCCTATCGCCGAGGAATACCCGGACGAGCCCTCCCTGGAGATCCCGGTCAACTTCAAGGTGACCGCTGGCGAGTACAGCTTCCCCATCGTCGTCACGCTGGTGGCCGGCGAGGGCTACGTATCCGGCACGCCGCTGGCCGCTGCCCGCGTGTCCACCACCTGCCCGTGAGGACGGCGGGGCGCTGCTCCCCGCTTTCGGGGCTCGCCACCGCAAACTGCTGTCGACACCGCCGGCGAAGCGCTCGACCGCGCGCGCGCCCTTCGGCGGTCCGCTGCTTGCACGAGTGCGGAGATCGTGCGGGCGAAGGCCATCGCCATCGCGGTCTGTGTCGGCGGGTGCCTGGCGGCGCCTCCCCCACCGTCGGGGGACGATCGCGCCGACGGCGGCGGCGGCGGCAGCGCTGATTCAGGCCACGCGGCGGAGGCGGACGACGCCGGCGGCGTCGCCGAAGGCTGCCTGCCCGGCAGCGCGCTCGATCTCATGTGGGTCAACGAGATGGCCTTCGACCACCTCGCGCAGGACCAGGTGACGCTGCGCGGCCTGGCGCTGGTCATCAACCCCGGCCCCGATCCGGTCTATCTCGGACCCCTGTCGGTCGTCCCCTCGGTCGACGGCGGCGCCGTCCAGGCCTACTTCAGCCTGACCGGCGGCGACCTGACGCTCCCTGCCGGCGAGGTGATGGGCGTGCTCAACACCGGAGCGTCGGTGGTCCTGACCCAGTGGGACGACGAGGCATGGACCAACCTCCATGCGCCCGAGCTCGACGTGGTGCTCCGCTTCGACGGCACCGGGGTCGATGCCGCGATCCCGGTCCACCTCGCCTTCGGCGGCTATTCCTTCGATCTCTCGATCCTGGTCGCCCACACCTCCGCGCCCCCCTACGAATGGGCCCGCGCCGCCAGCCGCAGCACCGCAATCTGCCAGTAGCCGTGCTACACCCTTCCAGGTGCTGATCGACTTCTTCCTCGAGCTGCGCAAGAGCGGGGTGGATGTGAGCGCGCACGAGTGGCTCACGCTCATGCAGGCGCTCGACAAGGGGCTGCACGACTCCAGCCTGGATGGCTTCTACCGGGTGGCCCGCGCCGTCTGCGTCAAGGAGGTCGGCCAGCTCGACGCCTTCGACGTCGCCTTCCTCGCCTACTTCAAGGACATCCGCTTCGAGTCGCTCGCCTTCGCCGAGCAGCTGTCCGCCTGGCTCGAGGACCCGCGCGGCCTGTCCGACGCCGAGCGCCGGTTCCTCGAGAGTCTCGACATCGAGGAGCTGCGGCGCCGGTTCGAGGAGCGGCTGCGCGAGCAGCGCGAGCGCCACGATGGTGGCAACCGCTGGATCGGCACCGGTGGCACCTCGCCGTTCGGCCGCGAGGGGCAGCACCCGACCGGGCTCCGGGTGTCGGGCTCGGGCGGCGGCCGCTCGGCCATGCAGGTGGCGGCCGAGCGTCGCTTTCGCGAGTACCGGCGCGACCTGGTGCTCGACGTCAGGCAGATCGATCTCGCCCTGCGCCGGCTGCGCCGGCTCGGCCGCGAGGGCGCCCACGAGGAGCTCGACCTGGACGGGACCATCGCCGGCACCGCGAAGAACGGCGGCGAGCTGGAGCTCCTGTTCCGCCCGCCCAAGCGCAACCGGATGAAGCTCGTCCTGCTGATGGACGTCGGCGGCTCGATGGACCCGCACGCGCGGCTGGTCGAGCGGCTGTTCACCGCCGCCTCGCGGGTCGGGCGCTTCGCCCGCTTCCGCCACTACTACTTCCACAACTGCGTCTACAACCAGGTCTACGAGGATGCCGAGTTCCGCAAGCCGCTGCCGCTCGCCGAGCTGATGGCGCAGAGCTCGCGCGACGAGCGGCTGGTGGTGGTGGGCGACGCGCTCATGCACCCGGCCGAGCTCCTGCAGACCGGCGGCTCGCTGTACTACTACGACGACACGCCGTCGCCCGGCATCGCTTCGCTGCGCCGGCTCGCCGAGCACTACCGGCGCGCCGCCTGGCTCAACCCGGAGCCGGAGCGGTTCTGGCCGCGCACCACCATCGAGATGATCGCCGCGGTCTTCCCGATGTACATGCTCACCCTCGAGGGGCTCGGTCGCGCGGTCCGCTATCTGGTCGGCGGCCCGGACCGGAGGGTCTCCGCGCAATGATCCGACGCCGGATCACACCGGATGACCCGGTGGGCCCGGCCGATCGGCCGCCGGCCCAGGTCTGATGTTCTCGCGGCGGACGCCCGGCGACGACGAGCTGTCGATCAACCGGCTGGCGGCCGCGGTCGAGCGGCGGCGCGCCGCGGGCGACGCCATCATCGATCTGACCTCGTCGAATCCGACCGAGGTCGGACTCGACTACCCGACCGACGCGCTGGCGGCGGCGCTGGCGGCGGGCGCCGGCGAGCCCTACCGGCCCGACCCGCGCGGGCTGCTCTCGGCGCGCCGCGCGGTGGCTGCCCTGTTCGCCGCGCGCGGTGCCCGGCCGGCGCCGGAGCACATCTTCCTGACCGCCAGCACCAGCGAGGCCTACGGCTTCCTGTTCAAGCTGCTCTGCGAGCCGGGCGACGCGGTGCTGGTGCCCCGGCCGAGCTATCCCCTGTTCGAGCAGCTGGCGCGGCTCGAGGGAGTCGAGGCGCGTGCCTACCGGCTCGGCCCCTCACCCGACTTCGCTCTCGACCCCGACCGCATCGAGGTCGAGCTGGTCCTGCGGACCCGCGCGGTGATCCTGGTCTCGCCCAACAACCCGACCGGACAGTCGGCCAGCGCGGCCTCGCTCGCCGAGCTCGGCTCGCTGTGTGCCGCGCGCGGCGTCGCCCTCATCTCCGACGAGGTGTTCGCGGACTATCATGGCCCCGGCGCCGGGCCGCCGCCGCCGACCGCGCTGGCCGCCGCCGCCGGTCCTCTCCGCTTCGTTCTCGGCGGCCTGTCGAAGAGCTGTGGTCTGCCTCATTTCAAGCTCGGCTGGATCGCCGCGGCCGGGCCGCCCGAAGCGCTCGATCCGGCGCTGGCACGGCTCGAGCACATCGCCGACGCTTACCTGTCGGCCTCGAGCCCGGTGATGGCGGCGCTGCCGCGCCTGCTCGAGGTCGGCGCCGGCATCCGCGCCGGCATCGCCGCCCGGGTCGCAGACAACCGCCGGCGAGCGGCCGAGCTCCTGGTCGGCGCCCGCCGCGCGCGTCTCCTGCCGGCGGCCGGCGGCTGGACCGCCTGCATCGAGCTCGACCCGGGCATCGACGAGGAGGAGCTGGCGGTCGCGCTGGTCGAGCGCCACGGCGTGCTGATTCACCCCGGCTACTTCTTCGACTTCGACCGCGGCTCCCACGCGATCGTCTCGCTCCTGGTCGATGGCGACGTCCTCGATCGCGGCCTGGCCGCGCTGGTCGCGCTCACGGAGTCGGCGGCTGGGCCGGGGCCGGGACCGGCACCGGCGCCTGGCCAGGAGTCGGGATCGTCGCGTCGGTCGTGACCCGCTTGAAGTAGGACAGGACGATCTTGATCTTGCCCTTGTCGCCCGGGCAGTCGGGCGTGGTCGTCTTCTGCACGGTGGCGCCCAGCTGGTAGGGCTTCTTCTCCGCGTGCAGCGTGGCGACGTCCGGGTTCCTCGGGTGCGAGCCGGTCCGGGGGGTCTCGAATCCGAGCGCGCCGAGCGAGGCGACCAGCTGGGTCATCGCGGTTTGGGCCGACGGGCTCACCGCGCAGAGGACGGCCTTGACCTGGCGGCCCTGGGTCAGGACGCCCGGCTTGCCGACCGGGCTGGCTCCCGGCAGGGCGGGGATGAGCGCCTCGACCTCCTCCACCGTGACGGGCGCGAGCTGCATCCTGCGCAGCGCCTCGCTCCGCCGGCGCGCAGCCTGCGGCTCGAGCTCCTTGCCGGGCTCGCGCTTCTCCGCGGAGGTCGCCTCCTCGTCCTTCTTCTCCTCCTCGCCGCCGCCGCACTTGCAGCCGCCGCCGAGCGCGGCGAGGGCGAGCGCGATGGCCATCACGTTCGTCGGGGTGCGCCGCATGGACGGATGATGGGCGCCCCTCTCGTGCCGGTCAAGGCGGCAGGTGGAGCAGGCGCGCCGCATTCGTGCGATAGATCTTGCTCCGCACCGCGGGCGGCAGGTCGAGGCCGTCGATGGTCCAGTCGCCCTGGATCGGCGTCGGGTGGGCAAACCCGCGGTCGGCGGTCTCGAAGTAGCGCCAGGTGGCGGAGAAGAAGCGCTCCACCTCCGCCGGTCCCGGCGGCTGCGCGCCGCTGGAGCCGAGCGTGAGCTTGCGGCCGACGCCGAGGTCGGTGCCGAACAGGATGCGGTCCTGGTGCGCGATGAACAGCGCGCGCATGACCTCGGCAGGGTGTCGACCGATCTCCGGGATGCGCGCGGCGGTGTCGATGTACAGGTTCGGGTAGCGCTCGAGCAGCGCCGCCACCCGCTCGGGCCGCTCCGGCGCGTTGCCGAAGTGCACCGCGATGAAGGTGGTGTGCGGGTGCCGCGCGATGCGCCGCTCGAGCGCGGCTTGCAGCTCCTCCCATGACGGCACGTCCTTGCCCCAGAGCGACCACTCCGGGTGGACCGAGAGCTCGGCGCGCCGCTCGTTCGCTCCGTCCGGCCGGCTCCAGAAGGCCATCGGGTCGCCGGTGTGGATGGCCACCGGCAGCCCGAGCTCGCCGGCCCGCTCGAATAGCGGGTCGAGCTCGGCGTCATCGACCGGGATCAGCCGTCCGCTGGCGTCCCTGACCCCGAGGCCGAGCGCCTTGGAGATCTTGAGGCCGCGCGCGCCGAGCCGTGCCGCCCGCGCCAGATCGTCGGCCAGGTGAGCCCCGTAGCCCGGCCCCTGGTCGGCCAGCGCCCAGTGCGGGCTGGTGAACACCAGGATGTGGCCCGGATGGCGCGCGGCGGCGGCAAGCTGCTCCTCGAGCCCGCCGCCCGGGTACATCCCCGACAGGTTGACCGCCACATCGATGCCGTGCCTCGCGAGCAGCTCCACGGTGCGGTCAGCTGCGTCCGGCCCGAAGTGGGTGTGGACGTCGATCGCGAGGACCCCGCCGGCCGGTCGCGCCGGGGCGAGGTCGCCCTGGTCGTCGTGGTCGCGGTCGTGGTCGCGCGTGCAGCCGAGGGCGAGGACGAGGACGAGCCCGGCGGCGAGAGCTACTTTGACCACTCGGGTGTCGGCTCGCCCGACGCCGCCGCCTTGGTGGCGCCGTCCTTGGGCTTCGCCCCCGACTTGTCCGGCGCCTTCTCGGCCGGCTTGGCGCCGTCGCCCGCCGGCTTGGCACCGTCGCCCGCCGGCTTGGCACCATCGCCCGCCGGCTTGGTGCCGTCCGGCGGCTTGTCGGCGCCGTCCGGCGGCTTGTCGGCGCCGTCCGGCGGCTTGTCGGCGCCGTCCGGCGGCTTGTCGGCGCCGTCCGGCGGCTTGTCGCTGCCGCCGGTGCCGGTCGTCCCGCTGCCGCCCGGCTTGCCGCTGCCGCCCGGCGGGCGCACCGCGGCGCGCCGGACCAGCGTGACCGCCACCTCCTGGGTCATCGTCTCGCCGCCGTCGACCAGATTGTCGAGCGCCAGCTGCTGGTCGGCGTTGCTGTAGCCGTTGCGGCGCACCGACAGCTTGAGCTGCTTCTTGGCGACCAGCTTGCTGGCCAGCGTGATCGAGGCCGGCGTGGCGCCCTTCTGCTTCTGGCCGTCGATGAAGACCGCCGCACCCGGCGGGGTCGAGGTCACCTTGAGGACGACCGGCTTGGCCACCAGCTCCACCGGCTTGGGCAAGTCGCCGCCGCCCTCGAGCGTGATCTCCTTGTCGGCGAAGCCCGCGCTCGTGATGCGGACGGTGTACTTCTTCCCCTTCTCCAGTCCGCGGAACGTCATCGGCGTGGTGCCCGACTGGCCTTCGCCGACCAGCTCGGCCATCGCGCCTTCCGGCACCGAGGTCACCACCGCCTCGACCCCCGGCTTCACCGGCGGCGGCTGCTCCACGGGCAGGGTCGGCGTCGGGGTCGGCGTCGGCGTCGCGGCCTGCTTGTCCTGCGCTGCGGCCGCGGGCTGCTTTTCCTCGTCGTCCGCCGTCTTGTCGTCCTTGCCGTTGAGGAGCAGGAAGCCGCCGATGCTGGCCACCACCAGCAGGATGGCGGCCGCGATGATCCAGGGCAGGCTCGAGCCGCCGCCGTCGCGCTCGACGTCCTCGCGCGGCGGCGCCACCACCGGAGGCGGCCGGTATTCGGCGACCGGCGCCTGCACCCCGGAGGCCGCCGCCATCGGGTTGGAATGCGCGAATCCGCCCTCGTCCTCGTCGTCGTCCTGCATCCCCGACCGCATCGCGCGGTCGAACGCGGCCACCGACTGGAACTTGTTCTGCGGCGCGTCGCCATCGCGCGCAATCGATGCCGCCGCCGCCGCCATCGCCTCGGGCGCCGGCGCGGTGGGCCGCTTGGAACGCTGCATGGTGACGTCGTCGTCCATCGACGCGCCGTAGGTGTCGCCGTCGCCCTGTTCCTCGGCCGACTTCTTGGCCAGGGCCTCGAGCTCGGCGACCTTGGTCGCCTCCTCGAACGCCTCGTCCGGGAATTCGTCGAGATCTGCGTGGAAGGGCAGGGGGCGCGGCAGCGGCGTCTTGTCGGAATCGGACTGCTGCCCGTTGCTCTTGAGCTGGGACATCCCGATGCCGATCAGCGTCCGGCGCGGATCATCACCCTGCTGCAGCGACTTGAGCACGTGGGCTGGCGTGACCCGGGTCGGCACCTCGCCGAAGGGAGTCGCGCCGGTGACCGGCTGACCGCCGGGACCGACCTGCGCCACCTTGGTCGGCACATCGAGGAAGGCCGGCACCTCCGACCCGTTGTCGCCGCCGAGCTTGGCGGATTTGTACGCCAGGATCTGCTCGAGGATCTCCTGGCTCTCACTCGGGAGCCGATCGAACCGCACGCCCATACCGGGCGCGACGCCGGAGCGCGTGGGATCGAATTCGCGGGTCCACACCACGGTTCCGTCGCCGGTGATGAGCGGCGAGGCGTCCTTGAGCTGGAACTCGAACCGGAGGGCCGTGCCGACCGGTAGAGGATCCTTTGTGCGGATGAAGATGCCGCCATGGCTGATGTCCACCGAGTAGCGCTCGATGAACTGGTTCAGCGTCTCGCTCTTGAACTTGATCTTGAGCGTGACCGGCGAGCGGTTCGCAGTGCGGGTGTTGGTCGTGGCCAAAGGATTCCCCCAGCCCCCGGCAGGTTCGGTCTCGCGTGATCGCGACCCGCCACGCCAGAAGGCCCTTACAATCGCGTTTAATCTTATGGGGATGACCCCGCGGTTTGCAACGTGCTTGGGTACATGCGTCACGTCGAGCATGTGGGCTCGAGTAGGTTGCCGGTCCGGACGCCGACATTGCGGTCGTGCGAAGAAGGCGTGGGGCAGCAAACACGACGCGCGAGCCGCGTTCGGGGTCGTACCCGCGCCGCGCCCGAGGATGACTGTCGTGAGAGGTGGGTGACGGCTCGCGCGGCGCCGCGCGCCGGCGTTTCCGGCTCGCTCACGTCGGATGAAAAGCGCGCGCTGCAAGCCCGGAATCCCGTGCGGCGCGGAGGGCTCGTATCCGTTGACGGACCCGGAATCCAGGCCATTCTTTGAGAGTGGAGTTCCGGCAGTTCGAGCGCGAATTCCTTCGCCTGGCCTTCACGACGTCGATCGACCTGTCGCCGTCAGCCCTCGCGTTCGTGACCGGGGTTTCGGTCCGCGAAGCCGAGAAGCACATGCAGGCGCTGGTGTCCCAGGGCGTCCTGGAGCTCGGGTCAGACGACGACGGTCACCTGCGCTACCGCATGCCGGACCGCCCCCAGCACCCGATGCCGCTCGATCATCCCGCCCTGGTGGGACCCCGACTCTCGCTCAGCTCCTCCCCCTCGCTGGTGGCCGCTGGCCCGGCGCAGGCGATCGTGGTGCGCGGTTTCGGCCCGGTGGCGTGGGAGCCTCGCCGAGTCGGCTCGGGTCAGGCGGTCGCCTCGATGTTCCTCAACGCGATGGTCTGCCCGGGCGTGGGCAGCCTGGTCGGCGGCAAGACCGGAACCGGGCTCGCGCAGCTGTCGCTGTTCCTGGTCGGGCTTCCGCTCGCGGTCATCACGGTCGGGCTGCCACTCATGCTGGCCGCCTGGGTCTGGGGGATCGCCACCGGCGCGCAGCTCATCGCCGAGGCGCGCGACTAGAGTCTCCTCACCCGGGCAATCACTCCTCCTCGAACGGGAACCGCACCAGGCTCGAGTGGCCGAGCAGGGTGACCTGGTTGCGCTCCTTCAGGCGCCGGCGAATCTTCTCGCGCTCGGCGGCGCTGGCGCGCACCGCGTTTTCGGCCTCGGTGAGGTCGCGCATCATGGCGGCGAGCTCGGCGGCGCCGGCGCCGCCCGCCGTCTGCGCGGCGGCGACGTCGCGGCGGACCTCGTCGAGGCCGGCCACCGCGTGCTCGCGGTCGCCGGCGGCGCGGCGCGCCCAGGCGAGATCGACCGCACCGGCGCAGGCGAGCCGGAGCCGCTCGACCAGCACGGTGCGCGCCGACTCGCCGAGCGGGAGGCGCGGCAGCTCGACCCCGGTGATCGCGGCGTCGCCCGGCCTGCCATCGGCCGTGCGGTACGACAGGCGCAAGGTGGCGAGGTGGCGCGAGTCGGCGCGCACGTCGCGGGTCAGGCGGAACAGCACCAGGCGCGGCTCGCCGGCGGCGACCTCGCCGACCTCGACCACCAGGCCGTCATCGACCGGACGCGAGGGCAACCGGTGCAGCAGATCGACCGCGGTGATCGGGTCGTCCGGCACCAGCTTGAGCTCGGCGTTGGTCGCGGCGATGGCGAACAGGCCGGTCAGCTCGCGGCCGAAAGCCGCCGGGATGTCGGCCGGACCGGCCAGGTAGTAGAAGCCGCCGCCCGCGCGGCGCGCCATGTCGGCCAGGAGCTCCTCCTCGAAGCCCTCCCCGATCCCCATCGCAGTGATCACCACCCCGCTCTGCCCCTCGACCGCGGCGAGCGCCGACAGTCGCTCCGGGTCGGTGACGCCGACCGACGGCTGGCCGTCGGTGAGCAGGATGAGGCGCGACAGGGCGCTTCTGACGTAGCCCGAGCGGATCTTGTCGGCCCCGAGCTTGATGGCGGCGGCCATGTTGGTGCCCACCCCGGTCTCGATCTCGCCGAGCGCGCGCAGCAGCTTGTCGCGGTTGCCCGGACCGATGCCGTCCGGCCCGAAAACCACTCGCGCCGCGGCGTCGAACACCACCACGGTGAGCCGGTCGCGCGCCTCCAGCCGGTCGACCACCTGGACGGCGGCGCGCAGCGCCTGGGCCAGGCGCGGCCCGCGCATCGACGACGAGCGGTCGATGACCAGCGCCAGGTTGATGGGCGACCGCTCGCGGGCCTCCGCCGGTTCTGCCGCCAGCCGCGCGAGCAGATGCACCGTCCTGCCGCCGTCGGTGACCTCGGTCAGCACGTCCAGCCGCATCCGCCGATGCTAACCGATCCCGCCCGCTCCGGCGGCCGACCGTGTAAAGATGGGGGGATGACGGCACGAATGGCGGTGCTGATCGGCGGAGCGGCCATCGCGTGGCTCCTGCCCACCGACGGGTCGGCCGCGATCTGCAAGTACAAGATCGAGGTGCTGCAGCCGAGCATCCCCGGGTACGACTTCTGCTTGGCCTCGGCGCTCAACGACGTGGGGCAGGTCACCGGCACCTGCGTGCAGGATTCCGGCGAGGAGAAGCGCGCCTTCCTCTACCGCAACGGCGTGACGGTCGACGTCGGCGTGCTGTCCGGCTTCAACCAGGGCTTCGGCTACGGGCTCAACAACCACGGCCACGTCGTCGGTTACTCGGGCGTGAGCTTCGATCCATCGACCAACGACGCGCACCTCTACCGCGGCGGCCCGCTCATCGACATCGAGATGTGGGCGACCACGTTCACCATGTTCGACACCTACGCCAGCGACATCAACGATGCCGGCGAGATCGTCGGAGTCGACGACTACGACCACGCCGTCTACTGGATCGAGGGGCAGGAGCCCTACTACCTCGCCGACTACGGCTCGAAGGCGCTCGCGATCAACCAGGCCGGACAGATCGCCGGCTCGGCGAGCTTCGGCTCCGAGCGCCATGCGGTCAGGTGGGATGGGCCGCTGTCGATGGTCGACATCGGCACCCTGCCCGGCGGCGGCTTCTCCGAGGCCAATGGCATCGCCGACAATGGCTACATGGCCGGCATCGGGTGGACCACCAGCGGCATACGCGGATTCTTCTACAGCCCGGCCTCGCCCGTGCTGCAGGCGATCGGCACCTTCGGCGGATCGACCAGTAGCGCCTCGGCGGTGTCGAGCAAGGGTCTGGTGGTGGGTTACGCCCACGACGCCGGGCAGAACTGGCGCGGCTTCGTCTGGCGCAAGGGCCACCTGTATCAGCTCAACGCGCTGCTCGACAACAACCCGTCCGGCGATCCGTGGAATGTCTTCTCCGGGCTCGACATCAACGAGAAGGGCGAGATCCTGGCCGGCGCCTACAGCAGCACCAGCACCGCCTACCTGCTCCTGCGCCCTCAGAGCTGTGAGCTCTCCTCGTCGCGCGCCTGCTGTCCCTTCTAGCCTCTCGCGTTCCCTTCCGCAGCGCGCACCCGGCCCTCCGGACACTGTCCGGGTTGCGCGTCCGGCCCTCCGGACACTGTCCGGGTTGCGCGTCCGGCCCTCCGGCCACTGTCCGGGTTGCGCGTCCGGCCCTCCGGACACTGTCCGGGATGCGCGTCCGGCCCTCCGGACACTGTCCGGGATGCGCGTCCGGCCCTCCGGCCACTGTCCGGGATGCGCGTCCGGCCCTCCGGACACTGTCCGG
>Ga0111538_10003748_pt1 | contig 21181 bp, 24 predicted proteins | sample SoiMethybrSBSTD1_FD_79669 | JGI IMG/M metagenome (GOLD analysis project Ga0111538, IMG submission 79669) | Bulk soil microbial communities from a Populus tree surrounding site in Tennessee, USA - Soil MetaG P. TD hybrid SBSTD1 (version 2)... | ecosystem: Environmental > Terrestrial > Soil >... | reverse complement strand
GACCCCGATCCCGCCCCCGACCCCGATCCCGATCCCGATCCCGATCCCGCCGCCGATCCCGTCCGCGTCTCGCGCGCCGCGGCGCCCGCGTCGAGCGCGCTCGACCTGCGAGTGCGAGCCGGCGGCCTCGGCGAGGCCGGGACACTTCCGCGCCCCGCGTTTGGCGCGAACGCGTCGGCGTCGCTCTGGCGCGGGCTCCATGGGATCGAGCTTTCGTACGCGCTGTTCCGCCCGACCCATGCTGCGATAGGCGGAGCGGGTGAAGTGGCGCCAATCGGCCTGTGGACCCTCGGTCTTCAGGCGTGTCGTCTCCTGTCGCCGGTGGTGACCTGCCTCGGGGCGGAGGCAGGGCGGATGACGGCCGACGCGCGGCAGCTCGCCGATGGCCGCCAGGTCGCCGCGCTGTGGGTCGCCGCGTCCGCCTCGACCCGGGCGACGCGTCGGATCGGGGGAAATGCGCGCGTTTACCTCGGCGTCGAGGCGCTTGCCGCCGTTCGCCGGCCGCGATTCGTCCTCGATGACGACACACCGCTACACCGCCCGTGGGCCGGCGCGGGCCGCGTCCTGGTCGGGCTCGAGCTCGACATTCGCTAAACGGATCGGCCGTCCAGCGGACACCAACACGGCATGGGCTCGGGCACCGCCCGCGTGGAGAGGAATACAGGGGACTTGGGAGATCCCGTGCCTCTCGATCTCGCCTCGCTCTACGAGGAGCACGCCGTGTTCGTGTGGCGCTCGCTGCGGCTGCTCGGGGTCCCTCCCGGCGGGCTCGACGACGCGGTCCAGGAAGTGTTCCTGGTCGTCCACCGCCGTCTCGGTGATTTCGAAGGGCGATCGTCGGTCCGGACCTGGCTCTACGCGATCGCTCGCCGGGTGGCGCGGAACGCCCGGCGTGGGGGTGAGCGGCGAACCGGCGTCCCCGAGTCGATCGGCGCCGACCTGGTGGGCGAGCAGACCGGCGATCCGCGCACGGTAGCCGAGCGGGCCGAGGCCGGGCGCGTGCTGCTCGACCTGCTCGCCCAGCTGGGCACAGAGCACCGGGAGGTCTTCCTTCTGGTCGAGATCGAGGAGATGACGGTTCCTGAGGCCGCCGAGGCCCTGGGTCTCAACATCAATACTTGCTACTCGCGTCTGCGGGCGGCTCGAGCTCGCTTCGAGCGGGCCCTGGCTGCCCGGCTGCGTCGCGAGGAGGGAGGACGGCGATGAGCGATCGGCTCTCTCACGAGGCCGAGCAGCTGGTTCGCGCGGCGCGAACGCACCTCGCACCGACCCCGCATGACGTCGACCGGCTGCGCACCCGGATCCTGGCTGGAGTCGCCGCGGGAGCCTCGGTCACCGCCGCCGGGATCGCCTCGGCTGCGGCTGCGCCGGGCGGCGTGGCCGCCTCGGCTGGCACCGCCGGCGCCTCGGCTGGCGCCGCCGCCGGCATCGGCGTCCTCAAGGTGGTGGTGGTCGCGGCAGCGGTCACCGGAGCGTCCGTCACGGGCGGCGTGTTGATCACGCGCCGGCTCGATCGACCCGAGGCGGTTTCGGCGTCGACCCGCCCGAGCGCCGCTGGCAAGGCCGCCCCGCGAGCTCCCGCTCGAGCTCCCGATCCCGACCTGCATCCCGATCCGGTTCCAGTCCCCGATCCAGCCCCCGAAAGCCCGCCCATCCAGCGCCAGCGGGCCCTCGCACCTCCGGTCCCGTCCCTCGCCAGCGAGATGGACCTCTTGCGGCGAGCTCGCGCTGCCTTGCGCTCCGGCGATCCCAGGAGCGCCCTCCAGCACCTCGATCACCACGCGCGCCAGTTCCCCGCCTCGCCGCTCGGGCCGGAAGCGGCCGCGATTCGCGTCGAGGCGACCTGCGCCACCGGCGATCGCGAGACCGCGCGGGCTCTCGCGGATCAGTTCGCCCGCCGCTGGCCCGATTCACCACTCGCTCGCCGCGTCACACGGCTCTGTGGAGTCGACCGATGAAGACCTTCAGCCTCCTCCTCGCCCCGCTCTTCCTCTTCGCATGCGACCGCGAGGTCGACACCGGCGCCGGCTACCGCCTGATGGTGGATACGCCGACCGAACCGGTGCGCGCGCTCGACGTACTCTTCGTGGTCGACGACAGCGGCGCGATGGCGGAGGAGCAGCAGGTGCTGGCCGACGGTGTGGCCCGCTTCATCGCCACCCTCGACGAGCGCGCCGGCGTCCGGCCCGACCTTCACATCGGCGTCACCTCGACCACCGTCGGCACCGGCCCGGTTGGCGGGGGCGGCGACGCGTGCGCCGGGAACGGCGACGACGGCCGTCTTCTGGTCGCGGACACCTGCCCGGCGCTCGATCGGCCGTTCCTGGTCGACGTCGCCGATCCCGACGACCCGGATGGACCGCGCACGATCAACTACCCGGACGGCCAGCTGGCCGAGACCCTCGGCTGCATGACCCAGCTCGGCACCACCGGCTGTGGCTTCGAGCAGCAGTTCGAGGCGATGCGCCGCGCGCTCGACGGCTCCAACCAGGCGAACGACGGCTTCCTGCGCCGCGACGCCATGCTGCTGGTGGTCCTGGTCACCGACGAGGACGACTGCTCCGCCTTCGATCGCACGATCTACGACTCCAGCGAAGACGACCGCGACGAGCCGCTCGGCGAGATGTCCTCCTTCCGCTGCTTCGAGTTCGGAGTCACCTGCGATCAGCCAGACGCCCGCGCGATCGGCGATCGTACCGGTTGCGTCCCGCGCGCCGACAGCCCCTATCTCGAGCACCCGGACGCATTCGTCGAGTTCCTCGAGGATCTCAAGGGAGGCCCGGGCATGGTCATGGTCGCCGCCGTCACCGGTGACCCGACGCCTGTCGCGGTCATCGACGACGAGAGCAAGATCCCGGCCGAGCTGTCGGTCAACGATCTCTGTCCCCAGCCGGAGCAGCGGCTGCCATGGGGCGCCGGACCGGCGATCCGCATCCACGCTCTGCTCGACAGCCTGCCGCGCAACACGTCGGCGCCCATCTGCGAGCGCGACAGCGGCGACCTCGGGCGCATCGCGGACGCCGCGGCCTCGAACATGCTCGGCTCCGCCTGCCTGTGGGCGACGCCGTTCGACTCCGACGAGGATCGCGCCGGGATCCAGCCGGTGTGCCGGGCCGAGCTGCGCCTGGCCAGCGGCGAGTGGGTCGAGCTGCCCGCCTGCGCCGAGGACTCGAGCGGGCAGAGCTGCTTCGAAGTGCGCGAGGACCGCGAGCTGTGCGGCTGGACCGACTCGCGCCTCATCGCAGCCGTGGAGGGCCTCACCCTGCCCGGCGAGCGGATCCGCGTCGAGTGCCTGCAGGCGCGCGAATGACGCGGCGGCTCGCGGATCAGAAGTAGAGGGTCCTGCGCGCCGGCTTCTTCTTGGGCTTCTTCGCGGCGGGCGGCTTCTTCTTGGGCTTCTTCGCGGCGGGCGGCTTCTTTGCCGCGGGCGATTTCTTCCGGGTCGCCATGTCAGCGCCAGCCGGGGCCGAGCTCGGCCTCGAGGATGTCGGAGCAGAGCGCGACGCACTCGTTGCAGATGTGGCCGGACTGGCCGGACAGGATCTTCTTCACCGCGGCGCGCGGCTTGCCGCACCAGGTGCAGGCCAGGTCGGGCATGCCGGTCTGGCTGCGCGGGCGGCTCTGGCTCACCATCTTCTCGACACGGGCGGGCGTCATGGCGTGGAACTCGCCGGTGGTCTGCAGCGCGGTCCCGCCGGCCGCGCACATTTCCTGGTAGCACTCGCCGCACACCTCGAGCTTCATCGGGCGCTGGTGCGGCCGGCCGCACAGGGGGCAGGGTTCGGTCGTCATGGCGCTCTGGCGCCATTATACGGCAGGCGCACCTCGAAGCAGGTGCCGCCGTGCGCCGGGCTCTCGAGCCGGATGGTGCCCTTGTGGTCGCTCACCAGGCTGTGGACGGTGGCAAGACCCAGACCGGTGCCGCGCGCCTTGGTGGTGAAGAAGGGTTCGAACACGCGCTGCCGGTGCTCGGCGGGGATGCCGGGTCCGTCGTCGCGGACGCGGATGACCACCTCGGCCGGCTCCGCGGTCACCTCGACCGCCACGTGGCCGCCGCCCTGCGAGGCCGCCTCGGCGCCGTTGCGCAGGAGGTTCCACAGGACCTGTCTCAGCTTGCTGGCGTCGCCGGACATCTCGACCGGGCCGAGCTCGTCGCCGGCGACCAGCTCGACCGCGACCCCGGCCAGGCCGCGGTCCTGGCTGAAGACGCCGACCGTGTCGCGCACCAGGCCGACCAGGTCGAACGGCTCGATCTCGAGCGATCGCGGGTTGGCGTAGTCGAGCAGGTCGGTGAGCAGGCGGTTGAGCCGGTCGATCTCGCGCGTGACGATGTTCATCAGCGCGCGGCTGTCCTCGTCGGCCTGCGGCATCTGGTGGAGGAGCTCGATCGACCCGGAGATGGAGGCCAGCGGGTTGCGGATCTCGTGGGCGACGCCGGCCGCCAGCCCGCCGACCACCGCCAGCCGCTCCGCCAGGCGCACGCTCTGCTCCATCTTGCGCAGGTCGGTCAGGTCCTGGAAGTTGACCACCCGGCCGCGGAACTCACCGCCCCGGTCGTGCAGCGGCGAGACCGAGACGCCGAGCACGAGCTCGCGGCCGCCGCGCACCAGCGTCAGCTCGGCGCGCTGCAGCGAGGCCCGCTCGCCGAGCTCGCCGAGACGTGCCGCCAGCCCGGGAAGAATGCGGTCGACCGGCGCGCCGACCGCGGCGTCCGGGGTGGTGCCGAGGATCTCGCAGGCCACCTGGTTGACGGTCAGCACCTGATCGCGCGGGTCGACGGTGACCAGCCCGCTCGACAGGCAGCGCACGACGTCGCTGTGCAGGACCAGGAGGTCGGCCGCCGCGCTCCGCTCGACCGCCAGGCTGGCGCTGGCCACCTGCAGCTGGCCGCTCAGACTGAGCGCCAGCACCGAGACGCCGATCAGCGCCGCCATGTTGAGGCCGAGCGAGCGGCTGAGCTCGATGGCGCTCAGGCCGTGCGAGCGGAAGTCCTGACCGGCGAGCGGCGGCAGCACGCCGGCCCAGCCGAGGATGCCGGTCAGGAGGAAGAGGACGGCGGCCGCCGCCGCCACCCAGGCGGTGGCGCGCCGCGACGCCACCACCGCCGCGCCGATGACGGTCAGCGGGAAGAAGAAGGTGTAGGCGCTCTGGGCGCCGCCGGTCATGTGGACCAGAACGGTCGCGATGACCAGGTCACCGGCCAGCTGGATGTAGCCGAGCATCGCCGTGCGCCGCCCCGACCGGAGCCACAGCGCGTAGACCAGCGTCAGGAGGTAGGTTCCGCCGATGATGGCGTAGAGGCTGAGCGAGGTCGGCCCGCCGAGCTCGGCGTCGCCGAACGAGTAGAGCAGGGTGGTGGCGCCCAGCACCAGGCTGATGAGCACGACCCGGTACAGCATCAAGTAGGTGAGCCGGCGGTTCAGGTCCGGACCGCTCGGCTCGGTGGGCGCAGGCAGGGCGGCCGCTGCCGCCGCCATGGCTGCCAGCGAGTCGGAGGTGGTCGTTGCCGCGGCCGGGGGAGTCAATCGGCGTTGATGTTACCCGCCAGCTCGAAGATCGGCAGGTACATGGCGACGATCAGGCCGCCGATGACGACACCGAGGAAGACCATCATGATCGGCTCGATGAGCTTGGTCATGGCGGCGACCGCCACGTCGACCTCGTCCTCGTAGAAGTCGGCGATCTTCTGCAGCATCTGGTCCATGGCGCCGGTCTGCTCGCCGACGCCGATCATCTGCACCACCATGGGCGGGAAGACCGCGGTCTCCGCCAGCGGCCCGGCCATGTCCTTGCCCTCGGAGATGCGGGCCCGGGCGTACATGATCGACCGCTCGACCACCTTGTTGCCGGCGGTCTTGGCGCAGATCTCCAGCGAGTCGAGGATGGGCACGCCCGAGGTGAGCAGGGTGCCGAGCGTGCGGGTGAAGCGCGCGACCACGATCTTGCGCAGGACCGGCCCGATGACCGGCATCCTGAGCAGCGCGCGATCGAAGAGCATTCGCCCCTGTGGGTTGCGCACCATCAGGATCAGGCCGACGAAGAGCGCCACCGCGGTGCCGGCAAACCAGTACCAGTTGTGGACGAAGGAGTTCGACAGGCCGATCACCATCTGGGTCGGCTTGGGCAGGTGCGCCCCCTTGAACTCCTTGTACATGTTCTCGAACACCGGGATGACCCAGGTCAGCATCACCACGATGACCGCGATGGCGACCACCATGACCACGGTCGGGTAGATGAGCGCGCTCTTGACCTGGCGCTTGAGCTTCTGCGCCTTCTCGATGTAGGTGCCGAGCCGGTTGAGGATGGTGTCGAGGATGCCGCCGACCTCGCCGGCGTGGATGAGGTTGACGTACAGCTCGTCGAACACGCGCGGGTGCTTGCGCAGGGCGTCGGAGAAGGTCGAGCCGGCCTCGACACTCGACTTCACGCTGGCCAGCACGCTGGCGAAGTGCGGGTTCTCCGCCTGGGTGGCCAGGATGTCGAGGCACTGAACCAGCGGCAGGCCGGCGTCGATCATGGTCGCCAGCTGGCGGGTGAAGACGACGAGGTCCTTCTCCTTGACCCCGCTGCCGACCTTGATGTTGATCTCGCGAGCGGCGCGGCGGACCTTGCGCGGTGTGATCGCGTCGGCGCGCAGGCGGTTCATCACCGCCTCCTCGCTGACCGCATCGACGACGCCGCGGCGGACCTCACCGCCGCGAGTCACTCCCTCCCATTTGAACTTGGCCATCTGGCGTCACCCCACTTTACGTTCGCTCACGCGCGCCGCGGCGGCGCCTGTCCGGCGCGACCGGCCGGTCCCGCCCCCTGGGCCGAGGCGATCATCGTCTTCAGCTCGTCGTGATCCGAGGAGGAGGCGAAGGCGTCCTCCAGCGTGATCAGCTGGCGCAGGAACAGATCGACCAGCGACTGGTTGAGCGTCTGCATGCCGAACTTCGACTGGCCGATCTGCATCTGCGAGTAGACCTGGTGGATCTTGTCCTCGCGGATGAGGTTCCTGATGGCGGGGTTCGGCACCATCACCTCGCAGGCCATCGCCCGGCCGCCGCCGATCTTGGGCAGGAGCACCTGGCTGATGACGCCCTCGAGCACGAACGACAGCACCGCGCGGATCTGCGGCTGCTGGTGGGCGGGGAAGACGTCGATCACGCGGTTGATGGACTGCACCGCGCCGTTGGTGTGCAGTGTGGCGAACGCCAGGTGGCCGGTCTCGGCGATGGTCAGCGCCGCCTCGATGGTCTCGAGGTCGCGCAGCTCGCCGATCAGCACCACGTCCGGGTCCTGCCGCAGGATGTACTTGAGCGCCCGCTTGAACGACTGGGTGTCGGCGCCGACCTCGCGCTGGTTGACCAGGCAGGCCTTGTGGCTGTGCAGGAACTCGATCGGGTCCTCGATGGTGATGATGTGCGCCCGGTGCTTGGTGTTGATGAGGTCGATCATCGAGGCCAGCGTGGTCGACTTGCCGGAGCCGGTCGGGCCGGTGACCAGCACCAGGCCGCGCGGCTTCTCGCACAGGTCGTGGACCACCTTGGGCACCCCGAGGTCGCCGAGCGGGCGGATCTGGAAGGGCACCATGCGGAAGGCGCCGGCCACCGCGCCGCGCTGCATGTAGATGTTGGCGCGGAAGCGGGCCAGGCCCTTCACGCCGAACGACAGGTCGAGCTCCTGGTCCTCCTCGAAGCGCATCTTCTGGGCGTCGGTCAGGACCGAGTAGCAGAGCTGCTTGGTGTCGATCGGGGTCAAGGGATCGGTCTTGAGCGGCACCAGGTCGCCGTCGAGCCGGAGCTGGGGAGGCGTGCCGGTGGTGACGTGGAGGTCGGAGGCTCCCTTGTCGACCATCACCTTGAGGAGCTGGTGGAGGTTGAACTGCATGGTCAGTCGTCCACCGTGGTGCGCAGGATCTCCTCGGGGGTGGTGACGCCTTCGAGGATCTTGTTGATGCCGGCGATGCGCAGCGAATCGATGCCCTTGCGGATCATCTCCGCCTTGAGCTCGGTGGCCGAGGCGCCCTGCAGCACGAGCTCCTTGAGCTCGTCGGTGAAGGGCATCACCTCGTAGAGCGCGATGCGGCCGCGGTAGCCGGTGTCGCCGCAGTTCTTGCAGCCGCGCCCCCGGTAGATGGTCGCCATGTGAACCTGCGGTTCGCTCATGCCCATCTTGAGCAGCGGCTCCGGGTGCTTCTCGGTCGCCTCCTTGCAGTCGACGCAGATCTTCCGGGCCAGGCGCTGGGCCAGGACCAGGTTGACCGAGGCGGTGACCAGGAATGGCTCGACGCCCATGTTGAGGAGGCGCGAGACGGTGGAGGGCGCGTCGTTGGTGTGGAGGGTGGACAGCACCAGGTGGCCGGTGAGGGCGGCCTTGACCGCGATCTCGGCGGTCTCGAAGTCGCGGATCTCGCCGACCATGATGATGTTCGGGTCCTGGCGGAGGAACGAGCGCAGCGAGGTGGCGAAGTTGAGCCCGATCTCCTCGTGCATCTGCACCTGGTTGATTCCGGGCAGGTTGAACTCGACCGGGTCCTCGGCGGTCGAGATGTTCGACTCGATCTTGTTGAGCTCGGACAGGGCCGAGTAGAGCGTGGTGGTCTTGCCCGAGCCGGTCGGCCCGGTCACCAGCACCATCCCGTACGGCTTGCGGATGGCCTCCTTGAAGTGCTCGAGCGGCGCGGCCTCGAAGCCGAGCTTGGTCATGTCGAGCTGCAGCTGCGACTTGTCGAGAAGTCGCATGACGATCTTCTCGCCGTACAGGGTGGGCAGGCAGGAGACGCGGAAGTCCATCTCCTTGTCCTTGCCGATCTTGAGCTTGATGCGGCCGTCCTGCGGCAGGCGGCGCTCGGCGATGTCGAGGCTCGCCATGATCTTGAGGCGGCTGGTGATGGCGTTCCGCATCTTGAGCGGCGGCCGCATCTCCTCGTGCAGGATGCCGTCCACCCGGAACCTGACCCGGAAGAACTTCTCGTACGGCTCGACGTGGATGTCCGAGGCGGTCTTCTTGATGGCCGACAGGAGGATCGCGTTGCACAGCTTGATGACCGGCGCCTCGCCGGCCTGGTTCTCCAGGTCGACGATGTTGAGGTCGCTTTCGGCCACGTCCTCGAACTCGACGTTGTCGCCGAACTCGTCGACCATGGCGCCCAGGTCGGGGCCCTTGTCGTAGTAGCGCCGGATCGACTCCTCGATGGCCGCCTCGGCAGCGACCACCGGCTCGATGTTGTACTGGGTGAGGAACTTGAGCTCGTCGATCGCGAAGATGTTCGAGGGGTCGCTCATCGCGACGATGAGGGTGGCGCCGGCCCGGTTGACCGGCACCACCATGTGTTTCATCGCGACTTCCTTCGGCACCAGCTTGAGGACGTCGCCGTCGATCTCGAAGTCGTTGAGGTTGATCGACGGCAGGCTGTACTGCCGGGCGAGGAACTGCGTGAGGTCCTGGTCGTTGACGTAGCCCAGGCGACTCAGCGCGACGCCGAGGCGACGGCCGGTCCGCTTGGCCTCCGTCTGTGCTTCCTGCAACTGCTGGAGCGAGATCATCTTCTCGCGGACGAGAAGCTCCCCGAGACGAGACATCGGACTCGACCCCCTAAAAAAAGAAAGCTTCCAAGAAGTTATCCTGGGGCCTGACCCCGGTCAATTGCTCGCGGTCGCTGAGCCCCGCGCGGCGTGTGTGCGCGCCTGTGTGCGACGGCCGAAAAATTGCCCCGCGGACGCGCTCGCCGCAGCGTGGGAACACAGGAGGCACGTCATGGGTTACCGCGAAGCCCGAGAGCTCGCCCGCATCCGGCAGGAATTGCGTGACCGGTTGATGGCCTGTCGCCACCAGGGCGCAGAGCTCGTCCTCGCGCGCCTGCGCGAAGTGGCCGACGACCATGCCGCCATCGCCCCCGAGCTCAGGGGCGAGTACGAGCGCTGGCGACTCCGGTTCGACCTCCTGGCCGCCGCGAGCGCGCTGTAGCTGCCACCGCAGTCCGCTCAGCCGCCGCTGAGCGTGATCTCGATGGTGTAGTTGTTCTCGATGCCGGCCGGGGCGCGAACCTGCACGTAGTACGTGCCCTGCGGCATGTTGGGCACCTCGGCCCTGACCAGATCCGGCATTCCCGGCACCGCCTCGCCGCTTCGAATCGAGGTGGCCGCTTCGTTGAGGACGTCGAGCAGGAGCTGGCCGCGGGCTGACATGTACGTGAGGTCGGCGCGCAGGTTCTTGCCGGCGACGTCGACCTCGAACAGGAAGACATCGACGTCGGTGTCGGGGCAGATCGACAGGCTCACCAGCTTGTAGGTCTCGTGCACATCGGGGATGAGCGTGTCGGTCGGCTCCTCGATCCCGTTGTTCGGCTCGAGCTCGCCGTCGTCGGCGCAGGTGAAGCCGCCGCCCGCGTCCGGCTGGGAGCCGCCGTCCGGGGTGTCGGCGCCGCCGGTCTTCTCGCACAGCTCCTCGTCCCCCGAGTAGCTCACGCAGGTATAGCCGAGCGGGCAGCGCGGCTCGTCGGTCCCGCAGCGGAACGGCACCGCGCCGAGGTCGGGGTCGTAGCTGTTGCAGCCGCCGGTCACGGCCAGCGCGGCCAGAGAGGCACCGGCGAGGAGGGTGAGGGTGGTGGCGCGCATGGTTAGAACCTCACCGCGGCCGCGCCGCCCACGAAGTCGTCGCCCAGCACCGGGACGGCAGTCAGCTTCGGCTCGTCGTTGTCGCCGGCCTCCTCGCGGGCGCGCCGGCGCTTGCGGGCGTCGCGGATCTCCAGGTACCAGAGCACGCCGGCGCCGATGGCGGCCGCTCCCCCGATCCCGAGCGAGATGTTGGCCCAGGTCTCGAACCGCTGTCCCTTGCCCTCGAGGGCCTGCTGCTTGTCGGAGAAGGTCCGGCAGGGCGGCACCGTGCCGCCGCACAGGGCGGGATCGCTCGACGACTGCGCCTCCGACTCGAGGTCACCGCTCGCCTTCGACGACAGGAGGTAGAACGTTCCCGACAGGGCGAGCAGCCCGGCGGCGGCGCCCGTCGCGCCCCACTTGAGCTTGGTGAACTTCGATGACCCGGCGTCCATCCAGCCGTCGCCGCGCGGCTCCTCGCCGGACGCCGCCATGCCGCCGCCGGCCGCCACCGCCTCGTCGCTGCCGATCGGCTCGGCGCTCTCGTCGCCCATGTCGGAGTAGTAGCGGGCCTTGGCGCTCCGCTCGAGCAACACTAGATTCGGGCTGGTCTGCTTGCCGGAGCGATCGACCACCTTGCCCTTCGCGTCCTTCACCTCGATGTAGTACTGGACGCTGGCGCCGACCGTCTTGGCGGCCGGGATGCGCGCGACCAGCTCGTTGTAGCGCGGCTTCATCTCGACGGCGGTGAAGCTCGGCTCGCCGGCGGCGCGGAAGTAGAGCGTCACGGTCCACTTCTTGCCCGTCGGGATGAACGCGCTGACGTCGATCGGCCGCCCGGGAGGTGCCTCGTCGATGACCATGTGCTGGAACTTGTCGACCGCTGGACCGCCCGGTGCGAGCGCGGCCGTCCGGTCGGGCTGCTCGGCCTTCGGCTCCTTGCCCCGGGTGGCCGGGCTCGCCTCGCCGCTCCCGGCGCTCCCGCTTCCGCCGCTCGCGATGCTCGCCTCTTCGATCTCGATCTCGAGAACCTGGACCCGGCCCTCGGCCGCCTGCCGGTTGGAGTCGGTGTCGGGCGCCTGCTGCAGGTACTTCTGGTAGTAGAAGAGCGCCAGCGCCTTCTCGTTCAGCTGATCGAAGGTGTAGCCGATGTTGTAGAGGAGCAGCGGGTTGCGGGTGAGCCGGAACGACTCCTTGAACTCCTGGACCGCGCCCTTGAAGTTCTTCTTGTCGAAGAGCTTCTTGCCCTTGGCGAAGTGCTCCTTGCCCTTGGCCAGCTCGTCAGCGGTCGGGGCGCCCTTGGCCGGCGGCGCGTCCTTCTTCTGTGCGTGCGCCAATCCTGGCCCTGCGAGGAGGAGGGCGAGGGCGGCAGAGAGCGCCAGAACGGCGCTGATCCCGAAACGTGACGACGACGACGTATGGTGCAGATCCAGCATGGGTTCTCCGTCGTGCGGCAGAGAGCCCCGCTCATACCACACGTCATGACAAAACAATGACGCTTATCGCCCCGCGGCCCGCTCGCGCGGGCCCGGTCCCTCAGCTACTGAGCAAACGGGTCGACGATGCCGCCCGCGGCCTTCCCGGCCTTTCCGGACTTATCGCCGCTCGCGGACTTCTTGGCCGTCTTCTTGTTCGACTTCGCGGCCCGCGCCTTCTTCTTCTTCGAGGACTTCCTGGCCGGGCGAGCGTCGTCCTTGTCTCCGTCCCCGTCGAGCGGGGTCACCGTCGGGGCGACCGGGGCCAGGGCGGAGACGATCGGGGCCGCCGCCGGGGCCGCCGCCGGCTCGGGCACCGCAGCGGGCGCCTCGGGCGACTTCGCCTCGGGCGACTTCGCCTCGGGCTCCACGGCCACGGCCGGCTCGGCCTTCGCCTCGTTTGCCTCGGGCTTCACCGGCGCGGCGGCCGGCTGCGCGGCCGGAAGCTCGCTGACCGCCGGAAGCGGCGTTGCCTGCGGCTTCGCCTGGTCGACCGCCGCGACCGGCGCGGCGGCCGGCTGGGTCGTGGTCGCCGCTGCCACCGCCGGCGCGGCCTTGGCCGCCGGCGCCTCGTCCTTGTTCCACAGCCTGCCGTTGCCGGCGAGGACCACGCCGACCGCGGCCGCCGCGGCGACTCCGATGGCCAGCGCCACCTTCAGCATCCGGGACCGCCGTGGCCTGAGCAGCTGGTAGGCGTCGAGCCGGCCGAACGGCTTCGAGTACGATCCCTCGGCGAAGTCGGCGCCCTCGTCGAGAATCACCGGCGGCACGCTCGGCGCTCGCGGCGCGCGCACTCGCATCTCGGCGGAGCTCGCCCGCGCCTCGGCCTGGGCCAGCTTGGCCTCGAGCTGCGCCATGTGCTGCGCCGACGTGCGCGTCACCTCGGCCAGCACCTTGCGCGCCGCCTCCTCGGCGGCGACCCGGGCGACCTCGGCCGCGGTCTGCGCGGCGGCGGCGTCGATGGCGGCGGCCTCCTCCTTCGCCTTCTTCTCCTTGGCTGCCTTGGTGTCGATCGACAGATCGCTCGAGAGCCGGAAGGCGTCGGTGTCGGTCAGCGTCTGGTTGGCGCTCGCGATGAAGTCGTCGAGCGAGCTCCCCACGTCGCTCCCTGCCGGCAGCGGTCCGGCTGCTTTTTGCAGCGCCGAGATGCGGCGCTTCGGGGCGCCCTTGCCGTTCTTCACAGCGTGCTTGTCGGAATCCATGTACGTACCCCCCTGTCCGAACGAACGAAACGATCTCAGATCTCGATCACGTCGAGGTCGTGATAGAGCGCCGCTTGCCTCTCGATCTCCTCCGGCGGGAGGAAACCCGACCGACTGATCGCGGTGCCGATGTTGCCACCGTTCGACCAGTGCTCGGCGAGAGCAGCGAGAAGTTGTTCGTCACTGAGCAACTTTTTTTCCACGAGAAATTCGCCGAAGCGAATTCGCTCGAGCTTGCGACGTGGCACGTCGACGCTCCTGGCTCCGCTTCCCCCTGCGCGATCCATCACTCTTTCGAACCTCGGCGCGCGCAGCTTAGATCACTTCATCTCGTAACCAAGCGGAAAAAATACGACTTGTCCCCACATCAGCGAAGTTCTTTTGTTGACAATAACTTACGCACCATTACCATGCGCGTCGCATGAGCCCGGACCGGTTTTCGCGCGGACGCCGCCCGGGCGCGCGGCAGGGCGGCAAGAAGCCCGGCCCCGTGGTGCGCCGCGGCACGCTCCGGCTGCCCCACGAGGTGGCGCGCCGCATCCGTCTCGGGCATCCATGGGTCTATCGCGAGGCGCTCGACCCGCGCCGCACCATGCGCGAGGCGCCGGGCGACGTCGTCGAGCTGGTCGACTGGGACGGCGAGTTCGTCGGCCGCGGCGTGTGGGACGGCGAGTCCGCCATCTCGGTGCGGGTGGTCACCCGCGATCCGCGCGAGGAGGTCGGCCCTGCGCTGGTGCGCGCCCGCGCCGGCGCGGCGATCGCCATGCGCCGCCGTCACCTCGACCTCGAGCGCGACCAGGCGGTCCGTCTGGTGCACGGCGAGAGCGACGGGCTGCCCGCCCTGTTCGTCGACCGCTACGCCGACTACCTGGTCTGCCAGGTCTACGCCTCGTGTGCGCTTCGCCTCCTGCCGCCCCTCTATGACGCGCTCGAGGCCGAGCTCCGGCCGCGCGCCATCTACGAGCAGCGGCGCACCCGCTCGCTCGCCGGTGACGCGCCGGCGCGCGCCGCGGCCGACCTGGTGCGGGGCGAGCCGGCTCCCATCGAGGTCGAGGTCCGCGAGGGCGACCTCCGCTTCGCGGTCGACGTGACCGCGCCTCTGTCGACCGGCCTGTTCGCCGACCTCAGGCTCGGGCGGCGCGCGGTCGCGCGCTGGGCGGCGGGCCGCCGGGTGCTCAACCTGTTCAGCTACACCGGTGCCATCTCGGTCTGCGCCGCGCACGCCGGCGCCCGCGAGGTGGTGGCGGTCGACGTCGCCGCCAAGGCGCACGCCCGCGCGCGCCGCAACTTCGCGCTGTCCGGCCTCGACCCCGAGTCGCCCGAGTACGTGGTCGGCGACGTCTTCAAGGTGCTGGCCCGCTACGCCGAGCGCGGCCGCCGGTTCGACCTGGTCGTCATCGACCCGCCCGCCTTCGCCAGCGGCAGCAAGGGCGGACGGCCGTGGAGCGCGGTCAAGGACTACGGCGAGCTGGTGTCCGCGTCGCTCGAGGTGGTCGAGCCCGGCGGCCTGCTCGTCGCCGCCTCGTCGACCCACAAGATGAGCGCCGGCGAGTTCGACCTGGCGCTGGCCGACGGCGCGGTGCGCGCCCGGACCTCGCTCCGCATCGTCGAGCGGGTCTCGCTGCCGCCCGACTTCCCGGTCGCGCCCGGTTTCCCCGAGGGCAACTACCTCAAGCTCGCCGTCGCGGTCCGCGACTAGGTTAGTCCTCGCTGGCCAGCGCCGCGCTCACCCGGTCGAGGACGGCGGCGGTGCGGCGGAGATCCGCCGCGCCGATGGCCGCGCCCAGGCGATCGGCCCAGCTCCGCTGCGCCCGCTGGATGGTGGCCAGCACGCCGAGGCCGCGCGGCGTGAGCTCGAGGAGCATCGCCCGCTGGTGCTCCGGGTTGGGCCGGTAGGCGGCCAGGCCCTCGTCGGCGAGGAGATCGGCCACCCGCTGCACGCTCTGGCGGGCCAGCCCGAGCATCCGGGCGATCTGCGCCACGGTGGCCGGGCCGTTCTCCGCCGCCGCCAGAACCTGCCAGCGAGCGCTCGACTGGCCGGCCGGGGCGGCCAGCTGGTCGCCCGCGGCGGTGATGAGCGCGGCCAGCCGGAGCACGCGAAAGGCGACCGCGCCGAATGCCTCTCCCTCGGGAGTCCGCTTCTCCTCGCCCTTGGGGTTGACAGCACGCTGTCGTTTTTGCATGATGACAGTATGCTGTCATATGGACGGCACGAGAGGAAGGACGAGATGGCGAAGGCGACCAGGCACACCGGCTCCTGTCACTGCGGCGAGGTCCGCTTCGAGGTGGAGGTGGATGCATCGAGCGGCAGCCGATGCAACTGCAGCATCTGCTCCCGCCTGGGCGCGACCACCGCCATCGTGGCGCCGGCCGCCTTCACGCTGGTCGCCGGCGAGGAGTCGCTGACCGTCTACGAGTGGGGCGGCCGCACCGGCAAGCGCTACTTCTGCTCCCGCTGCGGGATCACCTGCTTTCTGCGCGGTCACCTCGAGCAGCTGGGCGGTGATTACGTGTCGGTGGTCCTCAACTGCCTGGACGGCGTCGACCCGGCCGAGATCACCGTCCAGTACTGGGACGGCCGGCACAACAACTGGATGGCGGGGTCGCGGCCGACCCCGTGGCCGATCAGGGCGTAACATCGCCGGCCATGAGCGACGATGCACCGGTCACCCGCGAGCGCGACGGCCACCTGCTCCTGATCGGCATCGACCGGCCGCACAAACGCAACGCCTTCGACCTGGCGACCATCCGCGAGCTGGCCGCCGCCTACCAGGAGCTGGGGGATGACCCGGAGCTCCGGGTCGGGGTCCTTTTCGCGCACGGCGACCACTTCTCGGCCGGGCTCGATCTGGCCCAGGTCGGCCCGGCGGTCGCGGCCGGCGGCCCGGCGGCCATCGCGGGCGGTGCCGCCTACGACCCGTTCGGCGTCTGGGGCCCGCCGGTGCCCAAGCCGGTGGTGATCGCGCTCTCCGGCATCGCCTTCACGCTGTCGATCGAGCTCGCGCTGGCGAGCGACATCGCCGTCGCGGCCGATGATGTGCGCTTCCGCCAGCTGGAGATCGGCCGCGGCATCCTGCCATTCGGCGGCGCCACCTTCCGCGCGCCCGAGCGGCTCGGATGGGGCAACGCCATGCGCTTTCTCCTGACCGCCGAGGAGTTCGGCGCCGCCGAGGCGCTGCGCATCGGCCTGGTGCAGGAGGTGGTCCCCGCCGGACGCCACGTCGAGCGGGCGCGCGCCATCGCACAGACGATCGCGCGGCAGGCGCCGCTCGGTGTCGCCGGAACGCTGGCGAACGCGCGGGTGGGCGCCGCCCACGGGGCCGCCGCCGCGGTCGACCATCTGCGGTCGCTCCTGCCCGGCATCCTCTCCAGCGCGGACGCGGCCGAGGGGCTCGCCAGCTTCGTCCAGCGGCGCGACGCGGTCTTCCGCGGGCGGTGAGGCGCCGCGGAGGCGCCGCGGAGGCGCCTCGCTCGGGGCGGGCGATTGCCAGGTCGGGATCGGTCTGCAACAATCGTCGGGATGGCGCGCGGCGTGCCGTTGTTGCTCGCGGCGCTGGCCGCGCCTGCCGCGGCCTGCTCGCTCCTGGTCGACAGCGACGTCGGGGTCCGCTCCGACGGGGGCGCGGGCGGCGGCGGAGACGGCGCGGCGCCGGACGGAGCCGGAGGCGCAGCCGACGCCGCGGACTGCCCCAACCTGCCCAACTTCCCGCCCTTCGCCGACGACTTCTCGACCGACGACATGGCCTGGGCGATCGATCCCAAGATCCAGCGGGACGGCGCCGGCGAGATCACCGCCGGAGTGGTGGGCGGTGCTCTGACCTTCACGCCGCACGCCGCCGGCAACGACAGCGCCTGGGCCAAGAGCGTCGAGTTCGACCTCATCGAGGGCCGGTTCGCCGTGCGCGTCGTCTCTCTCACCACCGACGCAGACACCGAGGCATACCTCGCCCTGCTGGCTCCCGGGGTCGATCATCGGATGCGGTACGACGGCAGCAAGCTGCGCGTGCCCGGCGGGACGGCTGTCACCTATGACGGCGAGGCGCACGTCTGGTGGCAGATCCGCAACGAGGGGTACTACCTTCACTTCGAGACCTCGCCCGACGGCATCAACTGGAGCGAGCTCGATCGGATCCCCGCCAATATCGACCCGACGCAGGTGCGCATCCAGATCGGGGTCTCGGTCGCCGCCGCCGGCCCGGTCGCGCGCGGCGAGTTCACGGTCGACGACCTCAACCTCCCGATTTGCCGCTAGAGCGCTCAGTCCCGGCGAAACCCGCTGCCGAGGCTGGCCCAGAAGAGCGAGACCGATTCGTCCGGCGAGAGGCCGTAGAGCATCCCGAGGTCGAGCGAGGCGGAGAAGGGATCGCGGTCGCCGAGCAGGCCGCCGCCCGACGCGCCGATGTAGACGGTCGTGCGCGGCCGTTTGCCGTACGAGATCGCTCGGCCGCGCGCCAGCGGCACCGACAGGGCCAGCTGGGGGCCGCCGTAGGCGTTGGCCGACCGGGCGGTGGTGCTGACGACCTCGGAGGCGTCGAGAGTGAGATAGCGCAGGCCACCCTCGGCGGCGCCGAAACCGGTGCCGGCGACGGTGGCGAGATACGGCCGCTCGCTGTCCGGCGCGTAGCGCGCGGATCCGCGCACCGCGATGAGCCAGTCGGGCGGGTTCGGCACATCCTGCCGGCGACGCATCTCTGGTACGCGCGCTCCGCCACCGCCAGCTCCTGTTCTCGCGAGCCGCTGCGCCAGCCAGCCGCCACATCGATGCCGAGCTCGACCTTCTCGTCGACCTGGTGGGCGAGGCGGACCATGAAGCCCTTGCCGGTATCGACGAACGCGCCGGTGCCGATGCCGCCGACGATTGTGACGCTCGTCGTCCCCTCCGGCTTCGGCTGGGCCAGATCATGCCCGGCGACCAGCGGTGGCGGGGTCACGACGGAGCAGCCGGCCAACGCGATCGCAGCCAGCGGCCGAGTCCTCAGCGTCACGCAGGCAGACTACGCGCAACGGTCGGGCGCGCATGCGCGGTGCCGCACAATGCCGGAGGGCGAAAAACGGCGCCCGGCCTGGTTTCCAGTCCGGGGGAAACCCTAGAGTAGGCGCTCATCGCGGCGCCGGGGCGGCGCCTATGGAGAGTGGAGCATGGTGAAAGCAGCCAAGTTCATGGTGCTGGTCGGCGGCCTCATGGGCCTCATCGCCTTCTTCCTGCCGCTGTTCTCGGTGGACGTGGCCGGCAAGTCCTTCTCGGTCAGCGCCTTCCAGGCGGTTCGCGGGGTCGAGGCGGTGAAGGCGAACCTCGAGAAGCAGGCGGGGGAAAAGGTCAAGACCGACGCCCAGGCGCAGAAATCGATCGACGACCTCGACGAGGTGCTGACCAAGGTGAAGTCGTACCTCTTCATCATGTACGCGCCGGCCGCGCTGCTCGTCCTGCTCGGCATCTTCGGGGTCGTGAAGCAGAAGTTCGGCCGCGGCTTCGGGGTCCTTGCGCTCCTCTTCGGGCTCATCACGTTCGGCTTCTGGGCCCTCCTGTTCCTGGCGGCGGGCGAGGCCAAGAAGGAAGAGGCGGACGCGGCCTTCGGCCTCGGGATGGGCGTACATCTCCTGCTCGGGACCGGCATCCTCGGCTTCCTCGGCGGCATCACCAACACGATCAAGCCGGACCGCGACTGAAGCCGGCGCCGGTGGACAGGTGAGGCGGGCCTGGTAGGCTTGCGGCGTGTTCCGCGAGGACTACATCATCCGCCTCATCAAGCAGCTCGCCGACTTCGTGGCCCGCATCGCCGGCTTCCGCCAGGAGGGCGATTTCGAGCGCGCGCAGGCGGAGATCGAGCGGGCGCGCGACGAGCTGCTCGGCTTTCCGCCCGGGCTGGTCGACGCGATCGACACGCCGACCATCGTGTCGCTGCTCCGCCATCCGGACAAGCTCAGGGCGGCCGCGCGGCTGTTCTGGGAGGAGGGGCTGGTGCTCAGGGCGCGGCGCGATCCGCTCAATGCCGCGGGCCGGTTCCGCCGCGCGTTCGAGCTCTATCTCGAGGCGCGCGCGATCGATCCGACCGAGGACGACACGGCGGCCATCCTCGAGCTGTCGCGGCTGATGCCGGCCAGCCAGCTCGACGAGCGCTATCACGAGTGAAAACGGCGCGCGCGGCGATTGTTCGAATTTGCGATATGAACTCGTCAACAAAATATCGATTCTGTTTGCGCCGGATCACGTGGTAGCTCAGGTGCCTCTCGCGCGAGAGAGGCTCCGATGCGAACTGCCGCCGGCACCGGCACCCTGCTCATCCTCATCGCGGCGTTGACCGGCTGCGGTGGGGGCGACGTCACAGCCGACGTGGCGCGCCCACAGGCGTCCGACGCCGCTTTCGACCCCGCCGACATGGTGGTCGGCGAGGGCACCGACGCTGGCGTGAATTCACTGCCGCGATTTGCCAGGGCCGCGGGGCGCTCCGCGGGGCATCGTGGGAGTTCGTGGCGATCCTGCTACGACTCCGTCGCGTCCCGCAGCCCTGGCGCATCGCGGTCCTGCTCGCCGTCGCGGGGGCGTCGGCCGCGCTGCTCTTCGCGCTGCCGCCGATCCGGCAGGGCCCCCGGTACTACATCTTTCCCGACGACCGGACGCTCCTGGGGGTTCCGTACTTCTGGAACGTGGTCTCCAACCTCCCGTTCGCGGTCGTCGGGGCCCTCGGTCTCGCGGCGATGGCCGCGCGACCGCCGCCGCTCCGGCCCGCGTTCGGCGCGCTCTTTGCCGGCGTCTTCCTGACCGCCTTCGGATCGGCCTGGTACCACCTCGCCCCGTCGGCCGGCCGGCTCCTGTTCGACCGGCTTCCGATGACCATCGCCTTCGCGGCGGTCTTCTCGCTCACGCTCGCCGACCGGCTCTCTCCGCGCTTCGCTGCGCCGCGCTGGCTCGTCGCGCTCATCGCGGCGGCTGCCGGCTCCGCTCTGCTCTGGTACGCCACCGGCGACCTGCGCCCCTACGCCTTCGTCCAGGGTTACCTCCTGCTCGCAGTCCCGCTGCTCCTCGCCTTCTTCCCTGGCCGCCACCTCGATGGCTCGCGCCTGGCCGCCGCCCTCGCGCTCTACCTGGTCGCCAAGGTGCTCGAGCGCTACGACGACCAGGTCTACGACGCCCTGGGCCACCTGGTCAGCGGCCACGCCCTCAAGCACCTCGCTGCTGCCTGGGCCTGCTGGCAGCTGCACCGCGCGTCGCTTGCACCGGCTGCCGATCCCGCGTATGGCCTCGCTCATGAGCGACAGGCCCCCCTTCATCATCTCGAGCGCTGAGGTTCCGGAAGAGATCGGCCGCTACCCGGGATCCGACGAGACCTTCAGCCGCGGCCGGCCGATCGGCAAGGCGGCCGGCCTCCTTCGCATTGGCCTCCACATCGAGCGGCTGCCTCCCGGCCACCGCCTGTCCTACCCGCACGCCGAGGAGAAGGAGGAGGAATTCGTCTACGTCATCGAGGGCGAGGTCGACGCCTGGATCGACGGCCGCCTCCACCGCATGCGCGCCGGCGACCTCGCCGCCTTCCCCGCCGGCACCGGCATCTGCCACACCTTCATCAACAACGGCGACCGCGAGGCCCTCCTGCTCGGCGGCGGCGAGCGCACCAAGAGCGACAACCGCATCTTCTACCCGCTCAACCTCGAGCGCCGCGCCCAGATGCCCTGGAGCGAGTGGTGGCACGACATTCCCCTCGCCGCCCAAGGCCCCCACGCCGGCAAGCCCGACCGCTAACCCCGCTAACCCCCGCTAACCCGACCGACGTTATTTCGGGCCAACGGGTGGCGAGCCGCGTGCGATACGCTAACCCGACCGACGTTACTTCGGGCCAACGGGTGGCGAGCCGCGTGCGATAGGCAGCGCGTCACGGGCGGACGCGGGAACTCCGTTCGTTCGCGTCGAGCTCCGGACAGACCGGTG
>Ga0111538_10003747_pt1 | contig 21183 bp, 16 predicted proteins | sample SoiMethybrSBSTD1_FD_79669 | JGI IMG/M metagenome (GOLD analysis project Ga0111538, IMG submission 79669) | Bulk soil microbial communities from a Populus tree surrounding site in Tennessee, USA - Soil MetaG P. TD hybrid SBSTD1 (version 2)... | ecosystem: Environmental > Terrestrial > Soil >... | reverse complement strand
GCGCTGACGGCACTTGCCGCCGCCTTTCAGCCCTTCAGACTTCTGACTTTCGACCTGCGACTTTCGACTTTCGACTTTCGACTTTCGACTTTCGACTGACGACTGACGACTGGCGACTGGCGACTGCCGACTGGCGACTGGCGACTGAGACTGACGACTGACGACTGACGACTGACGACTGACGACTGACGACTGACGACTGACGACTGACGACTGACTCATGGGTTCTATGCGAATTGGTCTGGTCGTAATGGGCGGCGTGGACAGCTCCGGTCGCGAACACGTCGTGCCAACGCTGCTCAGCCTGATCGATCGGCTCGCGCGCCGCCACGACCTGCACGTCTTCGCGCTCGGCCACTATCCGGAGCCGCGCACTTATCCCCTGCGCGGCGCGACCATTCACGACGTCGGCCGCGTCGACCACCCGCGTGGGCTCCGCCGGTTCGTGCTGCAGCAGCGCCTAGCGGCCGCGATCGCGTCGGTTTCGGCAGCAGGCCGCTTCGACCTGCTCCATGCATACCTCGGCATCCCCGCAATCGTCGCCACCGCCGCCGCCCGGCGGTCGCGGCTTCCGGTCGTGGTGACGCTGGACAGCGGCGAGCTGGTAGGCGACGAGGACATCGGCTACGGCCTGCAGCGGCGCTTGTTCGATCGGCGCGCCGTCGCGCGCGCGGGACGCGCGGCCGCGCGAGTGACCGTCACGACCAACCACATGCGAAGGCTGGCGGCGGGAGCCGTTCCGGGCGTGCCGGTCGACGTCGTGCCGCTCGGCATCGAGGTGGACGAGTTTCGCCCCGCACCACGCGAAGGCCGGCCACGATTGCTGCGGGTCGGCAGCCTGAACCGGGTCAAGGACTACCCGATGCTGCTGCGCGCGCTGGGGCGGGTCGCGTCGACGATGCCCGATGTGCACCTCGACGTGGTCGGCGAGGATACGCTCGACGGCGCCGTGCAGCAGCTGGCCGAATCGCTCGGCGTTGCACAGCACGTCACGTTCCACGGACTCCAGCCGGCCGATCGCCGACCGTGGTTCTACGAGCGCGCGCACCTGCATGTCGTCAGCTCGCGGCACGAGGCCGCGGGCGTCGTCGTGCTCGAAGCGGCGGCGGCGGGCGTGCCGACGGTCGGAACCGATGTCGGCATCCTCGCCGACTGGTCGCGCGACGCGATCGAGCGCGCGGTGGTCGTTCCGGTTGGCGACGATGCGGCGCTGGCGGGAGCCATCGTGGCGCTGCTGAACGATCGGCGGCGGGCCGCGCGGCTCGCGGCCGGGGCGCGCGAGTGGGCGCTGGCGCACGATGCCGATTGGACAGCGCGGGAATTCGAGCGGATTTACGCGGAGGTCGCTGCCGCTCGGTAACCGCTGCGTGATCTCAATTCGCGAGGAACGGCTAGGAGCGCCAGGCGCCGCCGAGGAAGCGCAGCACGGTGCTGCCGAACTGCGCCGCCGCGTCGCCGAAGATCGGCCCGTGGCCGCCGTTGGGCACCACCCACAGATACGCCTTGGGGATCGCGCGATAGAGCTCGAACGCCAGCGACACGGGATACAGCGGATCGCGATCGCCGAAGACGATCAGCGTCTCGGCGCCAATCGTCGCCAGGTGCGGCTGGGTGAAGCTGACGTCGTCGTAGCTGTCGGCGAAGCCGCGGGCCATCGCGAACAGCTGCTGCAGCTGCGCGTCGCCGCCGCGCTTGTGGCGCTGCCGCATCCGCTCCATCTCGGCCGTGCCGAGCGTGGCTTCCGAGAACTGCTTCATGAAGCCGCGCGCTTCGGCTGGAAAATACGGCGGCGCGCTGACCACCACCATCGCGCTGATCGCATCGGGATCGAGGGTCGCCATGTGCAGCAGCGTGATGCCGCCGCCGCTCAAGCCGAGGGCCTTGACCTTCGACAGCTTCAGATGGCGCAGCAGCGCGAGGACGTCGGCGGCTGCCTGCCTGAACGTGAACTTCCCCGCGGGGTTGGTCGACTCGCCGTGGCCGCGCAGATCGGGGGCGATGACCTGATAGCCGGCCGGCGGCTCGTTGAAGATATATCGCCAGTCGGGGCCGCTGCCCATCGCGCCGTGCAGCCACAGCAGCGGCTCGCCATCACCAGCGACGTCCCACGACTGCTCGATCCCGTTGATCTCGATCTGCATCACGCCTCCGCGGATAAGGCGTGATTATCGCATCGTGCCGGCGCAGGATCTCGCAGGCAGGCGGCCGCGGCGTTCGGTCTCGACACCGGCATTGTCTGCGCGGCCCGGCGTTCGCCGCCTTACGGGCGTGCGAACAGGGGCAATTCGCCCGGCGCGCGGGAGGCGCCGGCGTTCGCCCGCCGCAGCGGCAGCCACACCGCCGCCTCGCCAACGAAGACGCCGATCGCGGCGCCGGTGCTGCCGAGCATCGGAATCAACATCGCCGCCGACAGCACCTGCACGACGAGCGCGGTCCCGGTCCAGCGGACGACCGCCGCCTCGCCGCCGGCCGCATAGAGCGCGATCTCGCGGGCGGCGTTGGTCAGCGAGGGAATTAAGCCGATGCCGATCCAGACGAGCGTCGGCGCGGCGGCGACGAACGACGGGCCGAACGCGACGCGGAGGAGAAACGGCCCCAGCGCGACGCAGGCAACCGCGATCGACCCGCTGAAGGCCAGGAGCGCGCGATCGAGGGTGCGAAACACCCGCATCGTCCCCGCCGGATCGCGCTGGAACTCGCCCGAGAGCACCGGCAGCGCGCCGCCGAAGAGCGCCTGTGGCGCCAGCACGGCGAGCCGCCCGAACCGCGACGCGGCGGCGTAGAGGCCGACAGCCGCGGGCGTCGAGAGCGCGCCGAGGAGCACCGGCGCCGCTCGAAGATCGAGGTTGGCGACGATGCCCGCGCCGGCGAACGGCAGCGCGCGCCGCGCCAGCGAGCGCAGCCCTTCGCGCCGCCCCGACAATCGCGCACGATGATCGGGAAAGACACGCCGCCACAGGACGAGCGCCGTCGCGATTTGCGCGATCTGGACGAGCGACGCCACGACCAACAGCGCGACAACCTCCCCGCCCATAGACGGGAACGCAACCAACCCACCTGCCCCACCCGACCCGCTCGACCCGAACCCAACCAACCCACCCGACCCACCTGACCCACTCGCGGCAATCCACCACGACGCGGCAAGCTGGATCCCGAGCCACGCGGTGTCGATGCCGAGCACGATCGGCAGCCATCGCGGCTGCGAGATGAGGACGGCGCTGAAGCAGCCGTAGGCCGCGCTGACGACGCCCAGGAGCGCCGCGACGCGAAGCGCGGCCGTCGATCCGTTGTCAGGAACGATCCACCCCGCGCCGGCAGACAGCGCGGCGGCGAGCGGAACGGCGACCGACAGGCGGGCGAGCAGCGCACCGGCAACCAGCCGATCCACCGGCGCGCCGGCGCGGGCGCCGTCGCGCGTCAGCAGCACGCCGAAGCCCAGATCGGCGACCACCGTGAGGAGCGAAGCCCACGTGGTGCAGAGCACCCACTGCCCGAAGCGGTCGGCGCCGAGGCCGCGGCCGATGACCACCGCGAGAGCAAATCCCAGCGCGCCGCGAGCGAGCGTCGAGCCGAGGAACGCCGCCGTCGACTGCGCGACGCGGCGCAGCGGCGTCATACCGTGGTCACGCCCGGTTCGACGATCGGGCAGCCGGCGAGGCGGCGTATCAGGCCCGAGTCGGCGAGCTTGGGCGCGGCATCGACGCGAAGCGGCCGCAGGCGGACACGGCGGGCGCGGAACACCGCGGCGAGATCGGGATCGCTGACCAGCGGACGGCCGCCGACCATCACCAGCCGCACGTCGCGGCGCGTCGTCCGCAGCAGCGCGGCGGCCGGGTCGGTTTCAAACGGCGGGATGACGACGAGATCGGCCGGCGCGCCGATCGTCAGCCTTCCCGACTTCGCCTGGCGCAGCAGCGTCGACGCGCCGGTGGTCACCATGCGCAGCAGCTCGGCGGCCGAGACCGGCGCGGCGGCGCGCGCGACACGGAGCTCGTCGAGCAGATCGCGCGAGCCGGTGATGCGCGAGTCGGTGCCGAGGGCGATGTGGAGGCGCGACCCGCCGCCGTTGCCGCCCGGCGTGGTCGAGTCGAGCAGATCCCGCACCGGCACGCTGCGGCCGAAGAGGAAGTCGTTCGAGGCCGGGCACCACACGAGGCCGGCGCCGGCGTCGGCCACGCGCCGCCAGCCGTCGCCGTCGATCGCCACCCCGTGCACGATCACCGTATTCGGCTTCAGGCAGCCGAGCGCCTCGAGCCGCGGCAGCTCGCGGCGCGCTTCTTCGTCGACCCCTTCGGCGAGGTGCAGCACGAACGGCGCGTCGGCCGGCGTCGCCTGCCAGCGTTGCGCCACCTCGCCGCCGGGCTCGCCGCGCGCGCCGGCCGGCTGACGCTCGAGCAGGAAGGAGTGCGCCCAGCCATACCGCCGCACGACCCGCACCGGCATCGTCCGCCGCATCTCCGGGTAGAACGGGTTGTGATGCGCCACCGTCGTGACGCCGGCAAGCAGGTTCTTCAAGCCGCCGATAAACAGCCGTTCGACCAGCGGCTGCGAGCGGCCACCGCGGATCGCCGGATCGGAGGACAGGCGCGGGCGCATGTCGTCGATCCACGCCGACGCGTTCTCGTAGCGGTCGCGGCCCTTCAACCGCCCGTAGTGATTCAGCTCGAGGTGATCGTGGGCATTGATCAGTCCTGGCAGGACGATCGCGCCGCGCAGATCGACGATCGTGTCGTGCGGCTTCGGCCGCTCGCCAATCGACAGGATGCGCGACGAGACGCGGATCGAATCGGCGGGCGCGGCGCCGGGCGCCGGCGTGTGCACGCGCGCGTTGACGAACGACACGGCGTTGGCCCAGATCATCGCGCCACCCACAGGCCGAAGGCGGCCGGCGCGCGCCCGAGCTTCACCCGGGCCAGTTGGCGTCCCATCCGCCAGCGCAGCGGCCCGCGCGACGGCACGAACTCCGGCCGCAGGTTCAGCCGCTCGGCGGCCGCCGCCAGCAGCGCGAAGGTGAGATAGCCGCGCCCCGGAATCACGACCTCGCTCAGCCCGCAGTCGACGACGAGGCGGCGGATGGTGTCGTCGACCATCGCCGCGCCGTCGCGATCGGCGCGAAACATCGGCGAGTCCATCACCACCAGCGCCCCGCCGGGCGCGAGCAGGCGGCGCGCGCCGGCGAGGGTGGCGGCGATATCGGCGGCATAGTGCAGCGATCCGTTGAAGACGACGAGGCCGAACTGCCCCGGCGCAAACGGCAGCGCGTCGAAATCGGCCTGCACGATCGGGAACGGCGTCTCGTAGTGCCGCGCCGCGCCGAGCCCGTCGATCTCGTCGTCGATCGCGTCGACGGCGACGGCGTGATGGCCGAGCGCCGCCAGCCGGTGGCAGAGCCAGCCGCTGCCGGCGCCGACGTCGAGCGCCTGGATCGGCAGCGGCAGGCCGGCAAGCACGTGCCGCAGCAGATGGTGGTAGGTCTCTCGGCGGATCGTCCAGTCGGCGGCGTGCGGATCGTCGGCGGCGACGCTCGGCAGCCGCTGGTAGTACTCGGGCGTGGCGCGGCGCCGCCCTTCCCGCTCGCGCACCGCGCGGTACTGCTGCACGAAGGGATCGAGCGCTTCGCCGCGCGCCGGCGTCAGGAAGCGCCAGACGCCGCCGCGGCGCTCGAAGATGCGCGCGCACGCGGCGCAGGCGACGCCGTCGCCGGCCGGCACGCCGAGATCGGCCCGGCAATCCGGGCACGCGAGGCGCGGCATCCACGCAGCCTCGACCAGGGTCATGGCTTTCGCAGCACGATCAGGAAGTGGTCGCCCCACGCGCGCACGCCGGGCCACGCGCCGACGCGATCTTCGACCCGCTGCAGCGCGCCGATCAGGCGCGGATGCCGGCCGGCGAAGGCATCGAGATACGGCGGCGGCACCAGCAGCCCGAGCGCGCGCAGCGAGACCGGCGCAAAGCCGGCGTCGGCGAAGATCTCGGTGAAGGCGCCGGGCGTGTAGTAGCGGGTCCACACCGTGCGCCCTTCGAGCGGCACCGGCACCGCGCCCCGCCGGAAACGGATCGCCGCGCGCCACCAGCGGCCGCGCGCCAGATACAAGGCAATCTCCCAGGGGCAGACGCGCCCGATCACCGACGCGACGACGACGCCGCCCGATCGCAGGCGGCGGGCGATGAGGTGCGCCGCCGCCCCGAGGTCGTCGACGCAGTTGAGCGGGCCGAAGTTCGAGTAGACCGCGTCGAACTGCACCGGCGCGAGCTGATCGATCTCGTGGATGCCGGCGTGCAGCACGTCGACGCGATCGGCGAGGCCGGCGCCGGTGAGCCGCCGCCGCGCCTCGTCGACCATCGCCCGCGACCAGTCGATGGCGGTGACCCGGTAGCCGCTGCGCGCCAGGTACTCCGCGTCGCCGCCGGGCCCGCAGCCGAGATCGATGAGGTGCGCGCCGCGGGCGACGTGGGCCTCCACCGCCTCGCGCACGCGCGCCCGCATCTGGCACAGGGTCGGGTTGGCCGCGTTCGACTGGTCGTACCCGGCGGCAACGCCGTCGAACGCCCGCTGCGTGTCGAACAGCATCATTGACGCCATGGCGATCGCCTCCAGGAGGTCTTCAGCGAGCAGACACATCGCTCGCATACCGCGTCGGCGCCGACATCGAGGGCGCGGCGGAACGCCGGCAGGTTGCGCGTCACCAGCGTGGCAAACGGCGTGCGGCGGATGTTGCCGATTGCCGGTTGAAAGAAGCAGGGCCGGACGGAGCCATCGGCCTCGACCACCGCCGAGATCCACGGCGCGTTGCACGAGACGGCGGGAAACGGTCCGTCGCCGGCCGCCGCGGCGTAGTAGCGCGGCAGCCGCCGCAGCTTGTCGGGCGGCTCGGCGATGAAGCCGGAGGCGAACTCCCGCGCGTAGCGGCCGATCGCGTGCTCGATCGTCGCCTCGAACTCGCGCACGTCCTCGCGGTCGAGCGCCAGCGACGCGAGATCGGGGCGCGCGCCGGGCGCCGGCTCGCGCCCGAAGCCTGATGACGACATGTCGGCCGGCAGGAAGGAAATGCCGTCGAGCGCCAGCGATTGCGCGTGCTCGATCAGCCGCGGCAGCTCGCGGAAATTCAGCCGGTGCAGCGTCGCGCGCGCGGTGATCGGCACCGCCGGCGCCAGCGCCCGCAGCCGGGCGATGCCGCGCTCGACCACCTCGAGGGCGTCGACGCCGCGGATCTCCTCGTACAAGCGATCGCTCGGGGCGTCGAGCGACACGATGACGCGCGAAAACTGCTGCGCGACGCGGGGCGCGAACCGCTCGAGCAGCACGCCGCTGGTCAGCAGGTGCAGGTTGACGCCGTTGGCGCGGAAGATCTCCGCCGCCTCGAACACTTCCGGACGCAGCAGCGGCTCGCCGCCCGAAAACACCACCAGCCGCGTCCCCAGCGCCGGCAGCGCCGCCGCCAGCTCGCCAATCTCGGCCAGCGTGAGATCTTCGGCGCCGCTGTGCTTCCACCAGTCGCACGACACGCAGCGGCTGTTGCAGCGGCTGGTCGGATAGAAGATGAGCAGCGGCAGCACGAGCGTCCGGTTTGTCACCGCCCCGGCCGCCACCAGCGCGTCGGTCGCGGCCATTGTCAGCACGGCGCTTTTCATGCGGCTCTCACCCAAACCGGTCTCGCTGGTCCCATGGGTCTTACTTCAGCGTCGTCTGATCGGTCGGCACGGCGGCGGCGTGCGGCGTCAGGATCGGCAACAGCGGCGTCGGCGGCGCCGGCGCCGTCATCCGCTCCAGACGGCTCAGCCGCCGGTGCAGCAACGCTCCCAGCAGCGTCTGATAGGCGGCGTTGAACGCGGCGCGCGCGTGCCGCGGCCGCAGCCTCCACGGCCGGCGCACCGCGCGCGACATCGCCAGGCTCGCTCGCCGCGCGCGGAACTCGGCATGCACCAGCCCGTGCAGCGATCGATAGAAGTCGGGCACGTAGGTGGCGTGGTACATCATCGCCAGGTCGTTCGAGTCGACCCAGTTCTGCTTCTGCCCCAGCTGGGCCTGGACCCGCTGATAGAAGGTCGTCCCCGGCAGCGGGTAGGAGACCGACACGCCGATGTCGTCGGGCGCGCAGTCGCGCACCATCTGCAGGGTGCGGTCGATGTCGTCGCGGGTCTCGCCCGGGTAGCCGAACTGCAGGAAGAAGCCCACCTCGACCCCGGCGCCGTGCAGGAGGCCGGTGGCGTTGGCAATCTGGTCGACGCGCGTCCCCTTCTCCATCGCATCGAGGATCCGCTGCGACCCCGACTCGGCGCCGATCCACGCGGTGCGGCACTGCGCCGCGCGCAGCGCGCGCGCCACCGCCGGCGTCACCTGGTCGGCGCGCAGCAGGCACTTGAACGGGATGGCGGCGTCGCGTTCCTTCGCCAGCGCCGCGAAGCGCTCGATCCATCCCGGCTTCAGGCCGAAGATGTCGTCGGCGATCCACAGGTGATCCGGCGCGTAGGTGCGCTTGAGCCAGGCCATCTCTTCGACCACCTGCTCGGGCGATCGCGCCGTATAGCGCTGGCCGTAGATCGGCTTCGCGCACCAGTTGCAGTGATACGGGCAGCCGCGCGTCGTCACCAGGTTCATCGAGAAGTAGCCGTGGCGCGCGCGCCACATCGATCGGTAGCGATCGACGTCGACCAGATCCCACGCCGGCAGCGGCAGCGAATCGAGCTTGCGGATGATCTCGCGCGGCGGCGTACGGAAGTGGCGGCCGTCGGGGCCCCGCAGCCACAGCCCGTTGACGCGCTTCAGGGCCGCGAGCCGTTCGTCCTCGTTGACGGCGCCGCCGCCGTCGGTGCCGGCGAGCGCGTCGAGCAGCTCGACCAGCGTCACTTCCCCTTCGCCGGCGACGACCACATCGGCGCCGCCATCGAGGTAGGTTGCCGCATGGTCGGTGGCATCCGCGCCGGCGACGACGGTGGTGATGCCGCGCGCGCGCGCCAGATCGATCATCGTCAGCGCCGCCTGCCGCATCCGCAGCAGGCACATCTTGCTCAGGTAATTGAAATTGTCCTCGTAGATCACCGCGTAGCGCGGGCGGTGCGCGTCGAGCGCGGCCGCCCACTCGAGCTCGGACGCGGCGAGCATCGCGTCGAAGAGCGCGACGCGATAACCGGCCTCACGCACGTAGGCGGCGGCGTAAAGCGCGCCGAGCGGTGCGTAAGGCTGGCGCGCTTCCCACAGCTTCCTGTCGAAGCGGAGGAAGTACGCCTGGCCGAAGAGAACATCCGCTGACGAGGCAACAGCCGGTGCGGCAGCGGTAACGGCCGGACGAGGCCGGGACGGCGCGGCCGCGCGCGCGGCCGCCCTGGCGCGGCCGCTGGCCGCCTCGCGATAGATCTCGAGGCTTTCGCGCGCGGCCCGGTCCCATGAGAAGGTCGCCGATCGCGCAAGACCCGCCGCCGACAGCTCGGCGCGCCGATCGCCGCTTTCCGCCAGCCGCACCAGCGCGTCGCCGAGCGCGCCAGGCTCGATCTCCTCGACCTGGTGCACCGCCCCGCCGCCGACTTCGGCGAGCGCTGCCGTCCGGCCGGTGATCACGGGCGCGCCGCACGCCATCGCTTCGATCACCGGCAGGCCGAAGCCCTCGTACATCGACGGATACACGAACATCTCGGCCAGGGTGTAGAGCGCCGGCAGATCCTCGAACGGCACGTAGCCGGTGAAATTGATCGCGTGGGCGACGGTCGACCGGGCGACGTGCTCCTCGAGGCCGCGCGAGAGCCAGCCGTACGGGCCGACGCACACCAGCTGGTGCGGCAGCGCGCCGCTGCGGCGCTTCGCGGCGAACGCGTCGATCAACTTCGGCAGGTTCTTGCGCGGCTCGATCGTGCCGACGTAGAGGATGATGCGGTCGTCGAGCCCGTACCGACGCCGCACGCGCTCGAGCTCCGCCGGATCCTCGACCCGCTTGAACGAAGGCGCGGCCGCTTCGTGCACCACGTGCACCCGGTTGGGATCGAGGCGATAGAGCGACACGATGTCGCGCTTCGCGCTCTCCGACACGGTGATGATGGCGTTCGCGCGCCGCGCCGCCAGGTCGACCAGCGGCCGGTTCAGCAGCACGCGGCGGACCGGGTGGTAGCGCGGATACAGCCGCAGGCTCATGTCATGGATGGTGACGACCGTCGGCACCGGCGACAGCAGCGGCAGCATGCCGTTGGTGAAGTGCGCGACGTCGGCTTCCACCTCGCGCAGCGCGGTGACCGCCAGCGTCTGCATCCAGACCATCCGCGGCACCGCGCGCGATGGCGTCGCCACGCGCACGCGCGGCGGCAGCGGCGAGGTCGTGTCGATGGCGCGGTTCGACACGACGATCAGCTCGTCGTTCGAGGCGACGTCGGCCAGGTGCCGCAGCAGGTGCTCGGTGTAGTACCCGACGCCCGTGCGTCCCGGCCGCAGCACCGTCCCGTCGAAGGCGATGCGCATCTAGGGGGTCTCCAAACCGCGCGCCGAGGCCACGGCATAACCAAGGGTCAACGCGAACAGGACATAGATCGGCGCGAAGCTGAGGAACGAATCGACCGCCGCGTGCAGCGCGATCGCCAGGCCGGCCGCGGTGATGCCGAGCGCCGCGGCATGGTCCGGCGGCGCCGCGCTGCGGGCCAGGTGCGCGAAGCTGCGCGCCGCGCGCCACACCAGCCACAGGAACGCCGCGCCGACGACGATGCCGCCGCCGGCGAACATCTCGAGATACATGTTGTTGCTGTGGGTGCGGGTGTCGAACGACGGCAGACCGGCGTAGGCGCCGTAAGCGAGGCGGAAGTTGTCGGGGCCGACGCCGAGCAGCGGATGCGCCGCCAGCATCTCGAGCGCGGCGCGCCACAACGTGAAGCGGCCCGGGCGCACGGTCGGCCGCGGCGGCGGGATGAGCGTGCGCGCTGCGCCCGCTTCCCGATCGCCGACGATCGTCACGCGCGACATCGTCCGCTCGGCGCCGGGCTCGGTGCTGAACCAGAGGCGTCCTTCCTGCACCAGATCCCATTCGAGCCGGTACTCGCCCGGATCATCCGGCGCCCGCACCGTCACGTCGGCGGTCGTCGTATCGCCGGGCGCGACGCGCGCCGGAAAGCGCGTGCGCTCGCCTTCGAACGCCACGAACCCCTCGCCGTGGCGCGGCAGCCAGTGGTAGGAGACGGCAATCGGCGGCACCGCGTCCGAGTCCCACGGCAGGCGGCCGGTGTTGGTGAGCGCGAGCGGGATGCGCTGCACGCGGCCGCCCGCCATCTCGAACTGCGGCGGCGCGTCGATCCCGGCGCGGTACCACGATTCCTGTCCTTCGCTCGTGAAGCGGAGCCACATCGACTCCGCCGACCGCGACGAGGCGAACAGCGCTGCAATCACCACCGCCAGCGCGGCCACCAGCATGCTGCCGCGCTCGACGCCGCGGCGCGAGATTCTGATCGCAGTCACCAGCGCCAGGCTCGTTGCCATCGTCATCAACCCCGCGCGCGTGAAGGTCAGCGTGATCGCTTCGCCGATCACGACCAGCGCCGCGAACCACGCCGCCACCGTCACCGCGCGATGGCGCCCCGCCCCATCGTACGCCGCGAGCAGGAGGCCGAGGCCGAACGCGAAGATGATCTCGAGGTACATCGACGCGATGGTCGGATACTGCAGAGGCCCGCCCGCTCGTACCTGCGCGCCGACCGTCGCGACGCCGGGGCGAAACGCGCGGAGCGCGCCGACCACCGGTTGCAATTCGAGATATTCGAGAATCGCCAGCACGCCGACGACGACGCCGACGATGACGGCCAGCCGCAGCGCGGCGGCGAGCCGCGCCCGCGTCGTGAGACTATTGACGGCGAGGAGATAGATGCCGAGCGCCGCGGTAAGGCGGCCGGTCATGTGCAGCGCGTTGAGGCGCGACACCGGCGAGGCGACCGAGGCCAGCAGCATCGCCGCCAGCAGCGCGACCCACGGCAGCGTCAAGGGCGTGCGCCACTGCGGCAGCCGCCGCGAGGCGGCAATGGCGATCCCCCAGGCGGCGAAGGCGACCATGATCGCCGCTTCGAGCGAGGTGATCGACTGCCGCGGCAGGCGGACGAGCGGCTCCGTCAGCTCGAACGGTGCGGCAAACGTCAGCAGGGCCACGCCGCCGAACAAGAAAATGCCTCCCATGGGACCTGGATGTGGAGCTGTCGAGTTCCAAGATCCTTGCCAGCGGGAGCCGAAGCCGGAAGCAAGGCACGCCTGCTGCATAGTATCCCTGCACCACCTTAGATGCGCGTGAAAGCCCCTCGATTGCTTACGGCCTCCGAAAGATCGTTTCGGAACCCGAAACTACGGAACGCGCTGCTGATTTCCTACAAATCCGTCGCCGATCTCGCGGCCAAGGGCGCCTTGTTCGCGATCACCGTTTTCGCCGCGCGCCGCCTCACGCCCGTGGCATTCGGCGTGTTCTCGCTCGGGTCGACGCTGGGGTGGATGGCTGCCGTCGCGAGCGACTTCGGCATCCAGCTGCACCTGGCCCGCGCCGTGGCGCGGCGCCCTGGGGACGCGGCGCGCCTGCTGGCCACGTGGCTGCGCGTGCGGGTGTGGTCGGCGGCCGCCGCTGCCGCCGCCGTCGCGATCGTGCTCGCCGGCGGCTGGCCGGCGTCGTTGGCGGCGCCGATTGCGCTGCTCGCGCTGGTCTACGCCGTGAGCGGGATCATCGAACTGCTCCACTATTTCTACCGCGGCCTGTCGCGGAGCGACATCGAATCATCGCTGACGCTCTGGCAACGGTCGTCGACGCTGGTGTGCGGCTTCGCGGCGCTCGCGTTGTTTCCAAATGTCACCACGCTCGCGGTGGCGATGCTGCTGCCGGCGGTCGCAACGCTGGCGGTCAGCATCCGCATCGCCCGTCGCCTTGCCGCAACCACCGCGGCGACGCCGAGCGGCCACGACACCTCAGGCGGAGAAGTCTCCGCCCGGGCAGACGAAAGCCGCCAGCCAGGCAGATTGCCGGCGTGGCGGACGTTCCGCCGCGATGTCTGGCCGATCGGAGCCGGCATCGTGCTGTCCGCGCTCTACTTCCGGATTGATGTCTTTCTCGTGCAGCTGTGGTCGGGCACCGAGCACGTCGCGTTGTACAACGCCGTCTTCCGGCTCGTCGAAGCGTTGCGGCTCTTTCCCGCCGCGGTCATCGCCGTGGCGCTGCCGTCGCTGTGCCGCGCCGGCGACTGGCGGCCTCTGCTGCGCGTCGCGGTGCCGATGACGGCATTGGCTGCCGTCGCGGCCGCGGTGCTGTGGGCCGCCGGCGGCATGCTGGTCCCGTTGCTCTACGGTCCGCCGTATGCACGCGCGGTTGGCGCGTTCCGGGTCCTGCTGCTGTCCTTTCCGCTGATGTCGCTGAACCTGGCGTTGACGCACCAGCTGATCGGCTGGCACGGCGAGCGCGCCTACGCCGTCATCTGCGCGGTCGCGCTGGCGGCGAACCTGGCGATGAACGCGCAGTTGATTCCGGCGGCGTCGATCGAAGGCGCCGCGTGGGCGACGCTGGGCACCGAGCTGTTGCTGACGGCGGGCTGCCTGGCGGCGTTGTGGAGCATTGCGACGAAGCCGCGCGGGGCGATCGTCGAAGACCTGGTCATGGGGTGAAAATGACGTCGAGGGAACTGGCCATCGCGCGCAGCGTCATCTACGCCGGGCTGTTCGACTATCCGCTGACGCTCGAGCAGCTTCATCACACGATGATCGAGTCGGACCAGACGCAGGCCGAGATCCTCGCCGTCTACGATGGCAGCGCGCGGCTGCAGACCATCGTGCACCAGCGCGACGGCTTCTTCTTCCCGGCGGGACGCGCCGATCTCATCGCCGAGCGGCGCCGGCGCGAGGCGCGGAGCCGCCGCTTCCTGCAGCACCACGAGACGCTGCTGCGGCTGCTGTGCGCGATTCCGTTCACGCGGCTGGTGGCGCTGTCGGGGAGCGTCGCCCATCTCAACCTCGAGCCCGACGGCGACCTCGACCTCTTCATCGTCACGCGCGGACGCCGCGTCTGGATGGTGATGGTCGCGATACTGCTGCTCACCCGGCTGCTGCGCCGGCGCCGCATCATCTGCGCCAACTTCGTGATTGCCGACTCGCACCTCGTCCTCGAACCGCAGGATCTGTTCACCGCCAATCAGCTCCTGCATCTGAAGCCGCTCATCGGCGCCGACGTGCTCGACGCCTTCCTGGCGGCGAATCCGTTCGTCACCCGCTTCTATCCCAATGCCGCCGCGCACCGGCCGTCACCCTCGGTGCTCAAGGGATGGCCGCGCGGCTTCTTCGGCATCAAGTCGCTGCTCGAGCTGATGCTCCGCGCGCCCTCGCCGATCATCGAAGCGGGATGCCGCCGGCTGTATGCCTGGCACCTGCGCCGCCGCGCCAGCTCGTGGCGATCGCCGGATCAGGTGCGCCTGCAATCCGACTACCTCAAGCTCCACACCCGCAGCCACCGGCACTCGGTGATGGATCGGTACGACGCCGCCGTCGCGGACGCCGCCCAGCGGGCCGATTTCGAGACCGCCCCGCGAGCCATAGCCGGCTGAGCCAATCAAGAATCAGCGGAATTAGGAATTGGGAATTCGTACACGCTGGAGCAGGCCCAGCTGCGTTGGGACGTGCACGAATTCCTAATTCGTAATTCCGTTAATTCCTACTTCTATTTGTAGCGTCCGCGGATTTGCGCGGCGACCGCGGCGCGCATGCGTTCGGTGGCGGCGCGCTGGCGGCGGATGTTGTCGGCCGCACGCGCCTGGGTCAGCCGCACTTTGCGCCGCACTTTTTCGACCTGTTCAGCCGTGTTGCGATGGCGGTGCCACGGCAGGTCGGGAAAAATCTCGAACAGGTCGCCGCCCTGATATTTCTTTCGTCGTATGGTCACGGGCAGTCAGTCTAGCTCAGGGCCGCAGGAGCTCCGCGAAGGCAGGTGCACGACGGCGTGCACCGTGCCCCGCGACGCGATGCGGCGTCAGTGGGTCATCGCCGCCGGACTGCACGCCCGCGGATCTCCGCCTTCCATCCCGCGCCGGAACCACTCGACGCGCTGCGCCGAGCTGCCATGCGTGAAGCGATCCGGCATCACCCGCCCGGTCGCCATCTTCTGCAGCCGGTCGTCGCCGATTGCCGATGCCGCGCGCAGCGCCTCGTCGGCGTCGCCCGGATCGAGCTGCACCTTGCCGACCGCCGCGCGACCCGTCTGCGCGATCTCGTGGCCCCATACGCCGGCGAAGCAATCGGCCTGCAGTTCGAGCGCTACCGAAGCGCTGTTCGGACCCGCACGTCGATCGGCCGCCGCGCGCTCGTTCAGGCCGAGAAGATTCTGGACGTGATGCCCGAACTCGTGGGCGATGACATAGGCCTGCGCGAAATCGCCCGGCGCGCCGAAGCGGCGCGACAGTTCATCGAAGAACCCGAGATCGAGGTACACCTTCTGATCGGTCGGGCAGTAGAAGGGACCGGTCGCCGACTGGGCAAACCCGCAGCCCGATTCGATCGCGTCGCGGAACAGCACGATCGACGTGCGCTGGTAACGCGACCCGAGCTTCTCGGCCCACAGATCCTGCGTGTCCTTGGTGACCGCGCCGACGAAGTCGACCATGCGTTCTTCCGCCGGTGTGCTTTGCACCTGGCCCGACGTGCCGGCCGTCTCGGACGGTGTGCTGGTGTCGAGCAGCTGGAACAGGTTCGTGCCGCTCAGCCAGCTGAGGACGAGGACGACGAGGAAGCCGCCGATCCCGAGCGGAATGGCTTTGCCGCCCGATCGTCCGCGCATGTCCTGGATATCGCCGCGATTGCCTGATGACCACTGCATGTGGTTTCGCGGAGCAAGAACAAGGCCACCGCCTCAGCCCTCGACAGCCCTGATATGCTTCAGCCTGATGGCGCCGCTCCGCACAATCAGTGCCCTTTCAGGTCTCTTTTTACTCCTCCTGGTTCCCGGTCCGGCCGTGTCGCCGCGCGCGCAAACTCAGGCGAGCGCGCCCGACGCCGCGGCGCTGCGAACACTGGGCTGGCGCAGCATCGGTCCGGCGAACACCGGCGGCCGCGTTGCTGATGTCGCCGTCGCGCGCGCCCCCGGCGTGCCCGACGCGATCTACGTCGGCGCCGCGAGCGGCGGGATCTTCAAGAGCACGAACCAGGGCACGTCGTGGACGCCGGTCTTCGATCGCGTCGACGCGATGATGTCGATCGGCGATCTCGCGATCTCGCCCGCGAGCGGCAACATCGTCTGGGCGGGCACGGGTGAGCCGAACAATCGCCAGAGCTCGTCGTGGGGCGACGGCGTCTATCGATCGATTGACGGCGGCCGGACGTGGAAGGCCGTTGGCCTCGCCGACACGCGGCACATCGGCCGCATCATCGCCCACCCGTCGAATCCGAACATCGCCTATGTCGCCGCGGTCGGGCACCTGTGGGGATCGAACAGCGAGCGCGGCGTCTTCAAGACCACCGACGGCGGACAGACCTGGGCGAAGATCCTGTACGTCGACGAGCATACCGGCGCCACCGACATCGCGATCGATCCGGAGAACCCGGAGACGCTCTTTGCCGCGATGTATCAGCGCCAGCGCAAGGCGTGGGGCTTCAACGGCGGCGGGCCCGGCAGCGGCATTTATCGGACGCGCGACGGCGGCGCCACCTGGATGAAGCTGACCAACGGCCTGCCGGCGGGCGACAAGGGGCGCATCGGCCTCGACATCTTCCGCGCCGACCCGCGCCTCGTCTTCGCCGTCATCGAAGCACCTGGCCGCGAAAACGGCGTCTACCGCAGCGGCGACGGTGGCGACACCTGGGCGCTCTGGTCGTCGCTGAATCCGCGGCCGATGTACTACAGCCAGATCCGCGCCGATCCGAAGGATCGCAACCGCCTCTACCTGCTCGGGTCGAACCGCGGCTTCTACGTCTCGGACGATGGCGGCCGGTCGTTTCGCGACGTGTTCAGCGCGGTGCATTCCGAAGATCACGCGCTGTGGATCGATCCCGACGATACCAATCACCTGATCGTCGGCGGCGACGGCGGCGTCTCGATATCCTGGGACCGCGGCCAGAGCTGGCTGTTCCGCGACAACCTGCCGATCGGTCAGTTCTACGAGATCAGCGCCGACATGCAGGACCCCTACACCATCTGCGGCGGCCTGCAGGACAACGGTCACTGGTGCGTGCCGAGCGCGACCAGGAATCGCACCGGCATCGCCAACCGCGACGGCTTCAACATCGGCAGCGGCGACGGCTTCTACGCCCGCATCGATCCAGCCGATCCGAACGTCGCCTTCATCGAATCGCAGGAAGGACGCGCCAACCGCGTCAACCTGGCGACGCTGGAACGCCAGCCGATCGCGCCGGTGCCGCAGCGGGTCGCGCCGGGGCCGCGCGTGGCGAACGCGGACGGCGCGCGGTGGAACTGGAACACGCCGCTGGTGATGTCGGCGTTCGATCCGAAGGTGATTTACATCGGATCGCAGATCGTCTACCGCTCCGCCGATCGCGGCGCCAGCTGGAAACCGATCAGCCCGGACCTGACGGCCGGCATCAACCGCGAGCGGCTGGAGATGATGGGCGCCGCCGTGCCCGAGCGGGCGTTGTCGCGGCACGACGGCCAGAGTTGGTTCTCGACGCTGACCACCATCGGCGAGTCGCCGCTCGACGCCCGCGTCTTGTACACCGGCAGCGACGACGGGCAGGTGCAGGTCACGCGAGACGGCGGCCAGAAATGGACCAACCTTACCTCGCGCATCGGCGGCATCCCTGCCGGTACCTACGTCAGCAGCGTCGTGCCGTCGCGCCACGCCGCCGGCCGCGTTTACGCGAGCTTCGACGCCCACTTCGGCGACGACTACGCCCCCTATCTCGCGGTCAGCGACGACTACGGTCAGACGTGGCGCTCGCTCGCGGCGGGGCTGCCCGCCTCCGTGCACCGCGTGCGCGAACATCCGCGCAATCCCCGCCTGCTCTTTGCCGGGCACGAGCGCGGCATCCATATGTCGATCGACGACGGCGCGAACTGGACGTCGCTCAACCTGAACATGCCGGCCGTGCCGGTGCACGACATCCTCATCCACCCGCGCGACAACGATCTCATCGCCGGGACCCACGGGCGAAGCATCTGGGTGATGGACAACATCGCGGCGCTGGAGGCGATGACGCCCGACGCGCTCGCGACCGACGCCTTCCTGGTGCCGCCGGCACGCGCGCGGCTGCTGAGCATCTACGCGCCCCAGGCGTGGTACGGCGCCGGTCAGTACTTCGCCCCCAACCCCGAGTTCACCGCATCGATCGACTTCTATCTGAAGCGCACGCCGCGAAGCGAGATCGCCGTCGCCATCGCCGACGCCAAAGGCAACATCGTCCGCACGCTGCGGATGCCGTCGCGGGCGGGCATGAACCGCGTCTCGTGGGACCTGCGGCTCGAGCCGCCGCTCGACCCCTCGACGGGTCCTGGTGCGGCCGGCCGCGGCGCCGCCGGCCCGAACGCGGCACTGGGTCCTCTGGTGCTGCCAGGGGTTTACGCCATCGCGATTCAGGCCGGCGGCAGCGACAACGTGGCGTTGAAAGGCATGCTCCGCGTCGAAGGCGATCCGCGGATCGTTTTCTCCGACGCCGATCGGCGCGCGCGGCAAGCCGTGCTGCTGAAGCTCTACGATCTGCAGAAGGCGCTCGCCGCGACGCGCGCGGCCAGCGCCAGCGCACGCCTGGCGTCGGATACGCAGCTTGGACAACTGCAGGCCGAAATCGCCGCCGAGATCAACACCGCCGGTAATCTGTCCCGGGCGATCGAAGGCTATTCCGGGCTGCCGACCGCCGATCAGCGGCGGCAGATCGACTGGCTGTTCGATGATGCGGCGAGGACGGTTGCGGCGCTGAACCGCATCCTGCACACCGACATGCCGGCGCTGCCGCGGCCGATGGACAAACGGCAATGATCCGCTGCAAGGGAACGCGCTGGCGTGTGATGGGCATCGTCGTCGGCGCGGCCGTGTGGGCCGGCCCGGCCGGCGCGCAGACGCGCGTCTACGTCAGCGGCGACGTGTTCGCCGAAATCATCCAGCTGTCGCGAACGAAAGTCGTCCCGGCACTCGTTGACTCGACGGCGGAGGCGCTGACGCCGCCCGACGGCGCGACGCTCGGCGGCGGCGCGCGCATCGGAGCATTCTTCTCTCCCGTCTGGAGTCTCGAGCTCGGCGTCGACGTCGGAAGGGAGGTGCGCGAGGAGCGCTCGCTCTCGATTCGCAACCCGATCAGCCCCCTCCTGCCTCCCGCGACGCTGCAGTACGAGTCGCGCACCAGCCAGCAGTATCTCGCCACGTCGATTCTCGCCGGTTACCACCCGGTCGTCCGCGGCCGCGTCCGACCGGGGTTTCGCGGCGGCATCAGCTTCATGCGCAGCGAGCGTGCGTTCACCGTCGCCAATGCCAGCTCGCTGACCTTCACCCCGGCCGTTCCAGGCGTCATCGTCGTGCCCACAGTGACGCTCTTCACCAACCAGTACACCGCGGTGACCTACGGGCTGACCGCAACGGTTGCGGCCGAGGCGGCGATCGAGCTGTCGCGCCGCTTCGCGGTGGTTCCCGAAATGCGGGCGCTTGCCGGCGGCTTGGGCGGGATTGTGCTGCGGCCGGGCGTTGCCGCCCAATGGCGGTGGTAGCGCCTGTCGAATACCGCTCGGCTCCAGGCGGCTGAGCGACGGCTCAGTTAACGCGGTTTTTACGGTTGGCGAGACTATTGGATCTGCAGGAGGCATGAGTGCTCGCCTCCTGCCTCTCCTGGTCGCGGCCTTCTCTGCCCTGGCGGCTACTCCTGTGCCGGCCGGCGCGCCATCACCCGCTCCGCTCTTCGCCAGCTACGACGTGCTGTCGATGACGCTGGAGGCGCCGTTCAACGATCTGTTCGAGCACGCGCGCACCACTCCCACCTACGGTGTCACCGGCAAACTCAAGTACGCGCATGGCGGACGCGAGACAACCGTCGACGGGGTGAAGATCACGGTGCGCGGTAACACGAGCCGGCGCGAGACCGAGTGCACGTTTCCGAAGCTGAAGGTGCAGCTGCCGGCCGGGGCGGACGCGGGGGCGCTCGTCGGCGCCGGCGAGTCGCTCAAGCTCGGCACGCACTGCGGCGAAGGGGCCGACGACAAACTGACCGCGAAATATGGGCGGCTGCCCAGCGAGCGCTCGCCGCTGCGCGAAGCGTTCATCTACCGGCTGCTCGAATCGGTCGGTGTGCCGACGCTGAAGGCCCGGCCGGCGCGCGTGTCGTACGTCTACACCGACGCCCGTCCGGGTCAGACGCCGGCGCAGGATCAGCCGGTCGTTCGCAACGCGTTCCTGGTCGAAGACACCGACGACGCGGTCAAGCGCTTTGGCGGCGGACGCGACATCGGCGAGAAGGCGTTCACCGACGCGCAGGCGGTGTTCCGGCCGGCCGACACGGCGCGGCTGGTATTCGCCGAGGCGATGATTGGCAACTACGACTGGTGCCTGCGGATGACGCCGGGCGACAGCTTCCGCTGCAACGCGCGCCATCCGCTATGGAATATCGTCGCCGCGGAGACTTCGAACGGCAAGGCGGTGCCCATCATCTACGACTTCGACGTGTCGGGCATGGTGGCCGGGCGCCACCCGTGGCTGAAGACGCATTTCAACGAGAACTTCGTCTCGTCGCGATCGCCGATCGAGGTGGCGGTGCTGGCGCAGGTGCAGCGGGCCCGCGCGCTGTTCTCGCGATCGCAGCTCGACGCCGCGCGCGCGGAGTTCGTGAAGCGGAAGGGCGCCGCCTATCAGACGCTGGCCGGCGGCGCGCTCGACCCCGACGGCAAGACGATCGCGAAGAGCTACCTCGACGCGTTCTACGGCGCGATTGAATCGGACGACGCGTTCTATCGACCGGTGGTGGCCGCCAGCGGCAGCAAGCTCTACGCGAACGAGAACCGGGCGGTAGCCTGCGCCGCCACCAGCACGATCCCGGCGGGCACACCGGTGAGCGAGCCGCTCCAGACCCGGGACGGCCTCGTCCAGGTCAACGTGCTCGATGCGCTGTGGCAGTGGACGCCGCCGGTGAAGTGCCCGGCGGTGCGCGGCCCCGTGTGGATCGAGGCCGAAGCGATCAGCAAGGACTTCCCCAAGTAGGGATTAGGGATTAGGGATTAGGGATTAGGGATTAGGGATTAGGGATTAGGGATTAGGGATTAGGGATTAGGGATTAGG
>Ga0111538_10003746_pt1 | contig 21187 bp, 25 predicted proteins | sample SoiMethybrSBSTD1_FD_79669 | JGI IMG/M metagenome (GOLD analysis project Ga0111538, IMG submission 79669) | Bulk soil microbial communities from a Populus tree surrounding site in Tennessee, USA - Soil MetaG P. TD hybrid SBSTD1 (version 2)... | ecosystem: Environmental > Terrestrial > Soil >... | reverse complement strand
GTCTTCGAGGCCCTGCCCGTCGACGACCCGCAGGTGCGCCAGCCAGACATCACCCGCGCCAAGCAGGTGCTCGGCTGGGAGCCCGAGGTCGAGCTCGACGAGGGCTTGAAGCGCCTGCTCGCCGCCGCGCACGGAACGGAGCTCGTCGCGAGCCGCCCCGCTGTGGCAGCGGTCCCCTAGACCCTACGCGCCGGGCACCCTGCTCGAGGCTAGCGCCGGCTGGTCAGCTCCGCCTGGTGACGCAGCAAACCGTGCCGCTGGGCCCACCGGCTCGCCTCGGTGCGATTCGAGACGTCGAGTTTCCGGTAGATGTTCGAGAGGTGGAACTTCACCGTCTGCTCGGTGACCCAGAGCATCTTGGCGAGCTGGGCGTTGGAGTAGCCCTCGGCCACGAGGCGCAGGATCTCGAGCTCTCGACGCGTCAGGCCGGCGTCGCTCGGGTTCTCGAACACCTCCTCCCCGTTCGAAGCGCCCTCCGGGGGAAAGTACACGGACGGCTCGAACGCCTGTCGAATCGCAGACTTGAGGTCTTCTGGATGCGTGCTCTTCAGAACGTACGCCGAGACGCCGGCTCTGAAGCTGGCGTGCACGTGCTCGATGTCGTCGTACATCGAGAGCACGATTGCCTTCATCGCCGGGGCGCGGTGCAGCGACTCCCGCACGAGCGCGATCCCGTCCATCTCGCCCTCGGGCATGCGGATGCCCGTGACGAGCAGGTCCGGGGAATGCTGCGCGACGATCCTGAGCGCTTCGCTCGAGCGCGTGGCCGTGCCGACCACCTGGACGCCCAAATCCGCGACGACCTGCGCAACCGTCTCGAGCCAGAGTGGATGCTCGTCGACGAGCACGGTGGTGCGATTTTCGAGGCTGTTCATCGAAAGGGCCGCCTTTCGACCAGGAAGGAATTTGTAAGGGCCCCATTCTTTTACATGAACGGAGCCGGGTAAACCCTAGTCGAAAGGGTGGGCAAGGATCGTCACACGACCTACTTTCGGGGTGGATGTGCCGATTGGGCAGGTTTTTCCGCTGTCGCACTCCATACCAGCTCTCGAAAGACCCCGGCGCGCCGCCGACTCGATCCTCGCCCCCAGGGGCGAAGGAATCGGATCAGGAATGGCTCCTGCCGGGCGGGTCGAACTACATTTCGACCGATGACCGCGTGCACGCATTTCGGCGTCCCGACGGGTGCTCCCCCCTCCGCGGGGGAGGAGGCGCTCGCATGAGTGCCGGCGCAGCCGGGCCTGCCCTCGTGCCGGCCGCGGTCCGCGAAGAGGCCGTGCTCACGCTGACGAGCCTGAGCAGGCGTTTCGGCAAGCACGTCGTCGTCCGGGATCTCGACCTCCGACTCGAGCCCGGGGAGCGGGTGGCCCTTTGGGGCCCGAACGGCTCCGGCAAGTCGACGGTGCTGCGCTGCGTCGCCGGCACGCTGCTTCCCAGCGAAGGCACCGTGCAGGTCTGCGGCTTCGAGGCGGGCTCCATGGAGGCCCGGGCTCTCGTCGGCGCGTCGCTCTCGCAGGAGCGCTCCTTCGACATGCGCCTCACTGGCCGGGCGAATCTTCTCTTCTTCGCCCGGCTTCGGTTCGGCAGCGAACGACTGGCGGCTCGCAGGGTGCAGGAGGTCGAGGAAGAGCTCGCGCTCGAGACGATCGCGTCCGAGCGGATCAATCGCGCCTCCTCGGGGATGATCCAGCAGGTGGCGCTCGCCCGCGCCCTGCTCGGCGACCCCGCTCTGGTCCTCCTGGACGAGCCGACGCGGTCGCTCGACGCCGAGGCCCGCGAGCGCCTCTGGCAGGCGCTGGAGCGCCGGACGCGAACGTGCGTGGTGATGGCAACCCATCTGGATGAGGACGTCAAGCGCTGTGGCCGTCGCGTCGACTTTCCTACCTAGAGCCCGAATTCCGCGCCTGAACCGCGTGCTGACGCTCGTGCGGCGCGAGTACGCGAGCCGGCGCACGTACCGCCTGGCGTTCTTGCTCGATCTGCTCTTCGGCGTCGCCAACCTGCTCGTCTACTACTTCATCTCTCGCACGCTCGAGGTGGCGGCCGATTCGAACCTCGGCGTCCCCTCGTACTTCGCCTACGTCCTCGTCGGCATCGCGATCACGAACGTCATCGGGGCCGCGAGCACCGGGCTCGCCTACAGGATCCGCGAAGAGCAGTTCACCGGAACGCTCGAAGCTCTGATGGTGCAGCCGGTCACCCTGACCGAGCTCTCCGCGGGCCTGGCCGGCTATCCCTTCCTGTTCTCCATGGGGCGAGCCGCGATCTACATCCTCGTCGGCGGAACCCTGCTCGGCATCGACTTCGGGACGACCGACTGGGTCGGCTTCGTCGTCATGCTCCTGGTCTCGGCATTGGCTTTCGGAGCTCTCGGCATCATCCTTGGCGGCGTGATGCTCGTCGTGAAGAGAGGTGAAGCCCTCGTCGGCCTTTTCACCTACGCGCTCGGGATCCTGGGTGGCGCCTTCTTTCCCATCTCGACGTTCCCGTCCTGGCTCGAGCCGATCGCCAAGATCGTGCCCACGCGATTCGCGTTCGAAGGCCTGAGACGGGCGATCTTCCTCGGGGATCACTGGGCGAGAGATGCGCTCGTCCTGCTCGTCATGAGCATCGTCGCGTTCCCATTCGCAACGTACTTCTTCGCCCGCGCCGTCGAGCACACGCGCCGGGCAGGCACGCTGACGCACTACTGATGCAGGAAGAACCACTGCGGACACCCGAGCTCGTCGGCGTCACCCTGGCTCTCGATGCGATCGCGGTGGAGGTCGTGGCGGCTCTCGACGAGGCGGGTATCGCCAATCTCCTGGTCAAGGGGCCGGCGGTCGCCCGGTGGCTCTACGACGCACCGGGAGAGCGGCCCTACGACGACGTCGACCTCCTCGTCCGCGAACCCGACCTCCCACGGGCAGAACAGACGGTGCGCGGGCTGGGCTTTCGGTTCGTCCACGACGACTGGCACGGCCGGGTCTGGATTCGCGGGCCCGTCAACCTCGACCTGCACCGCCGGCTTCCCGGAGTGCAGGCCGACCCGGCGATCGTGTTCTCCCGCCTCTACAGGGACGCGGTGCCTCTGGAGCTGGGGCGGGGATCGGTGCGCGTGCCGAGCGAGGCGGCTCGCGCCCTCCACCTCGGTCTCCACGCCGCGCAGCACGGACCCGGCCTCACGAGCCCGCGCGAAGATCTGCGCCGCGGTCTCGAGCGCTTGCCCGAGCCGGTCTGGGCGGACGCGGCCGGCCTGGCAAAGGAGCTCGGGGTCGAGCCCGGGTTCGCGGCCGGCCTCGACCTCCTTCCTGCCGGGCGGGAGGTGAACGCACGCCTCGGGCTCCAGCCCGGGACTCTGGTCGACGACCCGGGGATCACGGCAGGTCTTCGCCGCTTCGGCGCCACGCCGGGGCTCTCCCGCAAGGCGGAGCTCGTGGTGCGAGAGGTATTTCCGACCCGGGACTACCTGCGTGCCCACGTTCCGCTCGCGCGCCGCGGCCGCCTCGGCGTGGTCCTAGCCCGGATCTGGCGCCCCTTCTCGCTCCTGTTCCGACTCTTCCCGGCGCTCGTCGCGGTTGCGCGAACCCGGGGCCGACCGCCCGGTTGAGCCGACCTCCTCGCGCTGCCCTGCACTGTCGAAGGCGAGGATCGGGACGAGGTCGGCGAGCGACTCGGGAGTGTCGTGCACGGGACTGCCGTCGATCGTGAGCCACGCGTGGCCGGGCGGGCCTTCCGCCTCGCTCGTCCGCACGCCGAGCACGAGCCGATACCGCCCCGAGTCGGCGGGAAGGTAGCGGTAGGTGAGGAGGCTCTTCTCGAGGCAGTTGTCCCTGAGGCCAGGGATCCGGTAGACCCAGCGAGAGAGAGCAACCACGGTCTCGGGCCGCCGAGCCGGACCGGCCCGCTCGTCGGGTACCGCCGTCTCGACGAGCTTCGGCAGGGGCATTCGCCGCTTGAGAACCGGAAGGGCCGCCGCCCAGCCCAGCATTCGCGCGAAGAGCACGACATCCGCCGGGCCACGGACGACGTTCCTGACCCGGGCGACGCGCCTCCTGACGCTCACCGCGCTCCGACGCGGGCCAGCACTCGCTCCTCGATCTCGTCGAGGAGCCAAGGCAGATCGTCGAGCGACTCCGGCATCGTCACGCGATACACGTCGATCGTGCCGGCGAGCGCCAGGTAGGCCCTGACCATGCGCTCCTTCCTCGCCCCATCGGCCATCGAGGCCCAGTAGGCGTGCGGGAGGAGGTTCGAGACGACATCCCCTGCCGGAAGAGGTTCCACGCCCGGCGCCGACGGGCTCTCGGCGACGGAGCGCCGGAGAATGCAGATGGCGGCGAGGGGAAGCGAGGTCGCGCCCACGGTGATCGAGCCGTTCTCGGGGCGGTCATCCGGAGGAAGGGGGTCGATGCCGAAGTGCTCACGCGACTCCGGCCGCAGGCGCACGGCGAAGGGGAGGGTGAGGGTCCGGGCGCCTTCGGGCCCCGTCTCGAACACGAGCGCGTCGTCGGCCCAAGGCTCGTAGCCGCGCTGTGCGAGGGCGAAGGCGAGGGTCGACTTCCCCGTCTTCGAGAACGCAGAGAACCCGACGACGCTGGCATTGGCGACGACGGCGCTCGCGTGCAGGATCTCCCGTCCGAAGAACTGCAGCGCCTGGGGGAGGACGGTACGCCGGTAGGCGTCGACGACGAGGCTGAAGGGAACGTCCTGCTCCGGGATCGCGAGCACGGCTCCGTTCGGCTCGACCTGGAACGTTCCGATGCCGTTGAGGCGGACCCAGTAGTCGTCGCCGACCGGATAGAACCACGCGTGGGGCTGCCAGTCGGCCGTGTACCACACCTGTGTGTCGGGGTGGTCGGGGTCGGGCTCCGGAACGTGGACATGCTCCGACGCGACGGTCAACGTCAGGGTGGAGATCATAAGATCCGCCTGCCTCGGCTCGGGACGTGTCGCCCCGAGCCGACGGCGGCGTCTATTCCTGGCCCGGCGGCTTGAGGCAGGGCTCCCCCGGATCACTTGGGGAAGGCACTGTCTTGCCAGGCGGGATATTGCTGCAGTCGGTGTTGTTGACACCGCCGAGCATCACTTCCTCGACCTGGCCTACGAGGCGCAGCTCCATCGGCTCCCAGGAAGATGCAGTCCCATTGAGGGTCATAAAATCGTTCACCTCCTTCTCCTCCCGGTCAACCTTCACTCTCTTCTCTCCTACGTCGCCTACACCCACTGGCGCAACCACGATTCGACGTTGAGCACCGTCCAGATCCCGTGGGCCGCAATAGAACGGGCCAACGTCTCCGCGCTGCTCGCGCCTTGTGGCCGCTTGATGAGGTCTAGTCTCCTCTCCACGTCGGATTGTAAGAGCTTTTCGTCGACCACGCCAGCCCCCGAAAGGGCTGGGACACCCCCCATTTTCGCCCAGGCTGCGGGTGTCTGTTCGTACATCAGTCGAGTCGAGAGCGTCGTGGAGAGAACCTTTCGCTGAGTGGCGAATCCCGCCTCCGGGAAGCGCTTCGCCAGCGTTGTCCGGACCAGGCCTTTCGACCAGTAGCCCTTGTTCATCAAGTGGGGCGGTACGCGGGCGAGGAAGTTGTCGAGATCCGGATCCCAGAACGGCATGAAGGTCTCGACACCCATGCGGCGGCCGCGCTCGAAGGCCTCCTCGCGCTCCATCGCCCCGATCGGATTCTCGAGGAACGGGAAATTGTCCTTGCTGAACGCAACCTCGGGCGCCTCGATCGTGCGCAGGGAGCCGGCGCGCCGCTCCACCTCCGCTCCGAGCACGGGGTCGGGCGCAAGCCAGTCCGGACGGGAATCGCGGAATCGCCGCGCCCTCATCGAGCTGCCGAAGCCGGGCGCCACGGCGTCGAGTGACTTGAGCGCGCCCGATCGAAGGGTGTACCGGATGCCGTAGCGCCACAGAAGATTCTTGAGGAGCGGGACGCGCTTCAGGTTGTACGACTGGAGATACGTCCGGTACAGGTGGTGCATCTCGCGGACGTGGAGCCGTCGCAGCCTCGAGAAACCCCACTGCGGGCTGACCTGGAGCCACTCGTCGCCGCCGGCGCCGGTGAGCACGCGCTGGAGGCCGATCTCCTTGGCGAGGAGTGCGAGGTGGGCGTACGCCGGCTGCCAGAGGTTCACGAGCGGCATCGGCCACGTGCCGCTCGTTCGCACCGCGCTCAGGACGAGCCCCTCCTCGCCCGAGGCGTCCTCGAAGGGAACGAGCGTGTGGGGAAGACCGAGTGTCTTGGCGACGTTCGTCTGCACTGCGGTCTCGTCGAACTCCGGGAACATGATCGAGAGCGCGGGTGGGAGCTCCTGGCCCGCCGCCGCGAGGAGGTCGGCCGCGTACGTCGCCACGGTCACGGAGTCGAGCCCCCCGCTGAGGAAGATGCCGGTCGCGCCGGGGACGACCGTGCGCCGGACGGCGTTCTCCATCAAGCCCTCGAACAGGGGCAGTTCGTCTTCGCGCGCCCACTCCGTCGCGCCTCCGGGCTCGACCGGGAACCAGTAGCGGGCAGCCGAGAGACCGGTTGAGTCCAGCTTGTAGAGCCAACCTGATCGAGCCCGGCGGATCGCCTCGAAGCCGGTCTCGTCCGAGCTGCGCGATCGGTGGATCAGCATCTCGGCAATGACGACCCGGTCGATCGCGCTCGACACGTCGGGCTGGCGCACCAGGCGCACGATGGAGTCGGAGAGGTGGACGCCGTCGGCGCCCAACGCGAAGAAAAGCGGGTGATGACCGAGCTGGTCGCGTGCGAAGAGGAGGGTGTTCGACTCGCGATCGTGAATCGCGACCGCGAAGACTCCCCGCAGATCGTCGAAGATCCGCTCTCCCCTCGACCGGTAAGCCGCGAGGACGGCCTCCGCCTCCGATCCAGGCTCACCCGACTGAGGGGCGCCGAGCCGGTTCCGGTCGAGAAGCTCGCCGGCGAAGACGACGGTGCAGGCCTCGTCGCGTGCGAAGACCGCCGTCTCTTCGGGCCCCTGCGAGAGCTCGAGACCGGCGTCCTTGCGATACCGCGCGAGAAACGACGGCGGGGTCGAGGAAAGAGCTTCGACTCCCGCCTGCAGGTCGACAGCCGTCATGCCGGCTGGATCAGCTCTTTCTCGACGAGCTCGGCCACCAGGCTGTCCAGCTCGCCGCCGACCTCTGCCTCGTCGACCGAGAACTCCTCCGAGAGCCCGGCCTCGACGCCCGAGCGGTCACGCCCTTCGGCGATCATCTCCCAGGCGCGCGCCGCGGTCTTGTTCAAGGTGTAGATCTCGTTCGTCCGCAGGTTGACGAGGACGACTTCGTCCTGCACGCGCTGGGCGACGACGTCCGGATTCGGCTGATAGCTCTGTTCGGCCAAGGCCTCTCATGTTGGGTACGGCCCCAGACGTTGTCAATTCTTTCCGGCCGGGAACCAGCTCGCGATCGTGTATCGGCGGCCGTGCGTGACCGGCGAGACGCCGTGGATCATCTGCGACGGAAAGGAGACGAGCGCGCCCGGTGAGCCGACGAGCGGCAGCCCGATTCCCTCGCCCTTCGGATCTTCTTGCAGGAGGCCGTAGAAGGAGAGCGAGCCGCCGCCGTACGCGCCCTCCGCAGGGTCCTCCGACGTCTCGTTGAGGAAGATCACCGCCGAGACGCGCCGGCCGGAGGCCTCGTCGGCGTCCTTGTCGCTCGAGTCCATGTGCGGGCGGAAGAAGTCGCCCTCCTCGTAGACGAGGAACTGCGGCTTCTCGCACTCCTCGAGCTCCATCTCGAAGTGGGAGGCCAGCTCTTCGCGAAGCGCGTTGAGCCGGTCCGTGACGAGTGCAAGGGTTCCCGGGTCGACCTTGGCGAGCCGCGTCTTGCGATGCGAGCGGTCGACCTCGTACTGCCCTTCGTCCTCGACGGTCGCCTCGACCTGCTGGGCCTCGTCCATCGCGGCGCGTACGCGACTGCACGTGGCTTCGTCGAGGAAGCCGGGCGCGACGAAAAGACCGAACCGTGCGAAGAAGCCGGGATCCACTAAAAACGTCCCTCCACGCGATCCCGGCCACGCCCCCGACGGCTGCAAGGCTCCCCTGCGCGGTGTCCTCGGTCATCCGCGTATACACCGATACGCGGGCTCCCTGCGTCCTTGCGCAGTGCGCCTTTCGCGTGTCGGGAACGGGGCCGGATCACCTGGAGGGACACTAGATCTCGACGGTGAGTCCGTCGGTCGCGAGCTGCACGCCGTCGGGGATGGGCAGCTCGACCGGCCGGTGCGTCAGGAGGATCGGCCCGTCCGCGGCGGCGAGAGCCTCGTCCGCCGAGAGGTGGCCGCGCGGCTGGCCGTCCTTGTCCGACCGCGCCAAGGTCGCCTCGCAGACGAACAGGTCGGCGCCGCGCGCGAGCGCCGAGAGCTGCTCGGTGGGCGCGGAGTCGCCCGAGTACGCGAGCACTTTGTCCCCGTCGCGGACGCGGAAGCCGTACGCCTCCATCGTGTAGTGCGGGAGCCTGTGGGCCACGACCTCGAAGCCGGCGGCCTCGAAGGGGGTCTCGGGCTCGAATTCGTGCAGGTCGAACGCGGAGTCGAACATCCCTTGGTTTCCGAAATTGGCCGCGAACGCGTCCAGCTGAGCGCGCCCTCCGGGCGGGAGCCACACCGTGCACGGGATGTGCTCGTTGGGAGGGCCGTACGCGTTCAGCCACGCCCACGGCACGAGGTCGCCCCAGTGGTCGAGGTGAAAGTGCGTGATCGCCGTCGCGTCGACACGCGCGCCGCCGTTCGCGCGCAGGCGCCCCAGCACCCCGGGGCCGCAGTCGAGGAGCAGGCTCCTGCGCGGCTCGCCGGTCGTCTCGACGAGGTAGCCGGACTGGGCGCTGCCTGGGTTCGGCCAGGCCGGGGATGACCCGATGACGGTCAGTCGCACGTTCATATACTGACCGACCGGTATGAATCGCGAGCGCAAGATCAGGGTCGTCATCGCCAAACCGGGGCTGGATGGCCACGATCGTGGCGCGAAGATCATTGCGCGCGCTCTCCGCGACGCCGGCATGGAGGTCATCTACACGGGGCTCCACCAGACCCCGGAGCAGATCGTCGAGACCGCCATCCAGGAGGACGCGGACGCGGTCGGCATCTCCATCCTCTCCGGCGCCCACATGACGCTCGTCCCGAAGATCCTCGCAGGGCTCAAGGAGAACGGCGTCGACGACGTCGTGGTCGTCGTCGGCGGAACCATCCCCAAGCCCGACGTCGAGGAGTTGAAGCGGCAAGGCGTTGCCGAGGTCTTCACTCCCGGGGCGCCGATGTCCGAGATCGTCGACTTCCTTCGCAAGCGAGTCCCGGTCACCCGGTGAGCGTCGACGTCGTACGCGACGGCGGGGTCGCAGTCGTGACCGTCAACCGGCCCGACGCGATGAACGCGCTCGACGTCGAGCACGCCGAGGCGCTGCGCGACCATCTCGAGGACCTCGCCGCCGATCCCGAGGCGCGCGTCGTCCTCCTCACCGGCGCCGGCGACAGGGCTTTCGTCGCCGGGGCGGACATCAAGTACATGCAGTCGCTTGGCGTGCTCGAGGCGCGCCGCTGGGGCGAGCTCGGCCAGGCGTGCGCAAACCTGCTCGAGACGATTCCGAAGCCGACCATTGCGGCGATCAACGGCTACGCGCTCGGCGGCGGCTGCGAGCTCGCGCTCGCATGCGACATCCGGCTCGCGTCGAACCGGGCGAAGCTCGGCCAGCCCGAGGTCAACCTCGGGATCATCCCGGGCTGGGGCGGAAGCCAACGTCTGCCGCGCATCGTCGGGCTCGGCTTCGCCAAGGAGATCGTCTTCTCCGGGCGCGCGGTCGAGGCGAACGAAGCGCACGAGTGGGGGCTCGTCAACCAGATCTACGACCCTGCCGAGCTCATGCCCGCCGCGCTGAAGCTCGCGCACGAGCTGGCGAAGAAGAGCCCACTCGCTCTCGCCTACGCGAAGGAGGCGACGAACCTCTACCTCACGGGCGAGGCGAGCGCGCACATGGAGACGGAGCTTCGCCTCTTCGCCATGCTCTTCTCCTCGGAGGACCAGAAGGAAGGCATGGCGGCCTTCGCCGAGAAGCGCGAGCCCGAGTTCCGCGGCCGCTGACGGCCGAAAGGCCGCTGCTAGCCTGGGAAGAGCGCATGCATGACGCACTCACGATCGCAGGCCGCGAGTTCGGCTCGCGGCTCTTGCTCGGCACCGGCAAGTACGACACCTTCGAGACGATGCGCGACGCCGTCGCCGCCTCCGGCGCCGAGATCGTCACCGTGGCGGTTCGGCGGATCGACTTCGACGCGCCAGGCGAGGACATCACGTCCTTCCTGCCGGAGGAGGCCCTGCTGCTGCCCAACACGTCCGGCTGCGAGACCGCGGAGGAGGCGGTGCGGTCGGCAAAGCTCGCCCGCGCGGGCGGCCTGCCGGACTGGGTGAAGCTCGAGGTCATCCCCGACCCTCGCTATCTGCTTCCCGATCCTGTCGAGACGCTGCGGGCCGCTTCGGCCCTCGTCGAGGAGGGCTTCACCGTGCTCCCGTACATTCTCCCGGACCCCGTCCTCGCGAAGAAGCTCGAGGAGGTCGGCTGCGCAACGGTCATGCCGCTCGCTGCGCCGATCGGAAGCGGACGCGGCCTCAAGCTCCGCGACTCGATCCGCATCGTCGTCGAGCAGGCCGAGGTTCCGGTCGTCGTCGACGCGGGTCTCGGAGCGCCGTCGCACGCGGCCGAGTCGATGGAGATGGGCGCCGACGCGGTGCTCGTCAACACGGCGATCGCGCGGGCGGACGATCCGGTCGCGATGGCCGATGCCTTCCGTCTCGCCGTCGAGGCGGGCCGCAAGGCCCATCTCGCGGGCGTCATGGATGAGCAGGAGCCGACCCCGTCGAGCCCGGTCGGAGGGGCGGTCTGATCGTCGAGGTCAACGGCAGCCCGCACGAGCTTGCGCCGGGCGAGACCGTCGAATCGCTCCTGGCACGCCTCGGGCTCGAGGCCGGGTACGCGCTCGTGGAGCGAAACGGCGAGCCGGTCGAACGCTCCCGCTACGCCGAGGTCGAGCTTGCCGAGGCGGACAAGCTCGTCGTCGCCCGCCCCGTTGCTGGCGGATAGGCGCCTCTATCTCGTCACGCCCTTTCGCGCCGACTTCGCGGACTATCTGCGCGCGGCGATCGAGGGCGGCGTCGACGTCGTGCAGGTGCGCGAGCGCTCACTGCCCGACGGTGCGCTTCTCGACGCACTCGCCGAAGCCCGCGCAGTGACTGCAGCAGCCGGCGTTCTCTTCGGGGTGAACGACCGGCCGGACCTTGCCGTCCTCGCAGGCGCGGACTTTGTCCATGTCGGCCAGGACGACATCCCTGTCGAGGCCGCGCGGAGCTTCGGCCTCCCGGTCGGGCTCTCGACGCACGCGCCGCGCGAGATCGACGAAGCCGTGGCGGACTACATCGCCGTCGGCCCCGTGCACGCGACGCCGACGAAGGAAGGCCGGCCACCGGTCGGCCTGGAGCTCGTCCGCTACGCGGCGACGCACGCGAAGCAGCCGTGGTTCGCCATCGGCGGGATCGAGGCGTCGAACGTCCGAGACGTGGTCGAGGCGGGCGCGACCCGGGTTGCCGTCGTGCGGGCGATCTTCGAGGCGGACGATCCCGGGCAGGCAGCCCGCGAGCTCCGCGACGCGCTGCCGAGCTAGCCGATCAGCAGGATCTTGGCGACGGAGATCGACCCCGCCAGCGCGCGCTGTGTCTTCCAGGTGGGTGTGAACGTCAACGTCGTGATCCGCGCCCGGTCACCCTCGCGCGCTGCGGAAAGGTCGGCCGACGTGAGCGAGCCGCCGCTCTTGCGCGCGACCACGGCCTCGGCCGGGACGGAGAGCGTGACCCGGCGGCGGTTGGCGAAGTCGAGCCCGAGCGGCGCGACGACGACGCGCTTCGTCTTCACCGTGATCGTCGAGTCGCTCTTCGAGACGACCGTCGAGCCCTTGAGCGTGACCGTGACGTCACCGAGATCGGCCCGCGGCTTGGGGAAGAGGAGGTGCGGCGCCTTGTTCAGGTACTGGAACGGGTCGATAGGCCGGCCGCTCGGCTTGTGCACCTCGAAGTGGAGGTGCGGCTGGATCCCGTTTGCGTCGCCCGAGTCGCCGACGAAGCCGACGAGCTCGCCGCGGTTGACGCGGTCGTGGTACCGGAGACCCGGGGCGTAGGCCTTCCGACACCCGGCGTCGTTGTCGTTTCCCGGCCCCTTGTCGTTGTTCAGGTGGATGTACCAGTAGACCATCCCGCTCCGGCCGTGGAGGACGAGCATGCAGCTCGGGACGGCACCGCTCGCGTGCGACCACTTCTCGATCCAGCCCTTCTCGAAGGCGACGGCAGGCTGGTGGCGGATCGACATGATGTCGTTGCCCTCGTGCCAGCCTCCCGGGCGCGCGTCGTGCCAGTCGTCGATGTAGTGGACGTTGCCGACCACCGGGAAAGCGGTCACGTCCGGGACCTCGGCCGCATTCGCGGTCTGCGTGAAGACCCCGATCAGAAGAAGGAGAAGAACCGCTCGGGCTGTCGTCCGGTGGCTGGCCATAGGCTCCGGTTCGCGTCCGAAGTCGCGGACGGTAACAGACCCTTCGGCAGGCGGTCGTCCGATCTTGAGCGGATAGGATCGCCGCCGTGCCGATTGCCGACGGAGCAGTTCGAGCCCTTCCGCCCGCGAAACGCGAACAGCGCCAGGACGCAGGGAGCGTGCGTAGCCGGAGGCTACGGGCGCGACCGAGGACGCAGCGCTATGACGCGTTGCAGCGCAGCGGAAGCCTCGAGGTGCGAGGGAGGCGATCGAAATGAAGGTCGCCGTCTGCGTCAAGGAGGTTCCGGACACCTCCGCTCCCAAGCGCCTCGATCCCCAGACCTTCCGGCTCGACCGAAGCGTCGCAGGCACGCTCAACGAGTTCGACACGCACGCGATCGAGGAGGGCCTGCAGCTCAAGGACAAGGGCGGGGAGGGGGAGGTCGTCGCCGTCCTCATGGGCCCCGAGCGCGCAGCCGACTCGCTCCGCAAAGCGCTTGCGATCGGCGCGGACCGGGCGGTGCACGTCTCGGACGAGGGGCTCGCCGGCTCCGACCTCGTCGCCACGAGCAAGGCGCTCGCGAAGGCGCTCGAGCGCGAAGGGGCAGACGTCGTCCTCTTCGGCCAGCAGGCGGGCGACTCGGACGGGGCCGTTCTCTGGGCAGCCGTCGCAGACCGCCTCCAGCTCCCGGTCGTCTCGCAGGCAGCGAGCCTCGAAGTCGGGGACGGCAAGGTGAAGGTGAAGCGCCAGACCGAGTACGGCTACGACGTCATCGAGGCCCCGACCCCCTGCGTCATCGCCGTCTCGGACGCGATCAACGAGCCGCGCTACCCGTCGCTCAAGGGAATCATGGGCGCGAAGAAGAAGCCGCACGAGACGGTCGCGCTCTCCGACCTCGGCCTCGGCCCCGACGACGCCGGCGAGGCCGGCTCGCGCACCGAAGTGCACGGCCTTTCCGAACCGCCCGCGCGCGGCTCGAGCGAGCGGATCGAGGACGACGGCCCCGCCGCGGCCGAGAAGATCGTCGAGTACCTCTCGACCCACAAGCTTCTCTGATGCCCACTCTCGTCTACGTCGAGCACCACGAAGGAGAGCCCGTGAAGGGCTCGCTCGGCGTGCTCGGCAAGGCCGCACAGCTGGGCGACGACGTGGCAGCGGTCCTCCTGGGCTCAGGCGTCGAGAACATGGCCGAGACGGTTGGGCGGCACGGCGCGTCGCGCGTCCTCGTCGCGGACGATCCCGCGCTCGAAACGCCGCTCCCACAGCCGCGCGTCGACGTGCTCGCGAAGCTCGTCGAGTCGGAGGGCTTCGACAACGTTCTCTTCGGCGCGTCCGTCCTCGCAGCCGACGTTGCTGCGGGCCTCGCCGCCCGGCTCGACGCAGGGCTCAACTGGGATCTCGTCGACCTCGAGCTCCAGGACGGGAAGCTCGTCGGCAAGCGGCCGGCGCTCGGCGACTCCGTGATCGCAGAGGTCGGCTGGAAGAGCGAGCCCCGTCTCGCCCTCGTTCGTTCGGGGACCTTCGAGCCGTCCGAGTCTGGCGGCAGGGCGGAGGTGACGAAGGTTCCCGTCGAGATCCAGGACTTCTCCAAGCAGGCGGTCATGGTCGAGCAGGCGCACGAAGAGAGCCAGGGGCCTTCGATCGAAGACGCCGGCGTGATCGTCGCCGGCGGGCGCGGCCTCGGCCAGGCCGAAAACTTCTCCCTCGTCGAGGACCTCGCCAAGGCTCTCGGCGGCGCCGTCGCAGCCACAAGGGCTGTCGTCGACGCGGGCTGGTACCCCTACGCGACGCAGGTCGGCCAGACCGGGAAGACCGTCTCGCCGAAGCTTTACATCGCGTGCGGGATCTCCGGCGCGATCCAGCACAAGGTCGGCATGCAGGGCTCGGGCACCGTCGTCGCCATCAACAAGGACCCGAACGCGCCCATCTTCGAATACTCGGATCTGGCTGTCGTCGGCGACGTGCACGAGATCGTCCCGAAGCTGACCCAACTCGTGAAGGAGCGGAAAGGCTCGTGAGCGTTCGCCCCGCCGACTTCCCGCCTCCGTTCGACCCGGCCGAGTTCGTCGCCGAGCCCTCGGACCCGCCGGACGAGCGGATCGACGTCGGCGTCCTCGTCGTCGGGGGCGGGCCGGCCGGCCTCTCTGCTGCGATCCGGCTGAACCAGCTCCTCGAGGAGAGCCCCGCCGTGCGCGACCGCCTGGGCGAGATCCCCGTGGCGGTCGTCGAGAAGGGTCGAGCTCCCGGCGCCCATCTCCTCTCGGGCGCGGTCGTGAACCCGAGGGCCTTCCGCCAGCTCTTCCCCGGTATGCAAAGCGAGGACATGCCGTTCAGGTCGCGCGTCGAGCGCGAGGGGCTCTACTACCTGACCCCGAAGCGCTCGATTCGCCTTCCGGCTCCGCCGCCGATGTGGAACCACGGCAACTTCGTGGCGTCGATCTCGGAGATCGGCGCGTGGCTCGGCGAGCGCGCCGAGGAAGGAGGGGCGACGCTCGTTCCCGAGACCGCGGCCCGCAAGCTGCTCGTCTCCGGCGGACGCGTCGTCGGCATCCGTACCGGCGACCGCGGGCGCGGGCGAAACGGAGAAGAGCTGCCCAACTTCGAGCCCGGCTCCGACATCACGGCGCGCGTCACGATCCTCGCCGAAGGCACGCAGGGCCACCTCACCGGCGTCGCGCTCGACCGTTTCGGCCTCCAGTCGCGGCCGCAGGTGTGGGCGCTCGGCGTCAAGGAGGTCTGGGAGGTCCGGAAGCCCCTCGACCGCGTCATCCACACGATGGGCTGGCCGCTTCGCGGCGCGAAGAAGTTCCGGGAGTTCGGAGGCAGCTTCATCTACCCGCTCGGCGAAGAGCATGTGGCACTCGGAATGGTGGTCGGGCTCGACTACGCCGACGCGACGCTCTCGGTCCACGACCTCCTCCAGGAGCTCAAGCTCCACCCGTTCGTGCGCGCCATCCTCGACGGAGGGAAGCGCGTCGCGTGGGGCGCGAAGACGATTCCGGAGGGCGGCTTCCTGGCGCTTCCCGACCGCTTCCACTTCCCGGGCGGGATGATCGCGGGCGACGGCGCGGGCCTCGTCAACGTGCCCGCGCTGAAGGGCATCCACTACGCCATGCACTCCGGGATGCTGGCGGCGGAGAGCGCCTTCGAGGTGCTCGCGCCCGGCCGAACCGCCTGGGAGCCGGGAGCCCTCGAGTCCTATGACCAGGCGCTCAAGGAGAGCTACGTGTGGAGGGACCTCGAGCGGGTGCGCAACATGCGCCCGGCGTTCCAGTATGGGTTCACGCGCGGCGCGATGCTCGCCGGCATGGCGCTGAACACGCTCGGCAAGCTCCCGCCTCGCGACCTGAAGCTCGAGCCCGACGCGCAGGTGCCGGTCTTCGTGGGCGATCACTCTGCGCCGGCACCGGACGGCCAGCTCACGTTCGACAAGCTCTCTAGTGTCTACCTCTCGGGGAACAAGACGCGTGACGACGCGCCGAGCCATCTGAGGGTCGACCGCAAGGTCCGGCGCGAGGTGGCCGAGACATGGGTGCACATGTGCCCCGCGCAGGTCTACGAGCTCGGCGGCGAGGCGTCCCCGGCCGGCAACGTCGTGGACGTCGAAGTGACGGCCTCGAACTGCGTCCAGTGCGGCGCGATCACCGCCAAGGGCGGTCGGCTCACCCCACCGGAGGGCGGGGACGGGCCCGAGTACCGGTTGATGTGACCACCCTCCTGCGAACGCCGCTCCTCAGGTCGACGACCCTGGGAGACGCGTTTGGCGGAACCGCCCTTCTCAAGGCCGAGCTCCTCCAGAAGACCGGCTCGTTCAAGCCGCGCGGGATCCTCGCCAAGCTCGCGACGCTCACGCCCGAGGAGCGGCAACGCGGAGTGATCACCGTCTCGGCCGGCAACGCGGCGGGCGCCGTGGCCTATGGCTGCGCGCTGGAGGGAATCGACTGCCTCGTCGTCATGTGGCAAGGGACGAGCGACCTCAAAGCGGCCGCCGCACGTGCGTATGGCGCGACGGTGGACCGCGAGGCGGACGACCCCACCGCTGCGTTCGCCCGCCTCGAAGAGCTGCGGTCCTCGAGCGGGCGCGCGTTCGTCCATCCGTACGACGACCCCGTGGTGATCGAAGGGCACTCGAGCCTGAGCCGCGAGATCGTCGAGGACGCTCCCGACACCGAGGTGATCGTCGCGGGGGTGGGTGGGGGCGGGCTCGTGTCCGGCATCGCCGTCGGCGCGCCGAAGGCGCGGGTCGTCGGCGTCGAGCCGGAGGGATCCGCAGCGCTCCGCGAAGGGCTCGCCGCGGGGAAGCCCGTTCCCGTTCGACCGGATTCGATCGCGGATGCCCTGAACGCGCCTGTCGTCGGCGAGCACTGTCTCGCCGTGTGTCTCGAGCGGCATGTCGAGTCGGTGCTCGTCTCCGAGGACGACATCCGCGCCGGCTTTCGCTTCCTCTACGAGCGCGCGAAGCTCGCAGCGGAGCCTGGTGCGGCGGCCGGAGTCGGAGCTCTGCTCGCGGGCAAAGTGCCCGACGTCCAGGGCAAGACTGTCGCTGTCGTCGTCTCGGGAGGCAACGTGGCACCCCAAACCGCTGCTGCTATCCTGAGTGCAAATGAAGCCTGACATCCATCCCGAATACGTTCTCGCCACCGTTCGCTGCTCGTGCGGGAACGAGTTTCAGACCCGTTCGACGAAGCCGGAGCTGCACGTCGAGATCTGCTCCGAGTGCCACCCGTTCTACACCGGCAAGCAGAAGCTCATGGACACCGGCGGCCGCGTCGAGCGCTTCCAAAGGCGCCTCGAGAAGGCTGGCAGGGCCTAGCAGCGAACAGAACGGCATGAGCGCCCCCATCGGAGGCCAAGCCGTCCTCGAGGGCGTGATGATGCGCGGCCCTTCGGCGTGGTCCGTCGCGGTGCGAAAACCCGACGGCGACATCGCGGAGGTCAACCGCCCGATCACCTCGATCCTCCTGCGCTACCGCTGGATGCGCCTGCCCATCATCCGCGGGATCATCGCGCTCGGCGAGTCGCTCGCCATCGGCTTTCGCGCGCTTGCCATCTCGGCGAACTACGCCGCGCAGGAAGAGGGCGAGGACGGCGAAGTGGAGACCGAGCTGACGCGCGGCCAGATCCTCTTCGCGTTCGGCATCGCGATCGGCTTCGCGCTCCTCCTCTTCAAGGTCTCGCCGGCGCTGATCACCAACTGGCTGCCGATCGAGTCGACCGGCGCGTTCGTGGTCGTCGAGGGCCTCGTGCGGGTGACGATCTTCATCGCCTACCTGCTGATCATCTCGATGCTCCCCGACCTGAAGCGCGTCTTCCAGTACCACGCCGCCGAGCACAAGGCGATCAACGCCTACGAGGCGGGCGAGGAGCTGACCCCCGAGAAGGTGCAGCGCTACAGCCTCTTGCACGTGCGCTGTGGGACGGCCTTCCTGCTCTACGTCATGGTCGTCGCGATCTTCGTGTTCGCGTTCTTCGGGCGTCCCGACTGGTACTGGCTGATTGCCTCGCGCATCCTCCTCCTCCCGGTCATCGCGGGGATCGCCTACGAGATCATCCGCTTCGCCGGCAAGCACTCGCAGAACCCGGCCCTACGTGCCCTGCTCGCTCCGGGCCTCTGGCTCCAGCGGCTGACGACGCGCGAGCCGTCGCTCGACCAGATCGAAGTCTCGATCCGCGCGCTTCGCGAAGTGCTGCGTCTCGAAGGCCGCATCACTCCGGAGGAGCGCAAGGTCGAGGTTATGGCCTAGGCCGCCGGCTACCTGGGCGGTTCGTCCGGGTAGCGTGGAAGCCCGTCCTCGGGAAGCGTCTCCCACGGCGCTCTCGACTCGACGTAGGTGTGGAACTGGGGGCGGATGCCCGGGTCGCCGTCGAGCGCTCCCAGGCGCACCGAGATCTCGGGGCCGTCGGGCCAGGTCCTGCCGAAGAGACTCGAGCCGCACTGCGTGCAGAACGCCTTCACACCGGCGTCCTCGGCGGGCCGGTAGACACGGATGAGCTCCTCGCCCGAGAGGAGCCGGAAGCCTTCCCGCGGGACCCGGCCCTGGGTCTCACCGAAAGTCCCCGAGTGCTTGCGGCAGCGAGAACAGTGGCAATGGTTCGCGTTGAGGAACGGCTTCGTGATCTCGAAGCGAACGGCTCCGCAGAGGCAGCTTCCCTGCAGCGGTTCCAAGGTGGGCTGAGTCTATGCTCTTCGACGTGAGCCAGATGGACGGCCTGATCGAAGAACTGGAGCGTTCCTACGCCGAAGCGCAGGAGCGCATGAGCGACCCCGCGATCTTCTCCGACCGGCAGCAGGCGGCCGAGGCCGGTCGCAGACTCAAGGAGCTCGAGGGCCCGTACAAGCTCGCGCAGGAGTGGCGATCGACGCACGACGACCTCGAAGCGGCGCGCGAGGACTCCGAGCTTCGCGGGCTCGTTCCCGAGCTCGAGGCGCGGCTCTCGGAGCTCGAGGACGAGCTCAAGGTGGCGCTCGTCGAGCGCGACCCCAACGACGAGAAGGACGTCATCGTCGAGATCCGCAAGGGAGCCGGCGGAGACGAGGCGGCGATCTGGGCGGGCGATCTCTTCCGCATGCTCACGCGCTACTCCGAGTCCCGGGGCTTCAAGTGGGAGGTGCTCGGCTCCAATCCGAGCGAGAGCGGCGGCTACAACGACGTCACGTTCGCGATCAAGGGCGAGGGCGCGTACTCGATCTTCAAGTGGGAAGGTGGCACGCACCGGGTTCAGCGCGTGCCGGTGACGGAGTCCCAGGGCCGCATCCACACGTCCACGGCGACCATCGCGGTCATGCCGGAGGCGGAAGAGGTGGAGATCGAGATCGACCCGAACGACCTCAAGATCGACGTCTATCGCTCCACGGGCCCGGGCGGTCAGAGCGTGAACACGACCGATTCGGCCGTCCGCATCACGCACCTCCCGACCGGTCTCGTCGTCGCCATGCAGGACGAGAAGTCCCAGCTCCAGAACAAGACGAAGGCGCTTCGCGTCCTCCGCGCGCGGCTGCTCGAGCTCGAGCGCGAGCGCCAGGAGGAAGAGCTCTCGGCAGCGCGCCGCTCGCAGATCGGCCGCGGCGACCGGGCCGAGAAGATCCGCACTTACAACTATCCCGACAACCGGGTCACCGACCACCGGGTGAACCTGACGATCAAACGGCTCGATCGCATCGTCGAGGGCGACTTGGACGAGTTCACCGAGGCGCTCGCCGCCGAGGAACGGCGACAGGCGCTCGAAGCCGCCGCGGCGTAAGAACTCCATGACTCTGTGCAGCAAACAAGTAGAGATGCCTCTGGAAACGGTTCACCTGGTCGAGGGCCAGCTGCGCGCCGCCGGCGTGCCGTCGCCGCGCGTCGACGCGGAGTTCCTCGTCTCGGACGTGCTCGGCCTGGCGCGTTCCGAGCTCTATTCGTCCGGCCGTCCGGTGAGCGCACTCGAGGCGGATCGCCTGCGCGAGGTCGTCCAACGCCGCATCAGGCGCGAGCCACTCGCCTACATCCTCGGTGAGTGGGGCTTTCGCCGGCTTCTCCTCAAGGTCGACGACCGGGCGCTGATCCCCCGGCCGGAGACCGAGGTCGTCGTCGAACGCTGTCTCGCCTTCCTCGACAACTACGTCGAGCCTCGCGTCCTCGATGTGGGGGTCGGCTCGGGCGCGATCTCGCTCGCGATCGCGGATGAGCACCTCGGGGCGCGGGTGATCGCTGTGGACAGCTCCGAGCGCGCCCTCTCGCTCGCAGCGGAGAACAAGGCGCGCGCAGGCGTGAACGGGCGCGTCCGCCTCGTGCAGGGCGACCTGCTCGCCGGGATCGAAGGGCCTTTCGACCTCATCGTGTCGAACCCGCCGTACGTCACGCCTGCGGAGTACGAGACGTTGCAGCCGGAGATCCGGCTCTACGAGCCCTATGAGGCCGTCGTCGGCGAGGACATCGGCGCGTCGATCGCCGCTGAGGCGCGGACCCTCTTGCGGCCTGGCGGACTCCTGGTGCTCGAGTGCGGGGACGGCCAGGCTGCGCGGCTCGCCGCCGAGCTCTCGTCGCTCGGCTACACGGACGTCGTCGAGACGCCCGACCTCGCAGGCCGCGACCGCGTCGTCGAGGGAACCTGGGACAGGTCGTGATCGCCTCGCAGACCGCGGACGCGCTCACCGCCCTGCGCGGCGGGGAGAGTGTGATCCTGCCGACGGACACCGTCTACGGGCTCTGCGTGGACGCCTACCACGAGGCACCCGTGCGCAAGCTGCTGCGCCAGAAGAAGCGGCCGCCGGAGATGCCGGTGGCGCTCGTCGCCTCCGACCTCGAGGTGCTCCTCGATGCAGTCCCCGAGCTCCGCGGCCGAGCCGCCGTGGCCGCCCGCGCGCTCCTTCCGGGCCCTTACACGCTGGTCCTGCCGAACCCCGCCCACCGCTACCGCTGGCTGACCGGGACACGGCCGGAGACGATCGGCGTCCGCATCCCCGATCTCCCCGCGGAGGCCAAGGCGGTTCTCGACGGCTTCGGCGCCGTCGCAGCGACGAGCGCCAATCACCACGGTAGCCCGGACCCTGCACGGATCGACGACGTCCCCGATTCGCTGCTGGATGCTGCGGCCGTGGTCATCGACGCGGGTACGCTGCCCGGGACCCCCTCGACGGTGGTCGACCTCACCGGCCGGACGCCCCAGATCCTTCGCGAAGGGGCGATTCCCGCGACCGAGGCACT
>Ga0111538_10003745_pt1 | contig 21189 bp, 9 predicted proteins | sample SoiMethybrSBSTD1_FD_79669 | JGI IMG/M metagenome (GOLD analysis project Ga0111538, IMG submission 79669) | Bulk soil microbial communities from a Populus tree surrounding site in Tennessee, USA - Soil MetaG P. TD hybrid SBSTD1 (version 2)... | ecosystem: Environmental > Terrestrial > Soil > Tree... | reverse complement strand
TAAGAGGCTGTTTCATAACCCGCTCCGTCGGCCCGAGGGCGAGCGAACGGCCGCGGTGAGAGGCGACCAAGGAGGGAGCCACGAACACGCCCTCTGGCGGCGTAGCCGCCAGTTTGGGCGCCGGCAAGGAGTGAGGACGAAGGCGTATACGGAGAATACGACGAGTCGGAGCGACGCAGGATCGCGGCCGTGCAGCCGGCCGAAGCCAGGATGGGGTTTTGAAACAGCCTCTCTAAGGACAGCTGGCGCGATCGCAGGGGGTCCCGTCGTCCGGCGTCGGGTCAAAACCGCACGCCGGATAGGGCGGGCGGGGCGGCGCTGCTCCGCGGAACAGGAAATTGAGCAGGAATGCCGCATCGGACAGGTTGAGGCGGCCGTCGTCGTTGGGGTCCGCGGCATCCGCGCAGTCGAACTCTGCGCCGCCCTGGAAAAGACGGTCGAGTGCGAAGACTGCGTCGCTCAGGTTGACACCCCCGTCCTTGTTGACGTCGCCGCGCAGGAAGGCCGCCTCCATTGTGACGTGGAGCCAACACGACTCGTAGCTGTCCGCGTCCGCGTCGAGGTCGCCGCCATCGTCTCGCCGCGTGATGCCGTCGCCGAACGCGATGGCATTCTTGACCGGCTGCCCCGAGCCGACGAGTCCGTCGGCGAACTGGATCGAGTAGTCCGCGCTGCCTTCCGCCGGCACCGGAGCTTCGATCTCCAACGCCAGAAGCACCTCCTCTCCCCAGGACGGGAGGGCCGTCTCCTTCGAGAAGGTCAGGATGACGGCGGAAACAGCGCCGGCATCCTCGCTGCGGAAAGTGAGCTCGGTCTTCATGTAGCCATCTTCCTGCCGGTAGCCCGAGGGCGCCAGGTCGCCGGCGGTGCCGTCCACGGTGGCGTGGACGACGCGAGCGCCGCCGGCTCCGCGGACGCCAATGGACCATGCCCGCGCGCCTCCGAGGTCAATTTCATCCGGCGGAGTCGTGCGCAAGATAACGAGGGCGGGCACGCGCACCACGCCCCCCGCCCGACCTGCGGCGACGGGCGGGCAAATGACGGCCAGGTCGAAGTCAGGAAATGCCGGATCTGCGCCGGCCGCGGGGATAGCGAACGGCACGGACACCGCTCCCACGATCGGCAGAACTCGAATCCACGTCGCGGTCCTCATCGTGCTCGTCAGGGGTCCTCGCGTGAGTTCGTTTCGAGTGGAAGACGAGGTGGAGACAGCGACTTGCTGCTCCTCACTCGAGCCAACCCTTTCCAGCGGGTCGTTGAAAATAACGACAAGCCAGGCCTGTGTCCAGGGGCCTTATCAACTTCCGCTGCCGAATCACCGGCAGGGCCAGGCGCGAGCGCAGGCCGCAGCGCTCAGGTCGATGGGGACGCATCCAGCGCCCGGTGCGCCCAGCTCGCCGAAGATCCCTCGGACGACGGCGACGGCGTCCGTAGGGCCCGCGCCGCCATCGGCGTCCGCGTCGAGAAGCTCTATGCAATCGCCCGCAGGCTCGCAGAAAACGGACGCGCGCAGGATCGCGTGCACATCGGCGAGAGAGAGCGTTCCGTCGCCGTCGGCGTCGCCTCGCCGCCCCCACGCGGGCTCCGCGGGCATGGAGCGGCGCCGCTGCCACGCCGACACGCTCTGGGTCTCGAGCGTGGAATGGTCGTCGGCGAGGAAGCGCACGGAGGCCGGCACCCCGAGCTTGGGCTCGGGCGCGACGATCTCGATGGCGCGGGCGGGGGCGGACCACTCGGGCGCCTCGAGCGGAGGGTCGAGCATCACCCAGTACCTCACCGCCCGGTTGTGCCGGAGCGACGTGTAGACGAGATCCCAGTAACTGTCCACGGTCCTCGCCTCCTCGCCGAGGTTCAACTCGGCTTCGACGAGCGCCGCGGGGCCCGTATCATTGCGCGTCGCGGGTGGCTCGTGCCGCTCGAGGAGTCGAAAGCGCAGGCCACCGTCCGTCTCGATGAACGTGGACCAGAGCGGCAGGCGTTCCTCGCCACACGGCGCGAAAGTTACCGTCCCGCCGACGCGCGCATGGAGCTGCAGCTTCCGCTCGGCGATGCGCTCGTCGAGGCGGATGGGCGGCGGCGACAGGCCGGGCGGAGGATCACTTAGCTCGAGGCCGAGACGGAGGGCGAGGTCGTCCCCGCTGGCTCGCGCGAATGTCTGCGTGTAGCTGAGCATCCGCCCCGAGCCCGACTCGAGCGGCACGCGGCGCACCTCGACGCGGCCCGGACCTCGCGCGAGGACAGCCTCCTCCTCCGGACCGAAATGCACCGCTTCGATCAAGTCCAGCTCGAAGGCTTCGTCGGCGGCCGGCAGCGCGTAGCGTCCGGGCCGGAATTGCACGGCGCACTTCAGCTCCCACGCCCGCACCGGCTCGCGGGAAGGGACGAAGGAGCCGCAAGTCTCGGCTCCTTCCGGCACGTCGAGCGTGAAAATTGGCGCCGGCTCGTCCGCATCCTGCCGCAGGAACGGCCGCACCTGCTTGAGCGCGAGGCAGCCATCCGCGTCGAACTTGAATTCCAGGTCGAGGAGGACGTCGGCGCGGCGCCTCCCCTCGAGCTCGACAGGGAGGCTGCGGTCGACGTGCTCGAGCAGCAAGCCCAGCTCGTCGAGCTCGCCGTCCGACAAGACCTGGGCGTCTTTCGGCACGAGCGTGGAAGGCTGGGCACGGATGATGTTCGACACGACGCCCCCCGAGACGTCGAGCACCGTGCGCTCCGCAAGGACGCCTGGGTCCGGGCTGACGACGCTCGCCTCGCCCGCCTGCGCCGTCACCACGTAGCGGCGGTCCCACGGGCTCTGCGGATTGCCGGTCAGGGCGACTCCGTTGGCTTTTTCGTCCTGGTACGCCTCGCTCACGAGCATGCCCATGGCAGAGCTCTCCTGATGCAGGCCGTAATACGCACGCTCTTCGTAGGCTCGGAAGCTCCAGAGGCTGGCCCAAACTTTGCGCAGTGCCCGGGTCAAGTCGCGCTCCGCAGGCCGCGCCGCGTCGCACTCGCTCGGGCCGAGGTCGTCGCCGTCGAGCTCGTCCGCGGCGCACGCAGACGTCGACGAGTAAAGGCCCGCCCCGTTGAACTCCAGAGCATCCTCGATGTTCGAAGACGAGCGAAGCCGCACGGTGACGCGGCTGCTCCCGAAAACCTCCTCGATCCGCCGCGCAATGCGCACCGCGAGGCCGCCGTCGACCTCTCCCGCCGTCTCGAGCTCCTCGCGGAAATGCTGGAGCGCGGCGAAACGGAGCTCCGAGTCCGCCTGGAACACGGGCCAGTCCTCGATCTCGTGCAGCCACTCCGCTGCGCTGACCTGCCGCGATGGATCCATCGCCGACGTGACGCGGCTCGAGCGAAGAAATTCCGCGTAGTAGCGCACCGGGATGGCGAAGCCGCGTTCCCGGTAGCGGTCGAAAGGCGTGCCGAGAATTCGCTGGAGCCTCGCGAAGTTGGACGCTTTCCCGCCGTAGCGCGCGGGCGGCGGCACGGGGCCGTCTAGAATCATCTCGTCGAGGGAATCGAGCGCTCCGTACGTCAGCTCGGGCTCCGGAATGGCCACGGTGCGGCCCCCGCGCGTGCGCGAGGCCGCCGCGACCTCCTGCGCGGTCGCGAGCGTCAGCGTGACTCCGTCGGCCTGCACCTCGAGGCGCGCGAGCTTGCCGTCGAAAGGAGCGTGGAGGCTCAGTGCCGACTTCACGTACGCGTTGGGAGTGCCTCGACGCGCCGTGCGGAGCGCAAGGTGGCTCAGCTCCCCTTGCTTCTCGGCCGTCACTACGCCCGAGACGACGCCCTCGATGTCGCGCGGCGCGCGCTCGAGCACGACGATGTCCTGGTAGCTCAGCCCGCCGCGCTCGTTGAGCTGCGCGAAAGCCTGCTCCGTCAAGACGCGGACCCGACCGAAAGCCACGCCCGCCGTGTACGCTTCAATGTCCTGCGCTCGCAGGCTCTCCGCATCGGACGCGGCCTCGGTGGGCGAGGTCGACCTTTCCGCGCTCGCGGCCGTTTCGCGGCGCACGGGGAACCCCGGGTCCTTCCAGCGCGCGGCGTCGTCTCGTGCAGGTCCCGCCTCCGGCGAGTAGACGAGCGGCCGAAGCAAAAAGGCTTCCGCGAGCGTGTCGAACGCCTCGTGGACTTCTTGCGGCGTGGGCAGCTCGCGGGCGTCGTCGCCGAACGCACCGAGCAGGTTGAAGCCGTAGATGGGGCCGCCAGGATCGCGGAATCGCGTCAGCACGCCGCTCCAGTACTTCCGCGTCGCCCGCCGACCCGTCAGCGCGTCGTACGTTGCAGCGTCGAGAGCCGGGAAACGGTCGGGGAACGCCTCGGCGAGGAAAACCTGGTGGAGCGGCTGCACTTTGACGTCCTGGAAGACCGCCGGCAGCAGAGTGGAGTCTCCCGGACTCGCGCGAATCACGAACTTGGTCTGGCGGACGCCGCGCCGGCTCGGCGCGCCTTGCTCCGTTGCCCCCTGGGAGATCTGGAAGAACTCGGCCTCCGTGGCGATGCGAGGGAGGTACGCCGCGTGCACGACGTGTGACGACTTGTTGAAGAGGAGCGTCATGTCGAGCGAGCTGTGATTGGCGCTGACCACGTCGACGTCGCCGTCCCCGTCCAAGTCTCCTGCCAGCACGAAACGCGGATCCCAGCCCACGCGATAGCGCTGCGCTCCTGCGAAGCGGCGCCCCCCCTCGTTCAAAAAAATGGCGACGGACCGACCATTCGTGTTGGCCGTGATGAGGTCCGGGAGCTTGTCGCCGTCGACGTCGGCGCGAAGCATGGTGAACGGAGGCTCTTGCACGGCGAGCGGCTGGCCGAGCTCGAGCTCGCCCTGGCCGTTGTTCCACAGGAGCGCGACCTGCTGGGTGCCGTAGCTCGTCGCGGCCACGTCGTCTCTCCCGTCACCGTCGAGGTCGCCCACCGCGACGAACGTCGGCCATCGCACGGGGTAGCTCCGTCTCCGGTTGAAAGCGCCTCGCTCGTCGCCGAAAAGCACGATCACTTCGGAGGAGCCGTAGCCTGCGAGCACGATATCACGCCGACCGTCCTGGTCGATGTCGCCGCTGCCCGCGGCGAAAGGGTGAGAGCCAACGCGTAGGGATCGAGCCGCGCGGTACTGGCATTTCCCTTTGCCGAGGAGTACGGACAGCGTCTCGTCCTGGTTGTCGACGCACAGGAGGTCGGGCACGCCGTCGCCGACGAGATCGCCCGCCGAGAGGTGCATTGGGTGCTCGCCCACCGAGTAGCTCCCCACCTGGCGCAGGTCTCCGCGCCCCTGGTTCGCGAGGACGAGGACGTTGTTCGTCGACTCGTCGGCCGTCGCCACGTCGGGATCGCCGTCGCCGTCGAGGTCCTGAGCGATGAGCGAGATCATCTCGAGGGCATCGTGCACGTCGTACGACCGCGGACGGCTGAAGTGGCCATCGCCTGGGTTCCGGAGGATATTGACGTTCGTTTCGCCATCGATCGCGGCCAGGTCCAGCGTTCCGTCGCGGTCCATGTCGGCGAGACCGCAAGAATGCGGCTCGAAACCCACGGGCAAGCTCTCGGATGCCATCGTGAGGCGGCCTTCGTCGTGATGCACCGGCGCCTCGGTCTCGTTCCAATGGATGCGCAGCCCTCCGGTCCCCGTTGGCGCCGAAAGAAGATCGTCGTAGCCGTCTCCGTCCAGGTCGCGCAGGTCGATGGCGACGATCGGCTCGGGACTCTCGCAGCGCATCGAGCCGTTGAACAAGCCAGCGCCCGAGTTTTGCGCGATCACCGCGCCGTAGCCGCTGCCGAGGCCCAGCGCCAGGTCGGTGTCCCCGTCTCCGTCGGGATCCCCCGCGACGGCGACGCGGATCGGAAGCCCCAGGCGGGGCGGAACGAATCGCCCGGCCGCAGAGAGTCGCCCCCCCGGCGCGCTCCGGAGGAACAGAACCTCCGTCGCGAGCGCCATCGCGAGCTCGAGTTTGCCGTCGCCGTCCCAGTCCCCCGTCACGATCTGCTCCACGGCAGGCCCGGGCGCTTCGATCCGGGAGCCGGGCACCAGGCTCGTCCCGCGGTTCTCGAGGAGGAGCAGCGAGGCGGGGGTCCGCATCGCAGCTGCGACGTCGAGGTCGCCGTCGCCGTCGGCGTCGAAGAGGCCTAAGGCTCCGGCGTAGGCTCCCGTCGCGCGACGCGTCTCGAAGCCGCTCTCACTGGCCGCGAAGACGATCATCGCGTCCTCCGAGCGATCCGTCACGATGACGTCGGCTTTCCCGTCTCTCGTCAGATCGCCGACGGCGAGGCCCGAGACGGAAGACACCCCCTGCAGCGCGGTCGCCTGAGTCAGGTTGCCGTTGCCGTCATTGGCGAGCACCCACACGTTGCCGCTGTGCGCCGCGACGAGGTCCAAGTCCCCGTCGCCGTCGACGTCGCCTGCCGCGACACGGGCCGAGCTTCCGCTCGCTTTGCTCCGAGTCGACTCGAAGCGCCGCTGACCTTGACCGATGGAGATCTGGATGCTCGGCGCGCCGGTGCGACGGGGCGGCCAGGCGCGGACGATGTCGAGCCGGCCGTCGCCGGTGAAGTCCCCCACCGCAAAGCTCCGCGGCGACATGCCGCCTTCATCGAGGTTCGCCGGCGCTCCGAAGCGGATCGGGATCTGCTCGCACTCGTCGGGGATCGAGTTGCTGTTCCGGTCGACGCTGTCCCCCGCGCTCAGCTCGGCGGCGTCGGGCCGCCCGTTGCCGTTGCAGTCGAGCGTCTGCGCGACCCCGCGCAGACCCATCGCCAATGCCGACACGCCAGCGAGGAGCAGGACTCGGAGGCGGGCGGGGCTCACTTCCTTGGGACAACATCCTTCCTTCGGACAACTTCTTTCAGGAGGTATTCCACCGGCGCGTAGTCGTCCGTCAGCACGACCCCGTGAGACTTCTCACGAAGCTGCGCGAGGTGCTCCTCGGTCAGGAGGCTGCCCTCGAACTTCTCCTCCCCTTCCCTCTGGCCTAGCTCCGCCAAGTCGATCGGGGCGAGTGCCCCGATCACGATGAAAGTGTCGCGGCCGGCGACCTTTAGGTTGGGCCCGCCGTTGGTGTTCGAGAAAACGTAAACGTGGGGGAAGACCACCTCCATCGTGTTGCAGACGCTCCCCAGGAACTGTCCCGAATCGAAGATGTCGATCACGTTGATCATGTAGATGCCGGTAGCGGGTCGGAGGAGATCCTTCACTTTTTCACAGAATTCCCGAGTCACGAGGTGGTACGGGACTGCGTAATAGTTGAAAGCGTCTCCGTAGATGAAGTCGAAAGGCTCGAAGGCCGGATCGGTTCGCTTCAAGCGCACGAGCTCGTGAACTCGGTTGCGAGCGTCCAGGTGATAGACCTCGATGGGACGGATTGCGGGAGGTGACTCCGTTGCATCGCCGTGCGTCGCCTCTCCGGAGTCATTCGCCTCTCCGGAGCCACTGCGCACCGGATTGCCCCCCCCGGCCGGCTCGCTGGTTTCATCCTCGCCGCCATTCTCGTCCGGCGAGTCGCTCGCCTCGGCACTCGCTAGGGCCGCCCCACCCACCACCTGGATCTGGTCCTCGGTCAGCCCGAAGCCTTCGATGTCAGCCGCCGTCACGCCCGGGTCGATCTCGGCGACCTGGATGCGGCTCCCCGGCCAGGTGGACTGGATGTACCGCGGAAAGATATAGCCGCCGCCGCCAAAAAAAAGGGCGCTGGGGGTCTCCAGCCGCGCCGCCGCCCGGCGCGTGACGCCAGCGTAGATCTTCTCGTAGTCGTACTCGAGCCGATGCTCGTCCGCCGGGACGTAATACGCGTGAATCAGGTTGTCGAGGATGAGCTCCCTCGAGCCGTCTTCCGACGTCTCCGTGATCTTGACGGCCTGGTACGCGGTCTCGGCATTGTAGATGCTGTTGCTGTCCTGCCGTTTCGCCACAGCGAACCTGTAGTTTCCCACTTTCCACTCCCAGGGCCCCGAGTACGCTTCGAGGAGAAACAGCCCGCAGCCGGCCAGGAACAACGGCCAGATGAAGGAAGGCGCGAGTGCGAGGCCCACGGCGCCGAGAGAGCCGGCGACGCTGAAAATGATCGCCACCGTGCCCATCGCGGGGATGAGACAGAATCCCGTGAGGAAAGTCCCCACGATACTGCCGAGGGCTCCCCAGGAGTAGACGTTGCCCACGGTGCGGCCGGTTGCGCGACCCTGGTCGAGCGCCATCTTCGCCACGACCGGTCCGATCAATCCGAGAGCCAGCGCGGGAAAGAAGAACACGCCGGCTACGTGGAACACGATGCGGCGGGGCCAGCTGTCGATGCTTTCGAGGCTCCAGGCTCCACTGTCTCCGAAGCGATGGTCGAGGAGTGGAATGGCCATGCAGGCGACCGCAGCCAGTAGGAAAAGCACGCTCAGAGTGCGCCGCGGCTGGAACCAGTCGGCGAGCCGGCCGCCCACGAGGTTGCCCAGGGTGATGCCGCCGAGCACAACACCGATCACGCTCGTCCACGTGTAGAGGGACGACCCCACGTGCTTCGCGATCACGCGGCCCGCGACCAGCTCGATCACCATCACGCAGAAGCTGGCAGCGAAGGCGAGTATGCAGGGGAGAAATTGCAGGAGGAAACTCGGACGGCGGAGAGGAGGGACCGCTGCGAACGGGGTAGTTTCCATAGATGACGGGGTAGGATACGAGCGCCATCTCGCGAGAGGAACCTCAAAATGGCGAGCGCTCGTCGAGACCTGCGCAACGCTTCCGCGCGCGCCGTGACGTCACGGAAATCGGATCGTGACGTCGTCCCGCACTTCGAGCATCCGCGACGAGATCAGGCCGCCCTTGGCAGAGCGGATTCCGATCCTTCGCGGTCCCGGGCGAAGCCCCTGAAACCTCACGACGGGCTGGTCGATGGCCTCTTCGACGTCGTAGGGCTCGTAGTGCCCTCGGTCCCAGCGGTAGTACTCCGTGGAGATCACGGCACCGGGGTGGCGTGCCAGGAAATCGTCGGAAAACTCGAGTGTCAAGTCGTGCGACACGAAATCCAGGTCGAGGCTCCCCGAGCGCACCTGGTGGCGATAGTTCCGCACCGCCTGCGGCAACGCCTCCCCGCGGGTGATGTTCTGAACGGGCTGCGGATTGTCCTCCGGCACCACCGCGGCGTAAGCGCGGAGCGAGTCGGGTGGATCGAGCAGGATGTACTCGCCATCTCGAACGCGGCCCACGCAAGTCGTCGAACCGGCCGCGGGGTCGTCCGTGAGGAGGATCCAGCCTCGAGCGAGCGGCGCGGCGTTCCATCGGACCCGACCGCGGAGCGCCTGGCCTTCCACGCGGAGCTGGATGCGCGCGTTGCGACCGGGCACGACGCTCGCGGACTCCCAATGGCCGGGAAGCGGCGCATACGCCTCGCGCAACCCCCAGCGGATGCGATAGAGGCCGGGCTCGATGCCGGAATAGTAGAGGCCGCCCGGCAAGCCCGGCGCGACTTCGCCGAGTTCGGTGCGGGACTCCGGATCCGCCGGATTGGCGAAGTGCTCGAGCCAGAATCCGTAGGCTTCCCGCGCGCGGCCGTCGGCGTAGCCCACGTCGATCGTGAGCGAGCCTTCGGGATAGAGCACGAAATCGTGGCCGTCGGGAACGTCGACCAGGGGGTCCTCGATCGCGTCTTCGTATCCGGGAAGGTGAGCGACGAGCACCCAGTCGGGCCGCGGAGCCAGCGGCAGGCCGTCGATGACGAATCGCCCCGCCTCCACGTCCGCGCGCGCGGCGTGCGAGGAGCTGGCGACGGTGCGCTCGCGCAGAGGGAACCGGCGGGAAGCATCGCGCGGCACCAAGCTGACCATCGCGCGGCTCGCCGGCGTGCCGTCGGCAAAAAGCACGCGGCCTTCGATCCTTCGCGTCTGCGCGAACCGCACGGTGCCAGCGTCGAACGGCTCCGTTCCTTCGCGGAGCGACCATTCCCTTCGGGCGACCAGCCCAGAGCCCGCGAGGCGCAGCGTGAACCGCAAAGGAAGCGGCGGAAGTCCACGAGCACGCCAGCGGCCGTGGTCCACGGGCGCGGTCACGTCCGCGCCGTGCGTGACCAGGTCCGGAGCGAGCGGCTCCCAGGAGACGCTGACCTCACCGTCCACGGGCCTGCCATCCTCGCCGAGCAGCATCGCTTCGACGGCGGCGGGCCGGCCGAGGTGCAGCAACTTCGGCAAGTTCCCTCCCGGGGGCACGTTCACGTGTGCGTCGAGAAATCCAGGGGCGACGACGGAGAAGCGGTTCTCTTTCCGGGGCGAGACCTTCACCCACGCTGCGCCCGGTTCCGGCGGCCCGGCCTCGTTCACGCGGGGGATCGACTCGGGGTTCTCGACGGGATTGCCTTCGAGATCCTCCACCTGGATTCTCACGACCTCCTCGTCATGCGCCGAGCGGCGCGCGACTCCTTCGAGCTTGTGCGTCAGGCCGCGCGGCACGGAGAAGCCGAAGACTTCGTCGACGCCTTCCGCGTCGCGCCATCGCAGCGTGTAGTTGCCCGCTCGCAAGTTCTCCACGATGAGTTTTCCCCGGGCGCGTCGCAGGCGCGCGATCGCGGGTGCGCCGCCTTCGCCCTCCAGTGTGACGCGGAGCGGGGGGAGCACCGTCCCGAGCCCCTCGACCTCGAAAGCGATCTCGGCGCGAGGCACCGTCCGCAAGTCGAGCTCACCGCCTTCGAACACCGGAGGCGCGCTGGTTCTCGCGAGCGCGATGTCCGCCGCGGTGCCCCCTGCGAAAATCACGCAGGCCTGGACCGCGAGCACTCCCGCCATCCGCCGCTGGCTCCCCAAGGAGCCGTCGGGGGCGAGCGTGTAAGGGTCGAAGACGAGAGGCTCCGACACCCCCGCAACGAAGAAGCTCTCGACGACTTCACAACGCGCCGCGTCGGCCGGGTCGAGCCCTCGGACGACCCCGTGCACGACGACGTCCTCCTCCTCCGAAGCCTCCACGGGCACGTCGACGATTTCGTCCAGGGCCTCTTCGTCGACGCGGAACGACGCGGTGACGCTCCGCACGAAAGGCCCTTCGACGCCGAGACGATAGATGCCTCGCGTCAGGCCGTGCACGGTCACGTCGGGCTCGTCCCCGAGCCTCAGTCGGTGCTGCCACTCGGACCGCCACCGCGCCGCCCCGTCGAAAGCGGCCGCCGCGGCAGCCGTGCCGTCATCGCGGCTCACACGGATCACGGCGCCTCGCGTCGCCGCCGCCGGCGCGCCCGTGAGCCGCACTGTGCGATGAGAGCCCCGCGCGAAGACGACGGTTCCGAGGTCGGCGAGCTCCTCCGAGCGGCTTCGCGCAGGCACCACGCACGCGGCGGGCAGATAGCCGGACAGGAAGACTTCGACGGTTGATCCGGCGGGCGGGACCGGACCGCGCAGCACGACCTCCCCCGCTGCGGACCAGCTCTCGAGCGTGAGGTCGTGCGAGACGCCGAAGCCGCCGGGAGCGATCGCCTCGCCTGCCTCGTCCGCGCAGCGCAGGCGCAGGATCCCCGCGGGCCTCGCGTTGAGCACGACATTATCCAGCGTGCTCGGGAACTCCGCAGGCGACGAGACGCGGAAAAACGCAGGCGTCAGGACCTCCACTGTTCCCCGTCGCGGGTGCGTGAAGCCGAGAGGCTCGTCCGGCCGCATCGTCGGCAAGATTCCGACGGTGAAACGGCCGTGATCGTCGGTCATCAACCGCTGCGGCGGCATGCCCTTGAGACGCACGACAATCTCGGAGCCCGCGACCGGCTCCCCGTTCAGGTCGATGAGAGTGTGCTCTTCCATCCAGCGAGGGAACGCGGTTAACCCCTGGACGCTGCCTGCGATCGGCGCGCGGCGCAAGACGCGGACGCGTTCGGCGGCTGCGCCGTGTCGATCGAGAATGCGCTCGAAAAGGTACCAGCGAGGGTCCAGCACCTCGACGTCGTGGTCGTGCTCGCTCGCCGCCACGCGCACTCCGCCCTCTTCGTCGGTGACGAGGAGGAGCGGCGTCTGGCGCCGCACGACGCGGCCGTCCACGGAAAGCTCCGGTGCGTCGCCTTCGAGGAAGCTGCAGCCGGCGGCTCGAGGCGTCACTTTCACTGGCACGCCGCTCAAGGGGCGGCCGTCGGCGTCGCGGAGCTCCATCCGAGCCGTCGCGCTGCGGCGCAGCGGGATGTCCCGCGGCGTGAAAGCCCCCGAGCAGTCCTCTCGTCCCGAAAGGACCTGCGTGGACAGCGGATAACCGCCGACATCGACCTGGATCCACGCGCAGAGGCGGGGGTCCTCGGGAGACTCGATCCGCAAGTCGAACGAGCCGTCCGCCGCCGTCTCGGTCTCTTCCTGCGCGCGCACGGGATCCGTTGCGGCGCCGCCCGGATCCGCCCCGTCCTCGGCATCGGATTCCTCCTCGGAGCCCTCTTCCGCGTCGCCGGCTCCGGGCTGGTCGCGATAGTAGCGCACGAGGATGTGGGCCCCCGCGATGGGCGCGCCTGTCGCGGCATCCACCACTCTGCCGCCCGGCACGCGCGCCGGCGCAGGGAGGTGCCCCGCCGGAATCGACGGGGGTTCCTCTGCAGCGACGGCATCGCCTCCGCGCGGGATAATTTGCCCCACGCCGTATTCATCGAGCCCGCTGCGCAAGCTGCCAGAGACGACGCGCGCGTAGGTCGAATCGACCGAGATTCTCGCCAGTCCGATCGCCTCGTAATGCTGACCGTAAAGATCGAAGCTGCCGGAGACCTCGGCGTACGCGGTGCCGAGCAGCACGGTGGCGAACTCGTCGCGAGCGGGCAGATCGACGAGGACCGACGGCGGCAGCGTCCACGCCACGCCGCCGCGCGTCACGTAACTCTGCTCGAGGGCGCGGTAACGTCCGGGCTCGAGCTCGCGGAGCGCCGTCCACCGGCGCCCTGTCGCCGCCTGCAACGTCCCGCGCTCGAGCGTCCAGGTCCCGGTGCTCGGCCGCGCGGATGGTGTCGCCAGCTTTCGCTGCGACCAGACCGCGATGCCGAGAACTGCCAGGGCGAGCGCGGCCCCGAAGAGCCAGGCTGCCGGTCGCCCCTTGCCGGAGTTTCGTCGAATCGGCTCCATGGTCATAATTGCTTACCAGTCCTGCGCCGGGGCGCGCGCGAACGGCTCCCACCAGTCGTTGGACGACCCGCGAACGGAATCCATTCAGGGTCGGCGGGGGCTCTCGGCTTCGGCAGGCCGCTGGGGCTTGGTGCGCAGCCGGAGCACGGCCGGATCCCCGGGGGCGGCAGGGTCCACTTTGCCTTGCGCAGGCATGTGGCCCGGCGCCGTGGCGAGGATCTTGTGCTCTCCCGGCCCGAGGTCGCCGAAAGTGAACCTTCCGGCTGCGTCCGTCACCCCGCTGCGGAACGACGAGCTCTGCGCGGGGCCGTCCGCCGCCGACCACGTCACGGTGACGCTCGCGCCCGGGATCGGCGAACCGCTTTCATCCACGACTGATCCCTCCGCGGCGAGCCTCCCCCAGTCGACCACGAGCCGCAGGTCTTCGACAGGCTCGAGCATGAACCGGAGGCCGCGGACAGTGATCCGCGGTTCCGAGCGCGTCTCGAAAATGAGCTCGCCTTCGGGGACGGAGTCCACCTCGAACCTCCCCTGCCCGTCGGACAGGAGCGACAGAGAGCTGCCGAGGGCTTTCATGCTCCGCAGCCAGAGCGTGAACGCCGGCACGGGCGCGCCGGCCGCGTCGACCACAGCGCCCCGCAGCGTTCCGAGCGTGAGCGGCTCGAGGAGGATTTCGATTTCGAGGCCCGACGCCGGGACGGAGACGGCGGTTTTCACGTAGTCGCGCAGCCCCTGACGCGGATACGTCCACAGCCGGTAGTCGTCGCCGACTTGAACGCGCGCGAACTGAAACTTGCCGCGGGCATCGCTCGTGGCCTGGTAGCGGGAGCCGATACTCGCCGACTGGAGGAATACGGTCTCCCCCGGCACGGGATTGCGATCGAGGTCGCCGAGGAACCCTTCGACGGCGACCTGAACCCCGAGAGGCTCCAGGACGAAGTCGAGCTCCCAGCTCGTGGCGGCTCCCACTTCCTCCGACCGGATGTTCACGCGGGACTCACGGTATCCCTCCCTCGACGCCGTAATCACGAAGACGGATTGCGCCGCCGAGGCATCGACCTCGATCGAATAGCGCCCCTGCTCGTCCGACTCAGCGATGCCCGTCGGCTGGCCCACGGGCTGGACGCGCGCTCGTGCGAGCGGCCCCCCCCCGCGCTCGGTCACAACGCCGTGCACCTCGAGCTTGCGCCCAGTGTCGAGCACGATGTCCGCGGCCTGCGCGCCCCCCCGGAACACCCTGCGCACGGGAGGATAGACCTCCGTCGCCTCCGTCGTTAAAGCGTACTCCCCCGAGTCCACGCCCGACAGCTCGTAGCGGCCGTCGGCCCCGCTTCGAGCGACGAGCTGCTCCTGGTCGGCCCGCAACAGATCGTCCGAGGCGGCCTGAAAGAACTGGCGGCGCGCATGGATGGTCACGTCGGGCACGGGCTCGCCGTTCCGGGCAAGCACGCGCCCCGAGATCGAGAGCGAAAAGTCCTGGATGACGAGGGAGACTCGCCGCGCTTCGCCGGTCGCGAGCTCGAGCTCCCGGGCGCTCGCGAGCTCGGGAGCGCCGGGCGCAGCCACCGTGAACGTGTAGGTGCCCGCGGGGATGCCCTCGAAGCTCACGATGCCCTGCGCGTCGGCCGCAGCGGTCGTCGTGAACCGCCCTTTGAGCAAAGTGATGCTCGCGCCGGCACAGGGGCCTCCGCCGCTACGCTGCAGCTCGAAGACTACGCCGGCGGCCGCGGGTTGGCGCGCGGAGTCGCCCCCGGCCGGCGGGCGGGAGTCCGGAGGCTGGCCGGCCTTGCCGCCTCTCGGTGCGGTCTGGATCGGGGGCGCGGGTGCCGCCGCACCGACGTGGGTCGGAGCCGGGACGCCGTTTTCTGCGGGCACGCCGTCTTTCGACCGGCCGGGAAAGCGCCGGGCAAAAACGAGGAGCAGGACGACGGTGAAGAGGCCGAGGGCTGCGCAGAAAGCGAGCGCCGCACGCCTCATCGATCTCGGTGCACGCTCCCATCCTTCACGCCGACGAAGCGCTTTTGGATGCTGTAGAGGCAGCGATAAATCCAAGGATCAGGTCCTGCGGCGCCTTGCACCTCGGGCCCTTTCGGGGGCGCGCTCACGGCGCGCAGCGCGCCCTGCTCGGCTTGGATCGTGGCCAGCTGTCGAGCCGCCCAGGCGTACGACGGATGGAGGAAAAGCGCGGTCCGGAAGGCTTCGATCGCTTCCACCGGGCGGTTAGTTCGGCGGAGCACGTCGCCGAAGAAGCCGTAGTTGTAGGGATCGAGGGGGTCTCGATCGAGAAGCTTCGAGAGCGTTTCGCGCGCCTCGCGGAACTCCCCGCGAAGGCAAAGGAGCTCACTCAGCTCCCGCCCTGCCCATGCAAAATCGGGGTCCAGCTCGATGGCATGGCGAAGGGCCCTCTCGGCGGCATCAAGGTGGCCAAGCGCACGCAGCGCTTCGGCGCGGATTCCCTCGGCGCGGTAGGAATCCCGGCAGCGCCTCAGGACGCGTCGAGCCAACCGCTCCGCTTCGCGTGCCCTCCCCTGCTCGAGGATGAGCTCGGCCAGGTCGAGCGCAGCGTCCGCATCCTCGGGAGCTCCGAGAATCGCCCTTCGGTATTCGAGCTCCGCCTCGGCGCGGCGCCCCAGCCGCTCGAGCGAGCGCGCGGAGAGCCAGTGAAGCCGCGGTTCCCCGGGGAACTGCCCTTGCAAGCTCTCGATGATTCTCAACGCACGGCGCGCGGGCTCGGTTTGGATTGCCTCCTCTGCGCGGCGGATGGCATCCCGGGCGCGGAGCGGCCGTCGGTGTTCGGTCTCCATGGGGCTCCTCTGATGGGCGAGAGCGGTGCTACTCCGCGCGCCGAGGAGCAGCATCTCGGCATAACTGGCCATCGCGTTGACTGGCAGAGATCCAAAGCTACCCGCACGCTGGAGGGTTTGCAACTCGTCAACCCACCCCGCTCACCGGGTAGAAAAGATCCTTCAGGCGGAGAAGGCGCGAGTGTACGGCAGGGCCTGGGCGACCGATCGGATCTGATCAGGGTCCTGGAGCAGCATCCCCGTGGGATCCCAGGTGCCGCCGAGGAAGTTCTGCCGCGCGCCCTCGGGGATGATGCCCATGTACGCGTGCGACTTCGACCCGATCGAGACCTTGCCGGTGCGTACGTCGAGGCTGACTTTGGCGTGCGGATCCTTCTCGACTTCCGCGCGGAGCGTTTCGACATCCGCCGGCGACAGGACCACGCACGGCACGCCGAGCGAGACGCAGTTCCCGAAGAAAATCTCCGCGAAGGAGACTCCCACGATCCCGTGGATGCCCCAGCGGAGCAAACCCTGGGGCGCGTGCTCGCGCGAGGAGCCGCAACCGAAATTTCTGCCGACGATCAGGATCCCGGCTCCGCGGCGCGCGGGGTCATCGAATGCGTGCTTGCCGCCGGACTGGAGGCGATCGTCCTCGAACACGTGCTGCTCGAGGCCGTCGAACGTGACGCATCGGAGGAATCGCGCCGGGATGATGCGATCGGTGTCGATGTCGTCGCCACGCAGGCTCAAGGCAGTGCCCGATACGCTCTCCACGATCTGGGTCGTCTTCATGTAGTTGGCTCCGTCTTTCGCGTCGAGGCAACTGCCTCTCAAAGCATCTTCCGTACGTCCGTCACTTCCCCGGCCAAGGCGGCGGCGGCCACCATCGCCGGGCTCATGAGGAGCGTCCGGCCCGTCGGGCTACCCTGCCGGCCTTTGAAGTTGCGGTTCGACGACGACGCGCAAACCTGCCGGCCCACGAGCTTGTCCGGGTTCATCGCCAGGCACATCGAACAGCCGGCCTCGCGCCATTCGAAACCAGCGCCGCGGAACACCTCGTGGAGGCCTTCCGCCTCGGCGGCCCGACGCACCTGCTTCGAGCCGGGCACGACGAGCGCTTTCACTCCCTGGGCGACTCGGCGGCCCCGCACGACGCGCGCGGCTTCCCGCAAGTCCGAGAGCCTGCCGTTCGTGCACGAGCCAATGAACGCCACATCGATCTTCGTCCCACTCACGGGCGCGCCCGGCCGGAAGTCCATGAACTGGAGCGCCTCCTCGATCGAAGCGCGGTCGGCGCCACTTTCGGACGGCGACGGGATGCGCTCGTCGATCTCGACGGACTGGCCCGGATTGATCCCCCACGTCACCGTAGGCTTGATGCGGGCGCCGTCCAGCTCCACTTCGTCGTCGAAGCGGGCGTCGGCGTCGGAGGCCATCGATTTCCACCACGCGACGGCGCTGTCCCATGCCGCTCCGCTCGGAGCGAACGGCCGCCCTTTCAAGTACTCGAACGTCGTGGAGTCCGGATTGACGTACCCCGCGCGGGCGCCGCCTTCGATGGACATGTTGCAGACCGACATCCGCTCTTCGATGCTCATGGCCTCGACGGCCTCCCCGGCGTATTCGTACGCGTAACCCACTCCGCCCTGCACGCCGAGCCGACGAATGATCGCGAGAATGACGTCTTTGGCGTACGTGCCTGGGGTGAGCCGGTTCTTGACGCGGATCCGCCGCACTTTGAGCGGAGACATGGCGAGGCACTGCGACGCGAGCACGTCGCGAACTTGGCTCGTGCCGATGCCGAACGCGATGGCACCCATGGCGCCGTGCGTGGACGTGTGACTGTCTCCGCAAGCGATCGTCATGCCTGGCTGAGTGAGGCCGAGCTCGGGCCCCACGACGTGCACGATGCCCTGGCGCGCATCGCTCAGGTCGAACAGGGGAATCCCCATCGCGCGGCAGTTGACCTCAATCGCCGACATCATCTCTTCGGCGAGCGAGTCGCGGAACGGACGGAGCTGGTCATCCGTGGGCACGATGTGGTCAACGGTCGCGAACGTCCGCTCCGGCATCAGGACTTTCCAGCCCCTCCGACGGAGGTCCTCAAACGCCTGGGGGCTCGTGACCTCGTGGATGAGGTGGAGGCCGATGAAGAGCTGGATCTGCCCCCCGGGCAGCTGACGAACTGTGTGCGCGTCCCAGACTTTTTGCAGCAGGTTCTTGCCCATGTTCCAGGAACTCCATCCGTCGTTGGCTCAATCTGTTGGGCACCCGCCGCGCCGGCGAAAGAGCCCTGCGCCTTGCGTCTGCCTCACGGGTCGGCGACTCGGTCCGCAGCCCGCCGCCGCGCGTTTTGGGAACCGTAGAAGGTACCAGGTGCGCGAAGGATCGCCATGCGTTTTTCCGCGCCCGGCCAGCCCCGCGGGGGCCGTCAGGCCGGAGTGCGCCTCAACTTTCCGGGCCTCTCGACCGAAGAAATATTCATGAAATACTCCGCCATCCTCCTCCCGCTCGCCGTCGCATCCTCGACTCTCCTCCTCGTTTCCTGTGGAGAGACGATGGCATTCCGCGACGCGTCGGGTACTGACACGATCGAGGGGTACACGGAATATCTCCAAGCGTACCCCGAGGGCGACCATGTGGACGACGCTTACCGTCGCGTGGAGGACCTCTTCTACGAGCAGGCCGTGAAACTGCACACGGCGCATGACATCGACCGGTACTTGAAGGAGTACCCCAAAGGCCGCCACGTAACGAAGGCCAAAGCCCTCAGGGTGCAGATCGCGTACGACACAGCCCAGAAAGCCGACACGATCGCGGGCTATGTCGTCTTCATCCGGGAGTTCCCCACGGGGCCCCTCCACGACGCGGCCATGACCCGCCTCGAGGAACTCGGCTTCCAGGAGGCGTCCCGGCTCGATGATGAGTTCGGCTACCGCCTCTACCTCCGCCGCTTCCCTGAAGGGAAGCACGCCGCAGAGGCCCGAGAAGCCCTTGAGCGCCTGGCCTACCTCGAAGCGGCGCAGACCGACACCCTCGAGCGGTACCAGCGCTTCCTCGCCGAGCACGCCAGCTCCTCTTACGCGAAGCGCGTAAAAGAGCGCATGGAAGCCCTCACGGGGGTCGAGACGACCGGATTCCGACCCGCGAAGCAGGACTGATTTTTCGTTCTGCCGGCCTGCCCGGCCGGCCTCCCCACCCCGCAACAGAGCCCCATCCGGGCTTCGCGCGGTGCGCAGCCGCTCGGCTGCGTGACACCGGTTCTGCGCCCTTGGCCCAAACTGGGCCCGCGGCGACGACGCGCGTTCTGAACAGGCCGCCGTTCCGTGCGAACCGGACAGCGCGGAACCCGCCGATCCCACAAAAACGACGGTGCCCGTTCGGGGGCGGGTGGTAGAATCGGTGCCCAGCTGGTGAGGATGAGCTACTGCGGGAATGCAGGCGCTCTATCCTCGTGTCCATCGGCGTTCGCGCGGCGTCCGGGAGGGTGTTGTCGGCGCTGATGGCCTCCTGGTCAGGAATTCCCGTGCGCGTGGAAGACTCGTCTACCCCGTCACGCCTCCCGAAGGCACATTCCGGAGCCTCCTGCGGGTGATCGTGTTGGAGAGGATCCCCCGAAGATTCATCCCTGAAGAAAGGTAGAGGAAGATGCGCTTCTTCTGCGGTCACCGACGAGCAGTGCCGAGCGCCTGCCGTCCAGCTGCCCTCCTCGTGCTGCCCGCGCTCGCTGCTGCCGTTTTCATCGCATTCAACTCGCCTGCAGCCAACGCTCAGGGCCCCCCGGGCAGGGCCAATGTCGTGTCGAAGTCCGCGGACAATGCCGGCACAGGCGCGCTGGGACGGTGGGACTTCGGCGTCACGGACCTGACGTACAAGGCAGCGCTCGGTGAAGTCTGGGTCATCGATCCGTATTCCTCTTCGCCCGACGTTTTCATCATCAAGTTCAAGGCGGATGACCTCGCCACGGCTCCCGTGAAGACTTCGCTCGTCCTGCCGGTCGAGCTCGCCGACGCTCCGGTCCTTGGCTTCGCGGAGATCCCCCACGGCGACCTCCAGGGAAAGAATCTGGTCCTCGTCGATCCCACGTTCGGGACCGGCAACCCGGCCACGCCCCAGCTCGGCATCTACGACGACACGGGCAACCTCGCCCCCGGAGAGGTCTTTTTTCCGATCCAAGGCCTCGCGGATGGTGCGGTCATCTCCGCCATGGACGTGAACGCGACGCTCGAAGAGATCGCGCTGTTCGACATCACGACGCACTCGTTCTACATCCTCGGTTTCGATTTCGTCCTGAAGAGCGGGCCGACGCCTGCATCGGGCTACAACAATTTTTTCGGTGACGTCTGGTTCTTCGGCACGGTCGACCGGACGGGGCTCCGCGGCGGCGCAGCGGGCCTCACGTTCAACGGCCCGGACACGGTGCTCATCCCGGGCGGATTCATCAACATCTCGGATACCCACTGGGCGCTCGAGTACAACTTGCGCGGCGCAGGGGGCTTCACGGGCCGCGCGATCGACCTCAGCGTCGCCGGCGAGAGCGGGCTCAGCCCCGACACCGCCTTCCTGAGCATGGACATGGGAAAAGTGGGAGGCGAGGACGTGCTCTTCGCTTTCAACATCGCCGACGACAGCTTGTACGCCTTCACGCCGACCGTGGTGCCCCACTCGGCGCCGGTCGCTGACGTGCAGTGCGGGTGGGATGCCACCTCGGGCTCCTACGTCGTCCAGTGGACTCTGCCCGCGACGCCTGTCGACGCCATCCACATCGTGGAGAACGGCGTGCAAGTGGCCACGGTCGGCCCCCAGGTGACGTCGTTCACGTCGCCTTTGCCCCAGCAGGGCAAAGTTTTGCTCGAAGTCGCCACCGAAGTGGGCGGCGTCGTTTCCGGCGTGCGATTCCTCTGTCAGGCCGAAAACACCCAGCTGCCGCCGATCGAAGGCATCGTGAATGATGCAACGCAGATCACCACGCTCGGGGGGGTGCTCTCGGGCGTGGCCGTCACCAAGACGCCCGCGACGAAAGAGGACTTCCGTGGGTACGTGGTCGGTCAGACGTCGAACGACGTCGAGGTCTTCGACTATACGCTCGCGCTCCTGCCGACCGAGATGCTCGTCCTGACGCCGCACATCGTGACGCCGGCGGGCAGCGGGAACCTCGCCGCAATCGGCATCGCCCTCGTAAATGTCGGCGGGGAGGAGCACATCGCCATCCTCGACCCGGACGGACCGACGGACAGCGGGGTGCCGAGCGCCAGCTTCTTCCCGCTGAACGGCCCCAACCGCGGCGTGCGCGACCTCGAGTTCAATCCCATCGACGTCACCGCGCTCGACCCGGCCCCGTTGCTTTTCGACTGGGACGCTGATGACGATCAGAACTTCGTCG
>Ga0111538_10003744_pt1 | contig 21190 bp, 27 predicted proteins | sample SoiMethybrSBSTD1_FD_79669 | JGI IMG/M metagenome (GOLD analysis project Ga0111538, IMG submission 79669) | Bulk soil microbial communities from a Populus tree surrounding site in Tennessee, USA - Soil MetaG P. TD hybrid SBSTD1 (version 2)... | ecosystem: Environmental > Terrestrial > Soil >... | reverse complement strand
GCGCGATCTATGGGCTAAGGGCCGGGTCGATCATCTGCCCTGCAGCAAAGCCGACTGCCGTAAGTTGATGCAGTAGCAAAGCAACCGCGCGATAGCGCTGCACTAAGCTACGCTACGCCCTAATGCGGTCGCGTCGGAGCATTCTGGTGGACAAGTGGGCACCGGCCGATTGTAGCCCCTTCGTCGGCAGTTTCGTTCCAGAATTTTTGCAGTTCCTCTCTGGTGAGAACGTCACTGATCTTGAAATTGGGGTCAGGGCACGCCTGGCGTATGCACTGATAGAACCGGCCAACATGTCCTATTCGAACAAGAGTTTCCTCACTCAGTTTTCCGGCGTTCGCCCACGCTTCGAGTCTTGTGCGAGCAATTTTGCCACTCATCAATTCAGAATAAGAAAATGATTTCATTTGCCACCTCGCGTCTTGAACAATTTCAGCGGGCCCATTGCGTCGTAACCGTGCCACATGCGAGGCACTCAAATATCCGCCTGTGTCGACCGAGGCATAGCTCCTCGATGTGAGTGATAACCATTGGCGCACGGCACTCGGAACACGCAAGGTGCTCGACGTCTTCCGAACAAGCATAGCGGTAAGACTGCGACATGGCGGCCCCTGTTGCAGGCGGGAGCGCGACTACGTTCTCAACCACCGACGCCTGCACAGAGTCTGCCGATGATAAATCAACTATGGATTGGCTCGCATTCCAGGTCCATTGCCCAAAAAGGCATGGACGCCGAAGCAGCCATCTTATTCTGCGTAGGGGTCGGTTTTCGAAAATAAGGCAGCAGCTGAAAATATATCGTCCCGAAATAGCCGCGACATCTTGAAGTCGCCGAGACGAGTATCCAGCTTCACCGAGTAGCTAAATCGTACTTAGTTTTTTTTTAAAGGATACATACCATGACAAATACTCCGTCATCCAACGAAACACAGAAGCCCGCATCGCCTGCTCAGACTCCGCAGCAGCAGACCCAGGGCGATCCCAAGCAGAACAACGACAAGCAGGGCGGCCAGCAGCAGAAGTAGGCGGCGCTTTGAACACGGCAGCCCGGCCCACGGGCCGGGTCTTTGCCGTTCGAGAAATGATGCGCGCTTGGTATTTGTCGTGCCCTTGAGCCTAATTGCGCTGGTTCTGACTTTTCAGAAATGCAGTGTTCGTGAGTTAGGGACCTCAAATGAGGCTTGAGATTTGGAGAGAAATAGCGATGGCATATAAGGACGATCATCAAGAGGATCTTGTGTTATGACTTCAGTTCGTACTCTTGCGGGACAGGCGAGCAAAACTCTCTATTTTTCATTGTTTTTAAGTGCGTACGCATTCGTCTCGATATTGTTGTTGGGCGGTGTTCGTCATCCCTGAGGCTTTTCTGGGAAAGCTCGGCCGAATTTCGGAAAGAAAGAAGAGGCCCACAGACGTCGCCATCGTTTATCCTGTGACGCTGTTAGAAAGTTGCCAAAACCGAATGAGTATTCAAACAACACGCAAGGACGTCCAATTTAATCATCCTTTCTCGATCGAGGGGGTTGGGCGAGTTTTACCGCCCGGGACTTACGAAGTCGTGACGGACGCTGAGTTGATCGAAGGATTATCGTTTCCCGTCTATCGTCGTGTTGCGACCATGATCCTGGCCCCGACACAATCTTCTCGGGGTTCGATCGAAATGTTGACCATCGACCCGTCTGATCTCACAGCGGCGATGAAACGTGACGCATTGGTCGGCAAAGACGTGTCAGTACCGGCAAAGCCGGCATAATAGGGTTCACATTGCTATGGGACGAACGGGCAACAACATATGACGATCACGTTTCCGAACCGAAGCCGCAGTTACGACGCGACGCGGCGGGCGGTTCGCTTCTGGGGATATGACCGTTCTATGGAAAGCTCATTCTTTATAATGATAGATGCCTTGAGGCAGATGCAGCCGAACCTTCGGTCAAACTCGATCGATATCTTGCGTGCCTTTGACGACAACCGTGAGCGCATCTACGCGATTGCCGCAAAAGTCTATGCGCGAGGACGCAAGGGTTCTTACGATCTGAACGTTGCTGACGTTTGATGCCGAAGTTTGCAGCTATAGCGCTCATCAAGTAATCGGCCCCTTACTCACCAAAGGACAAGCGTTATAGATGCCGATATTTTCATACTTCTTCGTTGTCGGCTTGATCCTTGTCGGCGTGCTGTACTGCGCGGACGCCGTGATAGTTCCGAGCCCGATTAAGTTTGGTGGCTCGCAAAAGCTCGGACTCCCAGCACCCTACAGCGCGCCGATTGTTACTTTCCAGGAGCCCACCGGGACTGATGTTGAGGCCATCGGTCGCCGTGACTAGGTCCACCGCCTCAGTCTGGGGTGGGCTTCGTGGCCTCACAACGTCCGCGTCACTTTACTCAGGTGAGGGGGGTTGTCGGGGTCGAAGCCCTGCCGGCGCGCAGCCGCTTCGATGGCGCAATAGGCCGGGATCAGCATAGTGACCGGATCGCAAACCGGGTGACCGTCGCCGATCCATGGCAGCGTCCCCGCCGCGCCTCCGGCGATAAAGGTCCTTTCACCCGCATCGTCCAGATCACGGACGAGGTCGTCGATGCCCGCGGCAGCTTGGTCGTTCTGTCGCAGCACCAGCACCGGTGTCGCCGGCGTGATTGATGCGCGCGGCCCATGCCGCAGTTCGGCCGCGCTGTAACCCAGCGTCGGCACCCGCAGGATTTCGGCCACCTTGAGCGCGATCTCCCGCACGCAACCAAGGCCGTATCCTCGTCCAACGACGAAAGCCGCAGCCGCGCTGGACACAGAGTCGGTCCAGAGCGACCAATCGCACGCGAGTGCATTCGACAATCGCTGCGGCAGCTGCCGGAGGCCGTCGTTCAAGTCACTATCGCGTGCCAGGTTCGCCACCAGCTGCGCCCCGGCGATCATCGACAGCGCGACTGTCTTGGTCGCCGCAACGGCCTGCTCGCGACCCGCACCTATTGGCAGGACCAGCTCGGACGCGTGAGCTGCGGGAGAATTTTCGTCATTGATAATGGCAAGCGTCAGCGCGCCCAGATTGCGCGCTGCCTGCGTGGCGTTCACCAGATCGGGGCTGCGCCCGGACTGCGATACAACAACGAACAGCGCATCGCGCAATTGCAGGGGCCGCTTGTAAGCGGTGACAACCGAAGGCGCGGCGGCGGAGGCGAGTAGGCCGAGCCGCGTTTCGAACAGGTAGCGCAGGTAAACGCCGACGTGCCCCGAGCTTCCGCGTCCGCAGAAAACGACGATGCGCGGCTTGGTCTGCTCGATTCGTTCGGCAATCGCCGCGAATACATCGGTCCGCGCCAGGAGACGTTTCGCCGCCTGCGGGATTTCGGCGGTCTCGCGCGCCATCGCGCTTCCGGCAGGCCGTTCAGCCATTTTTGCCCGTCGGTGCTTTATGGGAGGCCGTGATAGCGGAACGCAGGTTGCCGCCGTGGCGCTGGAGTAGCTCGGTGGCTTCGCCGCGGCTGAGTCCGAAGCCGACCAGGACGGCCGTCTTCACGTCCCCGTCGGCCTGTTGAAGGTGGCGCGCCGCGTCGCCTTCCGAACAGCGGACGATTTCGCTGACCATGGCTTCCGCGCGCCGACGCAGCTTGGCGTTCCGCGCGCGCATGTCGACCATCAACCCGCGATAAACGCGGCCCATCCTCACCATCACGGCGGTGGAAAAGAGGTTAAGCACGATCTTCTGCGCGGTGCCCGCTTTCATACGGGTTGAGCCGGCGATGACCTCGCTCCCCGTATCGGCCAGAACGTGATGACGGGCGACCTCGAACAGCGGAGCGCCTGCGTTGTTTGCGACGGCGATTGTGACCGAGCCCAAACCAGTGGCCGCGCGCAAGGCGCCGATCGTAAAAGGAGTCGTTCCGCTCGCGGCGATGCCGATGACGACGTCATTGGCGCCGACCTTCGCGTCTGCCATGGCTCGCGCGCCGGCGGATTCATTGTCCTCGGCTTCCTCAGCGCTCCGGGTCAGCGCGTTCAGGCCTCCCGCCATGGCAAATACGACGCGGTCGGCCGGCCAATCGAAGGTCGGCGTCAGCTCGGCCCCGTCCTGCACGCCGATACGCCCGGAGGTGCCGGCGCCGACGTAGACGATGCGTCCGCCGCGCTGCAACGCTGGGACGGCATCGTCCACTGCTTTGGCGATCGCGCCAAGGGCGCCACGAACCGCCGCGGCTGCCTCGAGCTGTCCCTCATACATGGCCGCGATCATCTCGCTCGCTGACCAGGAATCGAGTTCGACGTAACGTGGGTCGATTTGCTCGGTGCGCATGACCCTGTCCAGGTATATCGAAGACGCGGCCGGCATTTGCTCTGCCAGCCCAGATACTAGCCCTTCATGACCGCACGCCGGGCGAGATGCAAGGCGCCATCCACTGCATCGCCTTCGACCGGAACGAGTCGGCGCTGGACATCGGGCGCGAGCCACGGCTGCATCGATGAGGCGAGTCCGCCCAGGAGCGCGACGCGGGAAGCGCCGGAATCGGACAGGCGGCGCACCAGTTCATCAATATGTTCCGCGGCTTCGCGTACGATTCGCCGCGCGACAGGATCGCCGGCGTCCGCGTGCCGCATCACCAGGGGTGCGAAGGTCGCATAATCCGTAGCCGTCGCCCGGTCCATCCAGGCGACCGCCTCGAACGGATCGTTGTGGAAGCGCAACATCACCTCGCGTGTGAGGCTGGTGCCCACGATCCGCTCATCATAGGCGAGCAAGGCTTGGCGAATTGCGTGCAGCCCGAGATCGGCGCCGCTGCCCTCGTCGGATATGGGAAAGCCATAGCCGCCGACCCGGACCTCGCGTCCTCCGACAACGGCAAAGCCGACGCTTCCCGTTCCAACGATGACGATTCCCCCGTCTCGCGCGCCATGCGCCCCGATACAGGCGATCGTCGCATCATGAGCGTAAACGACCGAACGAAACGGATGCGGCCGCAGCACAAGCTGCTCGAGCGCGCCTTTACGGCCCACCCCGGCAAGGCCGACGCCGGCATGCACGGAGCTGAGCGTGTTGCCGTCAAGCCCGGCTTCCTCGAGCGCGACACGACAGGCCTTTTCGATTTCGACAAGCGCGCGATCGACTCCAAGCCGCAACGTGGCGGGGCCGGCAATGCCGCTTCCAAGGAAGCGCCCATTCGCATCCTCGATGCGCGCGCGGCAGCCTGTGCCGCCGCCGTCGACTCCGGCGAACAGGAGACCGGCTGATGCTGACGCCGTCATCCTGCGACCCGCCGTATGTCCGCCCCACATTGGACCAGCTTGCGGTCGAGAGACTCATAGCCGCGATCAAGGTGATAGATGCGATGGACCGTCGTCTCCCCTTCGGCGGCCAGCGCCGCAATGACGAGGCTCACCGATGCGCGCAGGTCGGTGGCCATCAGTTCGGCGCCATGCAGGCCCTCGACGCCACGCACCAACGCCGTCGAGCCCTGGAGCGAAATGTTGGCGCCGAGTCGTCCGAGCTCGGGGACGTGCATGAACCGGCTCTCGTATACGGTTTCGCGCACGACCGATGCACCCGATGCGATGGTCATCAGGGCCATGAACTGCGCCTGCAAGTCGGTCGGAAATCCTGGATACGGCTCGGTTGTTATGTCGATGGCCTGCAAGGGGGCCGAGCGAACGACCATCAGTCCGCGATCGGTTGGCCAGATCTGAACTCCGGCGCTTTCAAGCGCCGCGCCGACCGAGCCGAGATGCTCCAGATGTGCGCCGAGAATCTCAAGGTGACCGCCGGTGATCGCAGCGGCAATGGCATAAGTTCCGGCCTCGATGCGGTCGGTAATCAGGTCGTGGCGCGCGTGTTGGAGAGCATCGACGCCTTGCACGAGAATGCGATGCGTTCCCGCGCCCTCGATGCGCGCGCCCATCGCGGCCAGACAGAGCGCAAGGTCGCAGACTTCCGGATCGCGCGCTGCGTTCAGGATTTCGGTTTCACCGCGTGCGAGGACTGCGGCCATCAACGCCGTCTCGGTGGCGCCCACGGACGGCGAGGACAATACGATACGGCTCCCGCGCAACCGGTCGGCTTTGGTCCGCGCCTGAATGTAACCGGACTCGATATTCACGTCGGCGCCGAGCGCCTCGAGTGCCTTCAGATGAAGATCGATGGGTCGCGCGCCAATCGCACAGCCTCCCGGCATGGACACGCGCGCCGACCCGAAACGGGCCAGCAGCGGTGCAAGAACGAGAATGCTGGCGCGCATGCGGCGCACCATGTCGTAGGGGGCCTGCGCGTTGCGGGCGCCTGATGCGTCCAGCACAAGCACCCGTCCGGGCCCACGGCTGCCGACCACACCGAACTCCCGCATCAGGGCGAGCATGGTATCGACGTCGCTCACCTCAGGAACGTTTGACAGCTCAAGCTGCGCGGGACTTAGCAATGCGGCGGCAATCTGGGGCAGGGCGGCATTCTTCGCCCCACGGACCTGGACCGAACCCTCAATGCGTTTGCCGCCGCGAATGACCAACCGGTCCATCTGCTTGCTCTTTCTTCACCCGCAGGTAATGCCCTGTGTATTCGGCTTTCTTTAATCTAGATTGGATTTGTTGCACTACCAACGCAGCCTGTCATGGCAGATGAAACAGGGTCGAAATAATCCTGCAGCCACTGGGGAACACGCGGTACTGGCTGACCGCGTTTTTGACGGCCACGGCTGGCGCAACGGGGCCGCAGTGGTCGTCCGGGACGGCCGCATTGTTGGAGTCGGCGCAACGGCCGAGGTTCGCGCCGATTGCCCCCAGATCCGTCTGCCGCCCGGCGTCTTTCTGGCACCCGGGTTCATAGATCTCCAGGTCAATGGCGGCGGCGGCGTTTTGCTCAACGATCAGCCCACGATAGACGGCATGCGGGCAATCGCTCGGGCTCACCGTCGCTATGGTACGACGGCCTGTCTTCCGACTCTGATTACCGATACGCGCGAAAAAATGCGCACCGCCATTGCGGCGGCTCGCTCGATCGCAGGCGAAGGCGGGGTTCTCGGCCTGCACCTGGAAGGCCCTTTCATCAGTCCGCAACGGCCGGGCGTCCATCGGTCCGATCGGATCGCATACCCCGGCCCAGGCGACCTGGAGGAATTGTGCGATCTGGCAGGCGCCGGCAGCTCCCTGGTCACGCTCGCACCCGAATGTGTTCCGGCAGGGTTTGTCCGCACCCTCGTCTCGTCGGGCGTGCGCGTTTCGATTGGTCACAGCGAAGCGACAGCTACCGATGTCATGCAGGCCACCGAGGATGGCGCGACGGGCGTAACGCATCTGTTCAATGCAATGCCGCCAATGAGCGCGCGCGAGCCGGGAATCGTCGGCGCTTCGCTGGCGGAGCGCCGGCTGACGGCTGGTCTCATCGTCGACGGATTTCATGTCGATCCGGTCTCGATCCGCGCCGCGTTCTCGGCGAAGGGCTTCGACCGGATTGCGCTTGTAACTGATGCCATGCCGACGGTCGGTGCATCACTTGATCGGTTCGAACTGGTTGGTCGAAATATCAGGCTGACTGACGGACGGCTGACTACGGAAGAAGGCACACTCGCGGGCGCGCACCTCGATATGGCCTCGGCGGTGCGCAATGCGGTCAGGTTGGCAAATATCCCCCTCGAAGATGCGCTCCGCGCGGCTTCGCTGACGCCAGCGCGATTTCTTGGATTCGACAACGAGCGTGGAACACTCGTTCCAAATGCTCGCGCCGATCTGGTTGCGTTGACGCAGGAGCTGCAGGTTGTTGCAACCTGGGTTGATGGCAGCCGCGGCGATGCGAACAGCGGCTGATGTTTCGGTAGCATCTCGTCATGCCCGCGCTTGTCACGGGCATCCACGTCTTCCTTGTCTGTTGGTGCAAAGACGTGGATGGCTGGGACAAGCCCGGCCATGACACCGAGAAACAACTATCGCCCTCTATAACGCAGATATTGTTTCCGCTCCTCAAGCCATGCCTGTTCATCTGCGAGCGCCAGCGCATCCAGATCGTCTGGCATGGCCGATGCATCATCCACCCATTCGCGCAACGCCGGACCGCCGTTGATGACATCGATCGGCGGTCTCCCATGCTCGTACTCGTAAGCGAAATCGCGCCAGAGCGGATAGTCGGGGTACAGGCGCCGGATAGCCTTGAAAGCGAGTGTCTGGATGCGCCAGGGCTTGAAGGTGTTGTGCTCGTAGTGCGGACCTTCGGTGTGGATCTGCACCCCGTGGCAAAGCTGACCGACGTGTTTATGAAACGTGGGCTCGAACCAGCATTCGCGCAGACGGCAGCCATCGAGCCACCGCGGAGCAAGCGCGTTCATTTCCTTCACGACGGCCCGTGCATCCATATCGGGCGCGCCGAACACTTCGAGAGGCCGTGTGGTGCCGCGCCCTTCCGAAAGCGTCGTGCCCTCAAGCATCACTGTGCCTGCATAGGCGCGCGCCATCCACAAATTCGGTGCGTTGGGACTGGGATTGATCCACGCGCGAGTACCCAAGGGCCAGCCGAAACCTGGCCCGGCGTCGGGCTGCCAGTCCTGCATCTCGATCAAGCGATAGTCGACATCGAGCTTGAGCGTCCTGACGAACCACAGGCCGAGCTCGCCGAGCGTAAGCCCATGACGCATTGGCAACGGTCCTGCCCCCACAAAGCTTTCCCAGCCGGAGCGCAACGTCAGACCTTCGACCGGCCGACCCGCAGGATTGGGTCGATCAAGGACGTACACAGTCTTGCGGTGTTGCGACGCCGCTTCGAGGACGTAACGCAGGGTCGTGACGAAGGTGTAGATGCGGCAGCCGAGATCCTGCAGATCGACGAGCATGAGGTCGAAGGTGTCCATCATCGCGTCTGTCGGCTTGCGTACTTTTCCATACAGGCTGAAAACCGGGATGCGGTGCACCGGGTCGATGAAGTCGGGCGATTCAATCATGTTGTCTTGCTTGTCGCCGCGCAGTCCATGCTGCGGACCGAACGCCGCGCTGATCTTGACGTCGCCGCAGGCGGCGAGCGCATCAATCGCGTGCGTCAACTCTTCCGTCACCGAAGCGGGATGGGCGAGCAAAGCCACGCGCTTGCCGGCAAGCGGCGCACGCAAGGTGCGTTCGGCGAGAAGTCGATCGATGCCAAATTTCATGATTGCACGGCCGGAGAAAACTCGTAGTCAAAACTGTCGGCATGATGGAAGTCCGGCTTCCCGGGCGGATGTGCCAGTGCCCAATATGACTTGCAGCCGCTCGTGTCCTCGATCATGGCCGACAAACCGAGACGCCATGGTCCATTGCGTGGCAATTCAGCGAGACGACCCAATTCGAGCGAGACTCGCATCGTGTAGCAGTCATCGTTCGAATTGATTGCGATCACAGGTGCGTTGATCTCGCGCGCCACGCGCATCCCGGTTCGGTAACCACTGAACCGATACGCCGCCCATTGTGTCGAAGGTGCAAAGTTGAATTCGTAGTAGCCGGCGCCCGCCGAACCGCGCACGAATGCCTCAAAGCAAGTGTGTTGCCAAAGCTGGTCGCTGCGCGAAATGGCCACGACTGGCGGCATGCGAATTTCGTTCAGCTTGCCTGTCACGACATAGGACAACTGCAAACTATCGGGGTACGGACAGTCGACAACTACTTCAACGTGCGCCGGTGCGATGCAACGGGAGTCCGGATGAGGCCTCAGGGATCGGCGCATGTGGGCATTCTATCGGGCGGCTGTTTGTTGTCACATGCGGGGAGCTTCGAGCACGGGCAGAAGTGTCCAAGTTAAGCTTAAAACAAAGTGACATACCCGGACTGCAATGAACCAATCTTGACGGAGGTTGCGCTCCTATGGACAATAAACGCCATTGAAATAATCGGCATTATGGGGCGGAGGGGCTTTTGAGCGCTCGCATCCTTTCTGTCGGCGCGGTTGCCTTGTTCAGCGCTGCGATGTTCACGGCTTCGCCTTGCGCGGCCCGTGAGAATGTCAGTTTCGCCGGCTATTCCGCTGGAACTATCGTGATCAAGACGAATGAGCGCCGCCTTTATTACGTAACGGGCGACGGCAAGGCGATCCGCTATCCGGTTGGAGTCGGCAAAGCGGGCATGTCCTGGTCTGGGAAAGTGGAAATCGACGGCAAATACATCAAGCCTGCCTGGCAGGCCCCTGAATCAATTAGGAAAGATTATTCCCGGGAGCCTGCGGTGATTCCGGGCGGCAGCCCTTCGAACCCGATGGGTGCAGCAGCGCTGACGCTCAGCGGTGGCGGCCAATATGCCATCCACGGCACCAACAGTCCGGGATCGATCGGCGGGTTCGTCTCGCACGGATGTTTTCGCATGTACAACCAAGACATTATGGACCTGTACGCGCGCGTCAGCGTGGGCACCCCGGTTGTTGTCTTGCGATGAACCTTGGACCGGCGGAAAATAAAAACATGAAATCGCGCGTATTTACCTCCGTGAAGGTTGGCGTCGTTATCGCCGTTTTGTCGCTGATGACATTACCGGCCTCGGCGTATTGGCAGTTCATGGAAAGACCGCCCGGGGCCGAGGTGAAACCGTCGCCTCGATACAGCAGCAAAAAACAATGCGAGGACGCCCTCAAGAAGGCCGAGGCGGCCTTGAAGAAGGCTTACCCGGACCGTTTTCCACTGGTCGGAAGCTGCGAAGAATTCCGCTGAGGCCGGATCTGCTCCGGTTTGGGCTGTATTTGCGGGACATATCGCCGATTGTTGGGGAGTGTGACTTTTCCGCACTAGCCGCAAATCACGGACGGCGATAGTGGTTTACAGGTCTACAGCGCAAATAACTGGGGAGCGTTATGAAAAAGTTCCTAGTCGTTCTATGCTCGGCCGTCCTCGCCTTCGGCCTCGCGGGTTGCTGGGGAAAAGGGAAGGCTCCGGTGGGTAAGGGTAAGGCTCCGGTTGTTCAGACCCGCGGCTAAAGCCTTAGACGCGCACTACGTTCGGGGTCGGCGTTCTTGCCGGCCTTTTTGGGGACGTGGGGTCGCGAGTTCGGACGCTGTTCCAACGGGGGGCTTGCGGTTGTTCTGTGCGCCTAAAGCGGCATTGTTGCCGGCAGAAAGGCTGACATGCGTACCCCTTATCAGTTGGCACTGAGCGTTCGTTTCCTGGCAACTGTGACTTTGGTAGCCATCCCCCTTGGGTTGACGGCGTCACCGGCTGCTGCACAGGACTCGGTCGCCCCGGCTCCAAGCTCGCCCGAGTCCGCGCCTGCAAAACCGACCCAGGCCTACAAGCCGTATTTCGTCGAATTCCGCTCGCGCGCCGCCGCGAGCTACGGCCACATGTATGTGCTGTACGGGCAGCTGAATGGTCAGGGCGAAATAATAAAAAGCGATATCGCCGGGCTGCACCCGAAAGGCGATGCCAACGACTGCGAAAATTGCAGTCTGATTCCCTGGACCGTGGGGCATTTGTTGTTCGTGCCCTCCGAAACCGGAGCGAGCGACGGCGATCTTGAGGAAAAATACGTAAGCGACCGCTACCGCGTCATGTTGGACGCCGCTGCGTTCAAAAAAGTCGCTGCCTACATCAAGGAGAAGAAGGCCGAGAAGCCGTTGTGGAACGCGCTCGTCAACAACTGCGTGACCTTCGGAAATGATATTGCCGGCTACATGGGGTTGAAGACTCCTTCGGGAGCCAATTTGCTGAAACCGGAGGTATACATCCACGACCTTCGTGAGATGAATGGCGGCAAGCCGCAAAAGGCTCTGAGGTTTGCGGCGCCGAGTTCGTCAAAGCCGGCGGGAGCTCAGCCGCAGTCCACACCGAAGAAGAAAGAACCGGTCGCGAATTTGGCGCCATCACCGGCCGTCGAGGTCTCTGGCGCGACGCGCTAGATCCTGATTCGATCAGGTTGAAACGTCCCTCTTCCGTTCGTCCTCGCGCAAGCGGGACCCAATCTTTTCATAACGCTGGATTCCCGCTTTCGCGGGAATGAACAGAAGAAAATCATCTTCGCGATTGCCATCGGAGCACGCGCTGATTCCGGGTCGCCATTCAAATACGCACGAATTGACCGGCTTCGCTGGCGCCGCTCAATTCATTTGCCGATATTCGGGTTGAGCCGCTTCGCCTCGGCTATGTCGGCCTCGGCCCCGGCCTTGTCTCCCATCCGCTGCCGGTCGAGACCCCGATATAAATAGAAATCGGCATCGTTTGGGTTCAGCCGGATTGCCTCGCTGTAATCCGCAATCGCGAGGTCATATCTGTCTTTATTCTCGTGAGCGACGGCACGGTTGTAGAAAGCGATGGCCATGTTCTCTTTCGCTTCGGTGCCTGATTGAATGAGCGCGGTGCAGCTTCTGATTTGCGTATCCCAATCGATTCCCGAATTTCCTGTACAGAATTGCCAATGCGAAGATAGCTGTGCCACAGCGGGCATTGTCATCGCCGCAATCGCCATGCAGACCGTGCGCAGACGCATCACAATCGGCACGGAGGCTCTCCTTTTCAGCAAGCCGACAAAGTTCGATAACATATCTGTTTTCCTGCGCGCATCACAGGTACGCTCATGACGATCTGGTTACGGTCCTGCGTTGACGGCATTTGACACCATGGAATTGCGGCATCTTCGATACTTCGTAGCGGTCGCCGAAAAATTGCATTTCTCGCGGGCGGCCGAAGACCTCAATATTTCAACGCCGACACTCAGCCACCAGATTCAAGCTTTGGAGCGCATGCTGGGCGCGCAGCTTCTTTCAAGGAAAAAAAAGAGCGCCGTCGCGCTGACGCACACGGGCAAGCGGTTTCTCGAGGAAGCAAGGGCAACGCTGAGACAGGCGGAAAATGCGGAGCTGGTCGGAAAACGCGCCGCGCGCGGCGACATCGGGACTGTCGCTATCGGCTATATATTGTCGGCGAGTTGCATGGGATTGCTGCCCGACCTGATCGGAAATTTCCGCAAGACAAACCCGAATGTCTCGCTGCAGATTGTGCGGATGGAAACATTTCCGCAGATGAAGGCGTTGATTGACGGAATTCTCGATGTGGCCTTCATCAGGGCCCCGCAACGGTATCCTGCCGAGCTCACGGGCTTTGTCGTCGATCGCCACCCTTACTATGTTGCAATCCCGGAAGGCCATCCCCTCGCTCGACGCAAGCAAATCAACCTCGCGATGCTTGCGCAGGAGTCGTTCGTCGCCGGCTCGCTGGAACTGGAGGTCGGCTTTTGGGGGAACCTGGGCGCGATCGCGAAGCCTGGACAGTCGCTCCGTATCGTGCAACGAACCCACGACATCTTCTCTCTGCTCACCTTTGTTGCGGCCGGAGTCGGGTTGGGGATCATTTCCGCACCGATGCAGGGCGTGGTCATTCCGGGCATCGTCTATCGAAGGATCTCAGGCGCTCTGCAAGAGGCCGAAATCGCCCTGGCGTATCGAAAAAACGAGAGTTCCCCCGTGGTCAAGTCATTCATCCAGCAGTTGCGGGCGAGAGGACGGATACATTCGTAGTTAATGGATCGGCACACGAGATTGACCCATAGTGTGGCGCACGCTCTTTCCGGAGATGACGTTAATGCATGACGCGGGCGTCCGGCTTCCGCTTCTGCTTCAGCCTGTTGCCCTGCGGGGGATATTTTCCCGCAATCGCATCGTCGTTTCGCCAATGTGCCAATACCAGTCGATGAGCGGCGGCCCGACGGACTGGCATCTCGTGAACCTCGGGAAATACGCCATAGGCGGCGCGGGCATCGTGTTCACCGAAGAAACGGCGGTGGAGGAGCGTGGCCGCAAAACCTGTGAGTGCGCCGGGATCTATTCGGACGATCATGTTCCCGCCTACCGGAGGATCACCGACTTCATTCGCACCCAGGGCGCGCTTCCGGCGATCCAGCTCGGTCATGCCGGGCGAAAGGCATCGAGCGATGTGCCGTGGAAGAACTTCAAGCCGCTGGACGAGACCGATGCGGCGCGTGGTCTGAAACCCTGGACGGGAAAATCGTCAAGCGCGGTTCCCGATCCGCGGCCAGGCTCGTCGACGCCGATTGCGATGTCCACGAGCGACATCCGAGATATGGTCGAGGTCTGGCGCGATGCGGCGGTTCGCAGCGTGGATGCAGGTTTCGATATTTGCGAAATTCATGGAGCACACGGCTATCTGATCCACCAGTTCCTCAGCCCGCTCGCGAACCGCCGCAACGACAGCTATGGCGGAGATTTGAACGGCCGCATGCGTTTCGCCCTCGAAATTGCCGAGGCGGTGAGGGCCGTGTGGCCGCAAGACCGGCCACTGTTTTTCCGCTGCTCCGCCACCGACGGCCCGGAAGGTGTATGGACGATCGACGACACCATAGTGTTGTCGCGCGAATTGCGCGATCGCGGCGTGGACGTCATCACCTGTTCATCGGGCGGAATCAGCGGACCGATCAACACTGCAATCGTGCCGCGCCATCCGGGCTACCACGTTGCCTATTCGGATCGCGTGCGCCGCGAAGCCGGCATCAAGACCGTTGCCGTCGGATTGATTACCGAGGCTAACCATGCCGAGCAGATTCTCCGCGACGGCCAGGCGGACCTGATCGCGCTTGCGCGCGAGCTTCTTTACAATCCGCATTGGCCTGTTCATGCTGCCAGGGAATTGGGCATTGAGAACTATCTCGATGTCCTTCCATTTGCTCTTTCGTGGTGGCTCAAGCGCCGGGAAGAAGTGCGCCGGTTAAAACCGAACTGAGCGCGCCGTCAGCGTAACGACTGCGGGGAATGCCATGCTGTTGCGCGTGATCTTTGCGGCGCTGCTCGTGGGATTTTCGCATCACGCCGCGCTGGCGCAATTTCCGACGAGGCCGGTCCACATTGTCGTTCCCTACCCGCCCGGAGGCGCTGTCGATTCTTTCGCGCGCGTGCTGTCGCAGCAGCTCTCGGATGTCTGGGGCCAGCAGGTTGTCGTCGACAATCGGCCCGGTGCCAGTACGATGATCGGCGCCGAGCAGGTCGCGAAGTCACCCGCCGACGGCTACACGCTTCTGCTCTCGGCAGAACTGACCTTCGTGACCGTGCCTCATCTTTACGAAAAGATGTCCTACGATCCGCTGAAGGATTTTGCCCCGATCACCGGCCTGGTTTCAGCGACGCAAGCCCTCGTTGCCAACCCGTCGCTGCCGGCGAAGACGGTTAAAGATATCGTTGCGCTCGCCAAGGCGAAACCGGGCGAGCTCAGTTACGGATCGTTCGGGATCGGCTCGACGGGACATCTGAATATGGAAGTGCTGCAGGCGATGACCGGCGTGCGTTTCAATCATATTCCGTACAGCGGGGCCGGGCCTGCGATGAACGACGTCATCGGCGGTCACATCAACTTCATGTTTGCCGCCTTGAGCATAGTCAAAGGCAACGTGCAGGTTGGTAAACTGCGTATGATCGGGGTCGGGAGCGATCATCGCAGCCGTGAATTTCCTGACGTGCCGACAATCTCGGAGTCGGGTGTTCCTGGATTCGAAGCCAAATCCTGGTTTGGACTTGTAGCACCTGCGGGAACGCCCGCGGACATTACCAAGAAGATAAATAACGACGTTGCCAAAGTGCTCACGGATTCGGCCTTCGCGGAAAAATATCTTGCCGCACAGGGACTGGAGCCGATCGTTAGTTCACCTGAACAATTTGTGACATTTATTCGCGACGAAACTGTGAAATGGGGCAAGGTCGTCAGGGACGCGAATATAAAGATAACGAAGTAGCGTCTGATCTGTCGACACGCAGCCGCTTGAGGATTTGTCCAATCAGTTTTTCCGACTATTCACGTGCTTTGGTTAACGTGCTCGACTCACGGTGAGCACTCGACTTTGTTTCCCTCTTGTAAATGAAGTCGGCAACAAACATCCGTGATGTGCTGAAAGTCGTCTGTTTGGGCGACGCGGGTGCCGGCGAGAATTTGTTAAAGACATCCTGCCTGAGCGTCGTGAATGACCGGGGCTGCCTCACGACGTTCAAACAATTTTTCGTTTTGAGGCAGGTGTCATGAGTAAAAATATTTTCACGTCGTCGACCGGTCTGCAGCTTTCCAATTCCGCTCAGTCACGCATTGCCGAAAGTTCAAAACCTCAGCGCGATGAAGCCATCACCGTCGAACTCAACGACGGCCACGGCGCGAGGCTTGATGTCGCCGCGGTCGTGCAAGATACGCCTTTCGAGGCACTTGTTTCTGTTGCCGACGGCCAGCCGACTGCATCCGAAAGCGACAGGATCCTTCCCAGCGCTGCCGCCTTCCACGATGCTTCGGTCGATCCTCTCCGCCACGGAATGGTGCCGCTGGGGCTGCTGGGCGCGGAAGGAAAGAACGGGAATCTTGTCGCCGGCGTCAGTCATCCCCTGACGCCGCATCAGCGCCGAATGTGTAAAACCAAATAAAGCCGGATAAAACCGGCGTTGTAAAAGTGGCAAAATGCCCATAAATGTTAGCCCGGTGTTAGCCGGTTTTATCCGGCTTTACACCGAAGCAATGTTAGCCGGGTGTTAGCCAGAAAAAACAGGAATCGAACCATGCGCAAGACTCTCACCGACAAAGGCGTCGCCGCTCTCAAGCCGCGTGCCAGCCGTTACAGCTTTCCCGATCCCGAATGTCGCGGCTTGCTGGTCAGGGTGCAGCCGTCCGGCGCGAAGTCATACGCCAGCGTGACACGTGATCCGTTCGGCAAACAAATCTGGACCAATCTCGGCAGTGCCGATGTGCTGAGCATCGATGCTGCCCGCGCCCTGTCACGTCGGCCATCCAGCGCATCAAGGCTGGTCAGCCAGCCATCGAGCCGGTCCCGGTTAAGCCAGACAGCTTCAAGGCCGTCGCCGAAAAATGGTTCAAGCGGCATGTCACCAAGAAGAAGCTGCGCAGCGCCGACGAGATCAGGCGCTGTCTGGAAAAGTACGTTTACCCTTATCCGCACTGGGTCGATCGTGATTTCGTCAGCATCAAGCGCAGCGACATCTCTGCTTTGCTCGATCATATCGAGGATGAACACGGAGCACGGCAGGCCGACCTTGTGCTTGCGCACCTGCGCAGCATTGCAACGTGGTTTGCCCAGCGCAATGACGATTATGTTATTCCGTTCGTCCGTGGCATGCATCGCAATGCGAACGGATCACGCTCGCGTATTCTCAATGATGATGAATTGCATGCGGTCTGGTAGGCAGCCGAGACCAGCGGACAATTCGGCGCGGTCATTCAGTTGTTGTTGCTGACCGGCCAGAGACGCGAAAAGATTTACAAAATGAAATGGGCAGACATCAGTGACGGCGTCTGGACCATTGCATCGCGGCCTCGTGAGAAAGGCACTGCCGGGTCGCTGGCGCTGCCGCCGCAGGCGCTGGCCATCATCGAAAGGCAAACGCGCCTTGGCGACAATCCTTTCATCTTCCCCGGTCGCGGCAACGGTTGTCATACTTTCTCACAGAGCAAAGCGCCATTTGATCGCAAGCTGCCGAAAATGCCGCACTGGCAAATTCACGATCTGCGAAGAACAAGCCGCAGCTTAATGTCCCGCGCAAACGTCCGGCCTGATATCGCCGAGCGTGTTCTCGGTCACGCAATTAAAGGCGTTGAAAAGGTTTACGACCGGCATGCCTACACTACCGAAAAATCCGCCGCGTTGAACAAGCTGGCGATGCTCATTGATAGCATCGTCAATCCGCGTGACAATGTGCTGCCGATGCAGAAGCGGAAAAGGTGATGACCCAGTTGCCAGCGACTGCCGATATGGAACGAATGATAACCGCCGCCGCTGAAGGCTATGCGGTTATCCGGAAAGGAATGACGGCAGATTATAGTCTCGAATGGCTTGAGACGGCGCTGAAGGATGTTCTGCGCAAGGGTTTGATCGAGCAGTTGAAGGTGATCGACGCCGCTGATCGGGGCGACGAGATTGCACACCGCGCCTTGGTCTGCGTCTTTGCCGAGATGCCAACACCGCCAGCCCAACTGAAGGCCTATGTTGAACGAGCCGCACTATATGGGAAAGGCCGCAAGGCTGGCCGTAATCCGTATAGCAACTGGCGGCGCGACATCGGTTTAGTTGTTTTGATTTACTGCGTTGCCAAGCAATTCGATTTGAATCCGACCCGCCAGCTTGAATCGCGCCACCCGTTGCCCCCGTCGGGCGCAAGCGTCGTTCGCGCCATGTTATACCGTGAGGGTGCCGGTATCTCGGAGAAGCGACTGAATAACCTCTGGTCTAAGGGATTGGGCGCGGCTGTCGTGAGCTATATGGCCACCCGGCCATTCCCATCAATTCCCTCGAATTGATGGGAATGACAGCCCCGTAAAAATGCGACAAATAATCTCTCGGTTTTTAATCAAACCGGGAGCGCCCCCAAAATGGAAAAGCGTTTGCGGTACAGCGACCTTCGCGCTGCTGGCATCGTTCGAAATCGCACGACCCTCAAAAATCGAATCAAGAAGCAAAATTTTCCGCCCGGAAAGCGGACCGGCCCCAACGAGCGGACGTGGGGCGAGGGTGAAGTTCAGAGGTACGTCGAAGGCTGCCCGGTCGAACCGAAGGCTGCACCCATTGTAAAGGGTCGCCGGGGCAGGCCGCGTAAGGCTGAAACGCCGCTCTCAGTCTGAGGGCGGCGTTTCATTTTCAAGCGTAGTAACCCGAGGGCCAGCGCCTTCCCCTGGAAAGGCGGCGCCGGCTCGCCCTCCGGTGATTGCCATGGCCATTCGCAAAACACTCGATGAGGAACTCGGCGTCGAGGGCATCGTGCAACTCGATCTGTTCGAACCCGCGCAACCGGCTAGCCGCCGCCGTCGGCGGCGCGAATTTTTTTGTCAAGGCGACGGCATGAAGATGAAAGGAAACTGAAAATGAGGAAAAGTGATGCGTTCCCAAGTCGATTCTACAAGGCCACCGACCTGGAAAAACCGGTCGAGCTCGAGATTGCATTCGTAGTCGCTGAGGATCTGGAAAATCTCGAAGGCAAGATCGAAAACAAACCGGTCGTGACGTTCACGACCGGCCGCAAACAACTGGTTTTGAACAACACCAATTGGGACGCCATCGTTCAGCTTACCGGCCAACCGGATTCCGATCACTGGGCCGGCGGGCGTATCGAATTGTTTCAGGACATGACCCGCATGGGCACCAATGTGGTGCCATGCGTCCGTGTTCGGGCACCGAAATCCACAAAATCAGTGAAAGACGACCTCGAGGATGAAATCACCTTTTAACTTGAGGGGGACGGGAGCGTGCGAGAGCCGAGGCCTCTCCCGCTCCCTTACTTTACGGAGAATGTCGTGATCAACACCGCTCTCGCATTGGCGGCTCGTGGCTGGGAGATTTTTCCCGTGCTGCCGCGAGACAAAAGGCCAGCTTGCCTGTGGAGCAAACTGGCGACTAGTAAGCGTGTTGCCGTCGAACGATGGTGGCGGCTTAACCCGGAATTCAACATTGGTGTTGCGGCCGGCCAGCGCTCCGGGTTTTTTGCCCTCGATATCGATAGCCTGGATGCCGAGGGCGAACTTGGGAAATTCGAGCGCGCGCACACGCCGCTGCCCAAGACAATCGAGAGCATTACGCCACGCGGCCGGCATTTGCTTTTCCGCTGGCCGGGAAGCCCAGTACGAAATTCGGCCAGCCGGGTTGCTGCCGGCATCGACATCCGGGGCGACGGCGGATTCATAATCGTACCGCCGTCAATCGGCCCGAGCGGCCGCCGCTACGCTTGGTCTGTCGACTCCGGATCCGAGTTTGCCGCGGCGCCGGCATGGTTGCTGGCACGCATGGCGCCTGGAGCTCCGGCCGACAACGCACCCACACCGGTGGAGGAATGGCGCCAGCTTGTTAGCGGTGACATTCCAGAAGGCACCCGTGACAACAGTCTTGCCCGGTTGGCCGGTTATCTCCTGCGCCGCCGTATCGATCCTCAACTCACGCTCGAACTATTGCAGAGCATCAACACGACACATTGCAGACCGGCGCTGCCCGTCCAAGACGTTGTACGCATCGTCAACAGTATTGCCGGGAAGGAATTGCAGCGAAGGCATGGCCATGACTGATATCGACAATATCATCCGTCTTGCCTGCGACAATACGGCTGACCCTGATTGGCTTGACGATTGCATCACAGCCAACGGCCGCCCGTTGTCGGTACTGTCCAATGTTGTGCTGGCCCTGCGCGCCGATCCAGCGGTAAACGGCTGTATCGCGCGCGATGATATGTTCTGCGGTCCAGTCCTGTTACGACCGATCCCCGGAAGTCTTATCACAGCGAGCTCGCCGCGGCCGATAACCGATGACGATGTCGCCGCGCTGCAGATCTGGCTGCAGTCCGCCGGCCTGCACCGCGTGAGCAAGGATGTTGTGCATCAGGCGGTAGATCTACGCGCACGCGAATGCGCTTTTCATCCGGTACGCGATTATCTCGGGGCGCTTGTCTGGGACCAGCAGCCGCGGCTGGAGCGTTGGCTTACCGATTATCTCGGCGCCGAAGTAAGCCCGTACACGCAAGGCATCGGCGCCAAGTTTCTGATCAGTATGGTGGCGCGCATTTTGCAGCCTGGATCTAAGGCTGATTACATGATCGTTCTTGAAGGGCTACAAGGCGAGAATTGAAATCAACGGCCTGTGCGACGCTTGCCGGCGAATGGTTTTCCGACAACCTGCCTGACATCAGCAACAGCAAGGATGCCTCGCAACATCTCCGCGGCAAATGGCTGATCGAGGTTTCCGAATTGCATGCCTATAACAAAGCCGAAACATCATTACTGAAAAGTTTTATCACGCGCACGGTCGAAAGATATCGACCGAGTTACGGCCGCAAAGAGGTCGTCGAACCGCGTCAATGTGTTTTTATCGGCACCACGAACAAGGATTCTTACCTGCGCGACGAAACCGGCGGGCGCCGATTCTGGCCGGTCGAGATCGGCACGATCAACCTCGAGCAGCTGGTTATAGATCGCGATCAGCTTTTTGCCGAAGCGGTCAACAGTTATCGCGCCGGGGTACAGTGGTGGCCCGACAAGGAATTCGAACGCGCATTTATTCAGCCGGAACAGGACGCCCGTTACGAAGGCGATGCGTGGGAGGAGCTCATTTCCACGTTCCTGGAAGGTGTCAGGCGAACCACGGTCCTGCAGGTAGCAAAATCCGCAGTCGGTTTCGACAGTGTCGAGCGTCTTGGCACCGCCGAACAACGCCGGATCGCCGCCGTCATGACCAAGCTCGGCTGGAAACGCGGAAAGCGCAAAATGCACGCGCGCTGGTGGGTAAAGCCATGACGCACATGACGCACAT
>Ga0111538_10003743_pt1 | contig 21190 bp, 18 predicted proteins | sample SoiMethybrSBSTD1_FD_79669 | JGI IMG/M metagenome (GOLD analysis project Ga0111538, IMG submission 79669) | Bulk soil microbial communities from a Populus tree surrounding site in Tennessee, USA - Soil MetaG P. TD hybrid SBSTD1 (version 2)... | ecosystem: Environmental > Terrestrial > Soil >... | reverse complement strand
TCCAGCTTCTTGTCGAGCGCCGGTCCGCGGAGATTTTTAGCGATGATAACGCCATTAGGATCGAGAAGGACTGAAAAAGGGATACCTGTGATATTATAAGTTTTCGCAGCCGCGGATTGCCAATATTTAAGATCCGATACATGTGTCCATGTTAGTCCATCTTGCTTGATAGCCATTAACCAATCGTTCTTGGTTCTATCAAGTGAAACACCAAAAACTGTAAAGCCTTTATCCTTATACTTGTTATAGGCTTTTACTACGTTAGGATTCTCCTGACGACATGGACCGCACCATTTGGCCCAGAAATCAACCAGCACATACTTACCTCGCATGGACGACAATTTAACCACCTGGCCGGTAGTATCCGGCAGCGCGATTTCCGGAGCGGGCTGTCCCACGGCTATCGTCTTCATCGCATCAACCATTGCAATGAAATTTTTTGCATGATCATAATCTGGCCATTCCTTTTTCAACTTTTCTGCGACCGCAAGATACGTCTCGAAATATTGATCGCGATCCAGTACACTACCGCTCTGTAAAAGATTAATCACGCCTAGAGAAGGCGGTTCATTCTTGAACAACTCAGCGATCTTATCATGGCTCTTTTTGATCTCTTTCATGTACGTTTCCTGAAGCAACGACATCTTCTCCTGGTCGCGCGCCTGAGAGGCTTGGGTGAATTCAGCATTGAGCTTTGCAATCTCCGGTGACGATTCTCCTTCGCGCATTAGTTCCTGAGTCTTTCTAATGACCTCGATCTCAGGAGAACCCTTAACCTCCACAAATCCGTTTGGATCGTTACCGTCTACATTAACTTCAATATTGCTTTTGTATAAAATGACGTCGACAAATTGCCGGTTGAAGAAATTGATCTTGTAATACCCAGGCTGGCTAATATTCACTTTCTTGGAAAATGTATAGTTGCTTTTGAGTTTTACCGTGTCCTGCCAACCCAAAGCACCGTTCTTTATTTCCTGTATTTGTATCTGACCACTTTGGGGAAACCCAACTTTACCGGTTATTACGACTGTCCAACCTGGCCCACCCGATTCTTCCTTTGTTGAAAACGAACAAGAGAAACAAAATACAAACAACGACAGGGAAAGAGCAATTTTTCGGCCCGCCGTCGTCATGAACCCATTAGAACGATCTGACCGCACGCCACTTCCCTTAAATACCTGCTTTTCAATCATCATACTTCCTCAAGTTTTTTGGTAATCAATTCGTTTGCAACCTTAGGGTCCGCTTTCCCCTTGCTTCTTTTCATCACCTCGCCCATGAACATCCCGACGATACCCTTCTTGCCATTCTTATATTCTTCCACTTTTAATGGGAACTCCTTCAAAACTTCATCGATAATAGGAATGATCGCGTCGTGATTGCTTTCCTGAATTACATTCAACTGTTGTGCCACTTCAAGCGCAGACTTGTTCGGACTCTTCAACAACTCAGGAAAAACGCGCTGCGACGCGACGGAGAAGCTGATCTTGCCTGTTTCGACAAGGTTCATCAATTCCACAAGCACTTTCGGGGATATAGGAAACTCATCGGCAGATAGCCTAAGCTCGTTCAAATCTGACTTTACCGGCCCCATTACCCAATTGGACGCTGCTTTGTAGTTCTTTGTGTGCTTACAAACTTCCTCAAAGTACATAGCCACATCCTTCGAATCTGTCAGAACGTGCGCATCGTATTCCGGAAGCTTAAACTCCTCCACATATTTTGTATAAAGCTCCCGCGGCAAAGCCGGCATTGACTTTTTGATCTCCGTTAACCACGCATCGGATACGATAAGCGGGCTAAGGTCGGGATCTGGAAAATAACGATAATCATTCAGTTCCTCCTTTGTGCGCATTCCGTATGTAAGGCCGGTTGAGGCATCAAATGTTCGTGTTTCTGAAAAAATGATAGTGCCTTTTTCGACTTCTTCAATCTGTCGTTCTATTTCGTGATCGATCGCGCGCTGAACGTTTCGGATCGAGTTCATATTCTTTACCTCGACCTTCTTTCCAAATTCTTTCGCGCCGTTAAGCATAACCGAAATGTTGGCATCACAACGGAGGCTACCTTCTTCCATATTACCATCGCATATGTCGAGATACCGGACAAGTTTCCGGATCTCAGTAAGGTAAGCGTAAGCTTCCTCCGAAGTCTTTATCTCCGGCTGGCTAACAATTTCTATTAGCGGAACGCCAGCTCTGTTAAAATCCACCAGCGTGTCTGTTTCAGCTGCAAGGTGCATTGACTTTCCAGCATCCTCTTCGATGTGAATGCGATGTAGTGATATGTTACGCGGTCCTTCTTTAGAATCAATTGTAATATAACCTCCTATACAAATCGGCGTGCGGTCCTGAGTGATCTGATAACCTTTTGGCAAGTCCGGGTAAAAATAGTTCTTGCGATCAAAGATGTTAAAGCGTGTGATATCAGAATGACACGCCAAACCCATTTTGATAGCGTATTCAACAACTCGTTTATTTAACCGAGGTAACGTACCCGGGTGCGCTAATGTAATAACTCCGACGTTCGTATTTGGAAGACTACCATATTCTGTCGAATCGGTATTATATATCTTACTCTTAGTCAGAAGTTGCGCGTGAACTTCAAGACCGATTACAGCAGTGTACTTATCCCTTATCGATTTGTCCATATCTCTCTACACTATTATTGCTTGAACGCGAAATTACTTATGCTTTAAACACTGCTTTTTCCAATCTGACGATCCGTTCATTGTAGTCGCTCATTTTTTGGAAATGCCCTTGAGTTTTCTGCTGAAATCAAATTTAGTTTGATAATTTCATTTTCGACCTTTCCCAGGCGGCTGTCGACGGTGACGGTAAGCTTATCAACATGGCCAGTGAGATTATCAACGCGGCCGGTTAGATTGACCACTGTTCCTGTAAGCACATAAAATTTGCGTAACATCTCAGATAGCAATTCAACGATTTTAGATTCATTTTCCATAACGGGTTTGTTTTATTGTATCAATTTACGAGCTTTTTCTATAACAGCGTTCAAACCGTCCAGGTTCTTACCCCCTGCCGTCGCAAAGAAAGGCTGACCACCCCCGCCGCCATCAATTTCCTTAGCGAGCTCTTTTACCATGTTCCCTGCATGAAATGAATTCGTCTTTGCCAACTTCTCTCCTATCATTACCGCCACCTGAGGCTTCTGGTCTATCTCGGCTGCAAGTACTAACACAAGATCGTCAAATTGGTTTCTCAAGCCGTATGCAATATTTTTCAGGATGTCGGCACTTGGAACGGTGATACGTTCAATTATCACACTGTGGCCATTATTCTTCACGGCTTTAGCCGCCAACTGGTCCTTAAGCAGATTAGCTTGTTCCTGCTGAAATCCTTCCACTTTCTTCTCTAAGGCGTGGCGCTCTTCTAGTAGGTTCTTCGTTGTAGTAATAAGATCCTTAGGATTTTTTAGCAGTGTTCGAAGTTCGTCGAGCACTTGTAGCTCGTTACGCACATAACGCTCCGCTTCGTCGGCTGTAATCGCCTCAATCCTTCTGACTCCCGCAGCCACCGAACTTTCGGAAACTATTTTGAATAAGCCGATTTGTCCAGTAGCCTGGACGTGGGTGCCTCCACAAAGTTCGACCGAAAACGAAGGATCAAATGTTATCACCCGGACAAAGTCGCCATACTTTTCACCAAACAGCGCCATCGCTCCGAGTCCTTTTGCCTTCTCTATGGGCACATTGCGTTTTTCATCAAGCTGTACATTCTCGCGTATCTTGCGATTAACTATTTCCTCTACCTTTAAAATCTCTTCCGGAGTCATTGCAGCAAAATGAGAAAAGTCAAATCGTAATATTTTCTCATTCACAAGTGAGCCCTTTTGTTCTACGTGCTTACCAAGCACCTGACGCAGTGCGGCGTGGAGTAAGTGGGTAGCGGAGTGATTGTCCATCGATAAGAAACGTTTCTTTGCGTCCACCACAGCACGGTATTGGACATTCAGTCTTGAAGGAAGCTTGTCCGAGACATGAACTATCAACTCATTTTCCTTCCGCGTATCGGTGATAAATATTTTTTCTCCTGCCGATTCTAAAAATCCGGTATCACCGACCTGTCCGCCGCTCTCGGCATAAAAAGGTGTTCTGTCAAAGACCAGCTGATATTGTTCCTTGTTCTTTTGTTTGATCCGCCTGTACTTAATAATCCTCACGACCGATTCAAGAAAATCGTACCCGACGAATTCTGTTTTTTCATCCTCGCCAACCATAATCCAATCGCCAGTTTCTTTAGCCGCATCTGCCTTAGACCTGTTTTTTTGCTTTTCCATCTCGGTCTTGAAGCCAGCCTCGTCAACTGAAAGTCCCTTCTCCCGGGCGATCAATGAAGTCAGATCCAATGGAAAACCGAACGTGTCGTATAGTTCAAAGGCCTGTTCTCCGTTTATGGTCTTATTAGCCAATTCCGCCTCCATGACCTCAATACGTTTTAATCCCTTCTCCAGGGTTCTTAAAAATGCGGCCTCCTCTTCATGGATCACCTTTGAAACATAATCTTTTTGCGATTCCAGTTCCGGAAAAACATCCTTGAGCTGGTCGCCCAGTACAGGCACAAGCTTGTACATAAATGGCTCTTTAAAATTGAGGAACGTATAGCCATACCGTACGGCTCTCCTCAAGATCCGTCGAATAACATAACCAGCACCAGTATTCGACGGTAATTGCCCATCAGTAATAGCAAACGAAACAGCACGCACGTGATCGGCCATCACTCTCATCGCGATGTCGGTTTGTTCGTTTTGTTTATACTTTATGTTCGCAGCATTCCCAATAAAATCCAGTAGTGGTGAAAAAACGTCGGTATCGTAGTTCGATTTCTTCTTCTGAATGGCCATACAAAGGCGCTCGAAGCCCATTCCGGTATCGACATGTTGCGCAGGCAACTTCTCGAGCGATCCATCTGCCTTACGGTTAAACTCCATAAAGACCAGGTTCCATATCTCTATCACTTGAGGGTGACTTTCATTGACCAGTTGTTTTCCAGGAAGCGCCATGACTTCGGTTTCAGAACGTAGGTCAATATGTATTTCGGAACATGGTCCACACGGTCCAGTCTCACCCATTTCCCAGAAGTTATCCTTCTTTACTCCATATAGAATCCGGTCTTCACTGATAAAAGCTTTCCAAAATTCAAAGGCATCTTTATCAATAGGCAAATTATCTCCCTTGTCACCTCCAAAAACTGTGACATAGAGCCTGTCCTTTGGAAGTTTGTAAATGTCAGTAAGGAGTTCCCATGCCCAGGCAATTGCATCTTTCTTGAAATAGTCGCCAAATGACCAGTTCCCCAACATTTCAAACATCGTATGATGATACGTATCAATGCCCACCTCTTCGAGGTCGTTATGCTTTCCACTCACTCTCAGACACTTCTGAGTATCAGCAATTCGCGAGCTCTTCGACGTAGCATTACCGAGGAAATAATCCTTAAACTGGACCATACCGGAATTTGTAAACAACAGCGTAGGGTCATTTTTCAACACCAACGGTGCCGAAGGGACAATTGTATGCCCCTTGCTGGCGAAAAAATCTAAAAACTTGCGTCTGATCGAACCCGAATCCATTCCTTGGTTGTGTTTTAAAGCCTTGTACTTTCTGATTTTTGCTATATTACCCGCTAAAAGCATTGGGAAGCCACAAAATTAAGCGCAGTTGACTGAGTATAAGCAGGTAGGGAGGATTTTTTTCTGGCTTCATTACCATTTATAACGCTTAGATCATCGACCTGAATGTCTGACATCAAGTATCATTACAATCCAAAGACGTTTCGATACGAGCGAGCGCGAATCACAATAAGAGATATACTTTGGTATTTATCCTGTTTATTGTTCTCATCCCTGATCATTTCTGGTGTCGCTATAGTAACATATGATTATTGGACTGAAACAGAGAACGAACGCCTGTTGATGATCGAAAACAAACTGCTAAAAAAACATCGGCCGATTCTTGAGGAAGATCTGAACAAAGTTGAAGCGACACTTGTGAATCTGAAAGAGGCAGACAGGGATTTATATCTTAGAATATTCAATACCGATCCACCCAAGTCTTCTCCTCCATCAAACACCATCTCACGCGAGCAGGCCCTTCTTGCTGACGCATCCGGTTTTGAAGGCTTGTTGGACTTACTCAAAACAAAATCTGAATTGTTGAAGGCAAAGTCGTCACGAACCAATGAAGTTTTCGGAAATACAATTCATATCTCCGAAGAACAACTTGAGATCCTTCAGTCTATTCCTTCGCTTCAACCTGTTAATAATCCGCAGCTGGATCTGCTGGTATCGGGATATGGAAAGCGTATCAACCCATTTCATAAAGGAAACTATCAACATCCCGGTGCTGATTTTGCCGCCGCGCGTGGAACTGAAGTATTTGCTACTGCAACAGGCCGAGTGATCAATATTAACCGAACATCACTTCAGGCAGGATACGGTAACTATATAGATCTAGATCATGGCCATGGTTTCGTAACCAGATATGCGCACCTCGAAGACATTAACGTTCATCGTGGACAAAAAGTAGATAAAGGATTTGTGATTGGCACGGTTGGAAATAGTGGTGGTTCGATAGCGCCACATCTCCACTACGAAATCATTCGCGCCGGGGAGCAAGTAAACCCTGCACCGTACATGATGGAAGGCTTGACAAGCGAACAGCATAACACTCTTCTTAAGTTAAGTGCAAAACAAAATCAATCGTTGGACTAATGATTAGACTCAAATACACATACGATCCCAAAACTTGCAAATATGAGCCATGGTATTTAAGTGGACGGGGCCTTCGGTACCAGATTGCCATTTTTATTGCACTATCCCTGCTTATTTCCTGTGGACTGTTCTATGCATTCGTGACCAATTTTGATTCGTTGAATGAGCAACTGTTACAGGTTGAAAATCTTACTTTAAAAACAAAGTGGCAGATTCTCGAAGACAGAATTCACCAGGCATTTTCTGAATTAAACACCCTTGTCGAAAAAGATGATAACACCTATCGTGCTATTCTTGATACCGAACCGCTTTCAGCCGAAATAAGAGAAGGCGGAGCCGGAGGAAGTGAAAAATTTGATGCCGGTGAAATCAGGAATTTTCCAACGCTGCTTTACGACCACACGATCCTGGAAAAACTAAAGAACAAACTTGAAGTTGAAGTTCAATCTTTTGAACAACTGGATGACATCCTGAATGAACGGGTACACATGTGGGCTTCAAGGCCGGCGATACAGCCTATCAGCAACAAACAGCTTGATCAACTTTACATGAGCTACGGTTCGCGACTGCATCCGATACACAAATTTGTCAGAGATCACAACGGATTGGATTTTAAGGCTTCCAAAGGAACGCCAGTTTATGCGACAGGCGACGGCAAAGTCGGAATGGCCTACTTTTCAGCAACATATGGCAACGTCGTTTACATTTACCACGGTCATGGTTATGAAACACGATATGCACACTTATGGAAATTCGTGGTCAAGCCAGGCGAGACTGTAAAACGAGGAAATATTATCGGCTATGTGGGAAGCACCGGTACGTCTGTGTCGTCCCATTTGCATTACGAAGTGCTATTCCACGACAGGCACGTCAATCCGATCAATTTTTTTCAGCGCGATCTCAGCAACAAAGAATACGAACACCTGATAGAAATCGGTAATTCTCAAAGTAAGGCGCTCGATTGAGGTTTCAATATTTCAGGTTTCAATGTTTCAAGTTTCAGGGCTTCAAATCTGAAACCTGAAACTTGAAACCTTTTTCGCATATTTGCACCCTGTTACCAAACCGGGTCTTAATGCGTTGCTTATTCATTCTTTTGTGCGTACTGAGTTTTTTTCCATTGTCTGCTCAGGTCAATCAGGATACGGTTGCAATTGCCAACGACACAACGATTGTGGTTAAAGACACAATCACTGTGATCGGTGTTGGCGATATTATGATGGGGACCAATTATCCTGAAAACAAACTGCCAGAAAACGACGGCGCCTTCCTCATGAAAAATGTTGAAAGCTATTTGCAAGACGCTGATATCACATTCGGGAACCTTGAAGGCACGCTGCTGGACAGTGGAGGGACTGCAAAGAAGTGCAAGGACCCCAAAGTTTGTTACGCTTTTAGGACACCTGTTTCCTACGTTAAGAATCTCGTGAGCGCGGGCTTCGATGTGATGAGCCTGGCAAATAATCACGCCGGCGATTTTGGAGAAACGGGCCGGGCAAGTTCAATGATGACGCTAGATTCCGCAGGTATTCACCATGCCGGACAGATCGTAAAGAAGTTTGTGACTTTTAACAAAGATAGTATACGATATGGCATGGTCGCATTTGCACCCAATAGTGGGTGCGTTAACTTAAATGATCTCGAAGGCGCCAGGCAATTGGTCGTCCACCTGGATTCCATTTGCGATATAGTAATAGTCTCATTTCACGGAGGCGCAGAAGGCGCCCAGTATCAGAATGTTCCCAGGACAAATGAGCTTTTTCACGGAGAAAATAGGGGTAATGTATATGAATTCTCGCACGCGATGATTGATGCAGGTGCGGATATCGTGTTTGGACATGGACCTCACGTGACGAGGGCTATTGAGGTGTATCAGGATCGTTTTATAGCCTATAGCCTGGGCAATTTTTGCACCTACCGGGGAATCAGCGTCAACGGCGTGAACGGACTCTCTCCTATTATTAAGGTTTACACTGACCCCCAGGGCAAATTTTACAAAGGACTGATCATCCCGACCTATCAAAGCTACGGTACGGGTGTACGGGTCGATCCTCAAAATCAGGTGATTAAGAAAATCCAGGAATTGACAAAAAAAGATTTTCCTGAATCGAAGATTCAGATTGCTGAGAATGGTTTAATTACTTACCTTGCTCAATAACATGGCGTATAAGGAAAAGGAAATCGAGAAACTTTACTACTCCATTGGAGAGGTTTCGGAAATGTTTAACGTTGCTCCATCACTCATTCGTTTTTGGGAATCGGAGTTCGACCTCATTAAGCCAAAGAAAAACAGAAAGGGAAATCGTCAGTTTACTAAAGAGGACATCGACCATGTCCGTACGATTTACCATCTGGTTAAGGAAAAAGGCTTCACACTTCAGGGAGCCAAAGAAATGCTTCGGAATGATACTCAGGCTGTGCGCGACAAAATGGAGTTCCTGGACTCCCTTAAGAAAGTTCGCAGCTTCCTGGTAGAGCTAAAGGAGCAATTGCGTTAGTTTGTGATCATTTGGTCCTTTTAAGGACTGTACCGTTGTAGGTTATTGTTTCACGCCTTTCTTCCCATAGCTCCCGATAATTATCGAGACGGAATCGCCTGGGGAATCTCAATTATTTTTCTGCATGGACCAAAACAGGCTGTCTTTGCTGGCATTACATTTCATTCCGGGAATCGGCGACCACATCATACGTCAACTGATAAGCTACTGCGGATCGGCTGAAAAAGTATTCCGAACACCACGCGGTAAACTCTTAAAGATACCAGGCATCGGAGGTGTGACCGCGGACGTGATCCTAAAGGGAAATCCATTCAAAAGAGCAGAAAAAGAGATCCATACGGCCGAGAAGAACAACGTTCAACTGCTATTTTTTACAGATAAGAATTATCCGGGGCGACTAAAACAATTAAATGATGCCCCATCTCTCCTGTACACCAAGGGCAACATCAACTTTGACAATTCAAAAACGGTAGGTATTGTCGGCACGCGAAAATCAACCGACTACGGCAAGGCTTGTGTAGAAGAATTGGTTGAAGGGCTGATTTCTCATCGCGCGCTTATCATCAGCGGACTCGCGTATGGTATTGACATACTTGCGCATAAACAGGCATTAAAGAATTGTTTGCCAACTGTTGGTGTACTGGGCAGCGGGATTGATGTGATATATCCTGCGGCTCACAGGGATGTCGCGAAAAAAATGGAAGGACACGGAGGAATCGTCAGTGAAAATCCATTTGGAACGAAACCCGACGCACATAACTTTCCGGCGCGTAACCGTATCATTGCCGGCTTGTCAGATGCTTTAGTGGTCATCGAAGCCGCCGAAAAAGGAGGAGCCTTGATCACCTCTGACATTGCCAACAGTTACAACAAGGACGTGTTTGCTTTTCCCGGCAACATCGGAAGAAGTTTCTCCGCAGGATGCAATAACCTCATTAAATCGAATCAGGCACATCTCATTACGTCTGTTAAGGATCTGGAATATATAATGAATTGGCACGAAGGTGTAGACAGCACGAAAAATATTGCCAGTGCTGCTATGGATCTGTTAAGCGATGATGAGCGAATCATCGTCATGATCCTTAAGGAAAATAATAATCCGTTGTCTGTTGATGAGTTAAGCTGGCGTTCCGGATTGGCCATAAACAAACTTGCCGCGTTGCTGTTAGCGCTGGAACTTAACGGCACTATTTCGTCAATGCCAGGTAAGATGTATAAGCTTGGAAGGATTCAATAGCTGCCATCGTTGCCCGGAGTCTTTTGATTGCACTTTTCTTTTATCATTTCGTATGCCTTGAGATCACCGAGCTCGCCAGCTTTACTTAGATCGAGGCAGCCGTTTTTTACATCGCCAAACTCGATCCTGAGAATGCCGCGCATAAAATACGCGTCGACATTTTTAGGGTGTATCTGGATGATCTTGGTGCAGTCATTTATCGCATCTTCGTAAGCCTGTAGAAACTGTTTTGCCTTTCCTCTGTTGAAGTACGCCTCAATATTGTTTTCATTAAGGGAAATACAGGAAGTAAAATCTGCTATTGCACCGTAGTAATCCTGCAACTTCATTTTGATGTTACCTCTGGCAAAAAAAGCATCCGCAAACTTGGGATTCTTTTCGAGTGCGGTGTTGTAATCTTTCATAGCACCATGTCGATCGTCAAAATTATCCTTGATATTTCCCCGAAGAAAATATGCTGGTGCATAATTGGGATCGATCTCGAGGGCCTTGTTCAAATTCAACAGGGCTTCCATGAACTCGCGCTTTTCATATAGCTCTCTTCCCTTCTGGGTCAAGTCTTTTGCAGATTGAGAAAATGCGAGGGTAGAGATCAGGATCAGGCAAGACGCCAAGGTAAAACGAATCATAGGAGATTATTTGAGCAAATTTAAGAGATATTCGTTGTGCTCTGCAACTGAACTTGAAAATTCAATGAGCTGAAAAGACCTCAGCCGCCAAAGCGAGCGCTTTCTTTAGCTCTATATCATTTACTAGCGCGGTACCTTTTTGATTCGATTGGATAAAGGATACAATGTCTTCTGTAGGCAAATTGCCTACGAGATCATCGTTGGCCATAGGGCAACCACCAAATCCCTTCAAAGCTCCATCAATTCTCTTGCAGCCTGCATTAAATGCCGCCTCGATCTTTTCATAACGCGTTTGTGGAGATGAGTGCAAGTGAATTCCTATTTCTGCTGAAGGATATGAATGGGTAAGAGATGTAAACAACTCATGAATATTTTTTGGAGTCGATACGCCAATAGTGTCAGCAAGCGATATGATGTCAGATCCGAGTGTGAGCAGGATGTCAACAAACTGACCGACAAGGTCTGATGCATACGGATCTCCATAAGGGTTTCCGAAGCCCATGCTTATGTAGGTTACCAGCTTTTTGTTGGTCTTACTACAAATATTCTTGATCTCTTCAAGCGAGTTAAGTGCTTGTGAAATGGTTTTATTGGTATTGCGTACCTGAAACGTCTCAGATATCGACATTGGAAAACCCAGATATGTTATTTGAGGAAACATCGATGCATCTTGTGCGCCTCGGGTATTTGCAACAATGGCCAGGAGCTTGGACGTGGTGTCAGACATGTTCAATGCATTTACAACCTCCCCTGTGTCCTTCATTTGAGGTATCGCTTTTGTCGATACAAAGCTTCCAAAATCGATTGTGTCGAAGCCGACTTTCAACAATTGATTGATGTACTTAGTTTTCGTGTTGGTGGGAATAAACGTATCGATTCCCTGCATTGCATCACGAGGACATTCGATGATCTTCATAATTAGACGTATAGCTGTTACAACTTCAAAGGTGGTTATTGTCAATATTGGTAAACAATAGTGAAAGGAAAATATATTCAAATATCGTGCTCTAATGCACTTCGTCCCCAATTTCAATAATATAATGAGTTTTGAGAGATTAATTGACCCAATGAAACCACCCCACTATGCCATTACCCGAGTATAACGGCACCCTGGGCATGAAGCGTGCAGCTCATCTTTTGAGAAGGGCAACATTCGGTGCTACAAAACAACAAATCGATACATTCGCAGCGCTCACACCAGCTCAAGCAATAACGGCTCTCTATCGCCAGGCACTGCCTGACCCGCTCTTACCAATCGATCCTAAGACCGGACAGGAATGGGTACTCTCGGGAGTAACCGATGCAAACAGCGACGGTGGTGAGCTTGAAGAGTTCTTTAAACGATGGTTTGTCGGTCAAATGATGAGTGCGGGGATTGCCCCGGCGTTGTCACTTGCTTATTCGGCCCGAGAAAAACTTGTGTTCTTCCTGCATTCCCACTTCACGACCATTACCTCAAAGGTTGCGAACAGCAGATCACTGTACTTTCAGAATCAATTGTTCAGACTCTTCGCGCTCGACGCGTTGAATCCCGATCCGTTGATAAATTTCAAAAGCCTTACCGTAAAAGTAAGCGTAGACAATGCTATGCTTAGGTTACTTGACGGTAATCTTAATGTTAAAGGAAGCGTTAACGAGAACTATGGACGCGAGCTGCTGGAACTCTACAGCCTTGGACGCGGTCTTGAAGGAACGTTGCCACCATCACCTGGTCAGGGCGACTACATTTTATATACCGAGGATGATGTTAAAGCTGCGGCCAGAGTTCTTTCTGGATGGGACATCGATGACACTTTTTCTGTTGTTGATATAGATACGAATCTGCCGAGAGGTGTCGTCAAAGGATCGACAAACGATGCGTCATCTCACGACAATGATCCCAAACAGTTCAGTGCCCGCTTTAGCAATGCAGTCATACAAGCCGATCCATTGCTTGCGCCGGGTGGTAATCCTACTGAAGCAAGTGCACTCGATGAGATTCAGCAACTGATCGACCTTATCTATTCAAAACCCGAAACTGTTAAGAACATCTGCTGGAAGATATACAGGTTCTTTGTTTATGCTCCACATACTCCCGAGGAATCGCTTGCTATTGATGGTCCCATAATCACAGAAATGGCGAACACATTCATGAGCAACAATTTCATGCTCCAGCCCGTCATTGAAAACCTGTTACGCAGTCAGCACTTCTATGAAGCGACCGCAGGTACAGTGACCGACGATAATTTCGGAGGCATCATACGCTCTCCGCTTGATCTTGTCTTACATACATTGAGATTCTTTGAAGTACCGATACCGGATATGACAACAGATCTAACCGGATTTTACGACGCTACCGGTGAAATTCTAGGTAATGTTGTAGGTCAAGCAATGAATTTTTACGAACCCTATGACGTAGCCGGCTATGATGCTTACCATCAGTTTCCAATATATCACCGGTTCTGGATCACGCCTAACACATTAGCAAACCGATACAATTTTGTACGCAGCGTGATTACATCGACCGAACCTGGAATGTTCAAAGTGAATGTATACGATTATGTAAGGGACAATATTGCCAACGCAACAGCAGCCGATGCAAGGCTCTTAGTGATGGAACTGGCACGTTACCTATTACCCGTCACTGACAATCTAACCTTCGACGATGCAGCAGATGATACATCCGGTCTGACAGCGAAGCGCGTCAACTATTTTAAGGAACGATTTCTTCAAACTTTTGACGAGGCCTACTGGACAACACGGTGGAACGAAGGTGCTGGAGACTTGAGAGATCAGTTGGAATATCTATTTAATGCGCTTATGCAGTCGCCAGAATATCAACTTGCTTAAAGAACGCACAATGAACAAATCGAGAAGAGACTTTTTGAAAAAGCTTCCGCTGGCGATGAGCATTCCTTTTACCATCGGCGGCATCCCGTTACGTGTATTGGGCGAGTCGAACTCACTGTCACGAATGGCAGCGGCCAGCAACAACGATCGCGTGCTGATCATTTTGCAAATGCATGGTGGCAATGACGGATTGAACTGTTTGATTCCCGTGGAGAAGTACGATGAGTACTACAGCCGCCGGGCTAACATCGCTATCCCCGCCAAGAATAGCAGCAGAAAGTACATCATGCTCGATAGCACGATTGCATCCGATGCACAGGTTGGACTGCACCCTGATATGCAGGCAATGAAAGGACTTTATGACATAGGCCGACTCGCGGTTGTGCAAGGAGTATCGTACAAGAATAATAACGGTTCACATTTCCGTGGACGCGACATCTGGTTCATGGGAGGGTCGGCAGATGACTATTATCAGTCCGGATGGGTCGGTCGTTATCTTCAGGGAGAATTTGCTCCTGAAAAATATCCTGAGGACTTCCCTAATCCTGGAATGCCTGATCCACTTGCAATAGAGATGGGGAATGATGTCTCTCTGATTTTCCATCAACAAGGAAATATTCCCACGTCAATTTCACTGAACAATCCTGAAAGCTTTGCTGCATTAGTTGGGGAACTCGAAGGTTTTGTAGACGAATTGGTTGATCCGAGGGGACTTCCTCCCGAATACCTGACAGGATCACCATACTACAAAGAATTGGACTGGATCCTTAGCCTTGAAGACAAATCGAAGGACTACGCTCAACGCTTATATGAAATATACCTCGCTGGAGGCACATCGAACGTTACATATCCTGAAACCTATCCTTTTAATGCGCCATCTGGAAGTCGTAGGAACGGCCTCACCCCGCAATTAAAACTTATCGCACGATTGCTCGCAGGCGGTTGTAAAACAAAAGTCTTCCTTGTAAAGATCGGGGGATTCGACACTCATGCAGATCAAGTAGAGAAATACGATCCAACGATGGGGGCACATGCGGCTTTGATGTATCACATCTCGTCAGCAATGAGCGCTTTCCAGGATGATTTGAGGGCGCGTGGCATCGAAGAACGTGTGTTGAGTGTAACGACTTCGGAGTTCGGCCGCAGAATTCAATCCAATGGAAGCTATGGCACCGACCACGGAACCGGCGGTCCGTTATTTATTTTCGGACGAGGTGTCGATCCCGGTGTTATTGGAAAAGTACCCGATCTGTCTCAAGGTAACATCGAGATGCAATACGACTACCGCCTCATCTATGGAAACATAATGAAGGACTGGATGTTGGTTGACGAGCAACATCTGAATGAGATATTCCCAGGCCTAATGACCAGCGCTGGAACTTCGGATGGAGTTGTCTTTGAACCTATACCACTTGCCCAACAAGTGATCACAAGTACGGAAGGTTTTATTGGTGATCGTTTTTCGCTGAAGGATTGTTACCCGAATCCTGCAAAAGAAAAAACTACCGTACATTTTATGCTTAATAGCAATTATCAGGTTACGGTCAATCTTATGAACAACACGGGTGAACAAGTGAAAGTCATGGTTGACGGGGTGTTCGAACCAGGTGAGCACAGGATCGAAGTTGACCTGGCGGGATTGCCGGCTGGAGCGTATGTTTATCAGTTAAAGACTGGTTTCTACAAAGAATCGAAGAAACTAATAATTTTAAAATAGAACAGATCTGAAACAATGAAAAGACTAAACCTCATCTTACTTTGTCTTTTAATAGTTGTTGGCGTATTCGGGCAGGAAAAGAAGAAAAAGCCATCTGCATATAACAAGCAGAAACAAAGTCAGGAAGATGAAAAATTCCTGGAGAAACAATGGTGGCTTGGATTTAAAGCCGGAGCGAATCTTTCCAAAGCAAACGTTGATAAAACCTATTCTGTCATCGCGCCGACGAATTATGATGCCAGCACGATTGGCAAACAATATGATAACTATACTTTGCTGGGATCTCAGGCAACACTCGAAGTTTCGTTCTATTTCAAGCGTTTCCTATTGAGTTTTCAGCCAACATACCAGCATAGCCGCTTTTCCTACTCAAATTCGTTTGAGTGGTCTTCAACAGAGGAGGTTGCTAATCATGTACAACTTACTTTCGACCAGGAACAAAAACTTGATCATGCAATTCTCCCGCTGATCATCAAATACGATGTGTATGGCAACAGGCTTCGTCCGTACGTTCAGATCGGTGCCTATTCAGCCATCCTGCTAAATGCAACCAAGTCAGTTACCACTACAGGAGTAGATAACGCCGCAGGTGGCGAAAATGAATTCGCGACAGAAACTATCAATGTAGGTGCAACAGACCTCTTTGCTAAATATCATTGGGGACTACTCGGTGGTGTTGGGATGAACTATAACCTCGGCAACAATGTGCGTCTGAATTTTGATGTGATATACAAGCTGGGCATGAGCAACATCTCATCTACGGACAATCGTTATGGCAGCGACAGGCTCTCCGGTGTAGGAGATGCAATGGACGACCTCACTCTGGATAACATCTCTGTTTCCTTAGGTTGCCTCTTCCCTATGCGCTTTCTGTCAAGTGGATTCAAAACATTAGATAAATAATTGAGTTGGTTATGCTTCAAAAAAATTTCTCTGTCCTTTACATTGTCTTTACGTTGCTTGGTGTGGTGTCATGCTCGGAGGAATCCAACCCGGAATTTGATACACAGACCTTCACCTCAATCTTTGATAATAACAAGTTTGACGCCTCCTACTTCCCTATTGACATGAGAGAAACGCCGGATGGCGGCTATGTTATCCTGGGAGGAAGGAAACTCACCGACACAAGCTTTACAGGAATATACCTTCTCAAGGCCGACAAGTTTGGAAATTTTGTAAAGGAGATCGAAGTAGAAGAGACCTCGGTTAACCCAATTGCAGACTTTGTCGAATATCAAACAAAGTATTACTTCTTCTGCATGGATCCACTGACACAAGTTGCGCAGATTGCCAGTGTCGATGCCAACCTTGACGCGGTTACCATTACTCCGGTACAAGGAGGTTTGACCTATCCGGCAGCAGCCGCGTTCGTGGAAAATAATTTTGTAATGCTTGGATATAACAACGATGACAAGGAAACGGTTATTTCCATACTTAATCCCGATGGTGGTATACTTGAATCGCAAGGTTATACCATTGGTACCGGGGAGGACGTAGAAGAACCTATCATCAACCACTATATCCGCACTGGCAAACAATATCCATTTGAAGTGGGCAAGACTTCAGGCGGACTTTATTTCTTTAATGGATTTTACAACTACACGTTTTCGCTGGTGTTTACCAATTTTGGTGATGATCCTGTGGGCGTCGTGCAAGGTCAGCAGAATGACGGAGGATTTAGCGCCGTTACTCCTCTGAATGGAAACAAGTTTGCTTCGTCGCGTTTTAATTTTGGCTCCAACTTCTTGTTGCCTAACAAAGAACTTTCAACCTCTGGTATCACTTCAAGTACTGATCTTGGAGGATACAGTTTGCCCGAGCTTGTTCCCAATGCTAACGTCCGCATTCTGAGAGCCACAGTAGACAGCAAGAATGTTTTGATCTATGGAAGTGATACCAAATCAAAACAGATTGGCCTGCTGTTCTATGATGAATCGACCGGAGACTTTATCAGTAGCCGTTACCTCGGTTTCTCCAACCCGTTCGAAGTTGCTAGTCTCGAGCAAACATCCGATGAGGGGCTCGCCGTATGTGGCACAACCTATCTGGCTGGTCGCTTTCCGAGAATATGCATCTTCAAATTGTCAAAAGATCAACTTATAAGTAACGCAACTGCGGAATGAGGGTATAGAGGTATAGGGTATAGGGTATAGGGTATAGAGGGGCTACGATTAATCAGTGAGAGGAAATCTGGCCGACTTGTGTGCATAGAATCTTATACCTTATTCCATATACCTTATACCCTATACCATTTACCTCCAATCAATTTCATACCTTGGCATGGAATTTTTTTGATGCCATGACTATACTCGAAAACGTTGATCTTCAATCACTCAATACTTTTGGAATCGATGTCCTAGGTTCCAAATTTACGACCATCACTTCCGTTAAGGAGGCCCAGGCGCTATTTCTGTCGCCATTGTTCAAGAACAGCAAGCACCTTATTCTCGGCGGCGGCAGCAATGTATTATTCACAAAAAATTTCGAAGGCCTTATAGTGAAGGTAGAGCTTCGAGGCATTGAAACCTTGACGGAAGACGACAATACTGTAACCTTAAAAGTCGGCGCAGGAGAAATCTGGCATCAGTTTGTTTTACATTGTGTCGAACGAAACTGGGGTGGTGTTGAAAATCTATCATTAATTCCAGGTACGGTCGGGGCTGCCCCTATTCAAAACATCGGCGCTTATGGTGTGGAGATCAAAGGTATTATTGTTGGTGTAGAAGGCGTGGAGATCAACACGGGAAAGGTGACGACATTCAGCAACGCGGAGTGCAAATTTGGTTACAGGGACAGCATCTTTAAGCAAAATGCCAAGGGAAAATATCTTATTTCAAGTATTACTCTAAAACTGACAAAAAAAAACCACCAACTGAATACTTCTTACGGGGCGATCGAGGAAACATTAAAACAGCGGGGTATTCTCCATCCGACGGTGAAAGATATTAGCGATGCTGTCATCCACATACGACGTAGTAAACTGCCAGATCCGGAGGTCATCGGAAACGCGGGCAGCTTTTTCAAGAACCCAACTATTGAAGTCAAGTTGTATGAATCGATAAAGAAAGATCATCCATCATTTCCATCTTATCCGTCAGGTGATGGACTTGTTAAAATTCCTGCAGCATGGTTGATTGAACAGTGTGGATGGAAAGGAAAAACATTTGATGCCATTGGTGTTCACAAAAATCAAGCGCTTGTTCTAGTCAATTACGGAGGTGGAGATGGTAATCAGATATGGCAACTGGCACTCGATATCAAAGCAAGCGTTCAACAAAAGTTCGACATAAATCTTCAACCTGAAGTGAACGTAATTGATTGAAATGATATCAACTCATGATGATGATCACACTTATATGATCAAGTAAAAAAAATGTAAAACGCAAAAAATTTTTGCAAAATATTTTTGTGAATAAAATATTTGTTATAACTTTTCGTATCGTTTAACAAAAAAATAAAAACGCTATGGCAAAAACAGCGAAGAAGTCAGCTAAAAAAGCAAAGAAACCTGCTAAGAAAGCTGCAAAGAAGAAGAAGTAATTAGGTAACACCTAAAGAAACTTTGCGAAGGGAAGTAAATTGGATTTACTTCCCTTTCGTCTTTTATAAAGTGTATCATTTCGACGAAGAATTAATCTAATATATTTCTATACTGCCATAAAGGCTTGAAATAAGTGCATTCAAAAGCGATAATGCATTCAATATCTGGTTAAACTTTTGCTTGAAGCAGCTGTTGTTCACTCGGTTGCGTAAAAATTCTATTTCAACTACTTGTCTTCACGATACAAGGCACGTAACTTTCTCCCTTAAACAATAAAACTGACCAACATGGCAAAGACTCCCACTAAGACCCCGGCAAAAAAGGTTACAGCCAAGAAACCGGCATCCGCTTCAAAAGCAAAAACCGTTTCACTAGACAACACAGGTGAAGATGTATTGAAAAAACTAAAGGACCTCGGTCTGGATACACAACTTCAGGCGGATCTTGAATGGTGCCTTGGAAGTTATCGCGCCGACCAAAACCCCACCGGCCTGTACGACATGCTGGAGCGATCTCTTGGTGTTTTGAATACGGCTAAAGAAAATAAAACAAAAGGTATCACTGCAAAACTTACGGGAGAGCTCGAAAAGGTATTGAAGACTCGTTGAGTGAAAGCAATTAGCTATATCATGTGAGTGACATTGGATAGTTGCCCATGATATTTTGATACATCGACCCCGAATTTTTTCAGGAAATCCACTCCTTCATCGTTGGGAATGCCCTTGTATTCGGCATACGAATTCAAATACACTACTTTCGTGATACCCATCGAGAAAATTATCCGCGAACAGGCAAGACACGGCGATAACGTGATATAAAGCGTAGCCCCTTCTACAGAAGTTTTATTCTTAACAGCATACAGAATAGCGTTTTGCTCTGCGTGGATCGCCAAAGAACATCCGCCCTTAGAATCGCGGGGACAACCCGTCTGCGGCCACTCCACATCACAGTTATGTGTCCCCGATGGTGGTCCATTGTATCCAATAGAGATAATTCGAGTGTCTTTCGTTAGCACCGCGCCCACGTGACGCTTGATGCAATGAGACCGTTTTGCGAGGTTGACAGCCAACTCCATGTAGATGTCATCGAATTCAGGACGTATCATGTGGTAAAAATAGGATTCTAATTCACAATTCTTCGCTCGACAATAAACTCTCGTAGGGTTGTGTACAAATTATTATCTTTAAAACCACATGGAATTAAGAAAAATCTTCCTTTTTGCTTTGCTGACAGTTCCATTTACCTGTCAGTCGCAAGCACCCGAACAAGATCGTCAAAGTCCTATGGCAGTCGCTTCCATGCGCTACAAAGACGCTTATGTGAAGATCACCTATTCGCGACCTCAGAAAAATGGAAGAGAGATATTCGGCAAACTCGTACCATACGGACAAGTGTGGAGAACTGGGGCGAATGAAGCCACGGAAATCACTGTGACAAAGAATGTCCAGATAAACGGATCACTTCTCAAAGCCGGAACCTATACCATCTTTTCCATTCCCAATAAGGACAAATGGACTATCGTCATTAATACCGAAGTAGGATTGTGGGGTTCTTACAACTACAATTCGAAACTGGACGAGATGCGCTTTGATGTGCCTGTACAAACTGTCACTGGCGAATCGTACGAACAATTCACCATCAAGTTTGATCAACGTAATGAATTGGCCGACCTCCTGATAATGTGGGACCATGTTAAAATTTTAATCCCGTTCAAATTCATAAACTGATATCATGTCACGCATCTTACTCGGCCTGTTTTTATTTAGCTTCGCGACGTACGGAATTTGCCAAGACCTATCCGAACTTGATAAACGCCGTGGATTCAAAAACATCCAACTGGGCTCTCCTATCGACTCAATCCAGGGTACTAAACTTCAAAAAGAATTCAAAGAACACGATGAGTATCCTGCAAAACTATACGAAGTCGAGCATCCCGATTATCAAACTATTGGTGAGATAAAAATAAACAAGGTTGAGCTCAAGACATACAGAGACCTTATCTATGAG
>Ga0111538_10003742_pt1 | contig 21190 bp, 12 predicted proteins | sample SoiMethybrSBSTD1_FD_79669 | JGI IMG/M metagenome (GOLD analysis project Ga0111538, IMG submission 79669) | Bulk soil microbial communities from a Populus tree surrounding site in Tennessee, USA - Soil MetaG P. TD hybrid SBSTD1 (version 2)... | ecosystem: Environmental > Terrestrial > Soil >... | reverse complement strand
GCGTGCCAGCCGTGGGCGGTGATCAACGCCACGGGCTTCGTGGACGTGGATCGCGCCGAGGTGGACGCCGACGGTTGCATGGCAGTGAACTGGGCCGGCGCGCGAATGGTCGCTGAAGCGTGTGCGCGCGGGGGGGCGGGCCTCGTGACGTTTTCGTCGGACCTCGTCTTCGACGGTTCGAGCCATACGCCATACCTCGAGAGTCACCCGGTGTCGCCGCTGAACACGTATGGGCGCAGCAAGGCGGCGCTGGAGCAGTCGGTCCTGGAATCGCTGCCGGAAGCGCTGGTGATCCGCACGAGTGCGTTCATCGACGCGCATGACCAGCGCACCTTCACCGGGCGCGTGTTGAGCGCGATCTCGAAAGGTGAACAGATCTGCACGTCCGGAGACGTGATCTCCCCGACGTACGTGCCGGCACTCGCGGACGCGCTGCTCGACCTGCTGGTGGATCGTGAACGAGGCGTGTGGCATCTGGCGAACGAGGGCGCGGTGAGCTGGACGGAGCTCGCACTCAGGATCGTTGCCGAAGTGCGCGGTGATCCCGAGCTGGTCAAGGAATTGCCGCCTCACGAGTTGGGCCGGGTTGCACGGCGCCCGTCGTACAGCGCGCTGGGGAGCGAACGCGGCATGTTGATGCCGACGCTGGAACAATCGCTTGACGCCTTGTTCAGGGATCGAGGGCGGTCGCCGCTGGAACTCGCCGTTTCCGAGTGATGAGAGCGAGGGATGACGGGTGAGGAGAGTGAGTTCTCGTCGTCATCCACCGCCTAACGCGTTATGTCCGTCACGACCTCGCGCGTCTCGATCCGCACCGCGCCCTTCTCCGGCCGGATCTTCACACCCTTGCGTTCCGCCCACGCCTGCGTGAACTCAGCGCCAAAGAGCACGATCATCCCGGCGTAGTAAACCCATACGAGGATGATGGCGAGCGCGCCGGCCGCGCCGTACGCGTCGCCGGGAGCGCTGCGTCCGAGGTAGTAGCCGATCGCAAACTTGCCGGCGACGAACAGCAGCGACGTCACCAGTGCGCCCATCCACACGTCGCCCCACGCGATCTCAGCGTCAGGCAGGAAGCGGAAGATCGCGGCGAACAGCACCGTGAGCACCGCGAAGGAGAGCCCAAGGTCGACCACCGTGAATGCCGTGTCCGGAAATGCCATCTTCGTGCTGAGCGCGCTCAGCACGGCGGAGACGGAAAGCGACACGATCAGCAGGAATGCGACACAGACGATCATCCCCAGGGAAAGAACGCGCTTCATGACGAATCTCTTGATGCCGCCCTGGTGCGGATCCGGCCTCACTTCCCAGGCTCTGTTCAACGCACCCTGGAGCTGCATGAACGCGCCGATGGCGCCAAAGAGGAGCGCCGCGACACCGAGTGAGGTCGCGTACCATCCACCGGATCCAGGACGCTTCGCGTGTGCCAGCATGTCGTGGATCGCCCGGCCACCCTCTGCACCGACCATCGTCGAGAACTGCGATTCGAGGGCGCTCTGGACTTGAGCAGGATCCCAGACGAGACCGACCAGCAGAATGAGCAGGATCAGGAGCGGCGGCAGTGCGAAGATCGTGTAGTAGGCAAGCGCCGCGGCCCTGACGCCGCATTCATCGTCGCTGAAATCCGAGAAGATCCTTCGGAAGAAGGCGATCACGGCGGTTCGTCACCAGGTGCGCGTCCAGAAGAGCAGTACACCGAAGACCTGCTGTATTTTCGGCTGGAGGCCGTTCGTGAGCGATGGGACCTGTGGGAGATACCGTGGCTCGAGACTGGTCCTGGCCTTGAGCTGCGATCCGAAACGGTGCTCGACCATGAGGCCTGGCAGCGTGAACGTGGGCCTGAACGTTCCCACCGCAAACGTGTTGTGGTCGAGATACTTGCCGATTTCGATCTGCGTCCCGAGCGCGACGGCACGCACGCCGCTCAGCGAGAGGCCAGGCGGCAGGTCGGCCGGCCTGATGTTCAGGACGTCGGCGGCGGTCTGCTCGGCGAGGTCCGCCTCGAGCTGGGCGAAGAGTGCGCCTAACGCAACTCCGGCGAGCTGGCGTGTGGCGAGGACGGCGACGTTGCCGGCCATCGAGGACCCGGAAGCCCCTCCGCCTTCGAAGCCGGAACCGTCGAATTGCAGGAGCGACGTCGTGGACTGGCCGAACGCGAGGAACGAAATGAGGTCGGATTGCGTGAGTGTCGGCTGCGCCTGGCTCTCGAGCGAAATGTTCGGCTGGTCGAGTGTTCCACCGATGGTCACCTGGATATCGAACGGTGCACGACCTGCCTGCCGAACCTCGTGGATCGCGACGAGCTGCAACACCGGATTCGTCGGCGGGCCCGTGAACCGGACGGCGCCACGCGATATCCGGAAGCGCCGCCCATACAGCTCGTAATCGCCATAGTCAGAGAAGAGCGCTCCCTTCACCGACATCTCCTCGTCCCCAACCGACCGCTCGAGGAGCAGGTCGCCATACACTTCGACGTTCGCTTCCCGTGAGCGTGCCCACGTCCCGCGATCCACCTTGAGCCGCACATTCACCGCGGCGTTCTTCAGGAACGGAGAAGGCGGCAGGATCTGCAGCTGTCGCTGCAGCGCCGTATCCGCCACCGAGAAGACCACCGGATCCCCGGTGTTGATGAGATGCCATTCTTCTGGATCCGGAATCCGGATCAGTCCGTGATTAACGACGGTTGATCCGCTGATGGCCATGGTGTCCAGCGGGCCTTTGAGGGCGAGGCGCGAGCTCATGACGAGCTGCCCGTGCTGGTTGTCCATCACGCGAGCCTTGTCCGCGATCACATTGAGGTCCAGAACCGGCCGATCGAGCTTCTCGAGCACGATTGAACCGGTCGCGCGCACGGTGCCGCTGCTGTGGGCCACCAGTGTGTCGATCACGAGCCGGTCGTCGGCCATGTGGACGCGACCCACCGTATTGGTGAACGTGGCACCAGTCGCGCGCAGGCCGAGGCGCGCGATGTTCACGTCGATCGCTCCCTCGAGATGCGGGTCGTTCCACGTCCCCCGTACGCCGATGCGCCCCTTCGCGTGGCCGTTGAACGCCGAGAACGCGTCGACGAATTCGGCGATTGGTCCGAGCGGGATGCTGTCGCCTTCGATGTCGATGGAGATCGGTCCGTCGAGCGTGCGCTTCTCAACGGAGTCACCAAAGGACAGATCGACCGGCAGTTCCCCACGGAGTTGCGCGAGTTGCGCGCGATCCGCAGCCGCGCGCCGCAGGCTGCCCGCGAACTGCAGTTTCCTGTCCGCGTAGAAGAAATCGGAATGGACTTCCGGGAATGGAGTCGCTTTGTACAGTGGACGCTCGAGCGCCACGGAGCCGCGAATCCGGGGAGCACGTCGAGTCCCCTCCACGTCGGCGCTTACCGTGGCGATGCCATCGACGGGGAGATTGCTCTGCAGCAGCGTGAGCCACGGCGCAACGCGCAAGCTGTCCACCCTGACTACCATTCGCCCGGGATCGTCGTCAGGGATTTCGCCGCTCACGTAGATCCGCGCACTCCCCTTACCCTCGCCGGAGCGCAGCTCGAGCGAGTCGACGGCCAGGCCGCCCCCTCGCCAACGGATCGTGCTGGGTCGCGTTGACGCCCACGCCGTGGAATCGAAGCGCAGGTTTACGTCCTGCAGGCGCACTTCCTTCTGTTCGGTGCTCAGCGCGTACGTGGCGCGCAGCCGGTACGCCGCCGTGTCGCCCGGGAAGATCGAGAGCGAGAGGTCGCCATTCCCGCTGCGGTACGTTGCCTTGACGTGCGTGCTGTCGAACGCAAAGCCGGCGGCGCGAACCGAGTCGACGCCGATTTCCGCCGAGAGCAGCACGTCGGGAGTACGAACGTCAGCCCAGGTGAAGTCGGCGGTACCGCGCCCGATTTCGTTGCCGTTCCAGATCACCTGCGAGATCGCTGCCTTTCCTGCCGCGGTGAACTTTTGCGTCGACCCTTTGATCGTTCCACGCACACTGACCGCGCCGCCGATGGAGTCGCGGCCGAGTGTATCCGCTGGCAGGACAACCGGCGGTTGACCTGCACCGGACTGACCGACTCGTCGCGTCGCCAGTGCCGCGATGTTCACCGAATCGGTGAGGAGGCCGCTGCGGATTGAATCCGCGCGCGCGGCGTGGGCCGCGGCGCGCGCCTGTGCCAGCGGGCGAAGGGCAACGACTGACGAGTCGTGCGTGGCGATCCAGCGCCGCAGTCCGGACAGCGTGTTCACGTCGACCGCGTAGGTGAGTGTGCCTTCGTTCCCTTCGACGAGGCCAAGCGTGCCGTTGGCCGTGGCTGCACCGAACGGCGTGCGGAGCCGCATGGTGTCCACGGTGAGTTGGGCGTTGCGAGCCGTGGCCACGGCGACTGCCTCGACCACTTTGGCGCTGTCGATCATGACCTCCAGGAGGTGCATCGTCAGGCGGGCATCCATCGTCTTCGGGTCGGTGCCACGACCAACGACCGTGGCGATGCCGTTGAGCGATGTGAGCGGCAGCGACGGTGCGAGCGCCCGCGTGTCGAGGTCATGGATTTCCACGACCGTCGTGTACGACGGCACCTCAGCCGCGAGGTTGAACGTGCCGTCGACATCGACGGTCCCGACCGGAAGCTCGAGGGCCAGTTCGGCGCGCAGGTCGCCTAACGTCCCCCGGAGGTCACCGAGCCCCGTCACGTTGCCGCGCCAGTCGACGCCGGGGACGAAGGCTTCCAGGACTTCGAGAGAAACCGGCGCGAAGCGAAGGTCCACCTGCATCCGCATGCTGTCGTTCGGCGCCACGGAGCCGTCAGCGACAATCATCGAGGTGGCACCGCGGTCGTTATGCGTCAGGGTGGCATGCCCCGTGAACTTGTTCGCGGTGGACCCGGAGACGACGGCGAACGCGTTCACCGTGCCGTCGAGGGGAAAGTCCTTCACAAACTCGCGCACGAGCGAGACCGGGACCTTTTCCAGGTTCACGCGAAGGTTGCGAGCGATGGTCGGTGAACCGCTGCCCACGACGCCGCGCACCGTGACGTTGAAGGGCGGGTGCCTGGCCGGGTCGAACGAGCCGTTCACGTCAGCGTGCACGGCCTCCGACGGGCCATCGAGCTTCGCCACACCGGTAAACGCGCCGGGCACGCGAAGCGAAAGGCCCGGAACGAGTCGTTCCACGAGTTGTGTCGTAAGTCGCGTGAACCGCACGTCGGTGTCACGAAACTCGAGCACGTGCGTGCCGACCGCCATGCCTAACTGTCCGGAGACTCGCGACTCGCCGACAGCGAGGCGCGCATTCCTGACATCGTATTGGGAGATCCCGGTGTCTCGAATGTATGCGCGGAGCTCGAGCCGTCCCCCGCCCTGCGCAGGCAATGGCGGGTACAAGACCCGAACATCGGCAAAAGCGAGCGTGTCACTCTTGAGATCGAGGTCCACGTCGCCATTCGAGATGTTGTAAACGAGGCCGCCGCCGATCCGCGAATCCCTGAGACGCAGGTTCGCGTCGCCGACCGCCACCGAGTCATCCGTGACGCGCACGTCGCCGGAGAATTCGCGCACCAGGACGTCTGGCGCCTGGAGGACGCCCGCGAGCATGCTCAATTGACGCACGCGGAACGAAACGGCAGTGCTATCGGGATCGGCGGCGACCAGTCTCGGAATGCGCGCGTTGATCTCGTGGAATTCCATCGTCTGGCGAAGTCCGGATTCGTCGCGCTCCACCCTGAACCGCGTGTCTCCGGCCATGGCGGCCGCCATGATGCTGTCGCGTACTGCCTTTCGCAGCGGCTCGTCCGTCGGGAACGGCTGATGAACGAACAGGGTGCCGTTATGGACCGTTATCCCATGGAGGTCGATCCAGGATCCGAAGCCCAGCTTGATTTCCTTCTGCACCGTGTCGCCTGACGCGAAGATGCGCTTGTAGTTCCATTCGGCGCCCGGGTCCTTGGACAGCGTCACAGTCGGATTGAACAACTCGATCGAGGTGATCACGAGCCGCCGGGCGAGGAGCGGCGCGAGCGCCAGGCGCGCGCGGATACGATCCGCGACGAGAAACGGCTGTTCGTCCTCGTCGGTGATCGACACGTCGACGAGGTCGAAGTAGTCGAGCAGGTTGCCGTCGATGCGCCCGATCACGACTTCGCCGTGCACCATGTTTCGCAGCGCGTCCAGCGCATAACGACGCACCCGTTCGCGGCCATAATACGTGCCGTTCAGGACGACGAGCGCGGCGAACAGCAGCACCAACACGGCGGCGATGCCGGCCAGCAGGATTCGTGCGATCCGCGTCATCAGAATGATGGACCGATGGCAAGGTGAAAGCGCAGACGGCTGAAGATCTTCTGGAGCGATCCACCAGTCCGGTCAGTGGGATCGAATCGTCTGGTGGTGGTGAGGGTGACGAGTTGCAGCGTGCCATCCAAACGCGTGACCTGGGTAACGACCGGCAGCTGTTCGACGAGCGTTGGCCTGATCCCGAGGTCGAGGCGCACCGGTCCGACGGGCGTCTTCATGCGGATCCCGAACCCGGGCGTGATGGCGCCGGTAGAGCCGAGCAGCCCCTTGAGCTGGTTGGAGCCGATGATCGCGCCGTCCAGGAACACCACGCCGGTGACGCCACGCGCCGGCATGAGCGGGAATCGGTACTCGACCGTGCCCTCCGCGACGGCATTGCCGCCTAACGGCTGCGGCTGGAACTCGAGCGCGCGCAGCCCCGGGATGTTCGGGTCGCAGGAGCGATCCTGGATCGTGGCGACCGTGCAGTGCCCGGCCCGGGCGGTGTCGGTGAGCGCCGTGGGAGAAACGGTCAACACGCGCGGACCGAGTTGACGCTCACCGAACCCACGTACGGACTGGGAACCGCCGGCGTAGAACTTCTTGCGCGGATGGATCACCGACTCGTCGGCGCCAGTGACGCCCAGCGCTTCGTTGGTGCCCTGAATCGCGCCGACCCAACCCACGCGCGCGCGGAAGGCCAGGACTGCCTCACGACCAACGCGATGGTACGTCATGCCGGTCAGCTCGACGCGATTGTACCGGAAGTCGGACCCTGTCGCCTGCGACGCGTGCTCGAGGTCGATGCGCGCGCGATAGCCGCGGTACGGGTTGAACGCATCGTTGGCCACGTCGAATTGAGTGACCGAGGAGATCGGCGCCAGGACATTGCCATTGGCCAGCACGTCGATGGCCGGCGGCAGACAGACGCCGAAGCTGACGCAGAAGTAGACATCGGTCGCGTCAACGCGAGTAAACTCGTACGTGTAACCCAGCGTGGAGTTCGTGCGCGGCCCGAAGTCACGCGTCAGGGAAAGGTTCGCACCCGACCCACGATCGATGACAATGCCGGGAACCGTGCGACGATGCGCGAAGACCGAAATCCCGAGCTGGTTGTGGATGGAGAACAGCCAGGGCTGGATGATGCCGACGCTCGCCGACCAAGTCGGCTTGAGGAATTCGTCGCGCTCGGCGCCCTGTGCGCCGCCGGCGACATCGTAGAAGATCCCTTGTCCGCTGAGCGTCGGCGCAAACAGGTTCGCCACCGTACCACGAACGTTCAGCCGGCGCGCACTGCCAATCAGGTTGTACTTCGTGAAATTCGCATCGAGCTGTCCGAAGTCGGCGGTGGTGAAACCACCACCCATCTCCAGCCTGTTCAGGTCCGCTTCGGTGACGCGTATTCGAACCAGGCGCAGCGAATCGCTGATGGGCGGTGTTTCGATTTCCAGCTCGTCGAAGAGACCCGAGATATAGAGGCTGCGCTGACTGCCCAAGATCCGGGATCGCTGAAAGAGGTCGCCCGTCTTGAACGTCAGCAGGCGACCCATCGTTCGGTCGGACACTTTCCGATTCCCGACGAACTGGATTTCGGAGACCCGGATGAGTGATCCGGGCTCGATGTTGATCGTGACCGGTCCCCCGTTCGAGACTTCGGACACCATGGTCGTGTCGAGTTCGATCTTCGCGGCTGCGTAACCCCGCTCCCACAACTCGTCGCGCAACGCGAGGAGCGTGGAATCCATCTTGATCAGGTTGAGCGGCTCGCCGGACTTGACCTGGAGTGCCTGGCCAATCGCTCTTTGCGGAAGGACGCTGTCGGATTGAACAACCTTCAACTCGGTGATCTTCGTCGGTTCCTGCTCGTCGATGTCGAAGATCACGCGAACGCCGACGCTCGTCCGCTCGGTCTTTGCCGCTACGGTGACGTCGCGATATCCGCGCTGCCAATAGAAGATGCGGATGCGCAACACGTCGCGCCGAAACTCGAGCGGATCCAGATAATGCCGGGTAGTAAAGACCGGCGAGCGTGTTATCCAGCAGATGGGCAGGTAGAGCGGCGACTTGCAGGCCGTTCCCTTCGTGACCAACCCGTCCCGCAGCTCATTGACGAGGACATTCTTTACGCCGCGAATGGCAACCTCGGTGACGAGGGGATGTCCTTTCGCGCTGTCGGACTGCGCGGTCGCGGCGGCTGGTGCGGCGAAGGTCAGTGACGCGAGAATCAGGGACAGGATTCGCATCACCGTTTTGTGCCCTGGCGCAGGAACCGAGATTGAGGTCGTGCTCGCCTCCGCGGCGGTGCACGCCTGATGGGCGTGCTCGTCGCATCGTACTCGGGCCCCACTGGGCAGTTCCTGTTGATGAATTCGCCGGCGGCATGTGTACCGATTCCAATGCGCGTCTTGCAGTTTTGAGCGCGTTAGTTGGTGATCGAGTTCACGTTTCGCACCGAGGTCGGCCGCAGGAATTCATGCGATGAACGAACGAAGCGGGAAGTTTCCAATCGAACCGCCTGTCGAGCCCATGCTGGCGACGGTGTCCGAAGGCATTCCGGACGGGGCCGGCGAATTTCTTTATGAGCCGAAGTGGGATGGGTTCCGCGCGATCGTATTCCGTGGCGAATCTGACCTCTACATCCAGAGCCGCGAGCTCAAGCCACTCGATCGTTATTTCCCGGAGCTGCACGACAACCTGCTCAAGCAGCTGCCGAAGGGATGCGTGGTGGACGGCGAGATCGTGATCGTGACACCGGATGGACTCGCGTTCGACGCGCTGCAGATGCGACTCCACCCGGCTGCCTCCCGAGTGAACAAGCTCGCCGCCGAGATCCCGTCGTCGTTCGTCGCGTTCGACCTCCTGGCCGTCGATGGCGAAAGCATTATGGAGCGGCCGCAGGCCGAGCGTCGTGCCCGACTCGAACAGCTGATAGCGGGCGCCAGCGCGCCGCTGCACCTGACGCCGATGACCCGCGATCACGGGACGGCCGAGCGTTGGCTGAACGAGTTCGAGGGGGCCGGTCTCGACGGCGTGATCGTGAAGCCGGCGCGGAATCGTTATGTCCCCGGCAAGCGCGCGATGATCAAGGTCAAGCACATCCGCACGGCCGATTGCGTCGTCGCCGGCTTCCGCTGGTACAAGGACCACAAGGACGAAGCGGTTGGCTCCCTCCTGTTAGGCCTCTGGGACGACGACCGGTTGCAGCATGTCGGCGTGACGTCGTCGTTCACGATGGGCGCGCGCAAGGAGCTCGCGAAGGAGCTCGCACCGCTCCGGAAGAACGCGATGGAGGAACACCCATGGCGTGAGTGGGCAGGCGCTATGGCCGAAGGAAGCCGCATGCCCGGCGGCCAGAGCCGGTGGTCCGCCGGGAAGGACCTTTCGTGGGAGCCGTTGCGGATCGAACGCGTCTGCGAAGTGAAATACGACCACCTCCAGGGCAATCGCTTTCGTCACGCCGCGGTCTTCCTGCGCTGGCGCCCCGACCGGTCGCCTGACGACTGCACCTACGAGCAGCTCGAGGTCACGCCGCCTTACGAGTTGGCGAAGGTGTTCTCGTCAGGCGCCTGACCGTAACTCTTCAGGTGTCCCGGTCACCCATGCCCCAGGCGTCCTGGAGCGGATTCTCGTCGGGGTCGAGCGGCTCCTGAGCCGGCCTCACATCGACCGGCACGTGCTGCAGGTTGACGCGTATCCGCGTCCAGGTGGTGAAGCGCCCCCGCATCGCATCCACGAGGACATCGGCGGGCTGGAGATGTGAAGCCGCGTCTGGATGGCGCTCCTTCCAGCGCTCGAGTCCTGCCAGCGCATCTTCCTTCTTCTTCGCCCTGCCGATCTCGATGAGCGGATGCCTGGAGACTCGACGCGGCTTCGAGCCGGTCGTGTCGGCGGACTCCTTCCTCGCGCGAGACGGCTGTACGCGGCTTGGCTCACCTTCCTGCTTCCTGTAGTGCGGTGGCCACGGCGCGTCGCCCTGGCCTTCACGCTCGTGTCGCGCGGACACGTCGAGCAGCTTGTCGAGCGAGCAGACCGCGTCATCGATACCATCGTGCGGATCTCCGATCGCTGCATAACGCGCCGGCATCGTGACCAGCGTGAAATCCGCTGGATCACACTGATCCAGCTCCTTCCATGATATGGGCGCCGAAACCCTGGCATCCGGTCGCGGTCGCACGGAATACGCCGACGCGACGGTGCGATCCTTGGCGTTCTGGTTGTAGTCGAGGAAGACGCCGTGGCGTTCCTCCTTCCACCACTTGCTGGTTGCCAGTTTCGGCGCGCGCCGCTCCACTTCCCGCGCCATCGCGAGCGCGGCGCGACGAACTTCGGGAAATGTCCATCGCTGCTCGATCCGGACGATCACGTGCATGCCACGCGATCCGGATGTCTTGATCCAGCCAACGAGGCCGAGATCATCGAGCGTCTCCTGCACCACGCGAGCGACCTGCTGGATCTGAGGCCACTCGATGCCGGGCACGGGATCCAGGTCCACGCGTAGTTCATCCGGATAATCGAGATTCTCCGCCCGCACCGGGTGTGGATGCAGCTCCAGGCACCCGAGGTTCGCCATCCATACCAGTGCCGCGCTGTCGCGCGGCACGATCTCCTCCGCTGTTCTCCCTGACGGGAACTTGAGCGACACCACCTCGATCCACTCCGGTCGTGACGTCGGAGCTCTCTTCTGATAGAAGAACTCCTCGCCCACGCCGTTGGGGTAGCGAACCAGCACGTTAGGCCGCCCACCGGCGCCACGGAGTGCGCCCTGGGCCACCGCGAGGTAATACCGAACGAGGTCGAGCTTCGTATGCCCCGCGTCCGGGAAGAGCACCTTCTGCGGGTTCGAGATCGACACCTCGTGCCCATCGATCGTCAGGCGTTCACCGGCGTCCTTGCGGCGCGTCGGCGCGCGGCCTTTCGGCGTGTCGCCTTCTTCCTTGCCTGCGCGAGCCCGAGGCATCGTGCTTCCGCTTGTCTCAGCCCGGCTTTACGTACGTCAACTCGCGCCCTTCGGCGGCGCAGCGCAGCATCAGCGAGCCCCGGCTCATGTCGCCCAGGCCGACAAATGCCTCGGGATAGTGCAACCTCGTGCCTAGCGAGTCTCTCAGCGGCTCGATGTACTTCGGGGTCGCGACACTTCCCAGCAGGACGACACTGTCCGTCGCGCCCAGTTGCTTTGCGAGCCGACCTGCATCGCGCTTGAGCGGCCGTGTGTAACGCCGGTCCTCGATGTCCACGTCGACCGTGGCGATCTCCTGAAGGTCGGCGAGGGTGATTGTCATCGACGCAGGACAGAGACCGCGACCAGGGACGATCACCTGCACACCGTCCCATCCCGCCGGCGGCTTCGCGAACGCGGCAGCGTAGGCAAGCTTCCCGCGGAAATACAGCGCGCTCATGAAGGTGAAGACTTCCCCGATCGGCGCGCCTGTCCCGGAACGGAGCCGCGCGGCCAGCGGAGTGCTCGAACGACCGTTGAGCAGGTAGCCGGCGCGCTTGCCAGAACAGTTTGCAGGTGAAAGCAAGAAGATCACCGACGACATGGCGTATGCTCGAATGATCTCACGCGAAAACGCGGGGAACGCGGAGACAAACGGGCGGTTTCATTCTCCGCGCCTTCGCGTCTCCGCGCGAGATAAGTTGCTGACGTCGCATCACCGATCGACAATCGGAAGATATGCCCGCCACGGGCCGATCGCCTCACCGTACTGCTTGGCCATCACGCGCGCGATTTGCGCGACATGACCGAGGTCGTGCGTCACCCAGGCGGCCAGCAACTGCCGCAACGTCACCGGGCCAAGTTCCGGGTGCTCGCCGGGCAGACTGAGTTGCTCGTCGCTGAGGCGCCAACTCAGCAGGGTGGCGATGTTTTCGGCGCGCAGCGTCCCGAATTCGTCGAGCAGTTCTACCAGAGGCCGACTCCGGTCCCCACGCAACTGAGCGAACCGATCGAAGGGGACGAACCGTCGATCAGGACCCGGCGCCAGGATAATTCGTGCGCGCGGAATCCAGTCGGTGCGCTCACCGTGGATCAGGTGTCCCACGATGATGTAGGGACTCCAGGTGTCAGGTCCCTCGGTCGCGTCGGTCCACTCAGCCGGTAGTCCGGCCAGCATCGTGCGCAGGATCCATGGAGTGCGCTGGAGAACCGCGATGCCGGCCTGCAGGTCGAATTCCATCGTACCGCGAAATCTACATCTACTTCCGCGCGCTCGACTCCTTGAAGCGCGTCAGCTGGTCCGCCGTCAGGACGCTTTCGGCCTTCCTCCCGTATTCGGTGTTCAGCTTGCCGAGCGCAGTCTGCGCGGCGCCCAGGCGCTGGGCCAGGTCGCGATCGAAGACGCGCCTGCCCTGCCGCAGCACCCAGTGCCGCAGGGGCGTGAGCGCAGCGTCGGCTCGCGCCTGGTACTCCTTGCTCAACACGTCGAGTTGGACGCGCTGGTCCTGTGACAGGGCGAGCGAGTCCATCGCGATGTACGGGGCGATCGGGTCGCGCTTCAGCTTTGCCACGGCCTGACGACGCTGTTCCTCGGTGAGGGGCCTTTGATTGGCCGGCTCACGCAGCCCGAGACCGCGCGCGATGGGATTGAGCACCGGACCGCCGAAAACGTATTCGAGGCCGAAGTACATCTGGGTTGGCGCAAACTTGCGACGGGCGCTCCCGAAGTTGGTCGGCTCGCCGAACAGCTGGTTCACGCGGTACTTGAACTGGCTCGTCGCCGGATCGAAGCCCGTGACGTATAACAGCGTCGAATTCGCGTTCGTGCTCAGCGGCGATTGCCCGAACGGTGTGTTCTCGAGGTTGAGGGCCCGCACGAGCGCGCCGTTGGCGTTCGAGAGGTTGAAGGTGAAACGCAGGCGGTCGCTGTACCCCCAGCTCGACGGCGGCGTGAAGCTCGCGCTGACGTCGATCCGCGCTTGCCATGGCGTCCGGCACGTGTTCGCACCGGCCATCCTGCCTAACTGGGACGTCAGGCACGAGCGCGCGGCTGACGGCGCGTGCGAGAGCAACTGGCTCAGCTGCCGGCCGAGGGACGTGTCGGCGACCGTCGCAGGATCGGGAATGAATGCGCGGTCGTTGTTGGAGTTGCCGTCGCCGTTGATATCGCCGTTGACGAGCGGCGTGATTGGAAGGCCAGAGTAGAGGAACGTATTGAGGCCGAAGTTGAACCCGGCCCAGAGACGGCCCGTACTCGTCAGGCGGAACGTGTGCAGCGGATTCGGGTTCTGGACCCACTGCTTGACGAACGGGTCACCCGTCGTTCCCACGCGTGAATTCCCACGCGCCTCATTCCGCCCCGTGCCCATTGAATAGGTGAAGCTGAGCGCGACACGCCGGTTGAACAGTGGATTCGGCGGTTGCAGCGACGCCTGCAGTTCCGCGCGGTAGCTGCGAAGGTCGGACACGACATTCTGCACCGCGGCGAAGTCGGGCGAGATGCGTGAGGCGCCTGACGAGATGGACCCGGTCGCCGGCACGACCGCCTCGACCGGCGCATACACCGGCCGATTCGCCTCGGAGGCCAGATGGAATCGCGGCGCGCGATTCAGGTTCAGGTCGATCGTGCTCTGGCCGTTCACGTTCCACGCGAACACGCCGTTGACGCCAACGATCCACCTGCCAGGAACGCGGATGCCATCGATGCCCAGGTTCGTGCGCCATGAGAGCGGAGCCCGGAACGATGGATCGAACACGCGCACCACCGGCTTGGCCAGGGAGAACGTCGTCGTCCCGGTCGTTCCATCGGCACAGGCCGCTGGACCTTCAGACATCGTCGACCAGTCAGGCAGCGGCACCGCCGCCCCAACGCAAGACAGGGTCACGCGCGTGCCGGGGAGTCCGGTCGACTCCACCAGTTCGGCGATCGTGTTGCTGCCGATGGTGCTTCGATAAGCGCCGACCGTCCCGGAAACACCGATGCCAGGCAGAGTCGACGCGCGCTGCATCGAGACGATCGTCGACACGAGCTCCTGGGACATCGACGAGATGGCCTGCGCCGACATCCCTCCCATCGTCGATGAGCCGCCCGCCGTACCCTGCCCACGCCGTTTCGCGGACGCCCACGAGAACCCGACGCGCGGGCTGATGCCCAGGTCGCGCGGTATCTGGTCGGTTCGCACGCCAAAAATCGCGTCAGCCGCGGGATTGTATCGCGGAATGGTTCCGGGCCTCGACAAATCCATGCGGACGCCACCCTGCAGCTGCCAGGCATCCGTGGCTTTCCATTCTTCACCAATCCAGAGCGAGGATTGCGTCGCCCTCGTGTTGCGAGCCGTGTTGGTAAGGACGCGCTCGTACGACGCTGGGCGATTGGCGGCCAGGTCCTCGATAGTCAGGTACGTGTACGTGCCGAGCAGCGGATTGCCGGGGAAGTAGAAATAGTTGCTGCGATTGAAGCCGAGGCGGCCGCCGACCTTCACCTTGTGCTTGCCGTTCTGCGGCAGCCAGGACAGCTCATCCTGGACTTCGCCGTTCCCCGTCTGCTCGTAGTAATCGCCCTCACCGCCACCAAAATTGAGCGACGAGAGTCCGGTGCGTCCGTCGCTGAAATCGGTGCCCACGCGCACGGAACCCGAGGGCAACTGCGTGAATGGGTCGGAGTTGTCCGAGTAATACTCGTACCCGGCGGTGAATTCGTTGAGCATGCCGCGCACATAGTTCGTCGCGCGCACGCCGAACGAGTGCGATGCCACCGAGAGTTCGTTCACGCGCGTCGGGAACGCCGTCTCGGATCCGTTGTTGCCGACGCTGTTCTGCCACCGGCCGTTGTGCGACAACCGGATCGACGTCGTGGCGTTAGGCGCCCAGTCGAGCACCTCGGTGGTGCGGAACGCGCGATTGTGCGCGTCGCTCGGCGCCGACGAGATCGAGAGCGGGACGCCAAGCCCCTCGAGCGCCGACGTGACCGCATAGACCGAGTCGAGGCTGATCCCGCGCTGTGAGAGCAGCGAGGTACGCGGCTTGAGGAGTGAATACCATTCACTCCTGCTGTCATCCACGTTCCAGGAAACGTTGTAGCGAAGTTTCTGCTTGATGATCGGACCGTTCACCGTCCCGCTGGTGTTGATGGGACGCGACATCGGCCGGTTCCACGTCGGATCGTTCCAGACGAGCCCGCGATTCGATGTCGAGAATCGAATGTTGCCGCCGAAGATGTCCGTGCCGCCCTTGAGCGTCTGCGAGATGTTGCCGCCGGAGAAGCCTCCACGCGCTGGATCTGCCGACGACGTGACCACCTTTACCGAAGCGATCGCGTCAGGCGGCAGCCCACCTCCGCCGCCGCGCACCGAAATGCCGTCGAGCGTCGTGATGTTGCCGGTCGCAGCGGCGCCCAGCACCGAGAACGTCGAGTCGTCGAGCGACGAGATTCCCGGGATGGACAGCAGCAGGTCCATCAAACGCGATGGGTCGGCCAGGAAAAGCGAGTCAGCCAACGCGCCGGAACCGACTTCGCCGATGGCCGAGCGCTCTCCGATGGTCGGGCCGGCGGTGACGATCACGCGATCGAGTACCTGCGATGCCGCCGCGAGGTACACATCCGAGCCGAGGACTGGCGACAGGCCAACGCGCGACAACCGGAACGACGTGGTCTTGAAGCCGAAGCGCCGGATGGCGACGAGGTATTCGCCTTCGGCCTGTGGAAAGACCAGCGTGTAGGCTCCGCGGGTGTCGGTGCGCGCGCTCTGCGTCATGCGCGAGACGAGCCCCGTGACGCGGACCTCGGCCTGGGCGACCGGGACGCTGTCGGGTCCGAACACGCGACCTCGAATGATTTCGGTCGCGCTCTGCGCCCGCGCGCCGGTCGTGACCATTAGAGCCAACAAAAGCGCGCCACCGAACGACAAGTAGGCGCAGGACTTACTCAGGGAGTGGGATCGGCTGGTCCGCACGGTAATGGCTGGTGGGAAAAACAACGCCGGCGAAGGGCCCTTCGTTGAACTGGTCCCGCACCGGCAACGGCTGCGCCAACTGCTGTTTTGACACCCAATACGGACGGTTCGTTGGTGTTGTCGGGTAGACGGTGGGCGGGTAGTCGGGTAAACGGGTAATCGGGTGGCCGGGGTCGAGATAGATGGAGGTCCGCTGACCCGGATCACCTGCGTCGCCTGCCCGTTTACCCGCTTGCCCGAGTCTCCAGCGCCGCGAGCAGCGTCGGGATGAGTCCACCGAAGGCGCCGTTGCTCATCACCAGGATCACGTCGTTCGCGCGCGCCTGACGAGCAAGCAACTCCACGATCTGGTCGACGTTCTCGAGTCCCCGGGCCTCGATGCCGCGCTTTTCTATCGACTGAACGACGGCGTTCACGTCGAGCTGCTGTTCGGCCGGCACCTTGTCGTGTGGTTCAGGCAGGCGGATCGTGACCACGTCGGCATGGTCGAAGGCCGCGGCATACTCCGCCTGATGGATGTTGCGCCGGCTCGTGTTCGAGCGCGGCTCGAAGACCGCCCACAGGCGCCGATCACGGTAGCGCTGGCGGATTCCGGCGATTGTCTCGCGCACGGCCGTCGGGTGATGCGCGAAGTCGTCGATGACGAGGACGCCATTCACATACCCTCGCGGCTCCTGCCGTCGCTTGACGCCAAGGAACGACGCGAAAGCCGCGGCGATGACGTCAGGCAGGAGACCCAGGGACCGCGCAGCCGCCCAGACGCCGACCGCGTTCTCCACGTTATGCATGCCTGACATCGGCAGCAGGATCGTGGCGACTTCGTCATCCGGGCCGGTGATGAGGAATCGGGCACCCTCTTCACCGAAGCTGACGTCGCGGGCGCGATAGTCGGCATCGACGCCGGTCGCATAGGTGTCCACGTGTGCCCGGCTATGCGTGCGGGCGATTTCAACCGCGCGCGGGTACGTGGCGCTGACGCCCAGCCATCCATCCCCCGGCAGCGTGTCGCAGAAGCGCTCGTACGCGGACTCGTAGTGCGCCATGTCGCTGTAGATGTCGGCATGATCGAACTCGATGCTCGTCAGAAGCGCCGTGCGGGCGCGGTAGTGGACGAACTTCGGCCCCTTGTCGAAGTAGGCGGTGTCGTATTCGTCTCCCTCAACAACGACGTGCGGGCCGCTGCCTAACCGGAAGTTGCCCGTGTAGTTGTGCGTTACGCCGCCGACCAGGAACGTCGGGTCCAGTCCCGCTTCGACGAGGACGTGCGCCATCAGCGCCGACGTGGTGGTCTTTCCGTGCGTCCCGACGATGACGATGCTGTGTCGTCCGGCCGCGACCAGCGCGCCGAACGCCGCCGGAAAACTCATCTGCGGAATCCCGAGCTCGCGCACGCGAGTCGCCTCTGGATTCACGCGCCTGATGACGTTGCCGATGATGACGAGGTCCGGCTTTGCGCGCTCGATGTTCTCGGGACTGTACGGCGTGAAGACCTCGATCTCCCACGAGGCGAGCATGTCGCTCATCGGCGGGTAGACGTTTTCGTCGCTCCCGGTGACCTCGTAACCGGCGGCCTTCAGCATTCCGGCAAAGGCACCCATTCCCGTCCCCGCGACACCGACCAGGTGGATGCGCTTGATCGCATCGGGGGCAACGTCCGTCAGGACATTCCCGTTGTCGTCCGCCATGATGTTCAGCCCGCGCGCCTAACCAAAGAAGATGTACGCGACGAAGATGCCTGCGATGATCCCCGCCAGGTCGGCGAGGAGTCCACACGCCACGGCGTGGCGCGTCTTGCGGATGCCGACTGAGCCGAAGTAAAGCGCAAGAATATAGAAGGTGGTGTCACTCGTTCCCTGGAAGGTGCTCGCCAGCCGTCCGACGAACGAGTCGGCGCCGTAGGTATTCATCGCGTCGACCATCATGCCGCGCGCGCCGCTGCCACTGAGGGGTTTCATGAGCGCGGTGGGCAGGGCCGGCACAAAACTCGTGTCGAGCCCCATCGCTGCGAACATCTTCCCGAGGCCGGCCACGAGGAAGTCGAGCGTGCCTGACGCGCGGAGCACACCGATGGCGACGAGGATGGCGATGAGGTACGGGATGATCCTGATCGCGACGTTGAATCCTTCCTTGGCCCCTTCTATGAAAACCTCGTAGACGTTGATCCGCCTGATGACCCCGAGGATGATGAACGAGGCGATCACCCCATAGAGGATCAGGTTCGCGACGAGGTTGGAGATTGCCTGCACCTGCTCCTGCGGCAGCCCGACGAAGTACCAGATCGTCGCGGCGATCAGCGCGGTGAGGCCCACCAGGTATGCGAGGACGACCTTGTCGAGCAGGTTGATGCGCTGCACGAGGGCGACCACGATCAGCCCGAACAGGCTGTTGATGAACGTCGCCAGCAGGATGGGAATGAAGATGTCTGACGGGTTCGCGGCGCCGGCCTGCGCGCGGTACACCATGATGCTGATGGGAATCACGGTAAGGCCCGACGTGTTCAGCACCAGGAACATGATCTGGGCGTTCGTCGCGGTGTCCTTCACCGGATTGATCTCCTGCAATTCCTGCATCGCCTTGAGCCCGAGCGGCGTGGCCGCATTGTCCAGGCCGAGCATGTTGGCGGCGAAATTCATCATGATCGAGCCGTGCGCCGGATGGTCGGCCGGCACTTCCGGGAAGAGCCGCCGGAAGAACGGCTTGGCGACCCGCGCCAGGATCGCGATCGCCCCGCCCACCTCGCCGATCTTCATCAGGCCCAGCCAGAGCGTGAGCACGCCCGTGAGCCCTAACGAGATCTCGAAGCCCGTCTTCGCCATGTCGAACGTGCTCGTCACCATGTTGGTGAAGACGGCCTGGTCGCCCATGAAGATCAGGCGGACCAGCCCGACGACGAGCGAGATCAGGAAGAACGCGACCCAGATGTAGTTCAGAACCACCGGGTCTGGGGCATGGGGTATGGGGTCATGCTGCTAGAGGCCTGGGTTCAACAATAGTTCTACCAGTACCGGCACATGGTCACGCATGAGCACTTCGGTTGCGGCGAGCGGAAACTCATACGTCACCACGGGAACTCCGTTGTCTGATCCCCACGACCCGAACGAGCCGGGCGTCGGGTATCCCACATCCCTGACGAGCGGCATCCCCGTACGTTGCGCGAGGCGGTGCCCAAGGGCGCTGGCGTTCGCGTCGTCGATGCAGGCCAGTGGTGCGTGGAGCGCCACGACCGCCCTGGGAGCGAGGTCGCGGATCAGGGACAACAGCGCCCCCGTTTCCGGTTCCGAGGCGGGTGTTTCGCCGGTGGTCAGCAGGATGTCGCTCTTGTCCTCGATCGTCGACCGGTGCGTCACCGTCCCCGGCCGCCAGTCTTTCGAGGGGAAGTTCCGGTTCAAGTCCACTCCGCGAGCGTTGCCGCGCGTGCCCCGCGTTATGCCGTCTGGATTGGCCGCGAGGACGACTGCGCAGTGCTCCGGCAGTTCGGTCAGTTGCCGCAGGGCGCGCGACAACGCGTAGGTCGTTTCCGGTTCCTCGCCATGGATCCCTGCATGGATCAGCAGGTGGCACTCACGCCGGGGACGCCACACTTCGAGCGGAAGGCCTAACACGGAGCGACCGTATGTTGCCGGCGCCCAGGGAATCGTTCCCCAATCCGGCCGTGCGCGAAGGCTCAAGGCAGGCCGGGGTTCGTGTTGGTCACGAATCGACCGTAGATCTCGTCGAGGTGTTCGAGTACGACATCCTTGAGCATCATGTCGGCGGATTCGATAGTCAGTCGAAGGAGGCGGTGCGACAGCATCCGGGTGAACTCGATCGCGAGCGGAGCATAACTCAGGTGCCAGCGTTCGGGCGCGACGCCGTTCCGGTCTCGATCGTAGGGACGAAAGAAGCCGAACGATGACTGATTCGCAATGCGCGCGTCGAGCCACGCGCTGAACGGCGCGAACATGCCGTTCCCCTCGTATTCCGACGGAATGAGTTGGATCTCATAACCGTCGGGTCTTGCCGCCGCGTCATAGACGTCGATGTCGGTTCCCCAATGATGTCGCGACGCACCAGGCAACGCCGACCATCGCAGGATTGAAAAGACGAGGTCACGCGGCGAAAGCGTCGCGATGTCGAGCGGTCGCGCGCTGCTGTCCAGCACCGCGAGCTCACCGCGCGCCTTCCGGTTCCAGATCGAGAGCTGCTTGTCGAAGCTCCGGAATCCGCTGAGGATCGCGACGTCGAATCCGGCACTCGCCGCGGCTGCGTGCATTCCTCCGAACGGTTCGACCACATCGCGATGCACGCTGACCGTGAGCCGCTCGGCGTCGGTCGCGGAACAAAGGTGTGACTCGTCCGTGCCGACGACGTTGCCGGCGATCATGACAGTGTGAGCACCGAAATCATGGGCGGAATATTCCTGAGGCGCTGCCTCGCTGTCGAGGCCGTCGGGCGGAACATCCCAAACAGGCCGGGCTATCCAGTACAACGAGCTCAGAGCTCAGAGCTCCGAGCTCAAAGTGGTCACTCTCTGGAGGCCCAATCGTGCCCGGCTGGAAGAGCGTTTTTCTTCTCTTTTTGGTGATAGCGCTGCCGCTGCGGGCACGCGCGCAATCCTGGCCGCCCGACTCCGGGAGGAGCTACGTCATTCCCGCCGCGGAGATCGTAGTATTTGACGCGCTGCTCAATGCGTTCGACCGGACGGTGTTAGGCGACCACTATCGCACCAGCGCTGCATCCATTCGCAAGAACCTCCGCAGCAAGTGGATCACGGAGAACGATCCGTTCGAGATCAACCAGTTCGGCCATCCATACCAGGGCGCGATGTACCACAACTTCGCCCGATCGGCCGGGCTCAACTTCTGGACATCGCTGGCCTACACGTTCACCGGCAGCGCGCTCTGGGAAATCGCCGGCGAAACGACAACGCCATCATGGAACGACCAGATCGCGAGCGGCATCGCCGGCGCGTTCCTCGGCGAGGCCCTGTTCAGGGTAGGGAGCCTGATCCTGGAAACCGCTCCGCAGCCGCTTCGCCCTGGTCGGAAGCTCGTGACTGCGGTGACGTCGTTCCCACTCGC
>Ga0111538_10003740_pt1 | contig 21201 bp, 14 predicted proteins | sample SoiMethybrSBSTD1_FD_79669 | JGI IMG/M metagenome (GOLD analysis project Ga0111538, IMG submission 79669) | Bulk soil microbial communities from a Populus tree surrounding site in Tennessee, USA - Soil MetaG P. TD hybrid SBSTD1 (version 2)... | ecosystem: Environmental > Terrestrial > Soil >... | reverse complement strand
TCACCGAGCACGGCGGCGTTCGGTTGCATGTTTCCGCCGCGCCCACGGGCCTGGCCACCGACCATCCAATCCTTAAGGCGGGGCCCGCCATCGCGTTCGAGGTTTCGGACACGGGAGTTGGTATTCCGTCGGAAAAGCAAAAGATCATTTTTGAGGCCTTCCAGCAGGCTGACGCGAGCACCAGCCGTAAATACGGCGGAACGGGACTCGGTTTGGCCATCAGCCGCGAATTGGCAAACCTGCTGGGTGGAGAAATCCAGTTGCGCAGCACACCGGGTGTAGGAAGCACGTTCACACTCTATCTGCCACAGAAGTTTGTCGAAGCTTCGACACCGGTACGCAAGGTCCAGGAAGACACAGCGTCGAGGCAGTACAGGAATCTCCTGGCCGTTTCCGATCCAGCGCTCGAAAGGTTGGAGGACGATCGTGAGAACCTCGAAGCCGACGACCCGATTCTGCTCATCGTCGAAGACGATCCCTACTACATGCGCACCATGGTGGATCTTGCCCACGATCATGGCTTCAAGGTACTGCTGGCCACACGCGGATCCGAAGCGCTGGAGCTGACGCGCAAGTATTATCCATCCGCCATCTCGCTGGATATCTTCCTGCCCGATATGCTGGGGTGGACTGTCCTGAGCCATCTCAAGCAAGATCCGCTGACGCGGCACATTCCCGTACAAATCGTGACGCTGGACGAGGATCGTCAGCATGGTCTCGCCAGCGGCGCTTTCGGATTCGTCAACAAGCCATCGACCAAGGAAGGCCTGAACGCCGCCTTGTTACGCATCAAGGAATACGCTCAACCGCACAAGAGGCGGCTCCTCGTCGTTGAGGACAACCATGCAGAGTTGCTCAGTATCACGGCTCTTCTTGGTCATGACGATATCGATATCATTGAGGCCGATTCGGGTGAAGAAGGGCTTCGTCTTCTGCGGGATGAGACCTTTGATTGTGTCGTGCTGGACCTCCGACTGCCGGACATGACCGGTTTCGAAGTTCTCGAGCGCATTCGCGATGAGGAAAGTTTGAAGGACATTCCCGTTGTCGTATTCACGGGCAAGGAGTTGTCCCCCGACGAGTACTCGCGCCTTCATGCGATGGCTCGGAGCGTGGTCGTCAAGGGCGTCGAATCGCCGGAGCGGCTTCTGGATGAGACGTCGATTTTCCTGCACAGGGTTGTAGGTAATCTTCCCACTGACAAGCAGAAATTGCTCGACCGCCTCCGCGCTTCGGACGAGAATTTAGTCAACAAGCAGGTTCTCGTTGTAGACGACGACGTCCGCAACATTTTTGCATTGAGCAGCGTTTTGGAGCGTCGCGGTATGAGAGTTCTCACGGCGAGCACAGGGCAGGAAGCCATTGATACGCTGGACAAGATCGACGATGTGTCCATCGTCCTGATGGATATCATGATGCCTGGAATGGACGGTTATGCCGCGATCCACGAGATTCGGGGTCGCGATGCATTCCGTCGTCTTCCGATTATCGCCCTCACTGCCAAAGCCATGAAGGGTGACCGCGACAAGTGTCTGGAGGCAGGTGCATCCGACTATCTCGCTAAACCCGTGAACACAGAACAGTTGTTGTCGACGCTGAGGACCTGGTTGCATCGATAGGGATGGCGCAGGGATGGATATGAAGACAAACATTCTGATGGTGGACGATCAGCCTGCAAAGCTGCTCAGTTACGAGACGATTCTTAGTTCGCTGGGCGAAAACCTCGTCAGGGCAACATCGGGGCAGGAAGCTCTCAACCAACTGCTCAAACAGGAATTCGCCGTTGTCCTCATGGATGTTTGCATGCCGGATCTCGATGGATTTGAACTCGCGTCGATGATCCGTCAGCATCCACGCTATCAGAAGACGGCCATTATCCTGATTTCAGCCATTCACCTTGCGGACATGGATCGCGTGAAGGGTTATGAGGTCGGAGCCGTCGACTACGTTCCCGTCCCTGTAGTCCCGGAGATTCTTCGAGCAAAAGTCAGTGTTTTCGTCGATCTATACCGTAAAACCCGCGAGCTTGAGAGGCTCAACCTCGTTCTTGAGGAAAGGGTGAGTGAACGTACCGCGGACCTGGCTGCCCTCGCCGCGAGGCTCCAGGAAACCGACCGGCGAAAAGACCAGTTCCTTGCGACCCTTGCTCATGAATTGCGAAATCCTCTGGCGCCGATCGCAACCGCAGCGAAGATCCTTCAACGTAAGGCCATTCAGGACCCCGACGTCCAACTCGCTCAGCGCGTTATTGACAGGCAATCCGCGCATCTCACGCGCCTCGTCGAAGATTTGCTCGACCTCAGCCGAATTTCGAGAAACAAACTGGAACTGCGGCCCGAACGCACCGAACTATCGACGGTGATCAACGCCGCCCTCGAAACGTCTCGACCGATCATCGAACAGGCGGAACACAAACTGACGGTGTCGATGCCGGATATGCCAATCTATATCGATGCGGACGTGGTCCGCCTTTCGCAGGTATTTACGAACCTTCTGAACAACGGCGCTAAGTTCACTCAGCGTGGAGGCCGTATCAGTTTATCGGTGGAGACCGATGCGGACACGGTTTCCATCAAGATCCGCGATACAGGGATCGGCATATCTTCCGAGCACTTGTCGCGGATTCATGAGCCGTTCTATCAACTGGAGACTCCGATTGAAAAATCGCAGGGTGGTCTTGGCATCGGACTGACGCTCGTGTGGCAGTTGGTGGAAATGCACAATGGCACGGTCACGGTGCAAAGCGAAGGTCCCGATCGTGGAAGCGAATTCATCGTCAGGCTGCCACGCGTTAAAGGAACTGTCGAACAGGAGGAGGCGAATGCGCGCGAAAATGCTGCAGCCGGCCCCGACGCCAGACGCATACTCATCGTCGATGACAATCACGACTCCGCCGACGCTGCGGCGCTTATCCTCCAGCTGGATGGCCACAATGTCCGGACGGTCTACAACGGGGCGGACGCTCTCATCGTTGCCGAACAGTTCAGACCCCACGCCGTGTTGCTGGATATCGGAATGCCCCAGCTCAACGGCTACGAAGTCGCGCAACGCCTCCGAAAAGAGCCCTGGGGCAGGAACATGATGCTGATCGCCCAGACAGGTTGGGGGCAGGAAGAAGATATCCGGCAATGTCACGAAGCCGGGTTTAATCATCACTTTACAAAACCCATTGATTTCCAGAAGCTGAAAGAGCTTTTCATGGCCTCGATGGTTTAGTCGTCTTTTACCTTTGGTTTAAAAGAAGACAGAATACACATCCGGCTATTCGTCGTTCGTAGTGTCTGGCGGCTCCAAATTCAACTCGCTCAATAGCTTTCAATTGGCTTTACACGTGCGGGTTGAACCTAGAAGAGGAGGTTTTATGTCCTTTCTATGGATGCTTCTTGTAGGTTTGATTGTTGGGGCGATCGCAAAACTGTTCATGCCGGGCCGTGATCCGGGCGGCGCTCTCGTAACGATGCTTATCGGCATTGCCGGATCCATAATCGCCGGATTTATCGGACGAGCCGCGGGCTGGTATGCCGAAGGTGAAGCAGCCGGTTTCATCGCGTCGATTGTCGGAGCCGTCTTGCTGTTGGCCATCTATCGAGCCATCGTGGGACGCTCTTCTGGCGCGGGTCCAACTCGTCTCGACAGGGCAGCCTAGATAGCGGCGTCGAGCCTTTGGGATTTGAATTCGGAGGAATCCTAAACCGCGGATTACTCGGATGAGTTTTCATCCGCGTAATCCGCGGTAAGTATGTGGATGTCCTCGTATAGTGGGGCACTAATCAATATGTCAAAGGCGGTCCCGGCATTCATTCATGAGGAGATTCTTCGCGCCCGAGCAATCACCGACAGATTGTTTGCGCAGGTTCTACCCGAAGCTCTTTACGAGCGGCCCATTCCGGAACGTCATCGCCTGATCTTCTACGTCGGTCATCTCGAGGCATTTGATTGGAACCTCATCGGCAAGAGCTTCCTGGGACTGAACCCCATAGACCCGGCATTGGATTCCGTTTTCGCCTTTGGCATCGATCCAACACCCGGCGCACTACCCCAGGACAAGGCCACCGATTGGCCTGAGCTGTTTCAAGTGCGGCGTTATGTCGCTCGAATTCGATCGAGTCTGGATACCACCGTCAACCAGGCCAACGAACATGTCCTGCGCATGGCCCTCGAACATCGGTTGATGCATGCAGAGACGTTGACGTACCTTATTCACAATCTGCCCTACTCGAAACGCTTAACGCGAATGCGCGGCGCGCACTCCAGCGCCGGCGCAAGCGGACACGAGTTCATTACGATACCTGCGGGCAGCGTTTCCCTGGGACTAAAGCGTGGCGAAGGCTTCGGATGGGACAATGAGTTTGAGTTCCATCAACGTGACGTCGAGGGATTCTCGATCACGAAGTACAAAGTGACCAACGGGCAGTATCTGCAGTTCGTCAGGGATGGCGGCCCGGTTCCTCATTATTGGATTGAGCGCGGCGACGAGTTCCGGTACAGAGGGTTCCACGGTGAAGTTCCGCTGCCCACGGACTTTCCCGTTTTCGTCAGCTACGTCCAGGCAGAAGCCTACGCTAAATGGATGAACAAAGCCGTGCCCACTGAAAGCCAATTTCATCGCGCGGCCTTTGGGACCGACTCGCAGTTCGAGCGTCCCTATCCCTGGGGACAGGACAGCCCGCGCCAGGAGGTGGGGAACTTTGATTTCTCATCTTTCGAACCGCTGCCAGTAACATCCCACCCTGCGGGGAACAGCGCATTCGGAGTTTCCCAGATGATGGGAAACGGCTGGGAGTGGACCTCCAGCGAGTTTGCGCCATTTCCGGGGTTTCGGCGCGAGCCTCTATATCCGGGATACTCTGCGGATTTCTTTGATGGCGATCACCAAGTAGTCAAAGGCGCATCCTGTGCGACCGACCACCTGTTGATGCGTCGGAGCTTCAGAAACTGGTTTCGAGTCTCCTATCCTTACGCCTATACCAGCTTCCGACTGGTGGAAAACTGAGATGAAGAGCGCTCGGGACCTCGCATTAGAAACGCAGTTTGCACGTGATGTGTCCGAAGGCCTGCGTGCGCCTCAGAAAATTCTTCCCGCGCAATATCTGTATGACGCGATCGGGAGTGTTCTGTTCGACGCCATCACGCTACTGCCGGAGTACGGTTTGACACGCGCCGAAGAACGATTGCTTCATTCGCATGGCGACGATATTTGCAGAATCGTTGCGCCAGTTACCGCAGTCGTAGAACTCGGTAGCGGCAGTGGTCGCAAGACGGAACAAATTCTCAGCGCGATGAGAAGACGCCAGGCGGAAGTGAACTACTTCGCGATCGATGTTTCGAGGACCGCCCTTCGGCAATGTTGTGAGCACCTCAAGGACGTTCGGGGCATCAAGGCACATGCGGTACAGGCAAATTATCTGGAAGGTCTGGCGCGAGTAAGGCACGAAATCGGGGGCAGCGGCCGGCTTCTGTTGCTGTTTCTTGGGAGCACGATCGGAAATTTCTCGGAGGCGGAAACGGCATCGTTTCTGAAGCGGATACGTGAAGATCTTCGACCTGGCGATGCGTTTCTATTAGGAACGGATCTTGTAAAAGCGCCTCAGCGACTGCTCGATGCCTACGATGATGCGCTCGGCGTTACGGCCGCGTTTAATTTGAATCTGCTGGCCCGTATCAATAGCGAACTCCATGGAGACTTCCAACTCCGCAAGTTCGAACATCAGGCGCGATGGGTTGTTGAGCACAGCCGGATTGAAATGCACCTGGTGTCTCGTGAGCGTCAGTCGGTAAACGTGTTCGCGGCGAACTGCCGTGCGGTTTTTGAGCCAGGCGAGTCCATCTGGACCGAGTCCAGCCGAAAGTTCACAAAAGAAGCGGTAGAGAATCTGGCGCTGCAATCCCGCTTTGACATTGCCGGTCAGTGGATCGATCGGGAGTGGCCGTTTGCGGAGAACCTTTGGGTCGCGAAGTAGAGGTCTAACCTCTTATCGCGAGAGACTCCACCACAGCGAGAAGTTCCCGGGGTTCGATCGGCTTCGAAACGTGCATGTTATAGCCCGCCTGCAAAACTCGAATACGATCCTCGGCTCGTGCGAAGGCCGTCACCGCAACGGCAGGAAGGCGGGGCGATTGGGCGCTCATTTCCCGTTGCCGGATTTCTCGAATAAAAGTGAGACCGTCTTTCCCCGGCATTCCGATATCGCTGATCAGGACGTCGGGGTCAAACTCGGTCAACAGCGGCAACGCCTCATCGGCGGAGTTCGCCGTGCAGACTTTCGCATCGTAGTTTGCGAGAATGCGCCGAACGATTTCGCAGGATGTAGGGTCGTCGTCCACCACGAGCACTTTTACCTTGCTCAATCGCACGACCGGATCCGGAAGTGGAAACCGAGCGCTGTCGGAATCGACATTCCCGGCAGGAAGAGTCACGGTAAAGGTGGCTCCCTTGCCTTCTTCGCTTTCAACTTCCACCGTGCCACCGTGCATTTCGACGATGTGTTTTACGATCGCCAGTCCCAATCCCAGTCCGCCATGTGGCCGGGTGATGGAGTTGTCTGCCTGTCGAAACCGATCGAAGACATAGGGTAGAAACTTTTCGGGGATGCCGGCGCCGCTGTCTGTCACAACGATCTCCACGAATCCGGCGTTGCGCGTCATTCGAATGTCCACCTTGCCGCCTTTCGGCGTGAACTTGATGGCGTTCGAAAGCAGATTCCACACAGTCTGCTGCAATCGGCCGGGGTCGCCTTTGATGGGACCCGGATCCGTCGAAAGTAACTGCTGAACCTTTATGGACTTCGCTTCAGCCGCAGGTCGCAGCGTCTCCACGGCGGCCTCGACGAGTGGTCCTATCTCCACGACCTGTACATCCAGGCGCATTTTGCCGGAGATGATTCGGCTGACATCCAGCAATTCGTCGATCAGGAGCGCCTGTCCACGCGCTCCTCTCTCAATGGCATCCAGGCCCTGGCGCCGCGTAGTTTCGTCGGCCGACAGCTGCATGAGCTGTGTCCATCCAAGAATCGCATTTAGAGGAGTACGCAGTTCGTGCGAGACCGTGGACAAGAACTCATCCTTGAGGCGCGTCATGCGTTCTGCTTCGGTTCGCGCATAGCGCTCGCTTTCGAGCAGGCGCTCGCGTTCCTCGTCCAGCTTCTTACGTTCCTCAAGAGCGCGGGCCAACTCCATGGCTCGTTGCTCCAGCTGTTGCTCTAATTGTTTGCGGGTGTTGATGTCTGTATAGGCGCCGACCCATTCGCGAACACTGCCATCGGGATTCAAGACGGGTGTCGCCTGCGCTTCGAAATAACGGTACTGCCGCGTCGGTTCATGCCAAAGCCTTCCATGGAACGAAACATAAGCGCTCTTTGATTCACATGTCGCCCGCCAAATCCTCTTGATCTCATCGCGGTCTTCGGGATGAAACGCGCCGATCCAGCCAAACGCCCGATATTCTTCCCAGGTTTGCCCGGTAAACCATGCCCAGGCGGATTGAGTGGTTGAATACTGGCCTGATGCGTCCGCGGTCCATGGAACATCAGCGATCACCGATACCAGAGAACGATAGCGGTCGGCGCTTTCGCGCATCGCGAGGTCTGCGCGTTTGACGGCATCGATGTCCTGTACCACATACATGGCGCCGATCATCTTGCCCGCCTGGTTGCGCAACGGAGCGGCGCTGACGCGCTTCCAGACCTGTGTGCCCGCATCTGTCGTGTACGTCATTTCCATTCCCGGGCTCACGGTTTCCCCGCGCAGCGCTCGAGCCCCGGGCCAGTCCTGGGGAGAAATCGGCAGGCCTCGAAAATCGTAGGCTTTCCAACGAGACGTCGTCCTGGGATCCAGTGTCGGAATGATCGACTGCGTGAAGGTGCGCAGCACTGCATTACTGATCGTCGTACGGCCTTCGAGATCCACGGCGGCGACGCCGATCGGCAACTGTTCAAGAAACGTGGCGAGGCGCGCTTCGCTTTCCCGGAGTGCTTCCTCAGTCCGGCGGCGGTCCTCCTCCATCTTTTTGCTGGCAGTGATATCGCGCGTGAAGCATTGGGCAGTCATGACCTTGCCGTCTTCCCACAACACCCCCGAGTCGATCAGCACGGTCTTGATGGACCCGTCGCGGCATCTCAGTCTCGCTTCGACTTCATGGAGGCGCTCTCCGTGATGGATGCGAGCCAGAATGTTGGCAATAACTCTCTTGTCGACATGGAATTCCGCGATGTGGTGTCCGATGTATTCGTCGCGACCATAACCTAGAAGTCTCAGCTCCGCATCGTTAGCCCACAGGATCATTCCGTCCTGACCAAGCCGATGGAGGCCCATCGCTGCCGTTTCCAGCAGCACGGCCAGCTGATCCCCCTGGCGGCGCAGTTCAGATTCACTCTTGCGGAGTGCACCATGCGCCGACGTCAGCTCTTCGTGATACTTCTGAATTGTCAGGTCTGTGACGAGAACGCCGAGCTCGGCGCCGCAGTCCCTCGGCATGGGATTAAAGGTCAGGAGCACGGGAACGATGGTGTTGTCGGGGCGCTTGAGGTATACCTCGCCACTCGAACCCATTGGCCCGCCTGCGAGCAGTTCATCATAGGTTTGCAGCTTGTCTTCTCGTACGAAGTCCCGCAGATTGATTCCAGCGATTTTGAGATGGGATCGCTTCAGCAGATCTGCCAGTTGCTGGTTGCAATAGACAACGGTTCCATTGGCGTGCAGCGTCGCCACGCCCTGTTGCATGGCTTCGACGAAGAGGCGAAAGGGGCGGTCTGCGCCTTCCAGCGTGTAAATTTGCTGGGCCGGCCCTTCACCCACAACGAACGCATCGACAGTTCCGTCCTTAATAGCGCGGATCGTGTCTTCGCTCTCCGCGAGTCGCTGACGCAACTGCGCGTTCTCAGCCCACAGCTCTTCCACGGTATGAGTTGCCTTCGATGTCCTCCGCGATGTGCTCATGAAAACATGCTCGTTCGATTCCATGTCCTTCTCGAGTCCGGCATCAACCGGTTCGCGACAGACTGCGATCCCCCGCAGCCCTCGCGGAGCTAAGCTTTTCCGTACTGAGCTAATTGGAATTCAAAATCGTAAGCTGCGGTTGCACCCGCCGTTACTTCTTCCCGATAAACCCCTCGAATCCAGCCAGGAAATTCTTGAGTTGTTCGCGCACCGTGCCGTCGATGAGTTCACCGTTAGCGTTAAAAACTTTCTCTGCTCTCGAGACCAGCAAACGTCCGCCAAACCACGGGCGCGTCTGCAACGTTCGCAACACAGGAAGCCACGCCGTCTGAGCCAGGATCGTGCCGTTCGGACCAGGCGTCGCGCCAATGACAGCGACCGGCCGGTTCGCGAAGACACGTTGGATATCTTTGGGTGGACGTGACATCCAGTCGATAACGTTCTTGAAAACGCCCGGAATCGAGTTGTTGTATTCCGGCGATACCAGGAGAACGCCGTCAGCCGCCGCGACCCGGTCTTTCAACTGTTGAACGGCTGTCGGCACACCGGTGGCTTCTTCTACGTCGCCGTCATACAGCGGAATCTCGCGAATGGATGCGATCTCGAGCTTGGTGTCGGGCCCAACTAGCTCTGTAGCTGCCCTGAGCAGCGCAGAATTGAAGGAGCTTTTCCGAAGGCTACCAGCCATCCCAACGATCGTCATACACCTCGCCCTAACGGGCTCCGCCGTGTCTCAAATTTGATCGCTCCAGGTCAGAGCGTCTCAAGATTGAACACTTCTTCCTCAGTCCCGTGTACTCGGCGTAGGAGAGAGCATTCGTCTTGCCACTTTTATTTGGTGTAAGGATCTTACTTCTTCAGGGCGGCAGTCCAGTTGACGACGACGGTTGTTGGGAGCGAGGCCGCAGTTGCTGCCGGAGTCACAAAGAGAAACCGTCCATCGGGAGAAACATCGTACCGGCGGTCTCGCAGTAGCTGGCCCCGATTTACCTGGAGGGGAGTTTGAAAGAGCGCGACAGGCCGGCCCGCCTGAAAGCTCGGTCCTGTGACGGATACGGACATCAGCTTCCCATCGTAGGCGAGGTAATAGAGTTCGCGGCCGTCACGGCGCCACTTGGGTTCGACCCCGCCTTCTGCACTGATCTGCCATCTCCCGCCGTTCGGATCCGGGAAAGTCTGAACAACGATCTGGTACACGCCGGATTCATTGGTAGAGTAAGCGATCCACCGCCCATCGGGCGAAATCCGCGCCTGAAACTTGTCGAAGGGTGTTTCGAGGAAGAGCCGTGCCTTTCGGTCGCCGTCCAGGGGGAGCAGCCACGTATCGTAGACGCCGTTAGCGTTTTGCCTCAGTCGCGAGAACACGACGTTCTTTCCATCCGGAGACCAGTGCACCGGAATGGCATTCTTCTCATCAGGGCTGAGCAACGTTTCCGCGCCCGCACCCGTGGATGACTTCTCGTAGATTTGCGTGAGGTTGGCCCTCGTCGATGCGAAGACGATCCGATTGCCGTCGGATGACCACGAAGCGGACCAATCCGAGCCAGGGTCGAAAGTGATTCTCAACGGCACGTCGCGCTCGAGATCCACCACCCAGATGTCACGATTGTTGTTGGCCATCATGTCGATAGCCGCACGATCCCCTCTCGGCGAAAGGTCCACATTGCCATAATTCGCCTCACTGCCCACTTGCCCAACCTGCTTGCCGTCCCTGTTGAACCAAAGGAGCTGTTTTAGGGCAACGGGCGACGCCTTGTGGTAGAGCAACAACCCTGTGTTGGAAACGGAGAACTGACTGTCCAGGCCCTCAGCCAGGACAATAGGCTGCCCTTCCGGCTTCCCCTTCGCTGTCATGCGCTGCGCGGTAAGTTGCCCATTGTAATGAGCCAATAGATATCCGGGCTCAACGAAACTCATTGCCGTGAAGTTATTGGGCTGAAGTGTAAGGACTCGTCGGGGTGGCTCCACGGAGTCCAGCGATGTCAGGAAAATCCCCGACTCTTCAGGTTTGGAGAATGCTCCGAGGTACAGGAAGTGATTTCCATCTGGCAGAAACGTCGGGTAAGCATGGAGTGTCTCGCCTCGCTCCTTCGCCAGTTTCGTGACGGGCGTGAGTTTTCCGCCAGTGTCGGCGATGCGGGAAATGACACCGTCGGTGATTCGTGCCAGAAGGATCACTCCAGATGGACTCCATGCTGCCCCTCTCAAGCCTCCATTCAATTCCGTCAGAAGTTGAGACGAACCGCCCGCCGCATCGATCTTTTTCAGCTTGCCATCCGCCGTGAACGCCAGCCGGCGACTGTCCGGGGCCCAGACCACGCCATTGACGTTCTCGGTGCCGCTCAACTGTTGACCGGTACTCGAGTTGATAGGCCTGAGCCAAAGACTCGCCCTGCCGTCGGCTGTGGGAGCGCCATAGGCTATCGTTTGACCATCGGGCGACACCAGAGGCTGGCCGCGCATGCCCTCGATTGAAATATTGAAATGCATCTCCGGAGCTTGCGCGACAGGTCGGAAGTAGAGGACCGCGGGTATCGCGGCGATCACAAGCGCGCCTGCAAGCGCGGCGACCAGGAAGTTCGCGCGAGGACTGCGTCGTGTTGCCGGAGTACTCCCCGTCATAACGGCATCACCGGTCAGCGCGCCTTCGAGAAACAGTCGCGAATCTCCGATGTGTTGCAAACGGTGCGCAACGGTTTTGTTTAATGCCGCTGAAAGCAGCAGACGCAACGATGACGGCGTGTCCTTCGGCAGCAGATTGAGATCCGGAGGGCTGGTGACGATCTTCGCCAAGACGTCCGTGACGGTTTCGCCCGAGAAGGCCTGTTGAGCCGTCAGCATTTCGTAAACGATGCATCCAAATGCCCAGATGTCTGTACGGGCGTCTACTTCCTTTCCCCTGGCCTGTTCGGGAGACATGTACCCGGGAGTACCGACGATCGTCCCTACCATCGAACCGCTCGCCATAGTCGGCATCACCGACATCCGTGCGTCTGAATCTTTTGGGCTCAGCGCTTTCGCGAGGCCAAAGTCCAGGACCTTCACCGTGCCGTTCGGTGTGAGCTTGATGTTGGCCGGCTTCAAATCGCGATGGATGATGCCGCGCTCATGCGCTGCGGCGAGCGCATCAGAAAGTTGTCGCGCGACGTCGAGAGTTTCTTCGTAGGAGAGAGGACCCTGTTTCAGGCGATCTTCGAGAGTTTCGCCCTCGACGAGTTCCATGACGATGCATGTCGAACCTTCGACATGTTCGAGTCCGTAGATCTGGGCGATGTTTGTATGGTTCAACGAAGCCAGTACCTGTGCTTCCCTCTGAAATCGCGCCAGGCGGTCGGGTTCGTTTGCAAACTGATCGGGCAGGAGTTTCAGCGCGACGTCTCGCTGCAAGCGCGTGTCGCGCGCGCGAAAGACCACACCCATGGCGCCGGCGCCAAGGGGCGCAACAACCTCGTAAGGGCCGACGTGTGAGCCGGGGGATAAGGACATAATTTTCGAATTATACAGATTCGAAGGGATTGCGCTGGTGGATGAAGCCACTTCTGGCAGGGCGCTTGCTTTAGTAGAACTTGGAGGCTTCTATGAACGCTTTATTGGTTGCTAGCTGGTCGTCGCTGGTTCTTCGTGGTTTGCTTGGAATCGCGATTGGGATTGTGACGTTCATTTCTCCTGGAATAACCCTGACAGCGATCGTCCTTCTATTCGGCGCTTACGCCTTCGTGGATGGCGTGCTCAGTGTCATCGGCGCGGTGCGCTCCGGTCGCGCGCGCGCTCGCTGGGGGGCGCTCCTGCTTGAGGGCATCGTGGGAATTGCAGCCGGTGTCATCGCACTCCTGTCTCCCGCCCTGACAGCAACTGTTCTCGTGCTGGTAATTGCTGCATGGGCGCTGGTTACCGGTGTTCTGGAAGTTGTGGGTGCAATACGACTTCGAAAAGAAATCCGGGGCGAATGGCTCCTCGCTCTGTTTGGAGTGATGTCGATTCTCTTCGGTCTTTTGATTGCGTCGGTTCCGCTGATCGGAGCACTCGTCATTGCCACATGGGTGGGCATCTATGCTTTTGTGTCGGGTGTGATCCTGGTGGCGCTGGGATTCCGGCTCCGATCGCGGCTGCGACACATTGACGTGGAACACCAAATGGCGGCGTAGATCCACTGACCACCGGCCAATGTTCTTTGTCATCGAAGAGGGAAACAACCCTTAGCAGGCTGCGGAAAAACTCTTAGGAAGGGCAACAAGCCCCCTGAGTCAGGAGGGCAGCGCTCTTACCAACGAGTTTTTCCGCAGCCTGTTAGGTCAACACGATGATCTCGACCGGTCCTGATCGCCGGTCGACATTCACGCCCACGCTGTCGGGATAGCGGTGGAGAGAGAGATCGACCAATGCCGGTCCGACTCTAAGGTTTCGGATCCGAAGATCGTTTACCAAATTCGGCAGCATGGGACGATTGAATCGGATCGTACGAGACGGAGCGTCGATTTCAAGCCCGAGGCACGCCTGCAGCATCATGTAGACGGACCCCGCGGCCCAGGCTTGCGGCGAGCAGGCGACCGGATAAAGCGTGGGGCTTTCGTCGCCCATTCTTGGAAAACCGCAAACGAGTTCGGGCAGACGACTGAGATGGACGCCCTGGCTCAGTTGAAAGATCGACGAACTGAGGCGCAGCGCCTCTTCCTTGAATCCGTAGTTCGCGAACCCTTGCGCGATGATGGCATTGTCGTGCGGCCACACCGAGCCGTTGTGGTACGACATGGGGTTATAGCGAACTTCCGATGAATCCAAAGTTCGAATTCCCCATCCTGAAAATGAGGTCTCTGAAAGAAGAGTCCGAACAATTCGAGAAGCGCGCTCGGGATTGGCGATGCTTGTAAAAAGGCAGTGCCCGGGATTTGACGAGCGGACTTCACAGCGTCGCTTGGTGTCGTCGAGTGCGAGCGCATAGGTCGACTTCTCTTCGCACCAGAACGCCTTGTCGAACCGTTCCTTCAGCGACTGGGCCTCCTGGTCCAGCAACTCCGCCCGGGTCTTATCTCCAAGCGCCGTACACAACCGGCTTAGCGCGCGCCTTGCGGCATAGACGTACCCTTGAACTTCGCACAGCGCGATAGGACCATTTGCAAGGCGTCCATCGGAATGGGAAATCGCATCCCACGAATCCTTCCACCCTTGATGCCGTAATCCTTTCTCGGACCGCTGGGCATATTCCACGAAACCGTCGCCATCGAGATCTCCATACTGATCGACCCAATACATGGCGAACTCGATATTCGACCAGATGGACTCGATGAAGTCGAGATCACCCGTGTAGGTGTAATAGGCTCCAGCCAGAACTACGAAGAGCGGCGTTGCATCCACTGTGCCGTAGTACCGGCGAAATGGAATTTCATCAAGAGCGGCCATTTCCCCGCCGCGCATCTCATGAACAATCTTCCCTGGGTCGGCGTCAGAAGCGTCGTCGCGAATCTTTGCCTGAGTAGCGGCAAGAAATGCGAGAGCGCCTCGAGCGATGGAAGGGCTGATCCACAGGGTTTGGAGGGCAGTGATGATGCCATCGCGACCAAACGGCGCGCTAAACCAGGGCACGCCCGCATAGGGATAGAGCCCATGCGGCGTTCGCGTCAGCATCATAAACACATCGCTGCGGCTGCGCTCGAGTGACGCGTTGAACACTCCTCTCGTTGTTTCGACCGCCGCCGCTTCCGAACTCAGTTGCTCAATCGCGTGGAATATCGCCTGCCGCGCGACCTCGTACCGTGGATGATCGCCGGATGATGCCCTGTCGACTTCACATTCAATGGCGATGTACACCCTCTCGGTAGCGCGGGCATCCAGATGAAAGGCGAATTGCGCCGTGCCGTGGCATAGTGCGGTTGCCGCGGGGCGAAACGAAATCCTTGTTGTTCGCATCACCCTGTCGAGGCCTTTATAGGAAAAGATTATGGAATCTCCAGCCGTTCGAGTTGGCAGTTTCTCACCCGAGTGGGCTCGACGTGTGCCGCGGACTTCGAAAATGTCTGCAAAGTCCGCATCGAAATTCATCACGAGCTGAAAATCCACGGCGTGCATTCCGAAATTGCTGATCTGTAGTTCTTCGTAACAGGTTCCCTGCCACAGAAATTTCGAACGAGCAATGTGAACGGTTCCTCTGGGTATCGGAGCATTGTCGCGGCCCAGCAGGTCCGTGTTCGAGAGGTCGATATTGAGAATTGCGCCGGCGCGGTTGGCATTGGAACTCAGAAAGAGCGGTCGCTTATTGTCGATTCTTAAGTCGGAAACGGAGAGAAACCGGGTGCCTTCGTGGAAAATCCCCTGCTCGCCCAAACCCCATGGCCGGATATCTCCATAATGATCGAACAGACCGAAGGTGTCTCCGCTCTTCAGTACAAACGCCGTATCGTCCGCATGAGAGGCTTCGGCAAGGATGTAAAACTGGTTGTTGACCTCAATAACGTCATTCACTGGGAACAGACTCCACGTCTTCGACGCCATTGGTGGATCGCGCCAATCGTGAATAGATCTTCATGTAGTCATCTGCCATCCGCGTAGACGTGAACTTTGATTCGAACGCTCTCCGGCATGCCGGGCGACTAATCTCTTCTACACGATCCACGGCGCGGACAGCACTCTCGATGTCGCTGACAACGAAACCTGTGATGCCATCATCGATAACTTCATCGACAGATCCGCCGTGATACGCAATCACAGGCGTTCCACACGACATTGCTTCAATCATGACCAGGCCGAAAGGTTCGGGCCAGTCGATGGGAAAAAGGAGAGCCCTGGCTTTGCCAAGAAACTCTGCTTTGTCCGATTCTCCGATCTCGCCGACATACTCTATCGTCGGGCTGTCCCACAGCTTCCGAATCCGAGTTTCGAAGTATTCCCGGTCGGTCTTTTCGATTTTCGCTGCGATCTTCAGCGGCAGCCCGACACGCTGCGCAATCTCGATAGCATGGTCCACGCCCTTTTCCGGACTGATGCGACCAAGAAATGCCAAATATCCGCCGTCGCCCTCGCCATAGGGCAGCAGGTGCTCGGGCAATCCATGATAGACAGTGCCCTGCCAATTGGCCCACGGGATGGGCCGGCGTTGCACGTTGGAAATCGAAACAAGCGGCATTTCTGAAAACTCGCGGTAGAGATGCTTTAAGTTCGGGATATCCAGCCGTCCGTGGAGCGTGGTCACATGCGCGGCGTAATACCTTCGCGACATCGGAAAGTGCAGGTAATCGATATGGAAATGGATGATTTCGAAAGTTGACGCGACTCGGAAAACGTCTTCGAGCATGACGAAGTGAAGGGCGAGCGAATCGATATTCTCGTCGCTGAGGCGTGACGCCGTGGGACACGCCGGAATGAGATTCGCACTGGTTGTCGAGTCGCCGCTGGCAAACAGGGTGACCTCATGCCCCCGATGGACCAGCTCTTCCGTCAAGTAATGCACGACGCGCTCGGTCCCGCCGTAGAGTTTCGGAGGAACGCTCTCGTACAAAGGTGCAACTTGTGCGATGCGCATGTTTTCTCTCTATCGGCTCACCGGTCCGTCTACGGGACGATGTAGCGTTTTCGAATTTCAGAAAGAATATGAGACCGGCTTTCCATGCCAGTTGCGGCCCCGTTTTCGACTTTTGCCGCTTCTTCCGCAAGTTCAGGGTCCTTGATGACGGTGCGGAACCATTCGGAAAAAGCCCCTTCCCGCAGATGGTAGAGCCAGGTTTCGTCATCCAGACCTTCCGCGGTCTGGAGAAACACGGTTAAGTTTTGCGCCCGAAGGTTGAGCTTGTTCTCCGGCCCACGGAAGTAGAAAGAAAGGTCAGGTCCCAGGTCGCCTTCGGCATATTTGCGACGGTGACGTTGTCGCTCGCCCTTCGGAGGATACACACGAAACCAGTATGGCGGATCGTTGGCCCTGCAGGACCAACCCACAGCCTCTCCCGGCGATACTTTGCTGGGGCACTCTGAAGGGCAGGCATAGCCAGCCGCGTGGCAAAACGTTTCAAGAGTTTGATCAGGAGCCTCACCAACAGCAATCATTACGTCTACAAGTTGCAACGCCGCCTCGGGAAGCTTGTCGGGTTCGACCGTGATCATCATGACACTCATGTCGGCGTTCGGAACTGTAGGACCAGGCAGCTTCCATGGGGACGGAAGAACATGATGCGTTTCATCGACGATGAACCAGTGTGGACGCCCCGTACGTCCCTGCAATTCCTGGATACCGTGCAGAAGGCTTTCGAAGAAGGTGGGCCGTTCCTTCAGGGGGATACCCAAAAGGTTTACCGAGACGCTTTGTGACGGCTCAGCCAACAGCTTCATCACTTCGGAAACGGTCGGCGGCCGTTGACTGTCACCGAGTGTGACAATGCCTTCGATATTGAGGTAATCCCCTTCAGGATCGACGATGCAGAATTGGTAACCCAGATCGAAGAGCTTCTCGATGACGGCATGGGCGATTGTCGACTTACCCGATGCCGAAGGTCCGGCGATCAATACGGAGTTTCCATACGCATTGATGGATGCCTCGCTCTCATCAACCCTATAGCCGATCGGAATGCGGTGCCGTGTGTGCGCAGCCAGGTGCCGAAGATCGGAGTCCAGAAGGGCATCGATCAGTTCGACGACGCCGTCACCGGCTTCGCCAGTGGTGACGTAATCTGCTTTCTTTTTCAATGCATCGATCGCGTTTCCAACGGCGACTGAACATTCGGTCACCGAAAGAAATGCATGATCGTTTTCGGCGTCACCGATCCCGACGCAGTTATGCGCGGATATGCCGATCTCGTGAAGGCCCGTCTTCATCCCGCTGGCCTTATTTACGCCCGAGGGTAGAACCATCACGGCGCCCTGGTTGAAAATGACGTGAAGCTCGAGACCCATGTCTCGGATGATCTCCAGGATCTTCGTTTCATTCGGACGATGAGTCGATACAATCACGTTGCCCTGAGATAAGGGCGTGATGCCAGCCTCTTGCAACGCTCGAGTGAATTCGCTGCCTTCTCCCTCTGCAAGAATTCGTTCTTCCCGGGTTTCGGGACAATAGAGAACCGCTCCGTTTTCCGCGACGACGCGATCAAAGAGATCGATGCGTGGAAATATTCGCAACAAATCATCAAGCTGTCGACCCGTAACCAACATCAGCCGGCGGCCAGAAGCACGCACCCTTTCAAGCGCCTCAATCGTTTGCTTTCTGACGAGGCCGAATTCCGCGATCGTGGAGTCGTAATCGGTGACAAGTGCGTGATACCTCACAGCGGAAGGGACCGAGCAATTGTTATTCCGATCCGAAGTTGATCAATCCTGAGACACGCCTGCTCTCCACCCTCCGCTATGCCGGAGAGCGATGGCTGCTGTGTCCAAATGTGGAACAGCGCTTCTGAGGCCGAATTCGGCCAGATCCTCCGAGCCAAGTCCTTCATAAACCTTTATGAAATTGGATTTTCGGGGTCACCGGAATCGGCACGTTCAATGGCTGCCCAAGTGCACCCTTACGGTCATGAGATTGATAATCGAAAGGAGTACCTATGGCCGGAAAAAATACCGCAGCATTCGGCATCTATTCCACCCGAGCCGATGTTGAGCGAGCTGTTGATGCTCTCCGATCAGAAGGATTTCGAAACACCGACATTTCCGTGCTCTACCCCCTGAACGAAGGTTCAAAAGATCTCGCACACACTCAAGCCAGTAAGGCACCAGAGGGGGCAACGACCGGGGCGGTCACAGGCGCGGTGTTGGGAGGAGCGCTGGGTTGGCTTGCCGGAATCGGCTCGCTCGCTATCCCGGGATTGGGCCCCTTCATCGCCGCTGGTCCGATCATGGCAGCTCTTGCCGGCGCGGGCGCTGGCGGAGCGGTCGGAGGAGTGGCCGGAGGCTTGATTGGCTTTGGTATGCCGGAGTACGAGGCGAAGAGATATGAAGGCCGCGTCAGAAACGGTGGAATTCTTTTGTCGGTACATTGCGATGATTCGGATTGGACGAAGAAGGCCAAGACGATTCTCGACCACACCGGAGCTACGGACATCTCCTCGACGGGAGAGTCGTCTGCGGATTTCGATGTGACCGACAAACCGCATCAGCGAAGAACTGGAACGTAGCGATCAACGCCAGGGTCGCGCGTTGAATTTCGGTGACGTTGATGAATTAACCAATTCGTGAACGTCACCGGAGCAGTGACGACCCTGACGAGATCAGTCACTCTGTGTAGATAAGGAGGCACGATGAAGAACATTGTATGGATGCTACTGATCTTGTCGCTAGGCGTGGCCGTGGCGTGCAGTAAGACGGAAACAACCACAGAGCCGACGCCGAATCCGGATACGCGGGGGCTGTCCGAGCCGAAAACGCCTCCAGCGACGGACGCGGACAATACGGCTCGCAATGCAGAGAACAGCACCGTCGGGGATACGGCGACTGCCGGGCAAGGCGAAAGCAAAGCCGACGTCGAAACGACGGCCGCAATACGCAAAGCGATCGTGGACGACAAGTCGCTTTCTGTGAATGCTCACAACGTGAAGGTCATGACCACTAATGGCGTCGTCACCCTTCGCGGACCTGTGAAAAGCGAAGATGAAAAACGCTCGGTGGAGGCCAAAGCGAAACAGGTGGCCGGCGTCACGCAGGTAAATAATCTCCTGGAAGTCGAGAAGAACCCCTGAAGAATGACGTGAGTCGCCGTTTGAGTCCGAAACGACTTGCTGAAAAGACCGGGCGTGAGAAGGAACCGCACGAGAAACGGGAGGACGCGGTTCGAAACGAGGTACCCGCAGATCGCGGCATCCGTGATGTCGCTCATCTCGAGCGCCTCGCCATACACGCCCGGTCTCCCGTGGATCGCGCGGCAGCCGCCATCACCCGATGGGCCGGAAGCGCGCGATCTCTCATCGTCCATGCGGTATGGTTTGGCGTGTGGATCCTTGTGAATGTCGGAGTTTTCCGGCCGGTTGTCGCACCATTTGATCCATTCCCTTTCGGTTTGCTCACCACCATCGTCTCGCTTGAAGCCATCTTCCTGACTCTGTTCGTGCTCATTAGCCAGAATCGTATGTCGCATGAGGCAGACAGGCGCGCCGAGCTTGATTTGCAGGTGAACCTTCTTGCCGAGAAAGAGACCACGATGGTGCTGAGAGTTCTACATGAGATTTCCTCGCATCATGGTCTAAAGGGAGTGGCGAGCAAAGAACTGCGGGAACTACTGAAGGAAACACGAATCGACGAAATTTCCCAGAAGCTGGACCGCGCTCTGCCGACAGAGAAAGCGTGATCTGTCGTCGTCGAAGGCGTGGGGGGACCCGAGGGTAATAAGAAGGCCGCCGAAGGCGGGGTACCGCAGCAATCCCGAGGGTGGGCCCGACGCTACTATTGTGACAGCTTTCGAAATCGTCTCTCTACTTCGTCGAGAGTCGCATCCTTCTTTGGAAATGCAAACCGGACCAGTCCGCGGCCCAGCCTTGGATCGAACATCACCTCGGCCAAATGCCGAAAGTCGGCCATGACATAGTAGGCGCCCTCTGGAGTCGCGTATGGAAATCCGTGCGCTTTCAAAATGCACGCGCGAGCGCCCGGGACTCATAGAAACTCCTGCAGCCAGGCGTAGTACGGGCCCGGCAATGACAGCAGCAAGCGCTTCCTGTAGCGGTGTTGGAGCTCCTGCAGATTCTGAAGTCTTTGGGCCGCGAAACTTTTCTAGCCGCGCAACTTCAGGTGGGCAGTTTTGTAGGTGTAAAACCATCTCGCGACAAATTTGTTGGTTGCGCCCTGCCGAGTCAAGAGGGCGGCGCCGCGGCCGCGGCTCAAGGGGAGCGTCTCCCAAACGGCAAACCTTGAAGAATCGGCTTCGGTGACCCCGCCCGCGCCGCCTTTGGCGGCACCGCCTCCCTGCCTCAGGCAGGCGCGAGACTTTCTCTGATGTTGGAGCCTTTGAAGGATTGTTCCGAGTCTATTCAGCACAACGATGTAGCGGACCACAGGGGCCCCTACGTTCTTGTAACTTTCTGACTCTTCATGCAGGTCTTCCTCTTTATTAACATCATTAAAATCAATCTGATACGAAAGTAGTCCACTGGCACGGATATTGCATAAATGGAGCCGCGTGACCGAGCACCGCATCCATGCGTTCGATCGAGTCGCTTTCCGGGCCGGCGCCATCGCGGCTGTGATTGCGACGGCTTTAGTCGTGCTTGGTTCGCGAGGTCTTACGGACTTTGATTGGGCGCTGGCGACCTACGCTGTCGGCAGCGTCTTTGCAGTGTTTGCTGTCGTTTATCGATACGCGGT
>Ga0111538_10003739_pt1 | contig 21209 bp, 17 predicted proteins | sample SoiMethybrSBSTD1_FD_79669 | JGI IMG/M metagenome (GOLD analysis project Ga0111538, IMG submission 79669) | Bulk soil microbial communities from a Populus tree surrounding site in Tennessee, USA - Soil MetaG P. TD hybrid SBSTD1 (version 2)... | ecosystem: Environmental > Terrestrial > Soil >... | reverse complement strand
TACGATCCGTTGTGACTCTCGAGTTTGCCAGCCGCTAGGGCTGTCCGGCGACCCCGGCGATCGGCATGTCGTCAATGCGGTACAGGGCCCCCGCTTTCGCGCCTGCTGCATTGCGCGCCGTAATGAACAATGTCTTTTGATCCACGCCACCAAACGCGCAATTGGCCGGCCATTGCGGCATGGCGATCGTACCTAGCAGCGCGCCGTCCGGTCGGAGAACGGCGATCCCGCCGAGGACAGCGACATAAACATTGCTCCGGCGGTCGATCGTCATCCCGTCGGGCACCAGCAATCCTGACCCAAATGGTCGCTTTCCACTGAGCGAACCGTCGGCCGCAATGTCGAACGCGTCGACCTCGCGCGCCGAAGTGTACGACACGAACAGGGTCCGTTCGTCAGGCGACAGCGATACTCCATTGGGATCGCTTTTTGTCGCGTCTTCCAAGAAGATCGCGCCATCGGGCGCTATCCGAAAGACACCCATGAAATCGAGCTCCGCGTTCCCCTTGGGGCCGTTGGTGCCGTCGATACCGTAGGTCGGATCGGTGAAATAGACGGTGCCATCGGCACGGACGACGAGATCATCCGGCGAATTCAATTTCGCCCCCTGGTAGTTGTCTGCAAGGACGTCGATCTCCGGCTCTCTCCATCGCCAGACATTGCGTGCGCCAAAACCGGCCACGAGCAGACGTCCACTCGTATCGAGGGCGAGCCCGTTGGGGGCGCCCGCGCCGTCGATCACCACTTCGAACTGGTCGGGGGGCGTGTGGCGATAGACTTTGCTGCCGTCGATATCGGTAAAGAAGAGGACATTTCGAACGGGATCCCACACGGGCCCTTCCGTGAACGAGAACCGGTTCGCAACGAGCACCGGTTTGCCTATGGCGCCGAAGTCGAGCTCGGGGGGATCACCGTCCTCCGCGTCTGCCGTCGTTTCGCCGTCCGCTTCCTCGCCGTCGGAGGGCGTGCTTGCGTCGCCGCCGTTGGGCGCCGCAGCGTCCGAAACCGGTGGTAGCTCCTTATGCGTAGAACCGCCGCACGCAGCGATCGTGAGCGCCAGCCCCAGCCAAAATATCGACGAACTCGCACCTGTCACGCACACAGGAGCCTCCTCTCCTCGCCGCGGCAACTGCCGCCGCGAGAGACACGCGCGGAGGGGACCCTAGCATCGCTCGCGCTCTAGTTGAAGCCACGAGACGCCATCGCTTCTCGAAAGCTTCACGAAGGATCACGCGCGCACCGCCTCAGGCAACCGACCAAAACCACTCTGGAAATTACAGGTAGGTGCCAGGGTCCCATGTCAGCCGGAGGACGTCGTGACCGCCCCCAAGGAAGTTGAGCCGGTTTGGTGGGGCAGCTGCAACTGCAGTCGAGACTTCGTGGCCTTTCCCATGTCGACGCGCCGATCGCTGATCCCCGTTCAACTTGTGGTCAACCGCGACCCGGGCGCCACGAGCGACGCTGAGCTGGCCCGCGCCCTGATAGAAGGGGACGGTTGGGCGATCTCGGAGACGTGGCACCGTTTCGCTCCAGCCGTCGTGATGCTCGCCAAGCGGGCGCTCGGCTCGGAGTCCGAGGCGGAGGATGTCGCTCAAGAGGCCTTTCAAAGGGTGTTCGCCAAGGCCAAGACACTGCGCGAACCCGAGCGGCTGCGCAGTTTCGTTTTCTCCTTCGCCATTCGCGTGCTCAAGACCGAGCTGCGTAGCAAGAGGGCGCGAGCCTGGCTGTCATTCCAAAGGCCGGAGAAGCTCCTGGACGTCGGCGCTGACCTCGTGGACATGGAGTCGCGTGAACTCTTGCGCAGGTTCTATGCGTTGCTCGACCGGCTCTCCCCGCGACACCGACTGGTCTTCGTTCTTCGTCATATTGAGTCGATGACGGTCGAGGAGGTGGCGGCTCACATGGAGCTCTCACCCTCTACGGTGAAGCGCGCGCTGGACCGCGCCACGCGCAAGCTGTCACAATGGATCGAATTGGACACCGGCTTGGCCGAATTCCTCGCGGAATTCTCTGATCATGGAGGATGGCGCCAATGACGGCCACGGGTGAGGGTAGGGGACGGCGAGCGCTAGCGGCCTTGTCCGATCTCGCGCGCAGAAGCGCACGGCCGCCTACGCCCGCGCAGCTCGACAATGGCCTCCGCGCGGTGCGCTCCCGACTCGACGATGCCGAAACGAAGGGATGGCGCGTGTTTCCGCGGCGGTGGGCAGCCCTCCGCTTTTCCGCGCTCGGAATCCTCGCGGTCGCCTCGGTGCTCGTCGTCTTGAGCGTCGTTCGTTCCGGGCCGCCGCGCGCGCCCTTGCCTCAGCCCGCGCTCAGCTACCGACTCGAAGGCGGCAACCTGATCGAAGGGGGATACCTACGCGAATCGGGCCCCTCCGGCATCAGGGCCCTCTTCTCCGAGGGGACGGAGTTCATCCTGATGCCGGGCACGCGCAGCCGCCTGCGCGCGGTCGAGGCCTCGGGCGCACGCATCACCATCGAGCACGGCTCGGCATCGTTCAAAGTCACGCCCTCGAGCGATCGACGCTGGCAGGTCGACGTCGGCCCCTTCCTCGTCACCGTCAAGGGCACCGCGTTCAACGTGTCGTGGGACGCAGTGACGGAAAGGTTCGAGCTCAAGCTTCAGCATGGCAGCGTGACGGTGAGCGGTCCGTTGACCGGCGGCGAGATCGCGCTGCAGACCGGACAGCGCCTGCTCGTCGACCTGCCCAAGGGCGAGGCGGTGATCAACGAGCACATGCCCGAAGAGCGGCTCGAGCCTCCGGCCGGGTCCGCGCCAGCCGCGCCTGAACCGCCTCCGGACCGCCCGCCCGCAGCGTCTAACAAACCCGCCGCGCCGGCAGCCCGGCAAAGCTCTCCGTCGTCCGCGGCCAAATCCGGTGACGACCATCAGTGGGCCGCGGCGCTGGCGGCCGGGCAACTGGACCGCATCCTCACCGAAGCTGAGCGTGCCGGCGTGAAAGCGACGTTGGAAAGTGCTTCGAGCGACGATCTGCTGGCGCTCGCCGATGCGGCTCGCTACCGACGCCGCACGGACCTCGCACGCGACGCGCTGCTCGCCGAGCGGCGGCGCTTCCCTGGTTCGCCGCACGCGCTCGATGCAGCTTTCCTGCTCGGCCGCGTCGAGGAAGCCAGCGACCAAGGGCTGGCGCGCGCGATCCAATGGTACGACGAATACTTGATGAGGGCTCCGACGGGTACGTACGCTTCGGAGGCCTTGGGACGCAAGATGACGCTAACGGGTAAAGTCGGCGGGACCTCTCGAGCGCGCCCGATCGCCGAAGAGTACCTCCGGCGTTTCCCCGCTGGCACGTACGCGGGGCCGGCACGGGCGATCGTAGGCGCACCGTAAACCCTCGTGTGCCGACCCACGCTCGTCACGCTCGCCTCGATCTTCCTCTACGGAGTGATGGCGGTTGCGGCCGGCATGGTGCACGCGGCCAGCGTGGTGCTCGTTCGGCCCGCAAACTCCCCGCCGGTCATGGTCGAAACCTTGGTGCGGCTCAAGGGTGAGCTCACATCGGCGGGCTTCGAGGCATCGATCATCGACGGCGCTGCGGGCGCGACCACCAACTCGCGCGCCGACCTCGAGCGGTTGGCGGCTGAGCGCGGGGCCGACGCGGTGGTCGCCATTGTGGGAGACGTCTCGCCTGATTCCGTCGAGGTGTGGGTGATCGATAAGGTGACGGGCAAGTCGGTGGTGCGCCGGATGCCCTTCCAACCCGCGGCTACGTCGACGTCGAAGACCTTGGCGATCCGCGCCATGGAGCTTCTACGCGCGAGTTTTCTCGAGATCGATCTGGCTGCGGGCAACCGCCAGAACGAGACAGTCGCTGTGCCGCCGCCCGCTGTCGTTCACTTCATGGAAATGGAACGGTTGGCTCGACACCCCGAACGGTTCGGCGTTGAGGTGGGTGGCGCCGCGGTCATGAGTCTCGACGGTGTCGGTCCCGCGGTGTTGCCGATGATGCGGTTCGACGGATCGGTGCGCCCCTGGTTCATCGTGCAAGCGACAGCGGCGGGTCTCGGGACACGCCCGAGCGTCAAGGGCCAGGCGGGCAGTGCCGAGGTCGCGCAGGCCTACGGGCTGCTCGGAGGCAGTTTCCGTTTCCTCGCGGGCGCGCGCGTGCAGCCTTTCGTGGAACTGTCGGCGGGCGTTCTTCACACCTCCGTCGAAGGACGCGCCGACGCGCCAAACCAGAGTCACGTCGCGGCGCAGTGGTCGTTTCTTTCCGACGCGGGCTTCGGCACGTTGCTGCGCTTACCCGATCGTTTCTACCTCTCGCTGGCGGCCCATGTGCAAATGGCCGCGCCCTATCCCGCTGTACGCTTCCTCGGTGCGGTCGTTGCGACGTCAGCGCGCCCCAACCTGATGATGACGTTCACCGTTGGGGCGTGGCTCTGAGTACACGGCATTGGCTCGCGTGGCTGCATTTATCGAATCTGCGCGGACGATACGGTACGTGAACGATCCCGCCGATCTTTTTTGGACCGGTTTCTGGGGATAGGCGCGACTGCGGGGCGAATCGCTGTTCGACGCGAACCGGCCGCGCGATGACGAGGCCGCATGTATCCGCCATGGAGGCTCCCATGCATCTCCGACCGTCGTCCTCTATCTTGACCTTGGCGCTCGTTGCGCTGTCTTTTTCCTGTGGAAGCGAGAACACGTCGGGGACGGGAACCGGCGGTGGCGCCGGAACGGGCGGCAACTCAGGAGGAACTGGCGCGACCGGTGGAGGAGGTAGCACCGGCGGTGGAGGCACCACGGGCACCGGCGGCGCGAGTGGTAGCGGTGGCGCCACGGGTTCAGGCGGCGCGAGTGGCAGCGGCGGCGCGAGTGGCAAAGGAGGCGCGGCGGGCAGCGGCGGCGCGAGTGGCAGCGGTGGCACGTCAGGCTCCGGCGGCACGAGTGGCAGCGGTGGCACGTCGGGGTCCGGCGGCAAGAGCGGCGCCGCGGGCAGCGGCGGGATCGATGCTGGCTCGGCAGGCAGCGGAGGTAAGAGCGGCGCCGCGGGCAGCGGCGGGATGGACGCCGGCTCGGCGGGCAGCGCGGGCATGAGCGGTGCCGCAGGCAGCGGCGGCGGCGCGACCGATGGCGGCACCGTGGGCGACGCGGGGCCAAGCACAGGTTGCGGAAAGGCCGCCCCCCCTCAAGTGAGCACGAGACAAACGATCGATGTCGCCGGTACGGCGCGCGAATACATCGTCAATTACCCAACGCCCTACGATCCGAATCATCCCTATCGCGTGCTCTACATTCATCACGGTCGCGGTGGAAACGCCGAACAAAACATCACCCGCAACGGCGGTTGGTACGGCGTGGGACCGCTCAGCGGCGGCTCGACCATTTTCGTGTCGCCGCAGGGCCTCGCGGAAACCGGCGGTGAGACAGGCTGGCCCAACACCGGCGGACGGGACGTGGCGTTCCTCCGCGCCTTGGTGCCCCAAATCAATTCCACCTTCTGTGTCGACACGAAGCGCATTTTCACGACCGGAATGAGCTATGGCGGCAACTTCTCCAATACACTCGGCTGCCAGATGGGGGACGTTTTTCGCGCGATCGTGCCGTTTGCCGGATGGGGCCCGCAGACAAATGCCACCTGTGTCGGCAAGGTTGCCGCGCTCAATACCCACGGAACCGCCGACACGACGATCGACATCGCGCAAGGTCGAGCGAGCCGGGATCACTGGTTGGCTGCCAATCATTGCACCATGACCACGGCCCCCTACGATCCTTCACCGTGTGTCATGTATCAGGGCTGCGATGTCGGCTATCCGGTCGGCTGGTGCGAGCACACCGGCGGGCACATCCTGCCGACCTTCTCGGGCCCCGCCATTTGGAACTTCATCTCCCAGTTCTGAGCGAAACCACTTGCCCTGATCACGGCTCGATCTTGTCGCACTGCCCGCGCGAAATGCGGCAGGGGGTTGTCACGGCGTGGGTCGACGCTGGGGTGATTCGCTGCTCAGCGCAACGATCTCGCTCGGCGCGAGAGCGCGTTCCCAGATCGCAATGTCATCGAGGTCCCCGCTCAGGAAGCGCCCTTGCCCTTCCGCGTTCCAGCGCCCGAAATACAGCGTCGTATCGCCGGCAACGATATCGGACAGCTTGGCTTGCTGATCCATGGGCGCCCCATCCACGTAAAGAGTGACGTGATTCGTCCCGGCGTCCACAACGGCGGCAAGGTGGAGCCAGGCATTGGTCCCGACGCACGGACATTCCGTGTGGAGCCAGCCGCCGAGGGCAGGTGACCAGTAAGAGAAGACGAATAGGGGCTGAGATGACCTGCGGTCCACGTTGAGCTCCCACCCATTGGACATGAAGTTTTCGGTGGTCAGTATCGTCCCGATGAATCGGTTGGCATCCAGCTGGTCTTGCGACATGCGGATCCACGCGGAGACACTCCAATTCGATGTCGCGGCCGGAAAGTTCGGAACGACGACCGAATCATCTGCGGCGAAGCGAAGTCCGCCCCCAAAACGGCCGTCGGGAATCCACGTTCCCCCCGTGAGCTGACCGTCGTACCTGTTCCCCGAGTCGTCGAGCACGACGTCTCCCGAACCCTTGTCGAAAGTCCAATGCGCAATGAGAGAATCGGCCAGGTCGCGCGGCGGTGGGTCAATCACGTCCAGCGGTGCGGCGTGACAGCTGAGCAGGCACAACACGACGGCAGGCGCGAACCTGGAAAAAGTACCGGCGTCTGCGTTCGACAGAAGAGCTGCGGCTGTCTGGCTCATGCTGCCGCATCCCGATGGATCGCCGCCGTCAGAGCGGGACCTCCACGTTCAGAACATACCATCAGTGCGATTTTGGGTTGCAGGCGATGCCGAGGATACCGGTTGCAGTTCGTCAGACGTCCGCGCTCCGTCCGCAACTTGCGCATTTTTTCTATCATGTTGCGCTCGAAAAACCAACCGGCTGTTGGGGAGCGTAGAGCCAGCGTCGAACACCTACCGTCGGCCGTTGACTCCAATGCGGTGAATTCCGCCAATCAGCGCTTCTTTGGTTCGACAGACGCTGCGGAGCTGCTGGCAGCGCTCCGTCCGTTCATCGACGAAAGCGCCAGCGCCAGTGCCCGGCGGAGATCCACGAGTGCCCGGCGTGATTCAGGACCGCGGCCGAATTATCGTGGTGATGGCTGATCCGATGGGGCGAGCTGGCTTAGGAGTCACGGACGGATCGCGGTTCATCATCTGCGTCACTCGCCCGCGGTCATGTGGGCCTACCTGCTGGCCACCTCGATACCATGGACCATTTGCGTTTGCGGACTGCAGCTACCCCGTCCTCCGTTCATCGTGGCCGTCGTAGTCCCTTCCTATTTCGATCCCACGCAGTAGGGTGATGGTGCCTAACCCCTGTGCTCGCCTGAATCGATCTCGCGTACACGGGAGATCACTTTTGATCTGGTGAGGCATGGGGGACCCTAACCGCCCGGGCGAGCACGCGGCGATGCCTCTCTGCATGTTGATCATGGCGGCGGTAGCCGACACCGCGCGCGTTTCCGCGGCGGTGGAGAGGCCTCCGCTGGACCGTTCTCGGGATCCTGGCGGTCACGTCGGCGCTCGTGGCCTTGAGCGTCGTTCGTTCCGGGCCCCCGCGCGCGCCCTTGGCTCAGCCCGCGCTCAACTACCGACTCGAAGGCGGCAACCTGATCGAGACGGGGGATACCTACGGGAGTCGGGCCCCTCGGGCATCAGGGCCGTCTTCTCCGAGGGGACGGAGTTCATCCTGATGCCGGGCACCCGCAGCCGCCTGCGCGCGGTCGACGCCTCGGGCGCACGCATCACCATCGAGCACGGCGCGGCTTCGTTTCAGGTCACGCCCGCGAACGACCGCCGCTGGCAGGTGGACGTCGGCCGCTTCCTGGTGACCGTCAAGGGCACCGCGTTCACCGACGACGACGGCACCGGCGGACAGCTCGAAGCTTCCGCCGTTTCCGGCCAAGTGCCGCCCGCCGGCAAAAGCGGCGCTTTCGTCGCACGACGGATTCGAAGCACACGCAACCGATCGCGCTGATGACGGCGCGAAACTAAGCATTGCGTTCTACTTCTATATCGCTCGCAGGGGGGGCCTCGAGTCTCACGACGGAAGAACCGCCCCCCTTGCGCGCCCCTTTCAGCAAGGTTGAGGAACTCGCCAATGCGCCGTGACTCCCAGGTTTCCTCCCGAGACATTCCACAAGTACGGAAGACGACAGGAATAGCCTGCCCACCAATAATGATATCCCCATGTATAAGCCGATACGTTGAAACCACTACCACCCTGGTAAACCAACCCGTGTTCACCGGTGGTAGCAGCATCATTCCAGAACAATGACCAGTCACCAGCTGCGGGACAAATTGACTCCGTGGTTTCTCTGAACGTGGTGTTATCGGCATACGCACAATCCGCTACTACCTGCACTGAGCAATGCCCCGAGAAGTTGTGACATGTATTGGTCAAAAAATCTGACTCGCTCATCACGACAGGAATTTGGTCCGGCGGCTCGATGGTAGCCGGCCGCTCGATGGTAGCCGGCCGCTCGATGGTAGCCGGCGGCTTGGTGATAGGCGTACGACGTGCCTCCAGCTCTACTAGGAGATGAGGCACAGCCGTGTTCGGGAGCAAATGTTGATACGTCTCTACGAATGAGGGGCTAACCAGATTGCCGATCGCAACGTGGTCGTCTTTACCGATAGCACCCGTCACCGCCATACTTAAATGACCGGCTTCATCGCTCAAAATCTGAAGCAACCCGCTGTCGGAATAGTGCGCTTCGAAAACAATTGCCTGCGACGTTTCGTCCAGCTGATTTGAATTGTTTGAATTGACAACATCGCGCGGCGCGCTGGAAGAACACGCCAAAATACAGGAGGACGACAACAACGACGCAACGGTCACGGCTTGTTTGAAATCGTTCACGTGGTTCATGATCCGATTCTCCTCTTTGGCTCTCTCATCAAACGGCCGCGATACACCAGAACGGCGCGTCGGACGAATTTGAGACTACCTTTCTCGAAATAGGAGCTGCTCGTGGCGTGTAACGAGCCTGATTAGCTAGTGAGCCAGATACCCCATCGTTTCGGCGTTTGGGAATAATTTACTTAACAGGCATGTTAAGTGGTTGGAGTTTCTGCTGATGTACGTCACAGCAGAGATTTCTGGGGACGGACGATTACCGAGTTCGAACGGAGTGGATCAGCTGACGTCCGGTAAGGACCTGATGGAGCATCGAGCGCCCGCCGTTGCTGGCGAGCGGCTATCGCCGCTTGACGAGAATGGCCTTCACGGGCCGCTCCTACCTGCATGACGCGACCTTTTCGATGAACGAGGAGAGGTGCTGTGGCTGCGTCGGCCGATGAGAGGTCGTCGCCCCGATCAGTGCCCTGGCGCGCCCTCTCGCCACGACGGCCCGATCCAGCTCCCCATCCAGTCCTCTGACGCTTGGCCGCGCCGATCTTCGCGCAGGAGATCGGACCCGGCCGCCGGCGCGCCCGCTGGTGCCAGCGCGGAGCCGCAAAACACATCCGAAACGGAGTGAAACAACCCGTCGAACGTCATGGGATCGATGCAAGCTGCATAGATCGAGCGATCGCCGCAGGGGGACGTGTCGACGAACGATTTGCAGACGGTGTCCCGGGCCTCGGTCGTGCACTTTCGAAACGCGTCGAAGGTGAGGCATTGGCCCATGCACGCGAGCGAGGTGCACTCGTCGAGCGCTTGCGCAGCGGCCCCGCAACTGTGGTCGCCCCGGTCGCCGTCGAGGAGCGCGAGACAACCGGCGACATTGACGAGTTCGAGTCTGTTTCTCAAAATGATCAGCGGACCGTAGCTCGCCTCGTCTTCCGTCGAAATGAGACAGCTGCGGCATGTGGCGTTCGCAAGATCGCGGTGAAAGGCGTAGCAAGACCCCGCGTTGAACGTCGTCGCGCTTTCGCAGTGCTTGAACTCGGTGTCGATTTGGGTGGCCGTGCACGCGCGAGGCAGCGGGCGCGGCGGCTTCCACTTCGGCTGGAAGCCCGCGATGGATGCGGGAGCGCAATAGCCGTCCGGGGGGACATCGGCCGCGGCATCTGCGGCGGTGCTTTCGGAATCGCCGCAGCCCCATCCGCTCCAGGATTCGCCGAGCAAGACGATCATGCGGAGAGCGCCCATCGCACATCGCGCCATCGATCTCATTTCACCTGCTCCGTTGCGCGATCCGCGCGCTCCATGTCCGCAGCCGGTCGCACATTGCTACAAAACAGCTTGCCCATCGCGCCGAAGGCGTCGGCATCCGTCGCCCAGTCGATACACACCGCGTAGCTCGCTCGATACATGCAAACGGCATCGAGATAGAAACTTCTGCAAACGGTTTGCGCGGCGCGCCAATAGCAGTCTGGGTAAGCGTAAGGGACCTGGCATTGGGCACAGGCCGCCATGTAGCATGAGTCAGCCGCTTGAACGCGGGCAGCGCATCCACTGTCGACCGCGCCGTCGACGAGCGCAACGCAACCTGCGGTGTTGAGCGTCCAGGCGTAGTTGGGCAGCGCGATGACGGGCCCGAGCGCCGCCTCCCCAAGAGAAGAGAAAAGACACCCGGGACATCGGGACTTGTCAGGCGCGATGGAGAATCTGCGGCAGGTATCCCTCGTCGAGCGTGGACCCTTGCAGGCTTCGTATGCATCTCGGATCTCGATATCCGTGCACGCAGTGCCGTCGGGGGCACGAGGCGGCGTCCAAGCAGGAACCCAATTGGGGGGGAGGCTCGGAACGCACGCCGCCAGATAGTCCATGTATTGCCCGTTGTCCCCATCGCCACACCGTATGACCAGCAAGAACGACGACACGAATGCCGTGCGCGCAAGCCACCGCAGGAAAGCAATCGTGATCCGCGCTCCGCGCGATAGTTGTACGCTACCCATCGTGGGCGCAGTGCATAGCACGACACGACCCTTGTCGCCGACACCGCTGGACGGCGTGTTAAGTGAAAGCTCTTGACGGTTCGCTGCGGTTACAGAGCGCCGTAGGCATCGAGATTGTCTGGCCGGGCGGTGCCAAGAGAAGGACTCCGGCGCGATAAGTCGCTTCGAAATCCTTTGCTTGCTCGCGAGGAGCGCTTGAGTAGCGTCAGCGCCATGGCTGATCCGCTGTCAACCGGCCCGGAACCGCTCACGATACGCGAGAATTTTCGCCGCGTACCCGGGGCTGTTGCGGTGTTTGAAGTCGATGGCGCATTGGAGGAATGCCGGTAGCGTGGGCCCCACGGCGGGCCAAGCCGGTGGATCGCGTTCAGTGCGCCACTTCTCCATGTTGGCGCGGCGGCTTCGCCTCAACGCATCGGCTGCTTTGATATCGTCGGCGGTTGCGTTGGGTGAGCAACGCGATGCCGCCTGGGAGATGCTGTAAGCACCGGTGAACAACAGCGCCCGCTTGTAGTGATCAGCGTCGAGCCACGCTTCGGGGCGACCCGCTTCGGCAGCATACTGGAGCGCCTTCGCCACCGACACCGGACCCGCGTTGTAGGAGAGGGCAAGCAGTCGCAGTTGCTCGACCTCAGGCAAGCGCTCGTATTTGTGCCCGCGTTTCTCGAGCACGCCTTCCATGATCTTGCGGAAGGAGGCGAGCTTCTTCGCGCCTGCGTCGATGGACGTAGCAGGATCCTTGTGCGAGGAAAGCCGGTCCGATTGCATCAACCCCGTGTAGCCGCTCTTGGCGACGAGGTCGGGATTGCCACCGGACTCTGCCGCGATGAAGCCATTGATGAGCGAAGCGTCGACGCCGTGCTTCCGCGCGGCAGCTTCGACCAGAGACGCGTATTTTCTGATGCGAGCTACCACGGACTCGTTGATGCTCGGGCTCGAACGACCTGTGGTTCCAGACGAGCCCTGAACTTGCGTGGGGCTCGGGGTAGGGGGGCGCTGGAGTCGTGCGAGGGTCGGTCGCACGAGCGCGTCTCGAATCTGCAGCCATTCCTGGGCGAGCTGACGTTCATCGGCTCGCAGCTTGCGGCCGCCGAGCTCGGGGTGCCTGGCAAAGAAGACCAGGCTGGTCACCTTGTTGACGTCCGTTTGGCCACTTCGTGCAGCCTCGGTGATGGCGAGGATCTCCTGGCCGGTTTGGATCAGGTGTCGAAAGCGCTCGGCCAGCGAACCGAGCAGCGACAGGACCGAAGTCGAGCTCGAAGTCGAGCTCGAAACGGGGGTCGCCGGCGCTGGCGCGGGGAGGGCGCCCTTGCTCAGTTGCTCGAGGTACGCATAGACGAACGGCCAGTCGAAGTATGGCTTCTCGCGCAAAGCGCCGGGATCCCAGCATCCGCTCTTGTCGAATCGCGAGAGCGGCGTGATGTCCTCGTGGCCGAGGAGACGCGGCGTGCGCCACCACGCCTGGCCGCGCGGCCAACCGTGGCGCTGAGCGATGTCCCAGGCGAGGCGGGCGACGGTCTCGTGTTGTGCACGTGTGAACCGAAGTCCGTCGCGCATCGGCGGCGCGGTCGGCTCGACGATGAGCGGACCATTCCCGTTGCGATAGTACAAGCACGGGACGCATTCGACGTGTACGTAGGTGAGATTCGCCGAGCTGCGAACGGGGATCAGGCTCAGAGAATCTTTGAACCCGGGCCAGCGCGCACGCCAGAGGCGCACGACGATCGGCGGGAGGTCGGCTTCGAAGCGACCGGCCGCGGTGGACTTCCACTGATCCTTCTGGGGTTCCGATTTCCTCTTTCCGACGCCCTGCGCTTGCACTTTTTCGTTCATCACTTGGTGCAGCTGACCACCGGCCGCGCCCGCCCAACCGTTGACATAGTGCGTGCCCCCCGAGTTCAAGTAATAGTCCGCCGCATACCTGTCGGCGGGCCTGTTACTTTTCTGAGCCTTGCCGGGCAGGGTGCCGCCGGTCGTGTGCACGACCAATCCGTACACCTGCTTGTCCCAAGGCGACTTGCGTACTCCATGCCCCGAGTGCAGGCGCGTTCGTTGCGCGAGCGGTGACAGTCCGCTTTGGTCCGCCGGTGGCGCTTCGTCTTCGCTGTCCTCTTCTTCCTCGAAGACGCTGCCGGGCAACGTGAGCTCTGCCCAGCGCTCCGGAGGGCTTTCGTAGTCCAGCTCGCCGAACGCAACCGCGCCCCCGAACTCCGGATCGGCCATCGCTTCGCGTTCGCTGTCGTCGAGCTCGTCGACCTCGCCACCAAATGCTTCGTGCTCGCTGTGGCATCGGGGGCAACGGCATGTGGGCGCTACTGGCGTCGAAAGCGACTCCTTGTCTTCAAAGGCGAAGGATTCCGCCCTCGGTTCCTCCCAGTCCGTTTCGTGATCCCACTCAGCTTCGCGGTCGTCTTCCCATTCTTCTGAAGTCACATAACCGTCGTGCTCGCGCGCGCTGTCGGGCGATGTCTCGCCCTCGAAATCAGCGCCATTCGGTGCTTCGTACGTGGGCACGAACGCGTCGGCCCAATCGCCGTGTTCCGCGGACTCTGCCTGTCGTGAAGCGCCCCCGCGAGTCGGCGGTGCGAAAGGTCCGAGCGCATCGGCGTCCGACCAGAGCGTCGAGGACCCGTTCTTGGCGTAGTCTTCCATGGCTCTCGTCCTACCGCTTCAGGAACGGAAGATGGCCCCGGCCGGGAGCATTCTGCTCACCGGGACGCTGGTCCCGGAGAGGGCGGCTCCCGTTGCGGCGAGCACCGCTTGCGAGCTCGGGCGTGCGTTGAGCTCTTTCACGTCGCGGCCCGTCGCGATGGACCAGTGCGTGATGATTTCGAGCATGTCGTTCACGAAGGCGCCGCCGTAAAGGTTCGCCGGCCAGTTCGCGAGGACCGGCACGGCATTGCCCTCGATGGCAAGCAGAACCCTCGAAAGCGGCTCCGCCATTTGGAAATAGGCATCGGACCGTGAATGAGCCGGAATGCCGACGCGGTCGCCGATCTTCTTCAAGCGATCGGCGACGCCAGATGCTCGAGCATTCAGATCGTGGACGACCTGCGTATCTTCGCGCACGACGAGGTGGAGCCAGCTCATGAGCGCTACGGCATCGAACTCCTCGCGACTCAGAGCAGCTTCGAGCCGGCGCGCCTGGAGCATCTCCCTCAGTCGGCGCACGAGATTGATGATCGCCGTGTCGTCGGTCAGGTTCTGCGCAGCGAACGCTGTGCGGTTCGTATACCCCCTCCAGACTTCGCCGAGCAGCGCTTCGAAGACGAAGGCAAAGTCCCGGTTCGCCGCGTCGGGCTTGAAATATCCGGAGCCGCCGTCCGGACCATGATTCAGATCCATGCCAAGTAAGCGATAGTAAGCATTGCGGCGTACGGCGCCGGCGTCGTTTCGAACGTGGCTCGTCACGGCCCGCACCGAATAGGACCAGGGGTTGGCGAAAAAGACCTGCTCAGTGGCTTGCAGCCACCGGTGCGTGGCCACCGTCGCCGTGGGGAGGCGCTCGCCATGGGTCCAATCGAAGACGACTTGCCGAAGAATGTCGACGATGCGGGTGTTTTCCAGGAGGTACGCGTAGACGATGTGGTGCCACTGGACCGGTGGCAGCGGTAGAGGCAGCGCGATCACGCCCCCTCCGAAATTCCGATCGAGCAAGTTGCCTGCGCTTCGCGCCATCTGCTGATGCGCAGCGTTCGGCGGCGCGGGAACACCGAGGGCCGTATCGCGCGGCAGGGAACGATTGGTAGCCCACAGCGCTTCGAGAAATTCCGAGATGTGTGACGGGCGAAAGCCCGTCAACACCTGGTCTGCACCTGCAATTCCGCCGCCGAACACGTTTGCCAACTGAAAGAACATGACGACCTCCCAACCTTGAGCGTCGACTCAGGTAGTCGTAACGCTGAACGGAATGCTGAAATCAAAGCCCTCGGCGACCACGACGTTCACACCGGCCGTTGGCCCAAACGTCCAGGTCACGGAGGCTTTGCCCTTGTCGTCAGTGGTCATTTCCACGACCGTTTCCGTTTTGCTGATGCAATTGCCATCCTCTGGCTTCAGCTTTCCGCCGCCCTCGGTGATACGAAAGCGCACGGGAAAGCCGTCATGCGGGGCTTTTCCCCTGAGATCGATCTCAATGCCGGGCGACGGCGCGGCGTTCGCACCAGCCTTACCGGATGCAGGCGTGGTCGACTTGATGTTAGGCTTCTCGCCCATGGCCCAGGCCTTGAAGTAACCCTTGGCCTTGACAGTCAAGGTGCCCGTACCGAAGGAGCTACGGTCCGGTCCCGGCTGTCCACCCAGGATCTCGTGCATGGTGATTGCCTCGGGAACCACGGAGTTGGGTGGGCTTGCGGCGGGCTGCCGGAAGGTTTGAAGAACGGTCCCAATGTCGGTCGTCTTGAGCGCCACGGTGTTTCCTCCTTGCGTCAGGCAGCTTCTTGCAGGCCGCCAATTCTGAGCATCCAGCGCTCTTGCTGGATCAACGCGTCACGCATCGACGCGGCGCTTTCCGAAGCGCGGTACCCGGTCAGCGCGAGCAATCGGATCGATTCGTTCCAGATCCAATACGGTGAAGTAAACGCCGCCTGTCCCGCCGCGCGCTCGAGCTCTTCTAGCGCACGGGGCGAAACGCGTGCGGGATTGACGAGCGCGACGAGCGGACGATTGCCGAACGCTCGAAACGGCGCTTTCAATACGAGACTCGCCGCAAGCGGCAAGAGGGTGACGGACTGTTCGAAGAGCTCTCGCGCTTCGCCGCCGAGCTGCAACGGGTATTGCCGGCACCAGGAGCGTTCGAGAGCGTCCCACGGTCCCTCGCCGAAGCTCACGCGGCACATCGCGACGCCGAGCCGAAGCCGGAGATAGCTCACCGGATGCGGATCGCCGGGCAGGATGGTGAACACGCGTGCCGAACCGCCGTCCACGACATCGTGGAGCGCGGTGACAGCGGCGTAGCCCGTGCAAGCGAAGGCAAATGCGTCGGCGGCGATCTCCGAGGCCCAGCTGCTCCAAAGCCTGCGGACCGGCTCGGAGCCGTTTTGCAGCCGTCGCAAAAAGCACGCAGAGAGCTCGTCGTTCCATCCGAGCATGTGCGCGACTTGATGACCTGCCTCGTGGATGGCGGAGGTCGGGCGCAGCAGGTTGTGGCGTGTGATCTTGACGGTCGCGACCGGGCTTTCAGAGGTGCCGTCCCAGAGTCGAAGACCGGCCTTGAGGATCGAGGCGCCGAGCCCAGCGTCGAGATAGCTCAACACGGCGGGCACCTGGCGCCCAAGAGGACTCAACGCTTCGCTCATGCTGCGCATGGCGATGTGATCGCACGCCCGAAGAAGCGCGCCGATTCGAGGAGCTGCGCGCGTGGCGAGGGCATCGGCGTAGAAATCGACCGTCGTCTCGGCTCTCAGGTACTCGCGGCGGTAACGCATGATTCCCGCGCGAACGCGCGCGAGCGCCGTGCTCTCGCTTGCCGCCGCGAGCTGCGCTTCGAGACGTTCACCTTGCTGGTGAAGGCGGCTCAACGTCTGGCCGAGCGTCTGGCGCAGAGCAACGCCCAGATAATGTTCCAGGCTGCGCCAGGAGCTCAGCGGCGCAATGGACTCGAGTGGCGACAGCCTGCCGGCGGCGAGCCTCCAGTGCTGCAGCTGGCGCCCGAGCTCTCGCTTCAGATTCGTTGAGTCCAAGCCCATTGCAGTCTCCCTTACGCGCGCGCATACCCGGGGCGAATAGCGAGGCCGTATTCAGGAGCCGGTTGCCGGAGCCCGTGCTTGATGCGCGCGACGGCCGAGAGATGGCCTCCGAGCAGATCGCGCAGCGGCGCGAAGAATGCCGGGCGCGAGAACGAGAGCACGACGGTGATCCCGTCGGCGTCCGCGTCGGCCGCACGAACGATCTCGGTCGCCAGCGCGTCATAGCGCCCGGTGAGCTCGCGCGTGAAGGCATCGAGCACCCATTTCGTGAGCGTCTCGGTCACCGGTCGGCCCGCTGCTCGGAGCACGATACCGACACCCGAGGGGAGCAGTGACTCGGCCGGCACGGCCTCGTGCACGATGCGCAGTCCGCGCGTGGGTGATCCGGAGAAGAGCTCGGCGAGGCGCGCTTCGAGACCGCTTCGGAGCATGCCGAGCACCACGCCGACCGGTGCCCGCTTCCGGAGCGCCGCGGACAGGGACTGCGCGTCCGCCTCGCTGAAATAGCGACGAATCCGAAGCGTGCCGCCCGCCAAGTCGAGCAAGACCTTCGTACCCCCCACGCGTTGAAAAGAGCCCTTCGGTCGCGGTCGCGAAGTGCTCTCGGGGAGCTCGAGATAGTAGAGGCGCTGGCCGACCTCGAGGACGTTGCGGTCGGCCAAGTAGCGCGGCTGGGTCGCCTTGCCGAGCGCGGGCTCTTTGAGCAGCGCGCCCGCGATTTCCGGGGTGAGTGGATGAAGCAACGACCATGCGCTTCGGCCGGCGTGGCCGAGACCGCGCACGCCTCGTTCGCTTCTCGCGATTGCACCGACTGTCGTACCGCCGAGCACTTCGTAGAGGTGCACGCGGGCACGCACCGTCGCATACGGAGCAACGCCGAGCTGGTCGCGCAAGATGCTGCTCAGTGCGACCCCGCCGAACGATTTCACGGCGCCTGCGATCTGTGGCGTCAGGGTCACGTCGAGCACGCGGCTGTACTTCTTATAGAGCTTGGTCGCCGAGCCTCGCGGCAAGAGCTCCCACGCACCGCTGGCTTCGGACGCTTCGTGCAGGTCGGTGCGGATCATGCTGTCAGGGAAGTGTGCTGACGCTGCCCGCGCGAAGGCGTCGCGAACGTATCCCTCGAGGATGGCTTCGTTCTGCCACGTGGTCTCCGTGGTGCTCTGCACCACGCGATTGACGGTATCTTCGATGGTCGCGGCGAGGGCTTCACCGGCTGGACTCGCCACTTCCACCGCGGCTTCGAGGTTGGCGAGCTTGAGTCCCGCGTCGACGAGCGCCTTCGACAGCGGTCCGGCCTGCGCTTTGCCGACATACTTGGCGATGAGTTTGGCGAGCAAGCCCGCGAGAAAACCGACCACGCGCGGCCGCCCGAGAATCTTCATCCCAAGTTTGAGGCCAGCGAGAACCGCCGGAACGAACTCCTCGACGACAGGTTTCGCTTCCGCCTCCGATTCGAGCTCGCTGATTCGGTGCGCGAAACGCCGGCGCGCCCGTTGAAGACGCCGCCACGCCTCGATGGAAAGCTCATCCTCTTGCTCGGAGGGGGCATCCGCCATTGCGTCATCGGCCACGCCGTCACCATTCAACACCTGGCTTGCGAGCTTCGTGTCGAGCGCGCGCGTGAGGTCCGCCGGATCGGCGGCAGCCGGTTCGCCGGGCTCTCCGTCATCGGCGGCGGCGTCGACGACGGTGACTCCGAGGAACCGCTTGGCGAGTTGGCGCGCGATGGGCTGCACCGCCACCGGGAGCTTGTCCACCGCCAACCGCAACACACGCTGAATCAGCGGCCGAACGAGCTTCTTCAAGCGGCCGAGCACCAGGTTGATGGGCGAAAGTTTGCTCGCGAGCTTGATTCCCTTCTTCGCAAGCTTCACGGCACCGCGAACAGCGCCCTTCGCCTTGTTGACGAGCTTCTTGAGAAAATCCTCGAAGGCGGGCGCAAGCTGCGTCTGTGCCGGTTCGAACCGGTCGAGAAACGCCTCGAACTCGGCCTCGCTCAGCGTCGAGAAGTCCGCTTCGCCCAGATGCGTCGCAAGACCATCGATCGCTGCCTCGGACTCACGCTCGAGCGGTCCGAAGAGCTCGCCCAGACCTCGAAAGCTTTCGAGGCGCTCGCTCGTGGCGTCCGGACCCTCGTAGGAGAAGCGCTCGTCGGCCAGCGCGGCAGCTTCGTGAACCAAGTCGGTGACGGCGGCTTCGAATTCGGAGTCGTGGAACTCCGACATCAGCGTCGCGAAGAGCTCCGCACGAGGCCCGAGCAGCGTGGCGTTGCCGTCGAGCCCGTATTCCGAAAGGAAAGGCGTTTGATGCTCGAACGTCCGCTCGAACGCACCCGGAGCCGGTATCACTGCCGCGCCACCTGTGCGGGCGTAGCCGTCCGGCGCAAACGGCGTCTCGAGGACCTGACCAGCTGATCCATCGCGACTGTCGACTTCAAAGGGTTGTCCCATGCTCATCGTCGGCTCCTGCTCGCGGCTCCCCGTCGCTCGCGCTCGTCAATGGACGCCGTGCGCGACCGCACGGACCGCAGCCACGACTCCCTCCAGACCCACGTTGCTTCCGACAAGCCTGAGCTCGTAGAGATCCGCTTGTTCCGCATCTGTCATCAGGGTGAGGATCTTCGTTCGCTCACCAGCCTGAAGTAATTCCTGGCACAGCGGCGGAATCGCGCTGCGTTCGCCGGGAAGAATGACGACGTCAGCGACCGATCCATTCCGGTTCGATGGCAAGGTTTGACTCAACGTGAGCACCTCGATGTCCGCATCGATCAGTGCACGCCGCACGACTTCAGCGACCACGTTCGGCACTTCCCCGAGTAGAACCCGTATGCGTCCTTTTGCGTCGGAAGAAACGGTGTCACCCATGACGAGCAGCATCGCCTCCGACGGCGACGGAGCCAATGAACCATCGGCATCAAAATGGGACTGAATCCCCAACTCAGGCCGTATGGATCCGGCGCGGGACAAGCGATCTAGGCTGTAGGAATCAGAAGGATCTAGATCCGGCCGATGCAATCGCTCGCAGCGGTGCAACTCGTTGCGAACGTAGGACCGCCGCGGCTTCTCCGCGTCGATGCAGCGACAGCTTGGCCAAGATATTGTGAATGTGGTTCTTGACCGTGATCACCGAGATTCCGAGCTCGCACGCGATCTCTTTGTTCGAAAGTTCATCGTCGATGCACTGCAAGACCTGTCGTTCGCGTTGCGTGAGGCTTGCGAGCTCTGCCTTGGGGGCGTGGATCGCCGGGGCCATTGCGACACTACGAATGAGCGCCGCAGTGATGCGAGGCGAGCAGCGCGCCTGATCGGTGCGGCTGCCCAGAACCACATCGACCAAGTCTTCCACCGATGCCTCGCTCGGAACGAATCCGCACACCCCTGCCTGAGCGCAGTGAACGATTTCTTGGTCGTTTTCCTCCGAGACCGCGAAAGCGACCACTTTGGCGTTGGGAGCGACCTGACCTACGACTGAACAGAGGCCGGTGTTGATGACAGTTCCCGAATCGGCGAGCACCACGTCGAGTCCCGCTTTGGCTACGAGCTCGCCCAGGAAGTCACGAGAAGACGCGGTGCCCAAGACTTCGATTCCAGTGCTGTGTGCGAGCATGCGGCCGAGCCCTTCTCGGTAGAGACGGACCCCCGTGACAATCAAGACCTTCAAGCTGCTCTCATTCGTCGGACCAGTCACGGACCCTCCCAGCGTGCACCGTTCGTCTTGCGAGCGTTTGGAAATCCGAAGCGAGAATGAGCACCAATCGATATGCTTTCGGAAAGAATGTTGTCAAGGCGAAACGAGTGCAGCCCCAAACATGACCACATGCCCGGCGCATTACCGCCGGACAACTTCAAATGATCAAGTCGCCAACACGGGTGACATGGCCACCGCAGAGGAACGGGAAGGTGCGGCATTCTGGACAGAGAATTAAGCGCACAGAACGACTGGAGCGAGATCCTCAAGCCATTCGTAGGTAGCGTAACCGTCGGGCCACGGGCGGCGGCCGGACGGTTACCAATCGAGACTACGCCGCCGCCATCGAAATTGAGCTGCGACTAGCGTCCGTGCTTCCGTGGAGCCTCATGGGCGCCTCCCAAGTTGGTCCGAAAAGATGACCATCGACGATAGCCGTGAAGCGATGAATCCTTCGCGTTGTCTCGCCTCTTAGAGCGCAGTCGGGTTCGGTACAAGCTCGATCGTCGCGAGACTGCTGAAAGGGCGGTAAGAACAATGCACATTGGCGGGACTGCCAAACTGCTATTAGGCATGGGGGTCAGTTTCAGCGCTGCCTGGTGTGGGCCCGGGGCCACTCCGACCCCTCGACTCACGGCTAGCATTTCTATCGCGGCCGGCTATGGCAACACGAAAGGAGCAGGCTGTTCTCCCGGTACGTCGGGCGTCGTGACAGTGACCGTTGCTCCTCAGAATCTGACAGGAACCAAGGGGCTCGATACCAGACAGAGCGACCAAGTGTCTCTACCCCAATTTGCCACCGAGGTGGATCACGACATCGAGAGCGGCGCCCCGATCTATGGCTGTCAGGTCAACAAGTCATTTTTCAACCTGAAGCCGGGCACCTGGTTGGTGTCGGTGACCGGTGCCCTCCGCGCGGGAACTTGCACGAGGTCCATCTCCGCG
>Ga0111538_10003738_pt1 | contig 21212 bp, 17 predicted proteins | sample SoiMethybrSBSTD1_FD_79669 | JGI IMG/M metagenome (GOLD analysis project Ga0111538, IMG submission 79669) | Bulk soil microbial communities from a Populus tree surrounding site in Tennessee, USA - Soil MetaG P. TD hybrid SBSTD1 (version 2)... | ecosystem: Environmental > Terrestrial > Soil >... | reverse complement strand
CGTCTACTCGGAGTTCGGACGACGCGTGGAGGAGAACGGCTCCGGCGGCACGGACCACGGCGCGGCCAGCGTCGCCATGGCGCTCGGCGAGCCCGTGCGCGGCGGCCTCTACGGCGCGCCGCCCGCGCTCGACGCGCTCGACGACGGCGACCTGGCGTTCACGACCGACTTCCGTTCGCTCTACGGGGCGCTGATCGACCGGGTCTTCGGCATCCCGCACCAGGAGGTGCTGGGAGAGCGCTTCCCGCTGCAGAGCTGGCTGGCGTGACCTCAGGCCGCGTGCAGCAGCGCGTGCAGGCGGATGATCGCGGCGCGGTCGCAGTCCAGCTCGAGCGAGGGATAGGCCTCGCCGAACTGTGCCCACCGGAAGTCCGACCAGCGCCGCGGGTCCACGCTCAGGTCCTTGCGCAGGGGCGGCGCGTGGAAACCGAACACCCATTCGATGATCTCCTCGTCGCCCACGAGCCAGCGCGTGGGCATCTCGAGGTCGATGAGCTCGGCTGGACGTCCGAGGCCGATGTCGTCCATCACCTCCCGGCGGATGGCCGACTCGAGCTTCTCACCGAATCCGATCGGTCCGTGGATCGGCGTCCAGAAGCTCTCGAGCTGCGCGGCCCGCAGGAGCAGGTAGTCGGGCTGTCCGCCGTGGAAGCGGTACACGAACACACGGATGCGGTGCCAGAGCTCGCGCATGGGGACGAACGTAGACGAACGTAGATCGGACCGGGAACCCTGTGAGCGGAGCCGACCCCGGATTTCAAGGACCTCCCGCGCACGCAATCATCGCGCCGGCTCGGGTTCCACGCAGAAGGAGCTCAAGTCGACGGGCCGCAGGTGCGGATGCTGCAGCGCGAGCCCGATCGTGCGCGCCCGCGCATCGCTCGCGTGACCGCTCGCCGCGAGCGCGCTCTCCAGCGCGCGCAGCTCGTACAGCACCAGCGTTCCGAGCCCCCAGGCCGGATCGCCGACGGCGCGCACGGCCTCGGCGTACGCCGTCTCGGCGTCCATGCCCGTGCGGCGCTGCAGCCCCGCCTGCACCTCGGCCAGCGACGCCTCCTCGGCGTGCAGCTCGAGCGCGGCGAGGAGCCGCGCCGCTTCCAGGCCGCGCTGCCGCGCGAACTCGGCCTCGATCTCCGGATCGCGGTGCAGCGGGTTCTCCGGCACGTCGAGCGCGAGCGTCCAGTCGAGCGCGAACAGCCCGAGACCCTCTCTCAGCTCGCGATGGTCGAGGAGCGCGGCCTTCGACTTCGAGCGGCACGCGGCCAGCATCCACGCACCCTCGCCCGCGAGGCCGTAGCGCACGCCGAGCGCGGCGAGACCGCGCGGCTGGAGGCCGTCGGCGCGCGTCAGCGAGCGCTCGCGGCTCCAGCGCCAGTCCGGCAAGTGCACGGCCGCGACGAGAGCGTCGCCGGCGACGGAGAGCTCGAGGGGCTCGACGCGCGTCGGCGCCGCGGGCTCGGCCAGGACGCGCAAGAGGTCGGGGCTCTGCTCCGGCGCGAACCATCCGGCGAGCTGCCCCAGGGCCAGCGTCCGGGCCGACGTGTTCCACACCGCGCGCGCGATCGGCTTCCCGTCGAGCGTGTGCCCGATGGCTCCCGCCTCCACGGGCGCGGGGGTGACGGCCGCGAGATCGCGCAGGCAGCGCGCCTTGATCTGGCCGCGCGTCCACGCACAGCCGGTACGAAGCTGCACGAAGCGCGTCCACTCCTCCGGGCCCAGACGGTCGGGTGGCGTCGTGGCGATCGCGCGCTCGTCGAGCAGCCACTCGCGGAACGCGGTGACGGACCTCGCCGGATCGAGCTCGGCACTCGGCGCGGGTCCGGGGGCCGGCGGGCCGTACGGGACCAGGTCGACGCCCGCGACGAGCTCCTCGAGCTCGTCGAGCTCGAGCAGGGCCGACTCGATGGAGACCGGGCTGGGCGAGACCAGGCTCGTGCGCGCGTCGCGCCAGTACGCGGGGAGATCGAAGAGGAAGCGCGCGAGCTGGGTCGTGCGCGTGCCCTGGTCCAGCCCATCGGCGCGACGCACGGCTTCGAGCGTGCGCGTCACGTGGCGCACGTAGCGCGCCGGATCGGTGCGCGTCGTGCCCAGCGAGTCGACGAGCAAGAGCTCGGACTCGACCCACGCGCGCAGGGCGAGCACCTCGGCCTGCGCAGGCGACGGGCCCGACGGCCGCAGCCGCGCGAGTCGCGCGCGCGCGCGATCCAGGGCCGCTCTCCACGCGATGGCCGCGTCCGTTCCGTACGTGCCGAGCGGGAGCTCACCGCTCCTCGACCAGCCGCCGCGCAGCGCGATCCCGGGGTCGTGCTCGAGACTTGCGCGCAGCAGCGTCTGCACCACCGCGTCCAGCGGGTCCACGTGCTCCTCTGGAGCCGCCTTCGTCCCCGCGGCCTGGGCCTTCGCCGGCGGGGCCTTGTGCTTCTTGTGCGGAGCCTTGTGCTTCTGCTGCGCGGTCAGGGCCGAGCACAGGAGCAGGCCGAGCAGCACGCGCGCCAGCCAGGATAGGATCCGGTCCCGGCTGCGGGTCCACGCGGGGAATTCGATCGGCGTGACCAACACCTTCAAGAATGGCGCCTGCACGCGCTCCGTGCGGCTGGAAGCCGCGCTCGCCAGGCTCGACAGCCTGGTGAACTGGGAAAAAAGGGCCCGGGGAGGACTGGGGGCGGACAGGATGCGCGTGAGTCTCGCACCTGCGCGCGATCTGTGCGAGCGACTGGGCTCGCCGGAGCGGCGCTACCGCGTCGTCCACGTGGCCGGGACGAAGGGCAAGGGCTCGGTGTCCGCGCTGGTCGCCGCCGCGCTGCGGCGCGCGGGAGTGAGCGAGGGGCTGTACACCTCGCCGCACGTGGAGTGCGTGCAGGAGCGCCTGCTCGTGCGCGGCGTCCCCGTGGCGGACGAGGCCCTGGCGGGAGCGCTGGAAGCGGCGCTGGACGCGCGCGAGGCGGCGCGAGCGAGCGGCGGCGCGGCGGGCGACGCGACCTGGTTCGACGTCCTGACCGCGGCGGCCTTCGTCGTGCTCGCCGAGGAGCGCGTGGCGCTCGCGGTCGTCGAGTGCGGTCTGGGAGGCCGGCTCGACTCGACCAACGCGGCCGACGGCGTCGTGTGCGCGATCACGAACATCTACCTCGAGCACACGGCCATCCTGGGGGACACGCGCGAGGCGATCGCGGCCGAGAAGGCCGGCATCGTGAAGCCCGGCTCCACGGTGGTGGCCGGCGCGCTCCGCGCGGGCGATCCGGCGGCGCGCGTCATCGAGCGCGTGGCCCGCGAGCGCGGCGCGCGTTTCGTCCGCTTCGACGTGGACGAGGCGGAGTCGCTCGAAGGGCGCAACCGCCGCATGGCGGCCCGCGTGCTCCTCGAGCTCGAGCGCGTGGCGCCCGACCTCGGTCCGCTCCCGCCGATCGGCGAGCACGACGCGTTCCCCTGGCGGCTCCCCGGCCGCGCCGAGCGACGCTGGACGGGCCCGGTGCGCGTCGTGCTCGACGGCGCTCACGTGCCCGAGAGCGTCGCGCTGCTCCTGCGCGACCTCGCGCGCGACCCCGAGCTCGCCCGCGCGCCGACGGTCGTGATCGGCATGGGCCTGGAAAAAAACGCCCGCGGGATGCTCAAGGCCCTCCAGGGCCGTGTCGATAGGGTGCTCTGCACGTCCGCCGGCGCAGGCCCCTATCGCAGCGCGGACGAGCTCGCGGCGCTGGCCCGGGAGCTCGGCCTCGTCGCGCAAGCGGTCCCTGATCCGGCGGCAGCTCTGGACCTGGCGGTGCGCGGTATCGGAACCGGGGGTTGGGTGCTCGTCACGGGCTCCCTGCACCTGGTCGGCGCGGTGCGCTGCCGGACGAACGACCATCGCCAGCCGTCCCCCTAGCCCGACCCATTCATGAAGCCTCGGCTGCAACGTCGCGACGGGCTGCCTGTGCAGCGCTCTGCTCCCTGCGAGTCCTCGACGACCTGCAGGGAGGTCGCCTCCGGTCCTCTGGCTCGCAAAGCGCTGCATCTGCGGCCATTCGCGACGTTTCGCTCGAGGCCTCGTGAATAGGCCGGGCTAGATGCTCACCATCGTCTCCGACCTCCTCCTGACCGACGCCTTCCTGATCAAGGGGCAGGTCGAGAACAAGTACACGCGGCTCTCGCAGCTCCTGGACGAGTACCGCAAGTACTTCATCCGCATCCGCGACGCCACGCTGATCGACCTGAACAGCCGCGACCGCATCCACACGCCGCTCCTGCACATCAACCTGGACGAGGTGCTGCTGGCCCACGAGCTGATCGAGACCGCCGGCGACCCCCACGCGGCGAAGCTCGCCTCTGACGGCGTCCAGTACCAGCGCGTGCGCGCCTTCTACACCGGCAACCTGAACGTCGAGATCGCCGGCCAGGTGCGGCCGCGCAGCTACGAGGTGGACGACCGCTCCACGCGCCGCTTCTTCGTGATGCGCAACCCCGAGGTGCGCGGCATGAAGATCGACGGCGACCGCGACCTCGAGCTCCTGAAGGGGCTGAGCTACGCGATCCTGAACAAGACGCGCCTGTCGTACGTGTACGACTTCAACGAGTAGCCTTCGGGCGCTCGCTGAGCAGCAGCGCGAGCGACGTCTCGCCGGGCACGCTGAAGCGCAGCGAGCCCGAGAGGCCGCCCGTGCTCTGGACCTCGAGCGAGTAGTCGCCGTGCGACAGCGATTGCTGCAGCCGGTAGACGTTCTCGAAGCGGCCCGTCCCCACGGCGTTGGCAGTGACGGACTCCGCGATCTCGAGACCGGACGAGGAGAGCGCGACCTCCAGGCCCTCGCCGACGCGCAGCGGTCGCTCCGCATCGAAGCGCACGGTCACGAGGTCCCCGGGCTCGAGCGCCACGTCGAGCCACGTGGTCTCGCCGGCCTTCACGACGACCTCGCGCCGCACGACTCCCAGTGACGGAGCGCGCGCCGTGAGCTGGTACGAGCCCGGGAGCAGGCTCGACACGGAGAGCGTTCCGGTGCTCGTGTCGAGGACACCGGTCTTGGCCGGCGAGCCGGCGACGAACTGGCTCTCGAGCCCGCAGCCGGCGAGCGTGACCACGAGCGCCGAGCTCGGCGTGGCGGGCAACGCCAGGTGCACCTCGAGGCTGCCCGTCGCTGGTGGCGTCAGCTCGACGCAACGTTGCTCGCCCGCGGCGAGGTCGAGCTCGGGCAGGACGAGTTCCCCGAGACCCGGGAGGAACACGGAGAGCGCGTAGCGCCCCGGCGGGAGGCGCTGCTCGAACGAACCGCGCGCGGACAGCGGGAGCTGGATCGCGCCCGGGAGCTCGGATCCCTGGATCGCGAGACGCGGTCGGATCTCGAAGCCCTCGGTGACTCCGTACAGCAACGCCGAGGGGCGCTGCGCCTCGAGCAGTGCGACGTCGCCCGGTCGGACGGCGGCGGACTTCGCCCACGGTGAGCCGACCGTGTCGGCGGGGTCCATGAGGTAGACGTCGTACTGCCTGCGGCGGCAGGCTTTGAACTCGAACGACCCGTCGGCGCCGGTGAAGGTCTCGATCAGGTCGAGCATCCCGTCCGTGCGGAGCTGCTCCGTGATGACCCGCCAGCCGCTCAAGGGCGCGCCGTCCAGCCGCGCCATTCCGGTGAGCGACCACGCGGACGAAACGACCACGTTGCCGAGGTCGCAGGTCTCGCCGGAGACGCACCGCAGCCGCTTCACGGCCGAGAGCCCGGCTCGCTCGGGCAACACGGAGAGCGTGCACGCTCCCGGCGGAACGCTCTCGAAGCGCAGCTCGCCCTGCGGTCCGGTGCGTAGCGTGCGCTCGGGCACGCGCCCGGGCGTGTTCAGGCGCACCTCGCAATCGGCGATCGGTTCCCCGGCCGGACTCACGACGGTCCCGCGCACCGTCGCCGGGTCCGGCAGACGGATCGTCACGTCGTCCGCGTCGGTCAGCTCGCCAGCCCAGATCGCCAGTCCGTCGCGCTCGACCCAGGCCGCTTGCAGTCCCGACGAGAGCATCGGCAGCTCGAAGCGACCGGACGCATCGGTCGTCGTCCACGCCGGGTGCGGCCCCATCTGGAAGACGCCTTCGGCGCCCAAGCTCGCGTCGTCCATGGTCTGCACGCAGGACACTCGCAGGCCGGAGGCGGGCTCGCCGCGCGAGTCCTGGACGACGCCGCGGATGCGCGCGAGCTCCACGATCTCGAGGTCGATGCTCGCTTCGGTCCCGAGGTCCACGTCGAGGAGCGCGTAGCGGCCGGAGCCGGTGCGCGCGCGTTCCGTGCCGTCGTCGTTCTTCTGGACGTCCTCCGCCCAGACGATCGTGTTCTCCGCGGGCAGCTCGACGTGGAAGCGTCCCGCGTCATCCGTGCGACCCAGGAGGCGCGTCGCATCGAGCAGGAACGTCGGCGGAGCGAGGAGCGGGGCTCCCCAGATCTCCGCGCCGGCCACGCCGCTGCCCTGGCGGTGAACAAGACCCTGTGCGAAAGCGGCCGACGCCGAAACCGTCGCCTCGACGATCGCGGCCGCGGTGGCGGGCTCGACCGAGCTCACGATGCTCTGGCGCTCGTCCGCCAGATGCGGGAGCGCGGCCAGGGATTCCTCGGGCGGCGACGCGACGAGCCCGAGTCCGGAGCTCGGCTCACGCTCCTCGAAGAGCAACACGCCCACGGCCACGACGCCGATCGCGACGAGAGCGGCCAGCATCGGGCGGGCGCTCCGGTCGCGCGACAGCCAGCGCCACGCGAGGCCCATGAGACCCGCGAGCCGCCGCCGGTCGTCCACGCGCGGTCGCAGCTGGTCGAGGCCGCGCTTGAGCTGGCTGCGCACCGTGACCTCGGGGCGTCCCAGCCGCATGGCGATCTCGGTGATCGAGAAGTCCTCGAGGAAGCGCAGCTGGAGCACCGTCCGGTACGGCTCCTCGAGGCGCGCGATGAGGTCCTCGGCGCGCTCGCGCGCGCCGCAATCGTCGAGCACGCTGAGCACCGACGGCGTGGCCGCCGGCCGCGCCACGGCGCGCAGCATCGAACGGCGCGTGCGCTCGCGCCACGCCTGGCGCAGCGCGGAGCGGTTGACGACCACGCGCAGCCAGCTCGAGAGCGAGTGCTCCGATGCCGGTGGACGCACGAGCGAGCAGAGCCACGCTTCCTGGACGGCGTCGTCGACGTCGGCCTCGGAGCGCGCCACGCGGCGCGCCGTCCGTCGCATGAGCTGGTCCTGGCGGCGCAGCTCTTCTTCCCTGGCGAAAAAGCCGGACATGCTCGTTTCCCCCTGGTGGTGCCGCGACGGTCCGCGCCTCGGCAATCGTAGGGGAATAGTGCGCTCTCGTGGGGCGACTACCCGCCAATCGACGCCGTTTCATGACTTCGATTTTCCTGCAACGCGCCGCCCGCGCCGGGCCATTAACGACGGCCCCGCGCAGCTCCCTGCCGGCAGGGCTACGATCGCCCCTCGTGATGGATCGCACGGGAGCCCGGAGTCTCCGCGGACGGTCGCTCGAGCACTGGCTCGTGCTGCTCGTGAGCGTGGCCGCGCCGATCGGGCTCGTCGCGCTGTCACGCGTCCTCGTGCCGGATCCGCGCGGCTGGGGCACGCACGAGCAGCTGGGCTTTCGCCCGTGCCTTCCGCTGGAGCTCTGGCGCGTGCCCTGTCCCGGATGCGGAGTCACGACTGCCGTCACCTTGGCCCTCCGCGGTGAGCCGCTCGAGTCGCTGCGCGTTCAGCCCATGGGGCTGGTCGTGATCGCGACGGCGCTGTGGGCCGCAGTTTGGGCGACGTCCCATCACTTCCGCGGCCACGACCTGTTCGTGGCGCTGCACGCTCTACCGTGGAAGATCCTCGGGAGCCTGCTCGGCGGTCTGGCCGGTGCGGCATGGCTCTACAAGATCGCGCTCGTGCGCGGATGGATCTGACTTTCCGACTCACGACTCCTACTTCCAACGACCGTACTGCCGGCAAGTGCAGACGCGTCGACGCGCGCCGGTGTTCCGCGGATCAGCTCTCCGTGCGCAGGACGAGCTCGCGGATCGCGTCGGCGAGCTCGGAGGCCGCGAGGCCGTAGTTCGAGAGCACGGCGACGACGAATCCGGTCTCCACGAACACGTCGAGGTTGGCGCTGATCCCGTTGAAGCCTCCGCTGTGGCCGACGATCTTCTGCGGTTCGTCGCGGACGGAGAAGCCGCAGCCGTAGTCGGCTCCCAGCGCATCCGTCCACAGGACGTCCAGCGTGTCGACCGACACCAGCTTGCCGGCGAGGAGCGCGCGCGCGAATCGGTGGAGGTCGCCGACGGTCGAGAAGCCGCCACCCGCCGGGCCACCCTTGATCACGTGCTGGTAGAGGTTGTTGCGCCAGCCCTGTGCGGCCGAGGGATCGCGCTCGTAGCCGATCGCCAGGTTCTCGACCGGTTGATCCATCTCGAAGCAGTCCGTGCGCGTCATCCCGGCCGGCGCGTACACGTGCTCGCGCACGTAGTCGAAGTAGTCCTGGCCGCTCGCCTTCTCGATGACCACGCCGAGGAGCAGCATGCCGGTGTTGCTGTACTGGAAGCGCGTGCCCGGCTCGAAGGCCGGCCGCTCGTCGCGCACCAGCGGCTTGTAGTCGTCCACCGCGCGGAACAGCTCGCGCGAGCTCTTCTGGTAGACGTCGTTGAAGTAGCTGCCGAGCCCGGAGGAGTGGGTGAGCAGGTGCCGCACCGTGATGCGCTCGGTGACGGCGCGCGGCAGCCAGCTCTCGTCCACGTACTTCGCGAGCGGGTCGTCGAAGGCGACGCGTCCCTGCTCGACGAGCTGGGCCACCGCCACGGCCGTGAACATCTTGTTCATCGAGCCCAGGTTGAAGCGCGTCTGCGCGTCGTTCTTCGCGTGGAAGTTCTTCTCGGCCTCGCCGCCCGCGAGGGTCAGCAGCACCTCGTCGTCGCGCGCGAGCAGCAGCGCGCCGGAGAAGCGGTCCGCGGCCGCGCGCTCCTCGAAGAGCGCGCGCGTGCGCTCGACGAGGGCGGGGACGGTGAGGGTCTCCTGCGCGGTCGTCGCGGCCGCGAGCACGGGGAACGCGAGGAGCGAGAGCACGATCCGGTTCATACGAGGCGTCCGCGACGTGGGGCCGGCCATTCTCTCCGCTGTGCGGCGCCGTTGCGCGGTCCTTCAGCCGCGCTCGGGCGGCGGCACCGGGGTGTCGTCCTCCGGCGGCGGCGCAAGCTCGTCCAGGATCTCGACGTAGCTCGCGTAGCGCGTGGGCGCGAGCCGGCCCTGCTCGACCGCCTCGAATACCGCGCAGCCCGGCTCGTGGTCGTGCGAGCACGTGGGCCCGAAACGGCAAGCGCGCGCGAAGGGCTCGAACTCGGGGAAGCAGTCGCGCAGCTCGGCGCGGTTGATGCCCGCCAGGCGGAACACGCGGATGCCGGGCGTGTCGATCACCCATGCGTCGAGCGCCGGCAGGCGGTGCATCTGCGAGAAGGTCGTGGTGTGCTTGCCCTGGTCCCAGTAGCGGCTGATCTTGCCGATGCGCAGCGCGAGGCCCGGCTGGATCCAGTTGAGCAGCGTGGACTTGCCGACCCCCGAGCCGCCGTAGAGCACCGAGACCTTGCCCCGCAGCAGCTCGGCGACCTCCGGTACTCCGCGTCCGTCCGCGGCGCACAGGGACAGCACCTCGATGCCGGCCTCGACGTACGTGCGCTCGATCTCCTGCGCCTGCCGGTCCTCGTCGAGGTCGATCTTGTTGAGCAGCAGCCGCGCCGGGATCTCGTAGTACCGGCACGAGGCCAGCAGGCGATCGGCGCGGTTGCTCGAGAACCCGGGCTTCGCGAGGGACGCGAACACGAACAGCTGGTCCACGTTCGCGAAGAGGATCTGCTGACGCGGGTCGTGCGAGCTCGCGATGCGCGGCAACCAGTTCGTGCGCGGCAGCACCTCCTCGATGCCCGGCGGATCGCCGTCGAGCGAGACGCGCACGCGGTCGCCCACCGCGACCGGGTTCTTCACGTCGGCCGGGACGTCCTCGAACAGCTTCCCGCGCGGCACGAAGGGCCGCCTCTCGTCGCCGATCTCGACCAGGTAGGCCTTGGCCTCCGCGCGCACGACCCGGCCCACGAGTTCTGCCATCCGCCGGGATCTTACCCGTCGCCGGGAGCTGCGCGCCTCGCGGCTATGCTCTTCCGACGTGACTGCCGCCCGCGAGAGCATCCGCTCCTCGGCCCATCCGTTGCTGAAGCGCGTGCGCGCGGCGGCGCACGGTCGTGCGCGCGGGGAGATCCTGCTCGAGGGCGATCGGCTCGTAGACGAGGCGCTGCGCCTCGGTCTCGTGCCCGACGTCGTGCTGGTCGACGAGCGCCGTGCCGAACGCATCGCGGAGCTGGAGCGCGACGGCCGCTCGGTCCGGGCGGTGCGGGCCGAGCTCCTCGCGAGCGCGAGCGCGCTCGAGACGCCGCCCGGTTGCGTCGCGCTCCTGCCCGAGCCGCGCACACGCGCTCTCTCCGAGCTGCCCGCGGAGCGCGACGCGCTCGTCGTCGTCGCCGCCGGGATCCAGGACCCTGGCAACCTCGGCGCGCTCGCGCGCACGGCGGAGGCCGCCGGAGCCGCCGCGCTGCTCGTCACCGCCGGCAGCTGCTCGCCCTTCAACCCCAAGGTCGTACGCGGCTCGATGGGCAGCGTGCTGCGCGTTCCCCTGAGCCGGATCGAGCCCGACGAGGCGAGCGTGCGCGAGCTCGCCGCGCAGGGCTACCGCCACGTCTCGGCGCGCACGCGCGGCGGCATCTCGCTCGCGCGCTTCGACTGGCGCGGTCGCATCGCGCTGTGGCTGACCTCCGAGACCGGCGGCTTCCCCGCCGGCCTCGAGCGCGCGAGCGAACGCTTCGAGGGCGTGACCATCCCCATGCACGGCGGCGTCGAGTCCCTGAACGTGAACGCGGCGGCGGCGGTGCTGCTCTTCGCCGCGGGCCGCGCAGGGGGCGAGCGGTGAGCGCCGAGCTCTTCGGGGAGCCGGAGACCCCGCGCGCCGACGAGCCCGTTCCCGCGGATGCGCCGCTCGCCGAGCGCGTGCGCCCGCGCACGCTCGACGAGTTCGTGGGTCAGCGCCATCTCGTGGGCAGCGGACGGGTGCTCGAGCGCGCGCTCGCGGGCGAGCTCTCCTCCAGCCTGATCCTGTGGGGACCGCCGGGCGCGGGGAAGACCACGCTGGCGCGTCTGATCGCGCGCGCCGCGCGCATGCCCTTCGTGCCCTTCTCGGCCGTGACCTCGGGTATCAAGGAGATCAAGACGGTGATGGCGGCCGCCGCGGACGAGCGCCGCCGCAGCGGTCGGCGCACGCTGCTCTTCGTGGACGAGATCCACCGCTTCAACAAGGCGCAGCAGGACGCGTTCCTGCCGCACGTCGAGCGCGGCGACATCGTGCTCATCGGCGCCACGACGGAGAACCCGTCGTTCGAGGTCGTCGGACCGCTGCTCTCGCGCGCGCGCACGCTCGTGCTCCAGCCGCTCTCCGAGGCCGAGCTCGTCGAGCTCCTCGGGCGTGCGCTCCATGACGGCGAGCGCGATCTCGCCGGTCGGGCGCGCATCGACGACGCGGGCCTGCGCTGGATCGCGGCGGCATCCGACGGCGATGCGCGGCGCGCGCTCAACCTGCTCGAGGCCGCCGCCGAGCTCGCGGGCGACGGGGGCGCGATCGACGAGGCGGTCCTGCGCGAGGCGCTGCAGCGGAAGACGCTGCTCCACGACAAGGCCGGCGAGGAGCACTACAACCTGATCTCGGCCCTGCACAAGAGCGTGCGCAACTCCGACGCGGACGCGACGCTCTACTGGCTCGTGCGTCTCCTCGAAGGCGGCGAGGACCGCGGCTACATCGCGCGGCGCCTGATGCGCATCGCGGTCGAGGACGTGGGGCTCGCCGATCCCTCGGCCCTCGGCGTCTGCCTGGCAGCGGCGGAGGCCTACGAGCGCCTCGGGACGCCCGAGGGCGAGCTGGCGCTGGCTCAGGCCGCGGTGACGCTCGCCCGCGCCCCGAAATCGAACGCGCTCTACGTGGCCTACGGCCGCGCTGTCGAGGACGTACGCACGCGTCCGGCCGAGCCCGTCCCGCTCCATCTCAGGAACGCCGTCACGGCGCTCATGAGGGCCGAGGGCTACGGCCGAGGCTATCGCTACGCACACGACGACCCGGCGGCGGTGCGCGAGATGACCTGCCTGCCCCCGGGCCTCGAGGGACGGCGCTATCTCGAGGACGACGACGCCGACTCCGGCGAGTCTCAAGGGGGTGCGGCCGCGGACCGATAGACGCAGCGAGGTTCCCGCGTTGAGCCAGCCCCGCCAGCCCGTCTCCGTCGGCAAGTATTTCCTCGAGCGCGGCCGCATCGACCAGGCGCAGCTGGACGAGGCGTTGCGCTTCAAGGAGGAGAAGGGCTACCGGCTCGGCCAGGCGCTGGTGGCGCTCGGCCACGTCGGCGAGGGCGATCTCATCGAGGCGCTGCGCTCCCAGGCACGCTTCCCCTGTATCCACCTGCGTCCCGGCATCGTCGATCCGGACGTCGCGAAGCGACTGTCGGCGGAACAGGGACGGCGTCTGCACGCCGTGCCGCTCAACCACGTGGCCAAGCACACGACCGTCGCGATGGACGATCCATCCGACGATGAGACACTCGCCGAGCTGGCCCGGATCCTGGGCTCGCCGATCTTCCCGGTGTACGCGGAGTCGTCCGCGATCGCGAACACGCTCGAGCTCCTGCACGGCAAGGATCACGGTACGCCGCAGCCGGCGCCGCCACGCCGCGTCCCGGGCGACACCGCTTTCCGCCAGCGCGCTGCAGCGCCTGCGCCCGCGCCGGCGGCATCCGCCCCGGGCGCTCCTGCGGCGCCCGCGCCCGCGCCCGCCACGCCCGCGGCGCCGGCGGCTCAGCCAGCTCGAGAAGCTCCGGCGGCGGCCGAGACGAGCGCTGCGCCCGACGACAAGCGCATCCTGCAGGCCGTGCGCGGCTTCCTCGAGGAGGCCCTCGAGCGCGGTGCGACCGACGTCCACGTCGAGCCGAGGGCGCACGACGTCCTCGTGCGCATGCGCATGGACGGCGCGCTGTACGAGCACGCGCGCCTGTCGCGCGAGTGGGCCGGTCCGGTCGTCCGCCGTATCAAGAGCCTCTCGCACATGGACGCGGCGCGCAGCGACGAGCCGCAGTCGGGACGCGTGCGCTTCGAGCACCGCAAGGGGCCCGTGGACCTGCACGTGGCCACGGCGCCGAGCCATCACGGCGAGGGCGCCGTGCTGCACATCCAGAGCGCCGGACCGGCGGTTCGCAGGCTCGAGGAGCTCGGATTGACGAGCGCCTCGATCCTGGCCCTGGAAGAGACGCTCGCACCGGCCGAGGGCCTCGTCCTGGTCGTCGGGCCCGCTCGCAGCGGCAGGACGACGATCCTGCACGCGCTCGCGCAGCGTCTCGTCGGGACGACGCGCAAGGTGGTCGCCATCGAGCCCTCGGACGCGATCCTCCCCGACGGCGTCATGCACATCCCGCAGGGCAACGACGCCGCGTTCGCGCGCGCATGGAGCGCGGCGGTGCAGCAGGACCCCGACGTGCTCGTGACGGGGGACGTGACGGAGCCGGAGCGCGCGCGCAGTGCACTGGAGGCGGCGCTCGCCGGGCGGCGCGTGCTCGCCGCCATGCGTGCGCGCTCGGTGCCCGAGGCACTCGACCGCCTGCGCATCGCCGGCGTCGCGTCCTATCTCCTCGCCGATGCGCTGCGCGGGTCGATCGCGCTGCGCCTCGTGCGGCGCGTGTGCGCTGGTTGCACGGGGCCCGCGACGCCCGACGAGGCGCTGCTCGCCCGGCTCGGCCTGAAGAAGGACAGCGCCACCTTCCACCAGGGCCGCGGCTGCAACCAGTGCCACGGCACGGGCTTCCACGGTCGGATCGGCCTCCACGAGGTGCAGCCGGTGCGCCCGCGCCTGCGGCGCATCATCGAGCTCGGCGACGGCGCGGCGGCGATCGCCGAGGCGACGCGCGAGCAGGGCCAGCCGAGCCTGTTCCAGGACGCCCTGCACAAGGCCCGCGAAGGTCAGACGACGCTGCACGAGGTGCTCGTCGCCGCCGGACCCGCCACGCCGCAGACCGCAGCCGCCGCCACGCCGGCCACGTCGTTCACCCCGAAGGGGCGATGATGATCCGCACGATCTACTTCGCGCACGACTTCCAGGAGAGCCCCGAGCCGCGCAAGCACCTGCTCGAGCTCTCGGGCTACGTCGTGCGGCTCCTCACCAGCCATCAAGAGCTGATGGCGGCGCTCGCGGAGCGCCCGCCGAGCCTCGTGCTCCTCGACACGCTCCTCGAGGGCAAGAACGGGTTCGCGGCGGCCGAGGAGATCACGCAGCGCTACCCCGAGCGCACGTACCCGATCCTCCTGTGCACGACGATCTACCGCTCGCGGCCGTTCCGCGAGGAAGCCCTACGCTGCGGGGCCCAGGACTACTTCCTGCTGCCGGTCGGCGCCGACGAGCTCCTCCGGCGGGTGAACCAGGCCATCGCCTACTTCGTGCCCCCCGACCCGCAGAAGGCGGTCGCGTAGCACCAGGAATCGCGTCGGAACGGCGCTGACCGGCCTCGGCCGAGGATTTCCGTCGACAAGGGGCCCCTTTTCCCGTCTCTTCCCCGGTCCTCCCCGATACGGAGGACGGAGCCGATGGAAGGAGCATGCGAGCCCGGTGACCTCCAGCCCTGGCGCAGGGCTGCGGACGGCACCGAGGCGGCACTTCTGGACCGTGCAAGGGGGGGAGACCGGGGGGCACAGGCGGCGCTGCTCGAGCGCCACTACCGGGGGGTCCATGCGCTCGCCTTCCGCCTGCTCGGGAACCCCGAGGACGCGGAGGACCTCGCCCAGGAGTGCTTCGTGCGCGCCTTCCGCTCGCTCTCCTTCTACCGGGGCGAGGGCAGCCTCGCCGGCTGGCTGCGGCGCATCCTCGTCCACCTGGCGCAGGACCGGTTCCGCTCGCGCCGCCCGTCCGACGAGCCGCTGCTCGACGAGCCGTTCTCCGTCGCGACGCGCGAGCCGCACGCGCGGCTCGAGGAGCGCGAGCTCGTCCGGTTCGCGGCCCGTGCCCTCGAGGGCCTGGGCTCGGCGCTGCGCACGACGCTCCTCCTGCGCACGCGCGAGGGGCTCGAGTACGAGGCGATCGCGGAGCTCACCGGCGTCACGCCCGCGACGGCGCGCACGCGCGTGATGAAGGCGCGCCGGGCGCTCCTGCGCTCGCTCGCCCCGTACCTGACCGCGGAAGAGCGTGCAAGCGCTGCCGGGGGCGAGCGATGAGGGGCTGTCGCACGGCGCGCGCTCGGCTGCTCGCGGCCTGTGATCGCGAGCTCGCGCTCGAGGAACGCTTCCTGCTCGACGCGCACCTCTCGCGCTGTGCGCGGTGCACGCGCGAGGAGCGGCGCCTGCTGGCGCTCGGTGAGCTGCTCGAAGGCGCGCTCGACCACACGCCGCCGCCGCCCGACCTCGAGGCCGCGCACCGAGCGGTGTTCGCGGCGCTCGATCGCGGCGAGGGTCGTCCCTGGCGTCCCGCGCTGCGCGCACGCCGCGCCGCGCTGCTCGGATCCGTGGCCGCGTTGCTGCTGGCCGCGTCCTGGCTCGCCACGCGCCACGTGTCGCGACCCACGCTCGCGTCCGCGCCGGTGGAGGAGACGCCCGTGGCGGCCGCTGACGCGTGGACGGAGGAGCGCGTGGAGCTGGCCGTGCGCCAGGCGTTGCTCGACGTGATCGTGGACGGCGAACTCGAGGGCGGGGTCGCCGAGCGCTTCCTCGCGGAGCTGCGTGAGCCCGCGCGCGCCGGCTGGCCCGTGCGGCGTTTCGTCGAGACGCAGCTCGAGCATCCCGATCCGGACGTGGCGCGGCGCGCCGCCCGTTGCCTCGGCCTCCTCGAGGATGCGGGCGCGGTCCCCGCGCTCGAGCGCGCGCTGGCGCGGACCGAGATAGCCGAGGCCTCGCTCGCGGCCCTCGCGGACCTGGGCGAGCCCGCAGTCGGGACGCTCGAGCGCGCGCTGGCGGAGCCCGCTCTCGCGCAACCCTCGCTGCGCGCGCTCTGTCGCATCGGCGGCGAGCGCGCGGCGCGCGTCCTCGAGCGCCGCATCCGCTCGAACGCGAGCGCCGTGCCTTCGCGCCAGGCGCTGCTCGACGCGCTCACGACGACCGGCCGGGCGGCGGCCGATTCGCTCCTGCGCCTCGCCGAGTCGGAGCCGGCACCGGGCGAGCGCGACGCCATCCTGGCGCGCCTCGTGCTGGTGGCCGACGCGGACGAGGAGCTCGATCTCGCGCTGGCGCGCGGCCGGCTCGACGCGGACGTGGCCTACCGCGCCGTCGCGCTGCTGCAGCCGCCGGGCGGGCTGGCGTGGCTCGAGGAGCGCTGCGGCGAGCATCGCGAGCGCGAGCGCGCGATCGACGTGCTGGCCGGCTACACGGGACGCGGGCCGCTCGGCGTCGCGCTGCGTCTCGCTTCCACGGGACGCGTGCCGCGCGAGGACGCGCTCGACCTGCTCGCGCGCCTTCTCGAGCGCGATCCGCCGCGCGCCGAGAGCTTCAGCGACGACCTCGCGGGGCGCGGGGATCCCGTGGCGCTGCGCGAGTGGCTGCTGCTCCTCATCGACAGCGAGCACCCGGATGCGGCGCCCGTCCTGGCGCGCCTCGCGGGCTGCGAGCTCCTCGCGGCCGACGACCGTCAGTGGGCCGCGCTGGCGGTGGGAGAGCTCGGCCGGCCTGCGGATGCCGACCGGCTGCTGGAGTTGCTAGCGAAGTCGACCGCGGGCGACCGGCGCCGCGCGGCGGCGTGCCTCTTGTCCGCGCACGCGCTCGCCGGCACCGACGGCGTCGCGCGCTTCCTCGGCGGCCTCTCTCCGGCCGGCCAGCGCCGCGTGCTCGCGGTCCTCGAGGAACGCGGGCGCGGTGAAGCCGTGCTCCTGCACCGCGTCGCTCGCGCGCTGGATGCCGCCGCGGCCGAGGCCACACCCGACCACGGGAACCTGATCCTATGACCTTGCTCATCGCGCTGACGCTGTCGCTCGCATCGCCGTCCGTTCCGGGAGATCCCACGGGAGCTCCGCAGACCGAGGAGAGCGTGCTCGCCGCCTACGACCTGCGCGGCGTGATGCCGCGCTGGGACGCGACGCCGAGCTGGAGCCAGACCCTGATGGTCCCGCCCGTGGGCGATCCACGCGCGGAGCAGTCCTGGGCCTCGCCCAGCTATGGCGAGCTCGCGAACTTCGAGCTCCTGGACCTCTTGACGCAGATCCTGGGCGACGAGCTGCGCCGCGAAGGGCGCGAGATCATGGTCGAGCGCGACGAGCTGACGGTGCTCGCGCCCGAGGCCATCCAGGAGCAGGTGCGCACCGTGCTCGAAGCGCTGCGCCTCGCGCTCTCGGGAACGATCCCGGTGCGCGTGGACGCGCTCGTCCTCGGAGAAGGTGCCGGGATCGACGCGGCGGTTCCGGCCAACATCCTCTCCGACGAAGAGGCCGCGCGCCTCGTGTCGACGCTGGTGAGCCGCGGCGCAGTGCACAAGAGCTTCCTGGCCGAGCTCTCGGCCGGTCGCACGGCCTGGATCGACGCGCGGCGGCGGATCCCGTACGTGCTCGACTTCGACGTCGAGATCGCGCAGTCCTCGGTCGTGTTCGATCCGATCGAGGATGCGACCTACGAGGGCACGCGCATCGGGCTGCACGGGCTGCCCGTCGACGGCGGGCTGTTCCTCTCGGTCGTCGTGCAGCGCTCCGATCTCCTGGGGGCGATCGCCTCGCAGCAGCTCGACGTCACGGGTCGCGTGGGCTTGCCGCTCACCGACCGCGGCGACGGTCACACGGCGGAGTTCCTCCCCGGGCCGGGGACGCTCCAGACGCCCGACCTGCTCGCGCGCGGGCTCGCGTTCGACACGCTGCTCGCGGACGGCAAGGCGCTGGCCGTGACGATCGAGGCCGATCTCGGCGGACGCGAATCGCGCGAGGTGCTCGTCGTGCGGCGCCTGGGCGGGAGCATGACGGCCTACGTTGCGCGCCCCATCCCGCGCACGAACCGCACGCTGATCGCGCTGAACTCCGAGCTCTTCCGCCGGCCGCGCCTGATCTCGACCGGCGGCGCGCAGAACGACGGCTGGGGTGTGCCGGGCGCTCAGGTGGTCGCGCACTTCGAGGACGACGTGCCGGGCTTCCTGCTCGAGTGGCTCAAGGTGCGCTTCTCGATCTGGCGTCGCTTCGGGCCGTGGATGCTGATCGTCACGGATCCGGCGTGGGACCGCGACGCGGCCGCCGAGCTCGACCGGCTCGTGAAGTCGCGCCGCAGCGACGATCGAGTGGTCGTGCTCGGCGTGGACCTGCGCGCGCAGGGACGCTCGTCGCCTCTGCCCGTCCGCGTGCGCGTCCCCGTGCTCGAGGGCTCGTGCGTCGGCCTCATGGTCGGGCGCGGGATGCCCTTCGTCGCGGGCTACGACGTCGAGGTGGCCCAGAACGCCGCCGTTCCCGATCCGGCCGTGAGCGTGTCCTTCGAGGGGCTGGCCATGTCCGTCACGCTCGAGCCGTCGATGTGCGAGACGAGCGGGCTGGCGCAGCTCCTCGACGGCCCGATCACGGCCTTCGATCCCGGGTACGCGTTGCTCGGGCCCATCCAGCGCCCCGAGCCGCGCTTCCTGCGCTTCGACGAGCGCCTGCTGCTCGCCGAGGGCGCGGGCGCGGGCCGGGCGCGTGTGGGCGTCACGTCCGAGCGCACCGACGAGCCCGGCCTGACCGTGGAGCTCTCCTTCTCCGCGCGCTGAAACCGGAATCCGGCCAGCGGGCAGGCGTTGGGGGTTCCGAGCGCGAGGCGGTAGCCTCTCGCGGCCGCATGGACGTCCAGAGCGCGAATCCGGAGCGCACGAGCACGCGCGCGGTGCTCGCGCTCGTGTTCGGCATCCTGGGCGTGACCTGCGCGCTCCCTTGCGCGGGGCCGATCATCGCGATCGTGCTCGGGACGGGCGAGCCCGGTGGCGTCGCGCGCGCGGGCACGATCCTGGGCTGGATCGCGGTCGCGCTCTACGCCTTCCTCGCGGGGCTGGCCCTGCTGCTCTGGCTCCTCAACAACTCGGCGATCCCGGCCCCTCACTAGGGCCCCGGGTACCATCGAGGTCCCGGGCCGGCGGTCCGGGAGACCTTGGACGCCTCCGCTTACCAGACGCTGAAGCGGCTCTACCTGGAGGCCCGCGAACGACGGGGCGATGAGCGCGTGCGGTTCGTGGAAGCGGCCTGTGCCGGCGACGCGTCGCTGCGCGCCGAGCTCGAGGAGCTCCTGGCGGAGGGCGACGCGCTCGGACCGTTCCTCGAGCGACCCGCGAAAGTCGAGAGCGGTGAGGACGCGCCCGAGCCCATCAGCCACCCGGCCCGCATCGGCGCCTACCGCATCCTCGAGCCGATCGGCTGGGGCGGCATGGGCGTCGTGTACCTGGCCGAGCAGGAGTCGCCGCACCGTCAGGTGGCCCTGAAGCTCCTGCGTCACGACGCCGCGTCGCCTGCGCAGCTCGCGCGCTTCCAGCGCGAGGCCGAGCTGCTCGGAAGGCTCAACCACCCCGGCATCGCGCGCGTGTACGAGGCCGCCTGGGCCGAGACCGAGACCGGACGGCGTCCGTTCTTCGCGATGGAGCACGTGCAGGGGCGCTCGCTCTCCGACTACGTGAACGAGCAAGAGATCAGCCTGCGCGAGCGCCTGCAGCTCGTGTGTCAGGTGGCCGAGGCCGTGCACTACGCGCACGAGCGCGGCGTCGTGCACCGCGACCTCAAGCCCTCGAACGTGGTCGTGGACGACCGCGGCCAGCCGCGCGTGCTCGACTTCGGCGTCGCGCGTCCGCTGGGCGTCGATTCGAGCGCGACGCAGACCGGCCAGCTCGTCGGCACGCTGGCCTACATGAGCCCCGAGCAGGCGACGGGCAAGGCGCAGCTCGACGCGCGCAGCGACGTCTACTCGCTCGGCGTGCTCCTGTACGAGCTCCTCACGGGACGCCTGCCGATCGCCACCGAGTCGCTGCCGCTGCACGAGGCCGTGCGCCGCATCCAGACCGAGGACCCGATCTCGGCCGGATCGATCCGGCGCGAGCTCAAGGGCGACCTCGAGACGATCCTGGACAAGGCGCTCGCGCGCGAGCCGGGCCGGCGCTACGCGACCGCCGCGGACTTCGCCGAGGACCTGCGCCTGTTCCTCGACCACCGCCCGATCCGCGCGCGCCGGCCGACGTCGTGGTACGTGGGCTGGAAGCTCGTGCGCCGGCACCGCACGCTGGCCGCGGCGGTCGTGGCGCTGTTCCTCGCGCTGAGCGCGGCGCAGTACGTGTCGCTGAGGCTCGTGCAGCGCAGCCGCGAGTTCCAGCGCACCGCCGAGCAGCGCACGTTCTACCGCCAGCTGCTCGCACTCCAGCTCGAGCGCCAGAAGCTGACCGACCTCGAGCAGCGCGCGGAGGTGCTGAAGGGCCTGGGCGCACCGCGCACGAAGGACCTCGAGGACTGGGTGCACGAGGCCGAGGTCGTGTCCGGCGAGCTCGAGCGCCACCGCCAGGAGCTCGAGGCGCTGCGCGCGGCGCACGGCGCTCCGGGGCCGGGCACGCCGGAGGAGCGCGAGATGGCGCTCGACACGCAGACCGAGCTGGTGGAGCGCGTCGAGTTCCTCAGCGGCCCGCGCGGGCTCCTGCCCGAGATGCAGGCGCGCCTCGAGGCCCAGCGCGCGCGCGAGGCGCTCGCGCGCGGAGGGGAGCAGCACCCGTGATGCCCGCCGACGGCCAACCCCCGCGCTCGATGGACGAGCTCGTCGCCGAGATGTACTCGACGCTGCGCGAGCTCGCCGACCGCGCGCTCGGGCGCGGCAAGGGCCTGACCTGCGACGCCACGGACCTCGTGCACGAATGCTACGTCAAGCTCGCGCAGGTGGAGAGCTACCAGGGCCTGGCGCGCGTCGAGTTCGTCGCCCTGGCCTCGACCGTGATCCGCAACGAGCTCGTGGACCGTGCGCGGCGGCGCAGCGCGAAGAAGCGCGGCGGCGACCTCGTGCGCGTCACGCTGCACGACGAGGCGGCCATCGGCGAGGGACCGGCGCTCGACCTCCTGGACCTGGACGACGCGCTCAGGAAGCTGGCGCAGCTCGACGGGCGCCAGGCGCGCATCGTGGAGCTGCGCTTCTTCGGCGGTCTGACGAACGAGGAGGCGGCCGAGGTCCTGGGCCTGAAGCCGCGGCTCGTGGCCGACGAGTGGACGATGGCCCGCGCCTGGCTGAAGCGCGAGCTCACGCGCGGG
>Ga0111538_10003735_pt1 | contig 21215 bp, 17 predicted proteins | sample SoiMethybrSBSTD1_FD_79669 | JGI IMG/M metagenome (GOLD analysis project Ga0111538, IMG submission 79669) | Bulk soil microbial communities from a Populus tree surrounding site in Tennessee, USA - Soil MetaG P. TD hybrid SBSTD1 (version 2)... | ecosystem: Environmental > Terrestrial > Soil >... | reverse complement strand
GGCCGCCGGCGGCGCGCGCGAACGGTGCGCGCGAGCGGCACGGGCGACGCGGTGCAACGCCCGGCACCCGATCGTTCGAATTCCCGCATCTGGCACCTCCCGAGTTCGAACGGCGCGTCGAACAAAAGTTCGATCGCACGCTCGTACGATGGTGTATCAGACGGGTACGACAAAAACGAGCGACACGACGCGCCGCGTAGTACAGATGTTTGAAACTGTCGGACCGGGAGGCTAGCGTGCGAGCCACCGAGATCACGGATCGTGCGCAACACTTCGCCAACCGGTCGACGCGAAGCGGCCGGTGGCCGAAACCGAGGGAGGACGACGTGACAGCCGACGACCGCGCCGCCGGTACACAGGGGCGGGGTGCGCAGAACCGGTCAGCGTCCCAGCCGGCCAAGCCTGCCGCGGTGCCGCGGGCCGGCCGCCGCTCCGCACCGCCGCAGGCGGCCCCGGCCGCAGCCACCCACGCCGCCCAGCCGGCCCCGAAGGGCGCGCCGACCGCGCCGGCTCCGAAGGGCACGGCGACCAGGCAGGCGCCGGCCAAGCCACGCAAGTCGAGCCGCCAGCGCGGCGGCGAGCCCGAGATCCGCGCGGTCACCGCGGTGGTCAGCGCGTTCCCGGACCTGTTCGCCGCCGACCTCACGGCCCGCCAGCAGCGCATCCTCGAGTTCATCCGGAGCTGGGTGGAGCGCTACGGCTACCCGCCGAGCGTCCGGGAGATCGGCGAGGCGGTCGGGCTCGTGTCGCCGTCGAGCGTCGCGTACCAGTTGAAGGTGCTGGAGGGCAAGGGCTACCTGCGGCGCGACCCGAACCGTCCGCGCGCCGTCGACGTGCGGCCGCCGAGCGAGCTGATCACCGAAGACGAGGAGGCGGTCCGGTCGGCCCGGCCGGCCCCTGCGTTCGTTCCGGTGCTCGGGCGCATCGCCGCCGGTGGGCCGATCCTGGCCGAGCAGGCGGTCGAAGACGTCTTCCCGCTGCCCCGCGAACTGGTCGGCGAGGGCACCCTGTTCCTGCTCCAGGTCAAGGGCGATTCGATGCTCGACGCCGCGATCTGCGACGGTGACTGGGTGGTGGTGCGGCAGCAGCCCACCGCCAACAACGGCGAGATCGTGGCGGCGATGCTCGACGGCGAGGCGACGGTGAAGACCTATCGCCGCCGCGACGGTCACGTGTGGCTGATGCCGCAGAACCCGGCGTTCGAGCCGATCGCGGGCGACGAGGCGACGATCATGGGACGCGTCGTCGCGGTCCTGCGCCGGATCTGAGCCGGCGGCAACCGAGCCGGCCAGGCGGCTCTGCGGGCGATCAGCGACGCCGGTCGTAGCCCCGCTGGTCGTCGTCCGCGCCCAGCCGGCCGCCGTCGCCGGCGACGGCCGAATCGCGGCGGCCGCCGTACACACCGCCCGTCGGTCCGCCGCCCCGCATGTCTCCGGTGCCGGTCCGGATCTCCCCGGTGCCGCCGCGGATGTCACCGGTGCGGTATACCGCGCCGGTGCGGTCGGCCGAGGGCGCCCGGCCCGCGGCGCGCGCGCCACCCCCCGCCCCGCCGGCCGCGCCGCCGCGCACACCGGCACGGCCGCCCCGCGTCGGCGGGTCGTCGAAATCGTCGAAGTCGTCGAACGGGTTCGAGCGGACGGAGGCCCGCCCCGTTCCGGTGCGCGGCCCGTCCCGGCCGTCGCCGCCCGCCGCCATGCCGGCCACGCCCATCCCGCCACCCGGCCCGCCAGGCCCGCCAGGCCCGCCGGGCCCGCCAGGGCCGCCCGGCCCACCCGGTCCGCGCGGCCCACCCGGACCGCCGTTACCGCCAGAGCGTCCGCCGCCGGCCCGGCGCGCGGCCCGCGACCGCCGGATCGCCACCACACCGATGACCACAAGCATCAGGCCCAGCACGCCGACGGCCGCCACCAGGTAGGTGATGTCGTCGATCGTCAGGTTCGAGGTGAGGCCGCCGCCGTCGTCCTCGTCCTTCGCGCCGCCGGCGGCCTGGCTCTTCGCCGGCGCGGCCGGCGCGGAGGGCGTGTACCGCAGCAGCGGCGCCGAGCGCCCGGCCGTCACCTCGGACACCGTGATGAACGTCTTGCCGTCCCGGGAGTAGGTGATCGACTCGCCCTGCGGCTCGTTGGGCAGCGGCGTCACCCGCGGCTTGCCGGTGGTGATCGCCTTGACCACGTCGCCGTCGGGAACGTCCCACTCCATCGCATCGGCGTACGTGCGCAGCACCACCCGCTTGCCGTCCGGCGCGGTCGCCCCGCCGCTGACCACCGAGCGGCCGATCTGCCCCAGCGGGTTGCTCGTCTGGCTCGCCGGCAGGTCGAACTGGCCGACCCGCTTCAGCGGCACGCCCGCGTTGCTGCGCGCCACCAGCGGAGCGCTGGGCAGGTAGATGCCCGGCTTGCCCGCCTCGCGGGTCACGATGATCGGCGTGCCGTCGCCGTTGATGAGGATCGCCTCGGCGTCCTTGGCCCCGTCGGGATAGGTGAGCCGGTGGATCACCGGGGTCTTCTCCCCCGGCGCCAGCTTCCACAGCGCCACCGTGGTGCGCTTGGCGTCGTTGTCGCCGGTGTCGGCGACCCAAACCGTGCCGTCCGGAGCGACCGCGACGTCCTCCGGGTCGCGCGCGTCGGACGGGTACGCCGTCGTCCCGGTGACCTTGCACTGGTTGTCCAGACGATAGATGCGCATCACCGACGGGTCGGGGTTGCTGTCGTTGATCGCCAGATACCCGGTGTCGACGGCGGCGAGGCCGGAGATCTCCTGCAGCCGGGAGTCGTTCACCGAGCAGATCTGCTGGCCGGCGCCGGGTGCCGGGGTGGCCGCCGCACCCGATGCGGACGGTGCGGGGGCCCTACTGAGGCCGCCGGCGGGTACCGCGGCAGCCGCGGTACCTCCCACCGACACAGCGACGACCCCGCATACCGTCGCTACCACCAGTCCGACTCGCCGCATCGGTCAAGAATGACAGAGCGTCGGGACTACCGGTGTTGTCCCTACGGGCACTTCACTCTCGGTGTTCACCCCTCCACCGCGTACGGTGCCAGCTCCGCTGCCAGGGCCTCGTCGACGCGGGCATGGACGAGCGTCCCTTCCCCCGTGTGGGACGTCGCCAGCACCTCGCCGCGGGAGTGCACCCGGGCGAGCACCTCGCCGCGCGCGTACGGGACGCACGCGTGCACCTCGATGGCCGGCCACGGCAGCCGCTGCTCGATCGCCGCGCGCAGGTCGTCGATGCCGGCGCCGGTGCGCGCGGACACGAACACGGCCTCCGGCCACATCCGCTTGAGCCGCAGCAGGGTCTCCTCGTCGGCCGCGTCGGTCTTGTTGACCACGAGCAGTTCTGCGACCCCGTCGGCGTCGACGTCGGCCAGCACCTCGCGCACCGCGCGGACCTGCTCACCCGGGTCGGGGTGCGCCCCGTCGACGACGTGCACGACGAGATCGGCCTGCCCGACCTCCTCCAGCGTCGACCGGAACGCCTCGACCAGCTGGTGCGGCAGGTGCCGGACGAACCCGACGGTGTCGGACAGCGTGTAGACCCGCCCCTCGGGCGTGCGCGCCTGCCGGGTGGTGGTGTCCAGGGTGGCGAACAGCGCGTTCTCGACCAGCACGCCGGCACCGGTGAGCCGATTGAGCAGGCTCGACTTGCCGGCGTTGGTGTAGCCGGCGATCGCGACGCTGGGCACGGAGTTGCGCCGGCGCCGGGAGCGCTTGGTCTCGCGGATCGTGGCCATGCCCGCGATCTCCCGGCGCAGCCGCGCGATCCGGGTGCGGATGCGCCGCCTGTCGGTCTCGAGCTTGGTCTCGCCAGGGCCGCGCAGACCGACGCCGCCGTTGCCGCCGGCGGAGCCGCCGGCCTGCCGGCTCATCGCCTCGCCCCAACCGCGCAGGCGCGGCAGCAGGTACTGCAGCTGGGCCAGCTCGACCTGCGCCTTGCCCTCCTTGCTCTTCGCGTGCTGGGCGAAGATGTCGAGGATCAGCGCCACCCGGTCGACGACCTTGACCTTGGTTTCCTGCTCGAGGTTGCGCAGTTGGCTGGGCGAGAGCTCGCCGTCGCAGATCACGGTGTCGGCACCCGTCGCGATCACGACGCCGCGCAGGTCGCCGACCTTGCCGCGGCCGATGTAGGTGGCCGGATCGGGCCGCTGGCGTCGCTGGATCAGCGCGTCGAGCACCTGCGCGCCGGCCGTGTCGGCCAGCGCCCCGAGCTCGGCGAGTGAGTTCTCCGCGTCTTCGGCGGTGCCCTCGGTCCACACCCCGACGAGGACCACCCGCTCGAGCCTGAGCTGGCGGTACTCGACCTCGGTGATGTCGGCCAGTTCCGTCGACAGGCCGGCGACGCGGCGCAGCGCGTTGCGCTCCTCGAGATCGAGATCGCCGGTGCCGGGTACTGCGGTAAACAGATCGGTGTCACGGTCGGTAAGTCGCAAGATGCCCTCCAGTTCTTCGATCGTGGCACGCGGGACGCGCCGATGCACCCGCATTCCCGACCGGTCCGCCCCGGTGCGCCGCGTGCGGCCACGAACGGGCGGACGGGCCGTTCGCGGCGCAGACGGACCCGTTCGGCGCGACACCGGCCTAAACTGGGCCGCCGCCACCGGAACGTTCCAGAGGAGCATTGATGAGCAGGGGTCGGCTGCCCAGCGCCGGGTTTTCGATCACCGTCCGGGTCCAGGTGCCCGCCGACGCGTCGGCGATCGGGCGGCTGACCACCGCGGTCGGTGACGCCGGCGGCGTCGTCACGGCCGTGGACGTCGTCGACTCCGACCCGACGACGGTGGTCGTCGACGTCACCTGCGACACCGCCGACACGACCCACGCCGACCAGGTCGTCGACATCCTCGAGGACCTGCCCGGCGTCGACGTGCGCAAGGTGTCCGACCGCACGTTCCTGCTGCACCTCGGCGGCAAGATCGAGGTGACGTCGAAGGTGTCGCTGCGCAACCGGGACGAGCTCTCCCGCGCGTACACCCCCGGCGTCGCCCGGGTCTGCCTCGCGATCGCCGCAAACCCCGAGGACGCCCGCCGGCTGACCATCAAGCGCAACACCGTGGCCGTCGTGACCGACGGGTCGGCCGTCCTGGGGCTGGGCAACCTCGGGCCGGCTGCGGCCATGCCCGTCATGGAAGGCAAGGCCGCCCTGTTCAAGCGGTTCGCCGGCGTCGACGCGTGGCCGGTCGTCCTGGACACCCAGGACACCGAGGAGATCATCAATGTGGTCCGGTGCATCGCGCCGGCCTACGGGGGCATCAACCTCGAGGACATCGCCGCTCCCCGCTGCTTCGAGATCGAGGCCCGGCTGCGGGAGATGCTGAACATCCCGGTGTTCCACGACGACCAGCACGGCACCGCGATCGTGGTGCTGGCCGCGCTCACCAACGCGCTGCGCTGCGTGGAAAAGTCGATCTCCGACGTGCGGGTGGTGGTGTGCGGGGCCGGTGCGGCCGGCACCGCGATCGTCAAGCTGCTGCTGCGCGAGGGTGTCGGCGACGTCGTCGCGGTCGACCGGGCCGGCGCGCTGTACCGGGGCATGCCGGCGTCGAACCCGTCGTGGGACTGGCTCGCCGAGAACACCAACCGCGACAACCGCGCCGGCGACCTGCGCACGGTGCTGCGCGGCGCCGACGTGTTCATCGGCGTCAGCGCACCGAACCTGCTCACCGGCGACGACGTCGCCACGATGGCCCCGCGCTCGATCGTGTTCGCCCTGGCCAACCCGGATCCGGAGATCGACCCGCGGGAGGCGCGCGAGCACGCGGCGGTCGTCGCGACCGGCCGGTCCGACCAGCCCAACCAGATCAACAATGTGCTCGCCTTCCCCGGCGTCTTCCGCGGCATGCTCGACGCGCACGCCGAGGAGTACACCGACGAGATGGGTGTGGCCGCGGCCCGCGCCATCGCCGACACCGTGGGCGAGGACCGGATCAACCCCACGGTGATCGTGCCGAGCGTGTTCGACGCGCGGGTGGCGCCGGCCGTCGCGGCCGCCGTCCGGGCCGCGGCGAAGGGCGAGCCGCTGCCGCCGGTCGACCCCGACGCACCGGTCCCTCTTGACCCGCCGTTCGAGACCGAACCGCCGCAGTCGGTCCACCTGTGAAGCATTCGCCTGTCGACAAATGCTTCGCCGGAAAACACTTCGCCGCCAGCACGAGGCGCCGATGACGGCGGTATGCCAGCGGACGGACAGGTGGATCACGAGGACCGGCGGACCGTGCTCGAGGCGGTGCTCGCCAAGCATCCGGACGGCCTGATCAGCGCGATCGACGAGAACGGCCTGTTCGTTCCCATGCCCGCATCGGTGCCCATGACCACCCAGCGGGTGATCACCGGACGGGCGTCCGCGCTGCAGCTCGTCACGGCCGAGGACCGCGTCGTCGTGATCGACGCCTGGACGCGGGCCGGCAAGACGGGCGTCGCGAACGCCCTCGTGCACCCGGAGGCCGACCCCAACCAGACCGTCCGCCTGCACTTCATCGACGTGCGCGCCCAGCACGGCGTGTTCGTCGGCCTGCTCACCGACTTCGCCGGGCTCGCCGGCTTCGGCCAGCGCCTTTCCATCGGCGAGATCGCCCCCAAGTCCAGCGCCGTCCGCAAGGACGCCGTCGCCGTGATCACCTCGGTCGACGTCGCCACGCCGAAGATGCTCGGCTGGACCGAGGAGGAGCTGCTCGGCCGGCGCACGCTCGAGCTGGTGCACCCCGACGACCACCAGCGCGCCATCGAAAGCTGGATGGACATGCTCGCCGCGCCCGGCGGCACCCGCCGCGTCCGGCTGCGCCACCAGCACCGCAAGGGCCACTACCTGTGGCTGGAGATCACCAACCACAACCTCCTCAACGACCCGGAGCACGCCTGTGTCGTCGCGGAGATGGTCGACATCTCCGACGAGATGGCCGCCCAGGAGGCGCTGCGCGCCAACGAGCAGCTACTGCGCCGGCTCACCGAGGCGCTGCCCCTGGGCGTCCTGCAGATCGACAGCGATCGGCGGGTGATCTACCAGAACGAGCGGGCCGTCGAGATCTTCGGCCTGGCTCTGGACGAAGCGATCGGCGAGGCGGTCGTCGCCGACGCGGACCGGCCGGCGCTGCGCGCGGCGCTGAACAGGGCACTCGCCGACGGCGGGGACGCCGACCTGGAATGCGGATACGGCGGCGACCGGCTCTGCCACGTCAGCGTGCGCCCGCTGACCGCGCCGTCCGGCGACGTCACCGGCGCGGTGCTCTGCGTCGCCGACGTCACCGAGGCGGCCCGGCTGCGCGCCGAGCTGACCCACCACGCGACGTACGACGCGCTCACCGGCTGCCTGAACCGCGCGTCGATCATGGCGGCCACGACGAACTACCTGGCCGACGCCGGCGCGCCGGTGGGGGCGGGCGGGCCCGGCCGCACCGGCGGCGTCGCCGCGATCTTCATCGACCTGAACAGGTTCAAGGAAATCAACGACACGCTCGGCCACGCGGCCGGGGACGACCTGCTGATCTACGTGGCGTCGGCGCTGCGCGGCGCGATCCGCGACACCGACCTGCTGGGCCGCCTCGGCGGCGACGAGTTCCTCATCGTGGCCCGCGACGTCCCCGGCCTCGACGAGGCCGCCCACCTCGGCGAGCAGCTGACCGCCCACCTGTCGACATGCGGCCTGGAACTCGCCGGTCGCTGGGTGAACGTGCAGGCCAGCATCGGGGTGGCCTGGGCCGCCGCCGGCCGGACCGACGTCGACGCGCTGATCGCCCGCGCCGACGAGGCCATGTACCAGGCCAAGCGGCAGCGAACGGGTCCGCTCGGGCTGGTGGTGAGCCCGGCACAGGCTGCGGCGTGAGGTGCGGTTCCGCGCAGGACCGCTAGCATCGACGCGTGCGGGTGCTCCTCATCGGTGCTCCGGGCGCGGGCAAAGGCACGCAGGCCGCTCGGATCGCCCGGCATTTCGGGCTGACCCACATCTCCAGCGGCGACCTGCTCCGCGAGCACATCCGCCAGGAGACGCCGATCGGCCGGTCGGTCAAGGAGTACATCGACCGCGGCGACCTCGTGCCCGACGCGATCATCATGGACATGCTGTACAAACCGGTCATCGCGGCGAGCGCGTCGGGCGGCTACATCCTCGACGGCTTCCCGCGCACCGTTCCGCAGGCGGAGACGGCCTACGCCGTCGCCGGTGAGCTGGGCGTGCAGGTGCAGCTCGCTGTGCACATCGTGGTGCAGCGGGAGGAGCTGCTGCGCCGGCTCACCGGCCGGGGGCGCGGTGCCGACGATGACATCTCCGTGGCCAAGCACCGGCTCAAGGTGTACGACGAGATGACGCTGCCGCTCGTGGGCTACTACGCCGAGCGGGAGAGGCTCGTCGAGGTCAACGGCGGCCGCCCTGTCGACGAGGTGACCTGGTCGATCGTGGTGCAGCTACAGCAGGCGAAGCGCAAGCATCTCGTCGAGTAGCCAGGTCCCCTCGGCCACCAGCACGGCCGGCCCGGTGAGCCAGCACCGGTCGGCCTCGACCGTCACCGTGACCGTTCCGCCCGGCACCTCCACCGGGACCGTGCCGGTGCCGCCGTTGAGCAGTACAGCGCCGACCGCGCAGGCCCCGGTGCCGCACGACAGCGTCTCACCCGAGCCGCGCTCGTAGACCCGCATCCGGCCGCCGCTCGCGTCGCCCTGCATCACCTCGACGTTCACGCCGTTCGGGAACAGCGCGTGGTCGTAGCCGGGCGGCTCGCGCAGGTCGACCACCGACACGTCGGGCACCCGGCAGACGAGGTGCGGATTCCCGACGTCGACCGCGTCGCCGCTGACCGTCAGCGGCCCGAGCTGCGCCTCGCCCCGGCCGTGGATCCGGGGCCGGCGCATCGACACCGATACGGCGTCGGGGCGGACCACCGCGCGGGTGACGCCGGCCCGGGTGCCGAACTCGAACTCGGGGCCGAGGACGTAGTCATGGTCGACGAGGAACCGGGCGAACACCCGGGCGCCGTTGCCGCACATCTCGGCGAGACTGCCGTCGGCGTTGCGGTAGTCCATGAACCATTCCGGGTCCTGCGTGACGGCGCTCGTTCCGCTCGCGCGGGCCCAACCGATCGCGGCGGACCGGACAACGCGCAGCACCCCGTCGCCGCCGATGCCGAAGCGCCGGTCGCACAGCGCCGCCACGACGTCGGCGGTCAGGGTGAGCGCGCCGTCGGGGTCGGGCAGCACGACGAAGTCGTTGCCCGTCCCGTGGCCCTTGAGGAATCTCATCCGCGCACCGCCTTCACGGCGGCCTCGACCAGATCCGGCCGGGCCGCGTCGAGCCAGCGTACCGAGGGGTCGCGACGGAACCACGAACGTTGCCGGCGAACGAAGCGACGCGTCGCCCGGACGGTCTCGGCGCGGGCCTCGGCCTCGGTGCACTGCCCGTCCAGGTGCTGGAGCACCTGCTGGTACCCGAGGGCCCGGCTGGCCGTCCGGCCGGTCCGCAGCCCGTGCCCGGCGAGGTCGGCCACCTCGGCCACCAGGCCCGCGGCCCACATCGCGTCCACTCTCTGCTCGATGCGCTCGTCGAGGTCGGCGGTGTCCCTGTCGACGCCGATCTGCACCGCGTCGTAGTGCGGCGTCGGATCGGGCAGTTCGGCGGTGAACGGCCCGCCGGTGATCGCGATGACCTCGAGCGCGCGCACGATGCGGCGTCCGTTCGTCGGCAGGATGCGCGCGGCCGCGACCGGATCCCGGTCGCGCAGCCGCGCGTGCAGCGCGGCCGGGCCGTGCGCGGCCAGGTCGGCCTCCAGGTCCGCGCGCAGGTCCGGGTCCGTGCCCGGGAACTCGAACTCCTCGAGCACCGCGCGCACGTACAGGCCCGAGCCGCCGACGAGCAACGCGACGCGGCCGCGGGCCGAAACGTCGTCGATGGCCGCCCGGGCGAGTCGCTGGTACTCCGCGACGGAGGCCGGCTGCGTCACGTCCCAGATGTCGAGGACGTGGTGCGCCACGCCCTCGCGCTCGTCCGGGCGCAGCTTGGCGGTGCCGACGTCCATGCCCCGGTAGAGCTGCATCGAGTCGGCGTTGACCACCTCGCCGTCGAGGGCGTGCGCCAGGGCGAGCGAGAGCGCCGTCTTGCCGGTCGCGGTGGGGCCGACCACCGCGATAACGGTCACGACCAGCTCGCGACGAGGTACCCGACGCCGTACGGGGCGTCGTGGTAGAGCAGGCGCGGATGGGCCGGCTTGACGATCCCGGCGGCGCCGGCGAGCACCTGCCACGGGGCCCGGCCGGTGCACTCCAGGCCGGCCGCGGTGCGGTCGTCGATGGCGAGCAGCGCGGCGCCGTCGCCGGCCTCGAGCGCGGCGGCCACGGCGGCGTCGAACGCGGTCGCCGCCGGGCCGCGCCGCTGCTCCCGGTCGACCGCGGCACCGTCGCCCATCACCAGCAGCGCGACCCGCGCCGGCCCGGCGACGAGCGCGCGGCCGAGGGCCGCGCAGTCGGGCGCCGGAAGGTCCGCACGGACCACCTGGCCGCGCACCGGGCGCGGCGGGACGCCGAGCAGCCAGGCGCCGACGGCCAGGCTCAGCGGGAGCCAGTCCTTGTCGGTCTGCCCCGGCACGCCCAGCGACACCGGCACGTCGACGCCCCACGGCGCGAGGGTGCCTCTCGTGCCGGGCGGCACCTCGACCGTCTCCGGACCGCTGCCTACGATCACGAACAGGTCCGGCGCACCGCCCATGAGCAGGGTGACCGCGGCCCGGCAGGCGGCGCGGACGCCGTCCATCTCGGGCGCCGGACCGCCGGCGAAGCGCGGCACCAGCAGCGGTGGATGCGGGCAGAACGCTGCGGCGGCGAGGGGCACGGACCTACCGTAACCGGGCCGCCGGGCGGCCTCACTTATCCCCCGCCACTGCGGACAACCGGCGTGTAACGTGCCGTAGCGCGTCCATGAAGGTCACGAATCGGCCGCGACGGGTCGACGTAACCCCGGGACGACCTGTGAGAATGCCGGTCGGGGACAATGCTGGTGCGATGGCGGCAACCGGGTGGGTCGGGTTATCCGCATCTGCGGCGGTTGGCCGGATGGAACGAGGATGGGTATGAGCGAGCGCTCGCGCGAGCGAATCATCAACTCAGCGCGCTGCGAATGCATCGCCGAGCGAAGCGAGGCGATCGCATGAGCGAGCGGAGCGAGACTGATCCGGCGGCGTTCGGTCGGGTCGACTCCGACGGCACCGTGTACGTCAAGACCGCCGCCGGTGAGCGCGTGGTGGGCTCGTGGCAGGCGGGCACGCCGGAGGAGGGTCTGGCACATTACGTGCGCAGGTACGTCGACCTCGTGGTCGAGGTCGACCTGCTCGAGGCCCGGCTCGGCAGCGGCGCCGCCGACGCGTCCCAGACGCTGACCAGCATCAGGCGGCTGCGGGCCGGCCTGGACACCGCGGCCGTCGTCGGCGACCTGGACGGGCTCGGCGCCCGGCTGGACAAGCTCGCCACCAACGCCGAGGAGCGCGCCGGCGCCGCCCGCGCCGAGCGGGAGGCGGCCAAGGTCGAGGCGGTGGCCCGCAAGACCGGGCTGGTCGAGGAGGCCGAGAAGATCGCCGCCGACGCCACCGGCTGGAAGGGCGCCGGCGACCGCCTCAAGGAGATCCTCGAGGAGTGGAAGACCATCCGCGGGGTCGACAAGAAGACCGACTCCGAGCTGTGGAAGCGCTACGCGGCCGCCCGCGACGGGTTCGCCCGCCGGCGCGGCGCCCACTTCGCGACCCTCGACGCGTCGCGCAAGCAGGCGCAGGGGCGCAAGGAGGAGCTTGTCGCCGAGGCGGAGTCGCTGTCCGACTCGTCCGAGTGGAACGCCACGGCCGACCGGCTCAAGCAGCTGATGAGCGAGTGGAAGGCGGCCCCGCGGGCGTCCAAGGAGGCCGAGCAGAAGCTGTGGGAACGCTTCCGGGCGGCGCAGGACGCGTTCTTCAGCCGGCGCAGCGAGGTCTTCTCCGCCCGTGACGCGGAACTGCGCGGCAACCTGGAGCGCAAGCAGGCCCTGATCGTGCAGGCCGAGGCCATCGACGTCGACGCCGACCCGAAGGCTGCCCAGGCCACGCTGCGGGAGATCCAGGGGCAGTGGCACGACGTCGGGCGGCTGCCGCGCGATGCCGGCTCCGGGCTCGATCGCCGGCTGCGCGCCGTGGAAGACAAGGTCAAGACCGCGATGGACGCCGCCTGGCGGCGCACCGCGCCGGCCGACAACCCGCTGCTGGCCCAGATGCGCGAGCAGGTGGCCGAAGCCGAGCAGCGGCTGGCACGGGCCCGGACGGCCGGCGACGCGCGCCGGATCCGGGAGGCCGAGCAGGCCCTGGAGTCCAAGCGCAAGTTCCTGACCCTGGCCGAAGGCGCCAGCTGACCCTTCGGCGGGATCGTGGGGTCCGGTGGTAGCCAGCGCTGCCACAGGACTCCAAGATCCGGGTAGTTACGCGGGAGTGCCCACCTTCGGCATGCCCAGGAGGACGCCCGCCGGCCTTGCCCGCGCGGCGGCCCAGGCGTCGCCGGCCCGGGTGCGCCGGTGCGCCAGCAGCGGCCCGTCGGCGTTGACGTGGTGCGGCGCGGCGTACGTCACCACCGTCTCGACGACGTCACCCGGCCGGACGTCGGCGTCGCCCGTCGCGAAGTGCACGAGGCGACCGTCGCGGGCCCGGCCGGACATGCGTCCGGTCGTCGCGTCCTTACGGCCCTCGCCGACCGCGGCCAGGACCTCCACGCGGCGCCCGACCAGGGTCTTGTGCTCGGCCCAGGTGATCTCCTCGAGCTCGGCGACGAGCCGGTCGTAGCGCTCCTGGACCACGGCCTTCGGCACCTGGCCGTCCATCGCGGCGGCCGGCGTGCCCGGGCGCTTGGAGTACTGGAACGTGAACGCGCCCGCGAACCGCGACTCGCGCACCACCTCGAGGGTGCGCTCGAAGTCGGCGTCGGTCTCGCCGGGGAAGCCGACGATGATGTCGGTGGTGATGGCGGCGTCCGGCATCGCGGCGCGCACCTTCTCGATGATGCCGAGGTACTTCGTGGCCCGGTAGGAGCGGCGCATCCGCCTGAGCACCTCGTCGGACCCGGACTGCAGCGGCATGTGCAGTGCGTGGCAGACGTTCGGCGTCTCGGCCATGGCGGCGATCACGTCGTCGGTGAAGTCGCGCGGGTGCGGGCTGGTGAACCGGACCCGCTCCAGCCCTTGTACGGCGCCGGTTGCGCGCAGCAGCTTGCCGAACGCGAACCGGTCGCCGAACTCGACCCCGTACGAGTTGACGTTCTGCCCGAGCAGGGTGATCTCCAGGACGCCCTCGGCCACCAGCGCCTCGACCTCGGCGAGGATCTCCCCGGGCCGGCGGTCCTTCTCGGTGCCGCGCAGCGCCGGGACGATGCAGAACGTGCAGGTGTTGTTGCAGCCCACCGAGATCGACACCCAGCCGGAGTACGTCGACTCCCGCTTCGTGGGAAGCGTCGACGGGAACACCTCGAGTGCCTCGAGGATCTCCACCTCGGCCCGCTCGTTGTGCCGGGCCCGCTCCAGCAGCGCCGGCAGCGAGCCGATGTTGTGGGTGCCGAACACGACGTCGACCCACGGCGCCCGCTTGACGATCTCGCCGCGGTCCTTCTGGGCCAGGCAGCCGCCGACGGCGATCTGCATGCCCGGGTTGGCGTTCTTGACCGGCCGCAGGTGGCCGAGGTTGCCGTAAAGGCGGTTGTCGGCGTTCTCCCGCACCGCACAGGTGTTGAACACGACGACGTCGGCCTGGCCGCCCGGCTCCGGGCGCACGTAGCCGGCGGCTTCGAGCAGGCCGGACAGGCGCTCGGAGTCGTGCACGTTCATCTGGCACCCGTAGGTGCGAACTTCGTAGGTGCGCTGCGTCATGATTGAGGACCAGCGTATTCGCTCAATTCATCCAGCGGCACGTCGATATCGGTCGCCTCGGCGGCCGGCCGGATCGGCGTGACGGTGACGTGGTGGCGGGCCAGCCAGTACTCGTCGGTACCCTCCTCGAGCGCGGCCGTGTTGTCCTCCAGCGACATCCGCAGGAAGCCCTCGGCGCGCTCGGCGACGATGAACTGCACCGCGCCGAACGAGGCCAGCGACGTGCGGCGGATGCCCTTGAGTTCGCCGTAGGGCACGTCCGGGACGTTGACATTGAGCAGCACTCCCTCCGGCAGCGCGCAGATCGCCGGCAGCAGCTGCGCGACCACCGCGGTCGCCGTCGGCCAGGTCGGGTTGTCCGGCCGGCGCACGCTGTGGCCGATAGAGAACGCCGCCGCCCGCCGGCCGCCGAGCGCCGCGGTCAGCGCCGCGCCGACCGTCCCCGAATGGGTGACGGCCCGGCCCGCGTTGACACCGTAGTTGATCCCGGACAGCACGAGGTCCGGCTCCGGCCCGATCCCGCCGGCCAGCGCGATCAACACGATGAAGGCAGGCGAGGCCGCCACCGACACGGCCGGCACGCCGGGCAGGTCGGGCAGGTCCCGCAGCTCGGTGAGGATCCGCCCGTCGCGCTCGACACCCGTGATGGCCGCGCTCGCACCCGAGAACTCGCGGCTGGGGGCCGCGACGAGCACGTCGTGGCCGGCGTCGCGGGCGACTGCCGCGAGCGCCGCGAGACCCGGGCTGTCGATGCCGTCATCGTTGGTGATCAACACCTGCACCGGCGGGCTCCTCACATGTCGGGGAGATTGCATTATTTCTGTCGGGTCTCTGCGGCATGCAGCCCACCTCCGGCCATACCGGTCCTGCTCCGGGCACATCGACGGAACTCGGCGTTATCACTCCGTGACGTCGACGCGCCGATCACCGTCACAGGCCGCGATTAGAGTTTCGCCAACGTTGCACGGTCGACGGGAGCGAGCGTTCATGGATACGAGCAAGAGCGAGGCGACGGAGTCGTCGCGGTCGCCACTGATCGTGCTCGACAACGTCAACAAGTACTTCGGAACGCTGCACGTCCTGCGCGACATCAACCTGTCCGTCGACCGTGGCGAGGTCGTGGTGGTGATCGGGCCGTCCGGGTCCGGCAAGTCCACGCTGTGCCGCGCGATCAACCGGCTCGAACCGATCAACAGCGGCACGATCACGTTCGACCAGAAGCTCCTGCCGGCCGAGGGAAAGGCGCTGGCCAAGCTGCGCAGCGAGGTCGGCATGGTCTTCCAGTCGTTCAACCTGTTCGCGCACAAGACCATCCTCGAGAACGTCATGCTGGGGCCGCTCAAGGTCCGCAAGGAGAAGTCCGCCGACGTGCGCAGCCGCGCGCACGCACTGCTCGACCGGGTGGGCATCGCAGACCAGGCGAGCAAGTACCCGGCACAACTGTCCGGCGGCCAGCAGCAACGCGCGGCCATCGCGCGGGCGCTGGCGATGCAGCCCAAGGCGATGCTGTTCGACGAGCCCACGAGCGCGCTCGACCCGGAGATGGTCGGCGAGGTGCTCGACGTGATGACTTCGCTCGCCCGCGAGGGCATGACCATGGTCGTCGTCACCCATGAGATGGGATTCGCTCGCCACGCGGCAAAGCGGGTGGTCTTCATGGCCGATGGGCAGTTGGTGGAGGAAGCGGCGCCGGCCGATTTCTTCGCGCGGCCGCGCAGCGATCGGGCCAGGGACTTCCTGTCGAAGATTCTGACGCACTAGCGCCGTACACCGGCTTCGCGACTGCGTCACATATGGAGGGAGATGTCATGCGTATCAACCGGCTCGCCGCGCTCGCGGCGGTGACGGTGTTCGCGCTGGCCGCCACCGCGTGCGGTGGCGACGACAAGAACAGTGGCAGCGGCTCTGGCGGCGACGTCAGCACCGATGTGAGCTTCGCCGCCGGCAGCACCATGCAGAAACTGCACGACGCCAAGAAGATCAAGGTCGGCACGAAGTACGACCAGCCGGGCTTCGGCCTCAAGGGCCTGGACGGCAAGCCGGCCGGCTTCGACGTCGAGATCGCCAAGATCATCGCTGGCAAGCTGGGCCTGAAGGCCGACCAGATCGAGTGGTCGGAGTCGCCGTCGGCGGTCCGCGAGCAGGTGATCGAGCAGGGCACCGTCGACATCGTGGTCGCCACCTACACGATCAACGACACCCGCAAGCAGCGCATCAGCTTCGCCGGTCCGTACTACGAGGCCGGCCAGACGATCATGGTGCGCACCGACGAGTCCGGAATCTCGGGGCCCGACTCGTTCAAGGCCGGCGACAAGAAGGTCTGCTCGGTCACGAACTCCACGCCGGCCAACAACATCAAGAAGTACCTCGGCAGCGAGGCGCAGCAGCTGGTGCTGTTCGACACCTACCAGAAGTGTGTCGATGCGCTGACCGCCAAGCAGGTCGACGCCGTCACCACCGACAACGTGATCCTGCTCGGCTTCATCGACAAGAACCCGGGCAAGTTCAAGCTGGCCGGCGACACGTTCACCAAGGAGCCCTACGGCATCGGCCTGAAGAAGGACGACAAGGTGTTCCGGGACTGGATCAACGACGTCCTGGAGAGGGCGTTCTCCGACGGCAGCTACCAGAAGGCCTGGGACAGCACCGCCGGCAAGATCCAGAACGCGAAGCTCGGCAGCCCGCCGGCCATCGTCCGGTACTGATTCAACCGACCTGGAGGGTGAGGTGAGGCCGTCGTGAGCGTGCTGTTCGACAACATCGACCTGTTCGCCAAGGGGTTCTGGCTCACCCTCCAGGTCTGCATCCTGTCCGCGATCGGTGCCGTGATCATCGGCACCGTCGTGGCGGTGCTGCGGATCTCACCGATCCCGCCGCTGCGCTGGCTGGGCACGGCCTACGTGACGGTGTTCCGCAACGCGCCGCTGACCGTGGTGTTCTTCCTCGCCGCGTTCGGCCTGCCGGCGCTGGGCTCGAACGCCGAGTTCCTCAACATTCCCGGCCTGAACCTGCTGTTCAGCCGGCTCGACTACGACCTGCCGTACTTCCGGTTCGCGGTCTTCGCGTTGATGATCTACACGGGCGCGTTCGTGTGCGAGGCGCTGCGCAGCGGCGTCAACGCGGTCCCGCCCGGTCAGGCGGAGGCAGCCCGGGCGATCGGCCTGACGTTCAGCCAGAACCTGCGGCACGTGGTGCTCCCGCAGGCATGGCGGGCGGCCATCGTGCCGCTCGGCAGCGTGATCATCGCCATGATCAAGAACTCGGCGATCGCCGGCTTCTTCGGCCTGGCCGGTGACCTGTCCCAGACCGGATACGACCTGGTGGTCGCGCGGGGCGAGGCGGTGCTGCCGGTGTTCGTCGGGATCTCGCTCGGCTTCCTGCTCCTCACGATGCCGCTCGGCCTGCTCCTGGACCGCTTCGAGCGGCAGGCGGTGCGGGCCCGATGAGCGAACGCGTGAGCGAGCGGAGCGAGGCGACAGCATGAGCAACCAGGCGGTTCTTTACGACGCGCCGGGGCCGAAGGCGCGCCGGCTCACGCTCATCGTCAGCATCGTGGCGGCGGTGGTGGCCGTCGTCGGCGCCTACTTCTTCATCTACCGGCCGTTGAAGGAGAACGGACAGCTGTCGATGGAGTTGTGGGGGCCGCTGATCGACCCCGGCAACGAGAACTTCGACCAGCTGTGGCAGCGGCTCGGGCAGGGCTTCAAGGCGACCATCATCGCGGCGGTCCTGGCGATCATCTGCTCGCTGCTGTTCGGCACCGCGCTCGCCATCCTCCGGGTGCAGCTCCGGTCGGTCCGCACGGTCCCCGGCGTCCAGTTGCTGATCTCCGTGCTGAACCTGATCACCAGGATCTGCGTCGAGGTGCTCCGCGGCATCCCGGTGGTCATCACGATCTTCTTCGTCTGGGTCGGCCTGAACCAACTCGGTGCCAAGGACATCGTGATCCCCCTGAGCGACATCGGCCTGGCCGACCTGACAATCTCCTACCTGCTCTACTCGCTGGTGATCGGCCTGACCATCTACAACGGCGTGGTGATCGGCGAGATCCTGCGCTCGGGTATGGAAGGGCTGCCGCGGGGCCAGCGGGAGGCGGCCGACGCGATCGGCCTGAGCACGTTCCAGACCATCCGGCTGGTGCTGCTGCCGCAGGCGTACCGGATCATGCTGCCGGCGCTGATCAGCCAGCTCGTGGTGGTGCTGAAGGACACGTCGCTCGGCTTCATCATCACCTACGAGGAGATCCTGCGAGTCGCCGGCCAGACGGTCCAGGTGCTGGGCAACGGCATCCAGACGTACGTGGTCGTCGGCGCGATCTACATCGCCGCGAACTACACGCTGTCCAAGATCGCCGAGTACACCCAGCGGCGGATGGCCCGCGGCCGCAAGACTCCACGCCAGCCCGGCGGTGGCGCCCAGCTGCCACCCGCGTCCCTGGGCGCCGACACCGAGCTACCCGCCCTGGTGGCCAAGCTCGACGACTAGCTTTCGCGCGATCTTGGACTTCTGTCGGTGCCGGGGCGCCGACAGAAGTCCAAGATTCAGCCGGCGTGCGCGGCCACCACGCCGAGCACGAACGCGGCGCCGACCAGCCCCGTCATCACCAGCGCCACTCGGCGGAAGCGGCGCTGCAGCGCCGGCAGCTCGTCCGGCAGGGCGAAGACGCGCGCCGGCCAGCCGCGCCACGAGACCCACCAGAAGCACGCGGCGGCGACGACCGCGAGGACGGCCTTGGCCGCGATCAGGACCCACCAGGTGTGGCTCCCGTCGGCACGCAGCGCCACCAGGCCGGCCCCCGAACCGGCCAGCATCACGATCAGCGCGACCACGCGCCACCGGTTGCCGGCGGCCAGTTCCCGGTAGGCGTCCTCGGCCCGCGCCGGGTCGCCGAACAGCCGCCCGATACGCGGCTGCACGACGCCGAGGCTGTAGATCATCGACCCGAGCCACACCGCGCCGACGCCCGAGTGGATCAACGTCACGAGCAAGGTCATGTAGGCAATGCTGCCTGCGGCGGGCAGGCAATGCTGCCTGCCCGCGGCGTTGCGAGCGTAACCAAATGGCCGCTTTGCAGGCTTGCGCGGCTTGTTTACGCTGCGCGGGTGGCGGACAGTAGCTTTCGGCTAGGCATCGACTTCGGTACGTCGAATACCGTCGCTGTTCTTCGATGGCCGGACGGCCGGACGAAGGCGCTGCTCTTCGACGGGGCACCCATCCTCCCGTCGGCGGTCTACGTCGCGGAAGACGGTGGAATCCTCGCCGGCCGCGACGCCGTCCACTCGGCGCGACTGCATCCACATCGCTTCGAGCCGTACCCGAAGCGCCGCATCGACGAGCAGACCGTGTACCTCGGCGATCGCGAACTCCGGTCGACCGAGCTCATCGCGACGGTGCTGCGGCGCGTGGCGACGGAGGCGCAGCGCGTCGCGAACACGACACCCGCGCATGTGACGCTCACCCACCCGGCGGCCTGGGGCGCCCAGCGCCGCGACGCCTTGAGCCGGGCCGCCGCCCAGGCCGGCCTGCCCGCCCCGATGCTGGTTGCCGAGCCCGTCGCGGCGGCGTCGTACTTCGTCGGCACGGTGGGGACGCACCTACCGATCGGCGGCTCGGCCGTCGTCTACGACTTCGGTGCCGGCACCTTCGACGCGACCGTCGTGCGGCGCACCGCCGCCGGCGGCTTCGACGTTCTCTCGACCGAGGGGCTCACCGACGCGGGCGGCCTCGATGTCGACGCGGCGATCGTCAGCTACCTCGGCCGTGAGCTCGCCGGCCGGGCGCCCGACGAGTGGCGCCGGCTCTCCCAGCCCGCCGACGACTCCGACCGCCGCGCCGCCTGGCAGCTGTGGGAGGACGCCCGGCAGGCCAAGGAGACGCTCAGCCGCGCCGCCACCACGTACGTACACGTGCCGCTCGTCGACGACAGCGTCCCGCTCGGCCGCGAGCAGCTCGAGCAGCTGGCCCGGCCGATCCTCGACCGCACCGTCACCGCCACGCTGCTGGCCGTCGCGGCCGCGGGCCTCACCCCGCCGCAGCTGTCTGCCATCTTCCTCGTGGGCGGGTCGAGCCGCATCCCGCTGGCCGCGACACTCCTGCACCGCGGATTCGGCACCGCGCCGACCGCGATCGAGCAGCCCGAACTCGTCGTCGCCGACGGCGCCCTCCAGTTGGCGCCCCGATCGGGACGGGCGGTCGTCGGGCCGCCGCCGCCCGGACCGGGAGCAGCCGGACCGGTGGTGGCCGGGCCTGGCCTCCCGGGTTCACCGGGTGCCGGGCAGCCCGGCGTGGGCGGTCCTGGACATGCGAGTCCCGCCGCTGGGCCAGGGACCGCCGCGGCCGCCGCGGCGGCCGGGACCGCTGCGGCGGCTTCCGGTCCGTACGGACCGGTTCCGACGGGACCAGCGCCGGCCGGATCGCCCGCGTCCATCGGGACGCCGCCAGCCGGGCCGGGTGCTCCGCCCAGCGGAGCCGGTTATCCGCCGGGTGGGGCGGGTGGGCCGGGTGCGTTCCCGCCCGGGTACGCCCCGATGTCCGGGCAACCGGCCGCCGGGGGACCGATGTCAGGACCTCCGATGTCGGGACCTCCGATGTCGGGACCTCCGGCGGGTGGGCCGCCGATGTCTGGCCCACCCGCGGGCGGGCCGCCGATGTCCGGCCCACCCTCGGGCGGGCCGCCGATGTCTGGACCGCCGTCGTCCGCTCCCCCGGTGTCCGGGCCCGCCGGGCCGCCCGCGTCGGGACCACCCGGGTACGTGATGCCGCCGCAGGGCGGTCCGCCCATGTCCGGACCACCGTCGTTCACTCCCCCGGTGTCCGGGCCGAGCGCGCCGCCCGCATCGGGGCCGCCCGGGCATGTGATGCCGCCGGCTTCGGGCGGGCCCGTCCCCGGAATGCCCGCGTCCGGGCCACCGGCGTCCGGACCGCCGTCGTCGGCGCCCGCGTCGGCCCCGCCGGTGTCCGGGCCGCCCGTGTTCAGCCCCCCGCCCGGGCCGCGCCCGCCGGCCGGGCCATACCCGCCGCCCTCGGCCGGGGCGCCGACGGCGCCGGTTCCGGGCGCCGGGCAGTACGCGCAGCCACCGACCCAACCGATCGGCCAGCCCGGCCAACCGCAGCCCGGCACCGACTGGGCGACCACGTTCCAACCCGGCCCGTCGGCGCACGCGCCGATGATCGGGCCGCCGGGCCAGCCGCCGTACGCCGGCCAGCAGGTGCCGTTCGTCCCGCCGTCCGGTCAGCCGGGCGGCCCACCGCCGGTGCCGCCTGGATCGTTCCCGACGGCCGCGCCCGGTCAGCCCACTGCATCGTTCCCGCCGGCCGCACCGGGTCAGCCGACTGCATCGTTTCCGCCGGCCGTGTCCGGCCCTCCAGCGGT
>Ga0111538_10003734_pt1 | contig 21216 bp, 16 predicted proteins | sample SoiMethybrSBSTD1_FD_79669 | JGI IMG/M metagenome (GOLD analysis project Ga0111538, IMG submission 79669) | Bulk soil microbial communities from a Populus tree surrounding site in Tennessee, USA - Soil MetaG P. TD hybrid SBSTD1 (version 2)... | ecosystem: Environmental > Terrestrial > Soil >... | reverse complement strand
TCGCGGAGCGCCCGGTGCAGGACGTGGGTGCCGGTGTGGTTGCGGCGGATCGCGTCGCGCCGCGCCCCGTCGATGCGCGCGTCGGCCGCCTGGCCGACCTCGACCGTGCCCTCGCGCACGACGAACGTGTGCTTGTGCAGGCCCGGCAGCCCGTAGGTCGTGTCGACCACGTCGACGACCCCCGTGGGCGTGACGATGTGGCCCGTGTCGCCGACCTGCCCGCCCGACTCGGCGTAGAAGGGCGTGCGGTCGAGGTAGAGCCCGTCGCCGACGATGCCGACGATCGTGGCCTGCGTCTCGTACTCGTCGCGCCCGGTGAACACGGTCGGCCCGTTCTCGGCCAGCACGCGCTGGGTGTCGGTGACCTCGTCGCCGGTGGCGACCCCGCCGCCCTTGGCCGCGGCGCGGGCGCGGGCCCGCTGGTCGTCCATCGCCGACTCGAACCCGGCGACGTCGACCGCGAAGCCCCGCAGGTCGGCCGTCTCCTGCGTGACCTCGAACGGGAACCCGTAGGTGTCGTGCAGCTGGAAGGCGACCGCGCCCGGCAGGGTGCCGCCGGGCTCGAGCCTGTCGAGCTGGGTGTCGAGGATCTGCGACCCGGTGGCCAGCGTGCGCCGGAACGACTCCTCCTCGCGGGTGATGATCGGCAGCACCAGGTCGCGGCCGTCGACGACCTCGGGGTAGGCGTCGCCCATGATGTCGATCGTGCGCTCGACCATGGCCGGCAGCACGGGGCGCTCGACGCCGAGCAGGTAGGCGAAGCGGATGGCGCGCCGGATGATGCGCCGCAGCACGTAGCCGCGGTCCTCGTTCGACGGGATGACGCCGTCGGCGACGAGGAAGGTCATCGTGCGGGCGTGGTCGGCCATGAGCCGCAGCGCGATGTCGCCGAGGTCGGACCGGCCGAGCCGGTGGCCGGTGACCGACTGCGCCTCGTCGACCAGGGCGGCGAGCGTGTCGGCCGCGTAGAGGCTGGGGCTGCCGGCGAGGGCGGCGAGCATGCGCTCGAGCCCGGCGCCGGTGTCGATGTTCTTCTTGGGGAGGTCGCTGAGCTGCCCGTCGGTCCCGCGCAGGAACTGGGGGAAGACGAGGTTCCAGATCTCGACGTAGCGGGCTTCGGCGTCGGGGTTGGCGGGACCGCCCTCGGGCCCCACCTCGGGGCCGTAGTCGAAGAAGATCTCGGACGACGGACCGCAGGGACCGGTCTCGCCCATCTCCCAGAAGTTGTCCTTGCCCAGGCGCTGGATGCGCTCGCGGGGGAACCCGACCTCGTCGGCCCACAGGTCCTCGGCCTCGTCGTCGCTCGTGTGCACGGTGACCCACAGGCGGTCGCCGTCGATCTCGAGCACCTCGGTGACGAACTGCCACGCCCAGGCGATGGCGTCGGGCTTGAAGTAGTCGCCGAAGCTGAAGTTGCCCAGCATCTCGAAGAAGCTGAGGTGGCGGAGCGACCGACCGATGGCGTCGAGGTCGTTGTGCTTGCCGCCGGCCCGGACGCAGCGCTGCACCGACGCCGCCCGCGGCGGCACGTAGGGCACCGCCTCCTCTCCCAGGAAGTAGGAGACGAACGGCATCATGCCCGAGTTGGTGAACATGGGCGCGCTCGGGTGGGTCGGGACGAGGCTGCCCGACGGGACGATCGTGTGCTGCCGGGCGCCGAAGAACTCGGTCCAGGCGCGTCGCAGCTCAGAGGCGGTGCGCGGTGCCATATGTGCCGTTCAGCTTAGGTGGGCGTGGCGCGATCGCCTGCGCCGGTTGCCCGCGCGGCCCGCCGTGTGCACGGGGGCGGCGGCCGGCTCGTCGGGCGCCGCCCCCTCGGGTGCGACCGGTCCCGGGCCGGCGCCGGCGCGCAGCTCGGCGCGCAGCTCGGCCTCGCGGTCGGCCATGGCCGACCGGCCCTCGGTGACGGCCGCCCGCAGGTCGGTGCCGAGGCGGCGGACCGAGCTGCTCACGTCGGCCTGCACCTGCTCGGGGGTGTAGCGCCGCACGGTGCGCAGGACCTGGCGCCGCACCCACATGGCCCCGCCGAACCCCGCCGTGGCCCCGGTCGTGAACCAGAACGTGCGCCGGGGCATCAGCCCTCGGCCTTGCGTCCGCGGAGGCGGCGTGCGGCCTTGGCCGTGCCGCTGGCGAAGGCCACGCCCTTGATGACGGGGTTGGCCATGGCGATGTAGGCCAGGCGTGACGCCGAGTCGACCGTGCCGGTGACCGACTCGGCGGTCGACACCAGGCCGTCGAGGCGCACGATCTCGTAGTTGGCGGCCTCGATGGTGTCGCGGAGGTCGTCGAGCACCGGGGCGGTCTCGGTGCGCAGGACCGTGGTGACCTCGCGCAGCGCCCGCAGCGTGCGGACCAGCGAGATCACGCCGACGGCCAGCAGCACCACCGCCACGACGCTGCAGGCCGCCACGATGACGGCGGCCAGGTCGGCGGCGCTCACGGGCGCCCCCTTCGGACCGACGAGCGCGCCGTACACCCGGCCCTCCGGGCCGACGAGCGCGCCGCGCTGCTGGTTCGCTCGCTGCGCTCGCTCACGGGCGCTCCTCGCGACCGTCGCCGTCGTCGGGCCCGTCGTCGGCGAGTCGGTCCATGCGGTCGGCGATCTCCTGCTCGTAGCCGTGGTGCGAGGGCCGGTAGTAGACGGCGTCGCGTGCGTCGTCGGGGAGGTACTGCTGGTCGACCCACCCCCGCGGGTCGTCGTGAGGATAGTCGTAGCCCACGCCGTGCCCGAGCGACGTGGCCGAGCGGTAGTGGGCGTCGCGGAGGTGCACCGGCACCTCTCCGCCGACGCCCTTGGCCACGTCGGCGCGGGCCTGCCAGATGCCGGCCGCGGCGCGGTTCGACTTGGGGGCCGTGGCCAGGTGGACGACGGCCTGGGCCAGGTTGAGCTGCGCCTCCGGCAGCCCGACGTACTCGACGGCGTGGGCGGCCGACGTGGCCACGACCAGGCTCATCGGGTCGGCCTCGCCCACGTCCTCGCTCGCCAGGATGACGAGGCGGCGGGCGATGAAACGGGCGTCCTCGCCGGCCTCGAGCATGCGGGCCAGGTAGTGCAGCGCGGCCTGCGGATCGGAGCCGCGCAGGCTCTTGATGAACGCGGAGATCACGTCGTAGTGCTCGTCGCGGCCGTAGCGGTGCAGCTTGGTGCCGAGCGCGGCCTCGGCGTCGGCGACGCCGACGGTGGGCGTGCCCGCGTCGGGCCGGCGAGCCCGGGCGAGGGCGACCGCCACCTCGAGGCTGGTGAGCGCGTGCCGCCCGTCGCCCCCGGCGCGCTCGGCGAGGTGGTCGAGGGCCTCGGGGTCGATCTCGGCTCCCTCGGCCTCGAGCCCCTTCCGCAGCAGCCGCCCGATGGCCTCGGGCCCGAGCGGCTGCAGCCGGAACAGCGTCGAGCGCGACAGCAGCGGGGCGTTGACCTCGAAGTACGGGTTCTCGGTGGTGGCACCGACCAGCACCAGCAGCCCGCTCTCGACCGACGGCAGCAGGGCGTCCTGCTGGGCCTTGTTGAAGCGGTGGACCTCGTCGAGGAACAGGATCGTGCCCTGGCCCCGCTCGCCGAGGCGCTGGCCGGCCATGGCGACGATCTCGCGGACGTCCTTCACGCTGGCCGACACGGCCGACAGCTGCTCGTAGGCCTTGGCCGTGTGCCGGGCGATGACCTGGGCGAGGGTGGTCTTCCCCGTGCCCGGCGGACCCCAGAAGATGGCCGACGACAGGCGGTCGGACTCGACCAGCACCCGGAGCGGACGCCCGGGACCGACCAGGTCGTCCTGCCCGACGATGTCGTCGAGGCGCATCGGCCGCAGCCGCGCCGCCAGCGGTGCCTGCTGGGCCAGCCGGTCCTCCGCGGCGGCCGCGAACAGGTCGTTCCCCCCGCCCGCCGCTCCACCGCTCGCCGACCGTGGTGCCATCCCGGGCGAGGCTACAGAGTCGCCCGCGGGTCGGTACCGTTCCGACCGCCGGTCGGCAGCACCGGCGGAGGGGGCTCGGACCATGGCACACGTCGGGACAGGCCGCGCCGCGGCGGACCGCAGGCGCGCGAGGGGGGTCGCCGTGCGGGTGCTGGCCGCGGTGCTCGTCCTCGGCGCGGCCGCCTGCTCCTCCGACGGCGGCACCGACGCCGACGCGGCCGAGGACGAGAGCGGCCGGCAGGCGGCGCTGCCGGCGGGGTGGGACGGTCACACCAGCGACGTCTACGCCGACGACGCCAACTGGCTCTGTCGCCCCGACGTCGAGGGCGACGTCTGCGCCGGCGAGGACCTCGACGCCACGGCCGTCGCCGCCGACCTCTCGACCGAGCCGGTCGACCACGTCGTCGCCGACGACCCACCCGTCGACTGCTTCTACGTGTACCCCACGGTCAGCCAGGACGCCGGCCTCACCGCCGACCTGGCGGTGGCCGAGAACCAGGAGGTCTGGGTCGCCCGCAACCAGGCCGCCCGGTTCACCGGTGCGTGCCGGGTGTACGCGCCCATCTACCGGCAACGCACGATCTCGGCCATCGGCGGTGGGGGCGGCGCCGCCGGCGAGGAGGCACGGGCGACCGCCTACGCCGACGTGCTCGACGCGTTCCAGCACTACATGGCCAACGACAACGAGGGCCGCGGGGTCGTGCTCATCGGCCACTCGCAGGGGGCCGGCATCCTCACCGAGCTGATCAGGCGCGAGGTCGACGACCAGCCCGCCCTGCGCGACCGGCTCGTGTCCGCGCTCCTGCTCGGCACGACGATCGAGGTTCCCGACGGACAGGTGGTCGGCGGCACGTTCGCCCACGTGCCGTTGTGCGAGGCCGACGATCAGACCGGCTGCGTGGTCACCTACGCGACGTTCCCGGCCGACTCCCCGCCGCCGCCCGAGGCCCTGTTCGGTCGCGCCCGCACGGCGGGCAACGAGGCCGCGTGCGTCAACCCGGCCGCCCTGGGCGGCGGCGCCGCGACCCTCGAGCCCTACTTCCCCACCGCCATCCCCGCCGGCGCCCTGTCCGGAGACGTGGCCGCGGCCACGATGGACCGCCTCGCCCTCCTCGACACCGGCTGGGTGACGATGCCCGACTACGTCCGGGGCCAGTGCACCACCACCGACGGGGCCACGTACCTGGCGGTCACCGTCGGGTCCGGACCCACCGATCAGCGGGGCACCGACATCGGCGGCGACCTCGGCCCGACGTGGGGCCTGCACCTCGTCGACGTCAACGTGGCCATCGGCGACCTCGTCGACCTCGTGCGCCGCCAGGGCGACGCGTTCGCGGACGGGCCGTCCTGACGAGGTCCACCCCGTCGTGTCGCCCCTGCGCGTCCGGCCGATCTCGCGGGAGACGTCGCGACGCCGCCGGCTCAGAGCGTGAGGACGAGCTTGCCGGTCGTGCGGCCCTCCTCGCCGACGGCGTGGGCCTCGGCGGCGGCGGTGAGCGGGAAGGTCCGGGCCACCTCGACCGTCAGCTCGCCGTCCTCCACGACCTGCGACAGCGCGAACAGGCCCTCGTGGTCGGGCTCGACGAGGAACCCCGTGTAGGTGGCACCCCGGGCCTCCACCGCTCCCGCCAGGTCGGCGGGTGCGGCCGACGGCACGTTGACGAACAGTCCGCCCGGCCCGAGCGTGGCGGCGAGGTCGGCGCTGCCCCCGACGAGGTCGACCACGACGTCGACGCTGCCCGCCACCTCGGCGACGTCGGCGGCCGTGTAGTCGATGGGCTCGTCGACCCCGAACCGGCGCAGCGCCTCGTGCTTCTCCGCCCTCGCGGTGCCGAGGACGAGGGCGCCGCGTGCTTTCGCCACCTGGGTGGCGACGTGTCCGACCCCGCCGGCGGCCGCGGTGACGAGGACACGCTGTCCCGGCTGCACGTTGGCCGTGTCGACCAGGATCTGCCACGCGGTCAGGCCGGCCAGGGCGAGGCCGCCGGCCTGCTCGAAGCTGAGCCCGGGGGGCTTCCGGACGAACTGGCGCGACGGTGCCGTCACGTACTCGGCGTACGCGCCGGCGGCACGCGGGAACCACGGCAGGCCGAAGACCTCGTCGCCCGGAGCCAGCAGGGTCACCCCGTGGCCGACCGCCTCGACCACGCCGGCGACGTCCCACCCCACCACGAACGGCGGCTCGCCCAGCACGGCGGCCATGCCCTTGCCGGCCCGCGTCTTCCAGTCGACGGGGTTGACGCCCGCGGCCACCACCCGCACGAGCACCTCGGTGGGCAGCGGCTCCGGGCGGGGCAGGTCCGCCGGCTGGAGGACCTCGGGGCCGCCGAAGCTGGTCACGGTCATCGCACGCATGCGGCTCAGGATGCCGCGCCGGGCCGCCCCCGCCACGGGCGGTCGGTCGGCGACCGACCGACAGTGGCGCGGCTCGTCCGGTGCGAGAGAATGGGGTCGTGACCGACACCCGGCCCCCGGCTCGGCTGACCAGCGACGAGGTCGCGCTGGTGCTGCGTCGGGCCGCGGAGCTGGACGCCGCCGACGACGAGTCGGCCGGACCGGCCGTCTACGACGCCGCCGCCATCGAGGAGGCCGCCACCGAGGTCGGCCTGTCCGCCGCCGCCGTCCGCCGGGCGGTGGCCGAGCTGCGCGTGGGCGCGCTGCCGCCCGAGCCCACCGGGCGCCGGGGTCGGCGCGCCGATCGGGCGCTCGCCGGCCGCCGGGTGGCCGCCCAGCGCCTCGTCGACCGCCGCCCGGGCGAGGTCCAGGCGATGGTCGACCGCTACCTGCGCACGCAGATGTTCGAGCTCCGCCGGCGGTCGGGTGACCGGTCGCTGTACCGGCACCGGGCCGACCTGGTCGCGAGCCTGCGCCGCAAGCTCGACTTCGGCGGCGCCATCAAGCTCGAGGGCCTCACGATGGTCGACGTCGTGGTGACCGCAGCCGACGACCGCACGCTCGTGCGCGTCGAGGCCGACATGGCCACCAGCCGCACCAACGCGGTCGCCGGCGGCGCGGCGGCCGGCACCGCCGTCACGGTCGTGACGGGGCTGACCGGCGCGCTGCTCGGCGAGGCCGGCCTGGTGATCGCCGCCCTGCCCGCGGGGGCGATGGTCGGCAGCGGGGGCATCCGCCTGGCCGGGACGCGCTGGCAGAGGCGGCGCGACGACCTCGCCGAGGTCATCGACCACCTCCTCGACAGGCTCTGACGGGGGCGGCGCCGCACCGCCTGCCGCCGGGCCGAGCGCTCACGCCGGGACGGCGCCGATCGGGACCCGGCCCTGCCCCACCCGGCAACGTCAGACCCGGCACCGTCCAGCCCGGCGCCGGGGGCCGGTCCTCGTCGCCCGGACGCCCGGCGCCCGCGTCGTCAGGTCGGTGGTGCGACCCCGGCATCGCCCGGATCGTCGCCCGCGTCGTCGTCGACGGCGATGCCCAGCGTGGCGAACAGCGCGACCGCCACCTCGACCACCTGGTCGCTGCCGATGACGACGTCGCGCAGCGCCGCTCCCCGCACCCCGGCCAGCGACGACCCGTGCAGGGCGACGTCGCGCAGCTCGGCGGTCGACAGCTCGCTGTCGTCGAGCCGGCACCGGAGCAGCCGCGACCGCTCGACGCGGGCGCCGTACCAGTCGCTGGCCGTGAGCTCGCAGTCGACCAGGTCGCAGTGCTCGAGGCGGACCGACCGCAGCCACGCCTCGTCGGCGCGGCAGTCGCGCCAGGTCACGTCGGCGGCCGTGAGGTCGTTCGCGACCAGGCCGGAGAGCCGGCACCGCTCGAAGGTGACCCTCCGCAGCGCCGCCCCCGCCAGCGTGGCCCCCGACAGGTCGCAGTCGCTCAGCACCACGTCGACCAGCTCGAGCCCCGACAGCGTGGTGCCGGTGAGGCGGCATCCCGCCAGCGAGGTGCCCCGGAGCACGAGCTGGTCGATCTCGGCGCCCACCGCGGCGCCCTCGATGTGGGCGGCGTCGACCGTGCGGTCGTCGTCGAGGTCCGCGAGGTCGACGGGGTCGCGGGGGTCGGGCAGCCGGGGCGCGGCCGTCACGCCTCGCGGGCGCGGCGGGTCGCGACGACCGCGGGGCGCCACGGTCGAGGTCCTCAGGCCTTGCGGGGCAGAAGTCGGAGGCCCAGCTCGTCGAGGTAGCGGGGCTCGATGGGGGTCGGGGCGTTGGTGAGGGGATCGGCGCCCGACTGGGTCTTCGGGAAGGCGATGACCTCGCGGATGTTCTCCTCGCCCACCAGCAACGCCACCAGCCGGTCGATGCCGAAGGCGAAGCCGGCGTGCGGCGGCGCCCCGTAGCGGAAGGCGTCGAGCAGGAAGCCGAACTTGGCCTGCGCCTCGTCCTCGCCGATGCCGAGCAGCCCGAAGATCTGCTGCTGCACGTCGGAGCGGTGGATCCGGACCGATCCCGAGCCGAGCTCCCACCCGTTGAGCACCAGGTCGTAGGCCTGCGACCGCACCCGCAACAGGTCGGCGGGCTCGCTCGACGAGAGCAGGTCGACGTCGTCGACGTGCGGCATCGTGAACGGGTGGTGGGCCGGCACCGGGCTGCCGTCGTCGCCGACGCCCTCGAACAGGGGGAAGTCGACGACCCACAGGAAGTGCAGGCCGCCCTCGGTCACCGGCGGGCGCCCCAGCTCGAGCCGGAGCAGGCCGAGGACGTGACGGACGACCGTGCGCTCGTCGGCGACGAGCAGCACGAGGTCGCCGGCCTCGGCCGCCAGGGACGACCGGATGCCCCCCAGCTCGGCCTCGGACAGGAACTTGGCGACAGGGCTGTCGAGCCCGTCCTCGGTGACCCGCATCCACACGAGCCCCTTGGCGCCCCACCGCTTGGCCTTGTCGGTCAGGTCGTCGAGCCGCTTGCGCGACAGCTCGGCGCCGCCCGGCACGCGGACGCCCTTGACCGTCTGGTCCATGAACGCCTTGAACTCGGTGGCCGCGAACACCTCGGTGAGCTCGACCAGCTCCATGCCGAAGCGGACGTCGGGCTTGTCGGACCCGTAGCGCTCCATGGCCTCGTGCCAGGTCATGGAGGGGATCGCCCCCACCTCGGCCCCGGCCACCGCCGCGGTGCAGGCCCGGATCGCCTCGGACACGAACGCCAGCACCTCGTCCTGGCCGACGAAGCTGGCCTCGACGTCGAGCTGCATGAACTCGAACTGGCGGTCGGCCCGCAGGTCCTCGTCGCGCAGGCAGCGGGCGATCTGGAAGTAGCGGTCGACGCCGCCCACCATGCAGAGCTGCTTGAAGAGCTGGGGGCTCTGCGGCAGGGCGTAGAACGACCCCGGGTGCAGGCGCGACGGCACGACGAAGTCGCGGGCCCCCTCGGGGGTCGAGGCGATCAGCATCGGCGTCTCGATCTCGACGAACCCCTGCGACTCCATCGAACGGCGGATGGCGCTGTTGGCCGTCGCCCGGGCGCGCAGGTTGCGCTGCATGCGGTCGCGCCGCAGGTCGACGTAGCGGTGGCGCAGGCGGACCGTCTCGTCGGTGTCGACCCGCTCGGCCACGGGGAACGGCGGCGGCTCGGCCACGTTGAGCACCTCGACCGCGCACTCGCCGATCTCGACCTCGCCGGTGGCGAGCTCGGGGTTGGCGGTGCCGTCGGGCCGGGCCCGCACGACCCCGGTGACGCGGACGACCCACTCGCTGCGCACGTCGACCGACCCGTCGATGACGCACTGGACGACGCCCTCGCGGTCGCGCAGGTCCATGAAGGCCAGGTGCTCGCCGTGCTCGCGCCGGCGGGCCACCCACCCGCAGACCGACACGGTCTGCCCGATGTGCTCGGGCCGCAGCTCACCGCACCAATGGGTGCGCAGGCCGAAGGCCGGGGGGTACTCGGTGCTCACCGGCGCACCCCTCGGGACGCGCGCCGCGACGACCCGGCCCGTCGGGCCGGGCGACGCACCGTGCCCGTGGTTCGCTCGCTCCGCTCGCTCACTGTGCCTCCAGAACCTTGCGGACCCGCTCGACCACCTGGTCGCGCGGGACGGTCTCCTGCTCGCCGCGACCGAGGTCGCGCACGACGGCGCTGCCGTCGGCGGCCTCGCTCTCGCCGACGATCACGGCCACGCGGGCCCCGGACCGGCCGGCGGACTTCATCTGCGACTTCATCGACCGGCCCTCGAACGCCCGGTCGGTGCGCAGCCCGGCGGTGCGCAGCTCGTGGGCCAGGTCGCGGGCGGACGTGCCGTCGGTGGCGTCGACCACGAACACGTCGAGCGCCGACGCCGGGGCCGCGAAGACGCCCTCGGCATCGCACGCCAGCAGCATCCGCTCGATGCCGGAGCCGAAGCCGATGCCGGGCGTGGGCGGCCCGCCGAGCTGCTCGACGAGGCCGTCGTAGCGGCCGCCGCCGATGATCGTCGACTGGGCCGTGTCGAGCGCCTCGCTCTGGAACTCGAACAGGGTGTGCGTGTAGTAGTCGAGGCCCCGGACCAGGCCGGTGTCGACCGCGAACGGGATGCCGAGCGCGGTCAGGCCCGCCTGCACGCGGGCGAAGTGGGCCGCCGAGGTGTCGTCGAGCACGTCGGCGATGCGGGGGGCGTCGGCCACGACCGCCTGCGTCTCGGGCCGCTTCGAGTCGAGCACCCGCAGCGGGTGCGTCTCGACCTTCTCGCGGTCCTCGTCCGCCAGGGCGTCGGCCCGGTCGCGCAGCCACGCGGTGAGCGTGCCGGCGTAGGCGGCCCGGTCGGCGGGTGTGCCCATCGTGTTGACGACCAGGCGCCACCGGGTGAGGCCCAGGGCGGCGAGGTAGGCGGCGCCGAGCGAGACGATCTCGACGTCCACGTCGGGGTCGGCCGCGCCGAGCACCTCGACGTCGACCTGGTGGTGCTGGCGCAGGCGGCCGGCCTGGGGCCGCTCGTAGCGGAACGCCGGCGTGACGCACCACACCTTCCACGGCGTCGGGGGCCGGTGCTGCACGAAGGCCCGCGCCACCGACGCGGTGGCCTCGGGGCGCAGCGCCATGTGCCGGTCGCCCTTGTCGTGGAAGTCGTACATCTCCTTGCGGACCACGTCGGTGCCGGCGCCGAGCCGCTGGAACACGCCGAGGTCCTCGAACAGCGGGCCGTGGACGAGCCCGTACCCGAACCGCTCGGCCACCCCGGCGAACGTGGCGATCAGCGCCTGCCAGCGGGCCGACTGGGGCGGCAGCACGTCCTGCGTGCCGATGGGGGCGCGAAACGTCTCGGGACGCGCTGCCGGCACATCGCGGTCGGCCGGGCCGCTCGGGCCACGCTCACTGGGGCGCTCGCTCATGTCGTCGCGAGGCTACTGCCGCCCCGGAGACCCGCCGAACCGGGTTCACCGCGGCTGTCGTGCGGGGCGGCGGGGTGCCCGGCCGCTCTCGCCGCGGCCGGCACCGACATCGAGCGGATCAGCCGCCCTTGCCGGGGACGACGCGGTAGGCGTCGTACACCGAGTCGATGCCCCGGATCGTCGACAGCAGGGAATCGAGGTGCGACGGGTCGCCGAGCTCCATGTCGAAGCGCATCTTCGACACCCGGTCGGACCCCGTCTGGGTCGTGCACGTGAGGATGTTGACGTGGTGGTCGGCGAACGCCGCGGTCACGTCACGCAGCAGCCGGGCCCGGTCGAGCGCCTTGACCTCGATGGAGGCGATGAACACGCCGCCCGGCTCGAGGTCCCACTCGACGTCGATGAGCCGGTCGCCCTGGCCCTCGACCAGCGACACGGCGTTGGCGCAGTCGGCGCGGTGCACCGACACGCCCCTGCCCCGGGTCACGAAGCCGATGATCTCGTCGCCGGGCACGGGGGTGCAGCAGCGGGACAGCCGCACGAACACGTCGTCGAGACCCTCGACGTGGACGCCGGCCGGGCCCCGGTTGGGACGCGAGCGCCGGGGCTCGCGCACCGTCGTGGGCAGGGTCTCCTCCTGCTCGGGCCCGCCGTCGCGCAGCGTCTTGGCCACCCGGGCCGCGGCCGCCTGCGCCGAGACGTGGCTCTCGCCGATGGCGGCGTACAGCGCCTCGAGGTCGCCGTAGTTCATCGCCTTGGCGGTCTCGGACAGCAGGTTGCCCGCCTGCAGCTTCTGCACCGGCAGGCCCTCGCGGCGCAGCGCCTTGACCAGGTCGTCGCGCCCCGACTCGATGGCGTCCTCGCGCCGCTCGCGCGAGAACCACTGGCGGATCTTCGACGCCGCCCGGGGCGTCGCCACGATCTGCAGCCAGTCGCGCGACGGGCCGGCGCCCTCGACCTTGGAGGTGAAGATGTCGACCGTGTCGCCGGACGACAGCGTCGAGTCGAGCGGCACGAGGCGCCCGTTGACCCGGGCGCCGATGCAGGCGTGCCCGACCTCGGTGTGGATGGCGTAGGCGAAGTCGATCGGCGTGGCCCCCACCGGCAGGGTCACGACCTTGCCCTTGGGGGTGAAGACGAAGACCTCGTCCTGCTCGAGGTCGACCTTCAACCGCTGCATGAACTCGTCGGGATCGCTGGTCTCGGACTGCCAGTCGACGATGCGGTTGAGCCAGGGCATGTCGGCCGCGTTGGTGTCGCGGTCCTTGTAGGCCCAGTGGGCGGCGACGCCCTGCTCGGCGCGGGCGTGCATCTCCCACGTGCGGATCTGCACCTCGACCGCCTTGCCCTGCGGCCCGATCACCGTGGTGTGCAGCGACTGGTACAGGTTGAACTTGGGCATGGCGATGTAGTCCTTGAACCGGCCCTGCACGGGCTTCCACGTGGCGTGGATGGAGCCCAGCGCCGCGTAGCAGTCCTTCACCGACTCGACGACGACCCGCATGCCGACCAGGTCGAAGATGTCGTCGAACTCGCGCCCCTTCACGACCATCTTCTCGTAGATCGAGTAGAGGTGCTTCGGCCGGCCGGTGACGTCGGCGGTGATGCGCAGCTCGGCGAGCCGCTGGCGCACCTCTTCGAGCACCTGGGTGAGGTAGATGTCGCGCTCGGGCGTGCGGACCGACGTCATGTGGTCGATCTCCGCGTAGCGCTTCGGGTGGAGCGCGGCGAAGGCGAGGTCCTCGAGCTGGGTCTTGACGTCCTGCATGCCGAGGCGATGGGCCAGCGGGGCGTAGATGTCGAGGGTCTCGCGGGCGATGCGGTCCTGCTTCCAGGCCGGCATCGCCGCGATCGTGCGCATGTTGTGCAGCCGGTCGGCGAGCTTGATGATGAGGACCCGCAGGTCACGGGCCATCGCCACCAGCATCTTGCGCATGGTGGCGGCCTGCTGGGCCTCCCTCGAGTCGAACTGGACCCGCTCGAGCTTGGTCACCCCGTCGACGATCGCGGCCACGTCGACGCCGAACTCGCGCTCGATGTCGTCGAGGGTCGTGCCGGTGTCCTCGACCGTGTCGTGCAGCAGGGCGGCGGCGACGGTCACGTCGTCGAGGCCGAAGTCCGCCACGATGCGGGCCACGGCCAGGGGGTGCTGGACGTAGGGCTCGCCCGAGTTGCGCGACTGGCCCCGGTGTGAGTCGGCCGACTGGAGGTAGGCGCGGGTGATCAGCGCGGTCGGCGCCTTGGGATGGCGCTTGCGGAACGCCGAGAGCAGGGGCGCGACCTCGTCGGCCGGCGGCGGGTCGTTGCGCCGCCACGGAAGGACCCTGTCGACCGTGGGCACGTCTACCTCCTCTCGCCATCAGGTGAACGACGACGGCGTGTGCCGTGTTCCCGTCGGCTGCGTCCGCCAGGCATGGGCTACACCGTGATCAGACTCAGTATGTCGTGGTCGGGCAGTTTCGCCCGCCCGCCGAGGAAACCCAACTCGACGACGAAGGCCAGGCCGCCGATGGTGCCCCCCACCCGCTCGACCAGCGCGCAGGTGGCGGCGGCGGTGCCGCCGGTCGCCAGGACGTCGTCGACGATGTAGACGGTCTCGCCCGGGACGACGGCGTCGCCGTGGATGTCGAGCGAGTCGGTGCCGTACTCGAGGGCGTAGTTCTCGGTGACCGTCTTCCACGGCAGCTTCCCCGGCTTGCGCACCGGGACGAACCCGGCGCCGAGCCGGTAGGCGACCGCGGCCGCGAAGATGAAGCCGCGCGCCTCGATGCCCACGACCTTGTCGACCGTCAGCCCGGCCGCGTGGTCGGCGATGGCGTCGACGGTGAAGCGGAACGCGTCGACGTCGGCCAGCAACGGCGTCAGGTCCTTGAACAGGATGCCCGGGGTCGGGAAGTCGGGGACGTCCCGCAGGTGGCCGGCCAGCCAGTCGGAGTCGCGCGTCATGGCAGGACGTTACCGGCCGTCGGCGGGCGGCCCCGGCGCCCGACGCAGGTCAGCGCCGGGGGCCGCGGGACTTCTTGCGCGGGCGGGGCGGGATGACCCGGCCCGAGGGCGACACCGTGGGGACCGTGCCCGCCTCGACGGTCGCGGCTCCCGCCCGGGAGGAGCCCGACGGCGACGCGGCGGCGGCAGCCCGCGACGACGGCGGGCGCCCGGTCGCCACCGTCGCCTTGACCACCTCGCGGTCGCCGCCGCGATCGGCGACGCGGCGCTTGATGTCGCGGTACCGGGGCTCGCGCTCCTTCAGCACCGCCAGCAGCGGCGAGGCGATGAAGATCGACGAGTAGGCACCCGAGAACAGGCCGATGAGCAGGGCGAGGGCGAACTCCTCGAGCACCGAGGCGCCCATCATCCACGAACCGACCACGAGCAGCGACCCCACCGGCAGCAGGGCCGTGATCGTGGTGTTCAGCGAGCGCATGAGGGCCTGGTTGAGCGACACGTCGACCATGCCCGCGTAGGACAGGCCCCCGGTCGACGACACGAGCCGGGTGTTCTCGTCGACCTTGTCGAACACGACGATGCCGTCGTAGATCGAGTACCCGAGGATCGTCAGCACCGCGATGACGGTCGCGGGGGTCACCTCGAGCTGGGTCACGGAGTACACGCCGACCGTGATGATCACGTCGTGGACCAGGGCCGCCAGCGTGGCGATCGCCATCTTCAGCTCGAAGCGGAACGAGATGTAGATGCTGACGAGCACCATGAACACGATGAGGGCGCGGATCGCCTTCTCGCTGATCTCCTGGCCCCACGTCGGGCCGACCTCGTTGATGACCACATCGTCGAACGACGAGCCCGTCAGGTCGGCGAGCGCGGACGACACCTGGTCGGACTGCTCGGCGGCCAGCGGCTCGGACTCGACGCGGATCTCGCGGCCCTCGTCGCTCTGCAGCTCCTGGATGGTGGCGTCGGCCAGGCCGAACTGGTCGACGGCGTCGCGGGCGTCGGCCACCGAAGCGTCGCCGGCCGGGACCTCCCACACGACGCCGCCCTCGAAGTCGATGCCGAGGTTGAGGCCACGCGTGGCGAACGACACGAGGCTGATGGCGACGAGCGCGAGCGACAGGCCGAACCAGAGGCGCCGGCGGCCGACGAAGTCGATGTTCGTCTCGCCGTGGTACAGACGGCTCCACACCGAGCGCTTGACGGCCTGGAGCTGGCCCGGACCGCTCGCCGAGGCCGCGGCCCGGCGGGCCCGCCGCCTGGCGACGGCACCGTTGCCCCGCCCGTCGCCGGTGTCGGTGGTGGCGTCGACATCGGCGTCGGCGTCGGCGTCGGTCGGGGTCTCGCGGCCGGCATCGGCCGCGCCGGTCGCGACCTCGGCATCGGCGTCGGTCGCCCCGTCGGGGTCGAGGTCGAGGTCGCTGCCGCCCGGCACGGCATCGGCCGGGGCGTCGTCGGGCACCGCGTCGTCCGGGACCTCGTCGGCCGGCACCTCGACGGCCGGGGCCTCGACGGGGTCGAGGAGGTCGTCGGTGCCGGGAGCGTCGTCGAGGGCCGGACCGCCGTCGCCGCCCGGCGCGTCGTCGCGGCGGGCCGGCTTCGATGCCGGCAGCGGGCGGCGGACGGTCGACCGGTTCCTGCGCTTGCTCATCGTCCAGCCCCCGAGACGGCCACGGGTCGATCGGCGGGCGGCGCCGTCGGCGGGGCGGCCAGCCCCCGCGCCACGCCGAGGAACGGCATGTCGGTGAAGACCCGGTTGCGGGCCAGCAGCACGACCATCGGGTGGGTGAAGGCCCACGCCACCACGACGTCGAGCAGGGTGGACAACCCGAGGAAGAAGGCGAAGCCCCGCACCGAGCCGACGGTCAGCCACCACAGCACGAGCGCGCCGAGGAAGGCGGTGAAGTTGGCGGCGAGCACCGTGCGGAACGCCCGCTTGAAGGCGCGATCGGTGGACGTCCGGAGCGTGCGCCCCGCCTTCACCTCGTCCTTCAATCGTTCGAAGTACACGACGTAGCTGTCGACGGTCACGCCGATCGACACGATGATGCCGGTCACGCCCGACAGCGTGAGGGCCAGGCCCTGGGTCTCGCCCAGGAAGCTGATGATCGTGTAGAGCAGCGCTCCCCACACGGTGAGGCCCAGGATCACCACCAGGCCCAGCGCCCGGTAGTACAGCAACATGTAGACGGCCACCAGGGTGAGGCCGACGATGCCGGCGAGGATGCCCGCCCGCAGCGAGTCGTCGCCCAGCGAGGCCGACACCGTCTGCACGCTCTGACGCTCGAGCTCGACTGGCAGCGAGCCGTACCGCAGCACGAGCGCCAGGTCCTTGGCCTCGGACTCGGAGAAGCTGCCGCTGATCTGGATCTGGTCGGCCTGGTAGCTCGGCTGGTTGATGCTCGGGGCCGACTGCACGACCGAGTCGAGGACGATGGCGAGCTGCCCGGTCGGGCACACCTGCTGGTCGGGCGCCTGGTCGTAGCAGGCGGTGGCGATCTCGTTGAACTTGTCGATGCCGTTCTCGCCGCCGCGCATCTCGAGGCGGACGAGCCACTGGCCGTTCTGGATGTCGGCCGAGGCCGTCTTGACGATGCGCCCCGTCGCCAGGGCCGGGCCGAGCGCGTAGACCGACGTGGTGCCGTCGGCGCCCCCGTCGCCGGGCAGTCCCGCCAGCGTGACCTGGGCATCGGCTGCGTCCTGGTCACGCGGCGTCAGCGGGGGCACCTGGGCGTCGGCCGGCACCTGCTGGGTCGGGTCGGCGGGGAGCGTCGTCGCCGTCGGGTCGGTGGCGGGCGGGGTCGTCGTGGCCGTGGGGTCGGTGGCGGGAGGCGGGTCCTGCGGCGGGGCCGCCGCGCTCTCGCCCTCGACCATCCCGAGGGCCCCCTCGGAGGTCGACGGCGTGGCCGGGACCGTCGTGTCGGATGTCGCCCCGGGCGTCGTCGTGGTCGTCGTCGTGGTCGTCGTCGCTGCACCGACCTGGGCGTCGGCGGTGGCCTGGGCTGCGGCCACGTCGTCGGCCGGCAGCGGTGCGCTCTGCAGCACCGGCCGGAAGCGCAGCTCGGCCGTCTGGCCCACGAGCGCCAGCGCCCGGTCGCGGTTCTTGACGCCGGGGAGCTGCACGACGATGGCGTCGCCCTGCCGGGTGATGTCGGGCTCGGCGACGCCGAGGGCGTCGACGCGGTCGCGGATGATGGCGAGCGCCTGGTCGAGCTGGTCGCCGGTGGCGTCGCCTGTGGGGGCGAGCACCACCGAGACGCCGCCCTGCAGGTCGAGCCCGAGCTCGGGGCTGTTGCCCGCCACCAGGGTCGCCAGGAGGCCGCCGTAGGCGACCACCATGATCAGGACGAGCGGGAGGAGGATCTTGCGTCGCATCAGCTCACAGCGGCGACCCGGGGGTGGCCGGGCCCCGGTCGTCGGTCTCGGGCGCCGCCCCGGGGGCGGGCGCGTCGGTGGGGGGAGCGCCGGTCGGCGGCGCGGCGTCGGTGGCGTCGGGGAGCGCGGCCGGGGCGGCGGGCGGGGGGCCCGACGGGGACGACGGGACGTCGCCGGTCGCCGGCGACAGGTCGTCGACGGTGGCGTGCTCGACCCGGCGGAGGACCGCCTGACGGGCGATCCGCAGCTCGACGCCCGGTGCGACCTCGACGGTCATGTCCTCGGGGCCGATGCCGACGATGCGCCCGTAGATGCCCGCGGTGAGCACCACCTCGTCGCCGACGTCGAGCGACGCCACCAGCGCCTGGTGCCCCCGGACCCGTCGCTGCTGCGGGAGGATGAAGATCACCCACAACAGGACGAACGTGACGGCGAGGACGAGCAGGGCTCCCATAGACAGCTTGACGAGCCTAATCCCCGGTGTCGGGCGTCCCGCCATCGGGGGCGGGGGCCGGGCCCCACACCGCGGCCACCTCCGCCCGCAGGGCGTCCAGGGTGCCGCCGACGATCGCGGTGCGCACGCGATCGACGAACGCCAGCGTCCACGCGACGTTGTGGAGGGTGAGCAGCCGCGGCGCGGTCGGCTCGGCCACGGAGAGCAGGTGGCGCAGGTAGCCGCGCGTCCAGCGGGCGCAGACCCCGCAGCCACAGGTCGGGTCGATCGGGCCGGCGTCGTCGGCGAACCGGGCGTTGCGCAGGTTGAGCCGCCCGGCCGTCGTGAGCAGGGTGCCGTGCCGGGCCAGGCGCGTCGGCAGGACGCAGTCGAACATGTCGACCCCCCGCGCCACCGCCTCGACGATGCCCGGCGGATCGCCCAGGCCCATGAAGTAGCGGGGCCGGTCGGCGGGCAGGCCGGCGAGCGCGGCCTCGAGGGCCGGCAGCATCGCCGCCCGGTCCTCGCCGACCGACAGCCCACCCACCGCGTAGCCGTCGAAGCCGATCGCCACGGTGCGCCGGGCGCTCTCGGTCCGCAGGTCGACGTCGGCGCCGCCCTGCACGATGCCGAACTGGTTGAGGTCGGGCCGATCGGCCGCCAGGAACGCGGCGCGGGCCCGCTCGGCCCACAGCGCCGTGCGGTCGACCGCGGCGCGCACGACCCGGTCGGGCGACGGGAGTGGCGGGCAGACGTCGAGCACCATCTGGATGTCGCTGGCCAGCTTCAGCTGCACGTCCACCGCGCCCTCGGGGCTCAGGTGGTGCCGGCTGCCGTCGTAGGTGGACGCGAACGTGGCGCCCTCGTCGTCCACCTTCGGCTTCAGGGAGAAGACCTGGTAGCCGCCCGAGTCGGTGAGCAGGTGCCCGCCCCAGTCGGTGAACCCGTGCAGGCCGCCAAGGCGGGCCACGGTGTCGGCTCCGGGGCGCAGCATGAGGTGGTAGGTGTTGCCGAGCACGATCTCGGCGCCGAGATCCTCGAGGTCGTCGGTGGCCAGCGTGCGGACCGCACCCCGCGTGCCCACCGGCATGAAGCACGGGGTGGCGAACGTGCCCCGGGCGGTCGTGACGGTGCCGGTGCGGGCCGGGCCGCACGTCGCCTGGACGGCGAACGACAGGGTCACGCCGACCCCTCCCCCGCCCGGGCACCCGCACCCGGCTCGGTGCGCACGAGCCACATGGCGTCGCCGAACGACAGGAAGCGGTACCCGGCACCGAGGGCCTCGGCGTACAGCTCCCGCCACCGGGGGCCCACGAACGCGTCGACCAGCACCAGCAGCGACGACCGCGGCAGGTGGAAGTTCGTCATGAGCACGTCGACGAGTCGCCAGGGCCAGGGCCGGTGGATGAACAGCTCGGTGCGCCCCTCGAGCGCTCCCGACAGGGCGGCCGACTCGAGCGCCCGCACGGTCGTGGTCCCCACCGCCACGACCCGCCCGCCGGCGGCGCGGGCCTCGTGGCAGGCCGCCACCGTCGCCTCGGGGACCCGGTAGCGCTCGGCGTGCATGTGGTGGTCCTCGACCTTGTCGACCTCCATCGGCCGGAACGTGCCCAGACCGACGACGAGGTCGACGGCCTCGACGCGGGCGCCCGCCGCCCGGCAGCGGTCGAGCACGGCCGGCGTCAGGTGCAGGCCCGCGGTGGGGGCCGCGACCGAGCCGGGGCGGTCGGCGAACACCGTCTGGTAGCGCTCGGGGTCGTCGAGCGGCGCGGTGATGTACGGCGGCAGCGGCACCGCGCCGTGGCGGTCGAGCACGTCGAGCACGTCGGCCCCGGCCGGGACCTCGAGGTCGACGAGGCGCGTGCCGTCGCCCGTCCCGTCGCCGCCGACGACGACCGTCAGGTCGGGCCCCGCGACCAGCCGCGTGCCCAGGCGCACCCGCCGGGCCGGCCGGACGAGCGCCTCCCACGGGCCCGCCGCCGTGCGCTCGAGCAGCAGGACCTCGACCGCGCCGCCCGTCTGCTTCCGGAGCCGGAGGCGGGCCGGCAGCACCCGCGTCGTGTTCACCACGACCACGTCGCCGGGCCGCACGAGCGAGGGCAGGTCGGCCACGGTGCGATGGGTCGGCCCGCCGGCGCCGTCGTCGACCAGCAGGCGCGCCGCGTCGCGGGGCGACGCCGGGTGCTGGGCGATCGCCTCGGGCGGCAGGTCGTAGTCGAAGTCGGCGAGGTCCATGCGGGCCGGTTGAACCTACCGGGCGGCAACGGCACGCCGGTCAGTCCCCGCCGCGCCCCGCCCGGGCCCGGTGCGTGCGACGACCGCTCGGCGGGCGGCACCGGACGCGAGCACCTCGCTCTAGGGGAACAGCGACGGTGCCGAGCCGGCCGCGCCCCCGTCGGGCGGCGGCACCAGCCCCACGTGGTGCCACGCCGCCGGCAGGGCGACGCGGCCGCGGGGCGTGCGCATCAGCAGGCCCTGCTGGATGAGGAACGGCTCGTACACGTCCTCGACCGTCTCGGTCTGCTCGCCGACGCTGATGGCCAGCGTCGACAGGCCCACGGGGCCGCCGCCGAAGCGTGAGCACAGGGCGGTGAGGATGGCGCGGTCGACCTTGTCGAGGCCCCGGTCGTCGACGCCGAACAAGGCGAGGCCGTCGCGCGCCGTCGCCACGTCGATCTCACCATCGGCGCGCACTTCGGCGAAGTCACGGACCCGGCGCAGCAAACGGTTGGCGATGCGGGGCGTGCCGCGGCTGCGGCGCGCGATCTCGGCCGCGCCGCCGTCGTCGATGCGGACGCCGAGGATGCCGGCGGCGCGCCGTACGATGGCGCGCAGCTCGCCGGCGTCGTAGTAATCGAGCCGGGCGACGAGGCCGAACCGATCGCGCAGCGGTCCGGTGATGAGGCCGGTGCGAGTGGTGGCGCCCACGAGGGTGAAGCGGGGCAGCGTGAGCCGGATGGACGACGCCGCCGGTCCCTTGCCGACGACGATGTCGAGCTGGAAGTCCTCCATCGCCGGGTAGAGGATCTCCTCGACGGCGCGCGAGAGACGGTGGATCTCGTCGACGAAGAGCACGTCGCCTTCGTCGAGCTTGGTGAGGATGGCGGCGAGGTCGCCGGCCCGTTCGAGCGCCGGCCCCGACGTGACCTGGAGATGGGCGCCCATCTCGGTCGCCACGATGCCGGCGAGCGTGGTCTTGCCGAGGCCGGGCGGACCGAAGAGGAGGACATGGTCGAGGCTCTCCCGCCGCTCCCGCGCCGCCCGGATGAACACCCTCAGGTTGTCGA
>Ga0111538_10003732_pt1 | contig 21221 bp, 11 predicted proteins | sample SoiMethybrSBSTD1_FD_79669 | JGI IMG/M metagenome (GOLD analysis project Ga0111538, IMG submission 79669) | Bulk soil microbial communities from a Populus tree surrounding site in Tennessee, USA - Soil MetaG P. TD hybrid SBSTD1 (version 2)... | ecosystem: Environmental > Terrestrial > Soil >... | reverse complement strand
GGAGGCCAGCACCCGCGTCGAGTCGTCATCACGTTCGAGCTTGCCGCGAACGAGCACGAGCGTGCCGCTGTCAATCAAGGCAGCCGCGCGCTGATAGGCCTCAGGGAACGCGATCACCTCGACGCCCCCACCGGCATCCTCCAGCGTGAACACCGCCATCCGGTCGCCTTTACGCGTCTTGAGCTGGCGGCAGGCGGCGATGATCCCGCCGACGGAGGTATCGGGCTCGATCGGCTTTGGACCACTCGGACCCCACGCGTCGCCGCGACCGCCCGAGATGGGCGCCTCGGCCAGATCGGAAACTGACCGCGCCCCAAGCGCCGCAAGATCGTCGGCGTAGCGGTCGACCGGGTGACCGCTCCAGTACAGTCCAAGGGTTTCCTTTTCGAAGCCAAGCTGCTCGGTTTCGCTCCAGGGCGTCGCCGGAGGCAATGGCGGCCGATGCGGGCCTGCCTCACCCGAGGCTGACGGTTCCTCCAGATGGGCAAACAGTTGCGCCTGGCCTTCGTCGCGATCGCGCTGAATCCTCTGACCGTGCTCGCAGGCTGCGTCGACGGCGTTGATGAGCCGCGGTCGGAGCGCCGTCGAAGGCAGCCCCTTCAGCGATGAGTCGTCGGCCCCTAGCGAGTCGAACGCGCCTGCCTTGATCAGACTCTCGAATACCCGCTTGTTGGCGAGGCGCAGGTCCAGGTGCTCGCAGAGCGTGTGAATCGACAGGATGCGGCCGTGTGCGCGGCGCACACCCAATAGCGACTCGATCGCGCCCTCCCCGACGTTCTTGATCGCCGTGAGGCCGAAGCGCACGCCACGTCCCGTCTCCACGGTAAAACGCAGCTGGCTTTCGTTGATGTCGGGCGCCAGAACCGGAATCCCTCGATCGCGGCACTCGCCGAGGTACAGGGCGAGCTTGTCGGTGTTCTGCGCCTCGATCGTGAGCAGTGCGGCGGCAAAGTGCCAGGGATAGTTCGCTTTCAAATAGGCCGTCTGATACGCGAGGTAGGCGTACGCCGTCGAGTGCGACTTGTTGAAGCCGTAGCCGGCGAAGTGCTCCATCAGATCGAACAGATGGGCGGCTTTTTTCTCCTGATGACCGTTCTTCTTCGCTCCCTGCACGAATTTGGCGCGCATTGCCGCCATGACGTCGGCTTTCTTCTTGCCCATGGCCTTGCGGAGTAGATCGGCCTCGCCAAGGCTGAAGCCGGCGATGACGTTCGAGATGCGCATCACCTGTTCCTGGTAGGCGATGACGCCGTAGGTGTCGCTCAGGACCTGTTCGAGCTGCGGCAGCTCGTACTTCACCTCGGTCTTCCCCTGCTTCCGGGCGATGAAGTCGTCGACCATGCCGGAGCGGAGCGGCCCCGGGCGATAGAGCGCATTCAACGCAATCAGATCGTCGAGTCGTTCGGGTTTGGCCTTGCGCAGAATCTCGCGCATGCCGCTCGACTCGAACTGAAAGACGCCGTAGGTCTGACCCTCCTGAAAAATCTGATACGTCTTGGCATCGTCGAGAGGAATGGCATCGATATCGAGCCGCTCGCCGGTTGTCCGGGCAATCTCCTCGATGGCGTCGTAGATCAAGGTCAGCGTCGACAGGCCGAGGAAGTCCATCTTGAGCAGGCCGACCCGCTCGATTTCCTTCATCGACCACTGGGTGACGATTTCGTCGCGGGCCCCCTTGTAAAGGGGCGCAAATTCGGTGATGGCCTTCGGTGCGATCACGACACCAGCAGCGTGGACGGAGGCGTGGCGCGTCATGCCCTCCAGCCGGCGTGCGACGGCGAGCAACTCTTTGACCTTGGGGTCGTTCTGCTCCAGTTCCTTGAGGGTCGTGTTCTCCTCGAGCGCCTTGTCGAGCGTCATATCGAGGGCAGGGGGAATGAGCTTGGCGACTTTGTCGACCTCGGCAAACGACCACTCGAGCACCCGGCCGACGTCGCGCACGACCGCCTTGGCTTTCATCGTGCCGAACGTGATGATCTGCGCAACGTTTTCCCGCCCGTACTTCTGCGTGACGTACTCAATCACCTCGCCGCGACGGCGCTCGCAGAAATCGATGTCGATGTCCGGCAGCGAGATGCGCTCCGGGTTCAGGAATCGCTCGAAGATGAGGTCGAAATCGATGGGGTCGACATCGGTGATGCGCAGGCAATACGCGACCAGGCTCCCGGCAGCGGAGCCCCGACCAGGTCCGACCGGAATCCCCTGCTCACGGGCGTAGCGGATGAAGTCCCAGACGATCAGGAAGTACCCGGGGTACTTCATCTTTTTGATCATCTCGATTTCGTAGGCGAGCCGCCGCTCGTACTCGTCGATCGTGTGACGCAGGCGGTCGACTGCCATCAGCTCGCGGAGGCGCGGCAGCCGCTGCGCAAACCCTTCACGCACGACGTGCTCGAAGTACTCGTCGAGCGTGAATGGTGGCGGAACGTCGAAGTTCGGGAGGAAGTTCTCCCCTTCACCCAGCCTGACGTCGCACCGCTCGGCGATTCGCGCCGTGTTCGACAGCGCGTCAGGGAAATCCTTGAACGCCTCGGCCATCTCTTCCGGCGTCTTCAGGAAGAACTGCCTGGCTTCGTAGCGAAGCCGCTTCGGATCGTTGAACGATTTGCCCGTGCCGATGCAAAGCAGCACGTCGTGTGGATGCGCGTCAGACGACCTGAGATAGTGAACGTCGTTGGTGCAGACGAGAGGGAGGCCGAGGTCGCGAGCGAGCGCGGGCAGACCCGTGTTGACCGTCCGCTGCTCCTCGATGCCATGCCACTGCATCTCGAGAAAGAAGTTGTTCGCGCCCAGGATGTCGCGATAGGCCGCGGCGGCTTCGAGCGCCTTCCGCTCCTGGTGATGCGTCAGCCCCTCGGCCACCTCGCCCTTCAAACAGCTACTCAAGCCGATGAGGCCCTTGGCGTGCTGGGCCAGCAGCTCCTTGTCGATCCTTGGCTTGTAGTAGAAGCCCTCGGTGTAACCAGCCGAGACGAGCTTGATGAGATTGTGGTAGCCCTCGAGCGTCTCGGCAAGCAGGACCAGGTGGTTTTGCGTCTCGCCCGGGTTGCCGCTCTTGACACGGCGGTCACCCGGCGCCACATAGACTTCGCAGCCGAGAATCGGATTCAACCCACGCGCGCGCGCATGATCGTGGAAGATGACCGACGAGAACATGTTCCCGTGTTCGGTCACCGCGATCGCCGGCATCTTCAGCCGCGCGGCCTGATCGAGCACTTCGTCGATGCGGCAGGCGCCGTCGAGCAGCGAGTATTCAGTGTGCAGATGCAGGTGGACGAATTCGGGCACTCTGGATTCCTAACGTCTTAAGTCTTAGGTCCTAAGTCTTAAGACCGGCCTAAGACTTGAGACATAAGACCTAAGACCTTCCTGATCACTCCCACTCAATCGTCGACGGCGGCTTCGAGCTGATGTCGTACACCACGCGGTTGATGCCGCGCACCTCGTTCACGATACGGGAGGAGATGCGCGCCAGCAAATCGTGGGGCAAACGGGCCCAGTCGGCCGTCATCCCATCTCGGCTTTCGACGGCGCGAATTGCGACCGTGTATTCGTAGGTCCGCTCGTCGCCCATGACACCGACACTCTGCACGGGCAAGAGCACCGCAAAACTCTGCCAGAGTCGCGCGTACCAGCCGTCGCGCTTGACCTCTTCGGCCACCACAGCATCGGCGCGCCGCAGCAGATCGAGACGCGGCGGCGTGATGTCGCCGAGGATCCGGACCGCGAGGCCGGGTCCAGGAAAAGGCTGGCGAACGACGAACTCTTCATCGAGACCGAGCTGGCGCCCGACTGCCCGCACTTCATCCTTGAAGAGCTCGCGTAACGGCTCGACCAGCTTCATCCGCATCCGCTCGGGCAATCCGCCGACGTTGTGGTGGCTCTTGATGAGCGCCGACTGGCCGACGATCGAGACCGATTCGATCACGTCAGGGTAGAGTGTGCCCTGAGCCAGGAAGTCGACTGCGCCTAGCTCGCTCGCCTCGGCTTCGAAGACATCAATGAAGGTCGCGCCGATGATCTTTCGCTTCTGCTCTGGATCAGTGACGCCCGCCAGCCGCGTCAGGAACGTGTCGCTGGCATCGGCGAACACCAGCGGCAGCGACAACCGCTCGAACCGGCGGCGAATCTGGGCCGCTTCATTCAGCCGCAAGACGCCGTTGTCAACGAAGATACAGGTCAGCCGATCGCCGATCGCGCGATGGATGAGCAAAGCGGCGACGGTCGAGTCGACGCCGCCGCTCAGGCCGCAGACGACGCGGCCCGCCGGACCCACCTGCTGTCTGATGCGAGCCGTCGCTTCGTCCACAAACGACGCCATCGTCCAGTCGCCGACGCATCCGCAGACGCCATAGGCGAAATTTCTGAGGATGTCGAGACCCTTCTGCGTGTGCACGACTTCCGGATGGAACAGCAGCGCGTAAAGGCGGCGGGTAGCGTCGGACATGGCGGCGACGGGCGCATTCGCGCTCGTCGCAACGACCGAGAAACCGCCGGGCGGCGCCGAGACAAAGTCGCCGTGGCTGGCCCAGACGCGGATCTCCGATGGAACGCCAGCAAAGAGCGCGGCCTCATCGCCCGCGCCGGTGACGGAAACGATGGCATCGCCGAACTCGCGCTGCGCGGCGGGGGCCACGCGGCCACCGAGCACGTGCGCCATGAGCTGCATGCCATAGCAGATGCCGAGCACCGGCCGCCCGAGATCGAAAATCGCCGGATCGCACATCGGCGCACCGGTGTCAGACACACTGCGCGGTCCGCCAGACAGGATGATCCCCATCGGGTTGCGAGCGCAGATATCCTTGGCGGGTGTGTTCGGCGCCCAGATCTCCGAATAGATCGAGAGCTCACGCAAGCGCCGGGCAATGAGCTGTGTGTACTGCGATCCAAAGTCCAGAACGATGATCGTTTGATGGGTCACGGAGCCGGCCTGCCTCGAACAAACCGCGGATCGGGCTGGAAAGGTTAAACGCTATTATAACGGGGTGAGGAAGCGCATCACCACAATATGTTGTAGTGCACTTGCCCTTACCTTGGCCTTAACGACGGCCGTTGCCGCCCAAAAACCGGTCGGCTCTCTCGGTCTCTTTCCGGTTTCACCACACTGGTCCAAGACGCTCGACGTGGGCCTCGCTGGCTCGCCGGCCTTCGATGATGCCCGCGTCATCGTGCCGCTGTCTGATGGACGACTGATCGCGTACGACCTCTTCAACGGCGACGAGGTCTGGACCATCAAGCGAGACTCGCTGCCCACGCCGGTGGCCGCGGATGGCCACGTCTTTCTCGCGAGGGACACGTCGCTCGTCGCGTTGGATGCCGAATCTGGTGGCGCAGTCTGGGAATCCGCGCTCGACACCCCGCTGGCCGCGCCAATCACCGCCGATCAAGGCTGGACGCTTCTCGGCGGTGCCACCGGCGTCATCACGGCACTTCGCACCTCTGACGGATCGCGCGTCTGGTCACGGGATGTGGCCAGTCCGCCTGCTCACTCGGTCTCGATGTCACCCGCTCACGTGTACGCGTCGCTTCGCGACGGCCGGGTCGTCGCGCTGAACATTGCCGACGGCACCATTGCCTGGGAGCGTCGCCTCGGCGGCACGCCACAGCCCGTGCTCGCGCTCGATGACCGTCTCTACGTCGGCTCGGACGACAACTACTTCTATTGTTTGCTCGCCTCGAACGGACGCGTGGACTGGCGCTGGCAGACCGGCGGCGACATCGTCGGACTGTCGGCCTTCGACGATCGGCGCGTTTACTTCGTGTCGAAAGACAACGTGATTCGTGCGCTGGATCGGCGCAGCGGTGCGCAGCGATGGTGGAAGCCGATGCGCTTACGAGCGACGCACGGCCCGATTGCGGTTGGCGACGCCGTGCTGGTCTCGGGCTTCGGCCCAGCCGTGCAGGCATTCCTTATGCGGGACGGCGCGGCGGCCGGCGATTTCAACGCCGGTGGCCTGCTGGCTGCGCCGCCGCACGTCATCACATCATCGAAGTCACCCGTTCCGTTGGTCGTCTATGTCACGCGGTCGCTGAATGCGGCTGGGCCCACGATCACCGGAGCGGGACGCAATGTGGAGCCCGCGATCAGCCCACTCGTGCCGCTACCCAATCCGGTGCCGGTGACGCCGCTGCCGGGTAGCGAACCGCCACCAAGCGAGGCTGACTCGCCCGCTGCCGAGCCGCGCCTCAGGTGACCGAGGCGATTGCGGATTCGACGGCGCGCCCGCGATCGACGCGGTGCGCCAGGACATGGTCGCGGTACAGCGTCAAATAGGCGCCCAAGGCCGTGAGCCCGATGTACTCGAACACCAGGCCGCGAATCAGCCATGCCGCGATTTGCAGTGGAAAGACCGCGAGGCCGACGAGCGGCACGAAGGCGATGAGACCGACACCCGACCAGGCCAGCGCCGACGCGAAGGTGGCGCCGACGACCATGCCGAGCACGATCACGAAGATGCCGCCAAGACTGCGCGCTTCGGCGCGCGCGAAGCGCATCACGACGCGCGTCGCGTCCAGCAGACGGACGCCCTCAACCGCAATTGCCATCTGCAGGAGCAGGTAAACCAGATTCACCAGCGTGATCCAGAGCACGAGCGCCACGGCGGCCAGGGCTGCCACGAAGGTCCAGCCGATCAGCACGTGGTTCTCTCCGATCGCTCGATAGCCGTAGACCACCAGCCCCAGGTAGGCAAGACCGGTCAACGCGTAGACGACCATTAGCGCCAGACCGAGGGTCAAGTACGAGCGGAAGAATCGAGTGCAGCCGTGCAGAAAGATGGGCATGCTGAAGCGCGCCGCGGACTTCAGGCCTTCGTAGGTGATCGGATCGTGTTCGACGGGTCCGGCGTGTTCGTTGGCGTCGATGAGGACGGCCATCGTCCCGCCCTTGACCAGGAACATCAGAACGGAGCCTCCGAGCAGCACCATGCCGAAGGCGGCGACGAAAGCACCGAGCGCGACCGGTTCGGCGGTCAAGGCGTCGGCAACCGAGGCAAACATGTCTCGAATCGGACCTTGCACGAAGTTGGCGACGTCGCCGCCAAGCAGCACCGCGACCATGAGCGCCGCGCCGACGATCGGAACGGCCAGCAACATCTGAAACGTCGTCTCGGCGACGAACTGGATGGCGACCGTCTGCCAATTCGCGGCCGTGATGAGCGCACCACGCTTGAGGAGCCGCTTCAGATCCAAATCGGTGTCACTATAGCATTCGTGCATCCCGAGGACGGGCCGTGCCGAGCGGGCTGACGCGACGTCTCGTCGTCATCGGCGCCGGTGGTGCTCTTGTCGCGACAGGCGTGGGCCTTGCCGGCGCGCTCCTGCTGCGGGCGCGTCTCGGCAGCTCCGTCGATGCGTCGTTTGCCAGGATTGAAGCTGAGGTTCACGAGCGCTTGAATTCGAGCGCCTCGGCGCTGGCCGACGTGTCGCGGCGGGTGGTCGGCGCGCGGGAGCTGGTTCGCGCCGTGCCGCACGACGCGGCGGCCGCGCCGGCGCTTTTCGACGCGCTCGCGCGGGCCATTCCGGGCGACCTCGCCAGCACCACCGGGGTGACAGTCTACGATGCCGGCCGGAACGCCGTCGCCTGGACCGGCCGGGTCTTCGAGTTCCCCACGAACCATCCCGACGATCCGGCCGGCGTCTTCGTGCAGGCCGACCCCTTCGGACTCCGGCTGATTCGCATCGAGGCGCTGGTCGATCGCGAGCGCGCCTCGGCCGGGCGTCCACCGCTCATCGTCGCCGAACAGCGGCTGGGAGACATCCGCACCGTACCCGGCCAGCCGAGCGCGTTCCTGATGCAGACGACCATCGCGCCGGTCGCGGTCAGCGTCCGCGACGAGGGCCAGGACACCGACGACCGTGAAAGCCGATCGTTCGTCGCCAGCATCGCCGGCAGTCAGGCGCGCATCCGCGCATCCGTCTCGCTGGTCGATGTCGAGATTGCTCGCACCGAAGCCTGGAACCTGGTGCAGGTGAGCGTGGCGGTGGTGCTGGCGCTGACGCTGCTCGTCGGCGCGACAGCGGTCCTCATGGCCCGCCGTCTGGAACGGAGGCGGGCCGACATCATCCTTAACAGCGTGCTCCTTGCCGGCCTGCTCTTCGCGGCACGAATCACGCTCCGCCTGGCCGGTCCACCTCTCGCCGGGCTGGACTGGCTGGTGCCTCCCGGCGATCTCGCGTTGTCAGCCCTCCTCCTGCTGGCGCTGGACTGGCTGGCCCTGGATCTCATCGACCGCTGGCGGCTCGCCAGCCGTGACCGTCCAGTGGCTGCGGACGGCAGGGCCATCGTGTGGTGGATCATCGTCGCGTTTGGACTGGCCGGAGCTGTCACCGCCGGCGCCATCGTGAGCTACGCTGGATTCCTGCGCATCGTCGCGGCTCGTGCCGCGTTCGACGTGCTCCACTTCTCCCTGCATCCGTTCCATCTGCCACGCGTGCTGACGGCGATAGGTCTCATCCTGCTCCACGCCGGCGTCATCTGGGGCGCGACGATCGTCACCCGTGCGGTCGCGGTCGCCAGGCGCCGACCGCATACGCCGGGACTGACTCGGCTGGCGCTTCTCGCCTGGGTTCTCGGGGCCGCGTTCGTCGTCATGGTCGGCGCGCGCTGGGAGCCGGCCCTGCCGAGCACCTGGCTGCTCGTCGCCACCGCGACCGTCGGCGCAGCGGCCGCCCTGCTGGCGCGGCCGCGCGGCGCCGTACGTCGAGGGTCCCAGGCGGCCCGCCTTGGGCTCCTCTATCTCGCGCTGCTCGGGCCCGCGCTTGCCACATATCCATTGCTGCACGCGTTCGCCGCCGAGGCGAAGGAGAACCTGATCGCTCAGCGGGATGGTCCGCTGGCCGCAAGCCTGCGTGAGGACCTGAAGCTGCGACTCGCGCGTGCGCTCAGCCAGATCGACGCGCGCCTGGTACCTCTCCCCGCCCCGACTCCGCCGGCCGACGCACCGCCTGACGCTCAGGCGGCGTTTGAGATCTGGCGATCCACTGACCTCGACGTCAACCGTTTGACCAGCGCAGTCGAGCTGTACAACGCCAATGAACGCCTGGTCAGTCGCTTCGCTCTGCGCCTGCCTGAATCGTCGCCGGTCAGGTACCGAACCGCCCGTTGCGAGCCGGCCCCCGAATGGGACTTCCTCGACGAGGTCTCACCGATCGGATCCAGCGAGCGCCACGTGCTGCGGGCCAGTCGTGCGATCTGCAACGGACCTCGGCGTCTCGGCCTCATCGTCGTGCGGGTCATGCTCGACTACCAGACGCTGCCGTTCATTCAAGGGGAGTCGCCCTACTTGGCGTCGCTCGGATCGGTTCAGGAGCCAACGCAGGAAGGTGCGGTCGGACGCGATATCGAATTCGTGGCGTACGGCTGGAGCCGCGCCCCCTTGATGACCTCGGGTGTGGGCGTCTGGCCCCTGGCCGATGACGTGTTCGAGCGCCTGGTCGCCCTGCGCGATCCGTTCTGGGCCACCATCCCACGTCAGGGCGTCAGCTATCGCGTGTACTTCCTGAGCGATAGGGGCGGTATCTACGCGCTGGGGTATCCCGTCATTTCATCGCTGGGCCACCTCGTCAATCTCGCGGAGCTGGTCATCCTCGTCGGTCTGGCGTACGTGGTGCTCCTCTCCGGGGCAACGGTGGCCAGCGCCCTGGCCCCAGGCGGACTGAGCGGCCGCGCGCTGCTGCGCGAAGTGCGATCGAGCTTCTACCGCAAGCTGGTGGCCCTGTTCGTCGCCGGCGCTGCCGTGCCTGTCTTCGTGCTGGCGTTTGCGACGCGCACCTACTTCGCCTCCCAGGCGCGCGCCGGAGTGGAGGCCGAAGCGATCAAGACAGTGACCGTGGCGCAACGCTTGGTTTCTGACTACGCGCAGATTCAACGCAGCGGTTCGGCCGGCTTCGACGATATCGATGATCAGACGATGGTGCTCGTCGGTCGCGCCATCGATCAGTCGGTCAATTTGTTCGATCGCGATCGATTGAGGGCCACGAGCGAGCGCGATCTTTATGCCTCCGCCCTGCTGACGCCGCGGACCTCGAGTGCGGTCTACCGGAGCATCGTGCTCGATCGCCTGCCGGCCTTCGTCGGTGAAGAAGAAGTCAACGGATCGCGGTACCTGGTGGCGGCGGCTCCAGTCCGAACCGCGGATCGCGAAGGCATCGTCACCGTTCCGCAGACCCTCCGCCAGCGTGAAATAGAGGCCCAGATCGACGAGCTGAATCGCCGGGTCATTTCAGCGGCGGTGCTGTTCGTCCTCATGAGTGCCGCGATCGGCTATTGGATGGCCGAACGCATCGCGGATCCGGTAAGCCGTTTAACCCGAGCGACCAGGCGCATCGCGCGCGGCGACCTCGACGCGCGGATTGCCGCAACTTCGTCTGACGAGCTCCGCCGGCTGGTCGAGGATTTCAATCGCATGGCGGCCGATCTGAAGCGCCAGCGCGCCGAGCTCGAGCGGACGCAGCGGCTCGAAGCGTGGGCCGACATGGCTCGGCAGGTGGCGCACGACATCAAGAATCCATTGACGCCGATTCAGCTGTCGGCGGAGCATGCCCAACGCGTGAACGTGGACCGGGGGCGGCCGCTGTCGCCGGTGCTCGACGAGTGCGTGTCGGCCATCCTCGGCCAGGTTCGCCTGCTCCGGCAAATCGCGGCGGAATTCTCGAGTTTCGCCTCATCGCCGACGGCGCGGCCGGAAGCGACTGACCTGATCCGCTTGATCGACGAGGTCGTCGAGCCGTACAGGACTGCCCTGTCCGACCGCATTGCCGTCGAGACGGCCGCGTCACCTGATCTGCCCACGCTGTTCATCGACCGGACGCTTTTCGCGCGTGCTCTCACCAACATCGTCGAGAACGCCATCCACGCAATGCCCGGAGGCGGCCGGCTCGCGATCAATGCCGGCCGGCAATTGGGTGCCGACGACTCGACTCAATCAGTCGTCGTCCGTGTAACGGACACCGGCGTCGGGATGGACCCGGATGCGATCGCTCGCATCTTCGAGCCCTACTTCTCGACCAAGGCGACCGGGACAGGCCTCGGCCTGACCATTGCCAAACGCAATGTGGAGCTGAACGGCGGCCGGATCACGGTCGAGAGCGAACGGGGCGTTGGCACGACCGTGACGATGACGCTGCCGGTGGCGCCGGTCCCGCAATCGGCGTGACGCCGGATGAAGGATCAGCCCGTGGCGCGATCGCGGTGTTCGGTGGTGAGGGGCCTGACGGGCGGCGCCGGTGTCTCATCGGCTGACCCGCTGCTCGGCGTGGCCGCGGCGTCTTCGGCACTCCCGGGCACGCCGCGATGCCGGATTCGCGAGATGGCCATCCCGATGAATGCGGACGCCAGGTACGTGTAGGCGAGACCGACGAGCACGAGTTGTGTGTGTGTGACGATCAGCATCAAGCTGGCGGCGATCAGGAACAGCACGCTGTAGGGACGCCGCACCTGCAGATCGATGGTCTTGAAGCTGCGGAACCGGATGGTGCTGACCATCAGCAACGCCGGGATGATGACCATCGGCACGGCCAGCAGCGCGTGCTGATAATCGAGCAGACCGTACGGGTACGCATAGACGGTCGCCGCCGGCACGGCCGCCGCCGCCGGGCTCGGCATGCCGACGAAGTACCGCTTGTCGCCTCCCGACGCGCTCTGGATGTTGAACCGGGCGAGACGCAGCGCCGCCGCGCTCACGAAGAGAAATCCGAGCGCCCACCCCAGGCGGCCAAGCGGCGCCAGGCCCCACGCAAACGACAGGATGGCTGGCGCCACGCCAAACGAAATCACGTCGGCCAGTGAATCGAATTCGACGCCGAAGTCGCTGGCCGTTCCCGTCAGGCGCGCAATGCGGCCATCCAGCATGTCCAGCACGATGGCGAAGCCGATGAACGGCGCCGCGGTCTCGTACTCGCCGCGCATGGCGTAGACGACGCAGGCGTAGCCGCAGAACATGTTCGCCAGGGTAAAGAGACTCGGGAGGATGGACACGCCGCGGCTCAGACGCCGGCGTGGACGATCGGTGTGACGCCGGAGAAATCTCAGCCGCCCGGAACCGGTCGACATCCTCATCAGTGTAGCACCGCGATGACGGTTTCCCCGCCGCGCACGGTTTCACCAATCTGCACAAGCACATCAGCGCTGGTCGGCACGAAGATGTCCATGCGCGACCCGAACTTCATGATTCCATAGCGATCTCCGGCGGCGACCTCGGCACCGACTGTGGTCCGGCAGACGACGCGGCGCGCGAGGATGCCGACGATCTGGCGCGCCACGACGAACTGGCCGCTGTGATCGACCCACACTTCGCTGCGTTCGTTGGTGGCCGCGGCATCGGTGTGATACGCCGGTAGAAACCGCCCGCGCTGAAACGTCACCCGCGTGACCCGCCCCGAAACCGGCATGCGGTTCACGTGCACGTCCATCGGCGAGAGAAAAATGCTCACCTGCTTCCAGGCTCCGGGCGGCGAAGCGGCGGCGTCCGCATCGCCAGCCACGAGCACTCGCCCGTCCGCGGGCGACACGACGGCGTTGGCCGACGCCGTCACGCAACGATCCGGATCGCGAAAGAAGAATACGAAGAACGCGGTGAGGAGCACGAAGACGAGAGCGACCCAGCCTGACAGCAGCACCGCCGACAGCAGTGCCAATGCCAGCGCGCCACCGATGAAGGGCGCGCTCGCCGGGTCGAGCGGCACACGAGTCATGCGGCTATCTTACTGTCGCCGGCAGACACCACGAGCGGGCACGGGGCCGCCGTTGAAGATGGTGCGGGCGCGCCAATCGACGCGCCCGCGGGGATTAGGCCGTCAACTGCCGGCGAACGTCCGCGTGGAGTTCATCGACGGCACGCTATGTTGGCGCAGGATATCCTCCATCCGATCTTTCAGCTGGAGCTTGCGCTTCTTGAGATTGATTTCTTCGATCTGCTCGGGTTCCGAGAGGTAGGTCTTGGCGGTGAGTTCGTGCAGGCGATCCTCGAGTTCGTGATGCTTGGCGGCGAGGTCGTGGAACACCTCGTCGGTCTGCAGCAACAGTTCCCTCAGGTCCTGCGACTGCTCATTCATATTCCGCCTCCTTGAATGCGTTCACCCACGTAGGCTCGCGGAGTCGAGGCAAACCCCCGTGTAGGGCCGAACGTAACACAAGCGTCACATGCTTTCAAGGTCTGCGGGAGGCGTCTTTCTCGCTGCCCGGCAGTTCCCGCCACAGCACGACCGCATCCTCGACGGGCTGGGAATAGTACTCACGCCGTATCCCTGACACGGTGAATCCGAAGCGCTCGTACAACCGGCGCGCCGGCTGATTCGATTGACGCACCTCGAGCAACGCACGCGTCGCGCCGAGCCGATGGCCGTGCTCCAGGACATGCGTGAGCAATGTGCTGCCAATCCGATGGTTCCGGAATTCCGGCAGCACGGCGAGATTGTTGATGTGCAGCTCGTCGAGAACGCGCCAGCATGAGCAAAAACCGACCACGCGGCGGGTATTGTCGCGCGCCAGGTAGAAGAACGCCGTTCCCTCGTTGCGCAGCTCCGCCTCGTACATCTCGCGGGTCCACGGATTCGTGAACGACGCTTCTTCAACCTGAAGAATGCCGTCGATATCTGCGGACGACGCGAGCGGCTCAATCACCCACGGTGTCATGACAACTTCTGATCGCGCGCGATTTCGGCATCCGGACGCCGCACGTACAGCGGCTGGACGCCAGCCGGGGACATGCTGCCACCATTCGCCGCCTCGAGAGGAGCCAGCCGTCCAATCACGGCGGCCATCGGTGGAGGCGCGATGACCTCGCTCAGCCGACCGATGACATCCTGGAACAGGACCGCTCCATCGCCCGCGATCGCGACCGGGCCGGGCGCGCGCTCAAACCAGTCTCGCAGAACGAGCTCCGGACGGTCCACGCGCGGTGATTCGACTTCTTCGATCGCATCGGTAATCTGGCCGTCGTGACCGATGACGCGGTAAAGCGCGGCGAAGACGTCCCGGCGGTGCGCGTCCACCCATCCGGCGACGAGCGCACCCGGACGCCGGCCGCAGGCCGCGACGTGCCCGAGGGCCTCGAGCAATGAGACCGCCACGACCCGGCGGCCGGTGACGAGCGCGAGACCCTGGATGGCAGCAATGCCGATGCGCAGTCCGGTGAACGATCCGGGACCAGACGCCACGGCGAAGACGTCGATGCTCGCGAGCGGCACACGCGCCGCTTCGAGCACCTCGATCAGATCCCGCGGCAGACGCTCCGCGTGTGTGCGCGTGACGTCGCCCTCGTGCTCGGCGATCACGCGATCGTCCTCGACCACGGCAACGCTGCCGCGCCGCGTCGTGGTGTCGAGGGCAAGCACTCGCATCAGGGTAAAATACCTCACTTCCGCCCATGTCCACCGCTACGCCGGCCATGCGCCAGTATCTCGACGCGAAGCAACAGCATCGGGATGCGCTCCTGCTGTTCCGCATGGGCGACTTCTACGAGCTGTTCTATGAGGATGCGCTCGTCGCGTCCCGCGTGCTCGAGCTGACGCTGACGTCTCGCTCGAAGGAGAGCAACGGCAACGGCATCCCGATGTGCGGCGTACCGTTCCACGCGGTAGACGGCTACATCGCGCGGCTCGTCAAGAAAGGCTTTCGCGTCGCCATCTGCGACCAGGTCGAGGATCCCAGGCATGCCAAAGGGATCGTCAAGCGCGAAGTGGTGCGCGTCGTGTCGCCGGGCACGTTCACCGACGCCAGCTACCTCGACGCGCGCGAGCCAACCTTCCTGATGGCGCTGGCACCACTCGGCCGCGAGCGGACAAGACCCGATCGACTTGGCGTCGCGCTGCTCGACGTCTCGACCGGAGACTTCTCCGCCACCGAGTACGCCGGAGACACCGGTACGCAGACACTCGTCGACGAGCTTGCGGTGTTGCGGCCGCGCGAGCTGCTGGTGCCTGCCGATCCGGCGGTCGAAGGCGCTGACCAGGCCGCACTCGCGGCGCAGTGGCCGGCGTTGAGTGCAACCGGGGCGACGCTCACAGCCGTCGAGTCGTGGGCGTTCGATGGTGAAGCGGCGCGGCGCACCCTGCTCCATCAATTGCGCACCGCCGGGCTCGAAGGGTTCGGGCTCGATCGGCACCCGGCCGCCGTGTCGGCGGCGGGCGCCCTCGTCCACTATCTCCGGACGACACAAAAGGTCGACCTGGCTCACGTGCGCGCGATCAGCTATCGCGAACGCGCCGACGCATTGCTCGTCGATCCGGTCACCATCAAGCACCTCGAGATTCTGGAAGGGGCCGAAGGCGGTCGTCAGAGCTCATTGCTCGATGAGCTCGACCGGACGGTCACGGCCGTCGGCAGCCGGACGTTGCGCGCCTGGCTCTTGCGCCCGCTTGTCGCGCTCGACGCGATTCGCGACCGCCTGGACGCCGTTGAGGAGCTCGCGTTTCGGGCCACCGATCGCGGCAAGTTTCGCGAGGCGTTGAAAGCCGTCCAGGACCTGGAACGCCTGGTCGCGCGCGCGGCACTCGGTACCGCCGGACCGCGCGATCTCGTCGGCCTGAGAGGCTCCCTCGAGGTCGTCCCGCGCGTTCGCGGCCTGCTCTCGCCGCTCGAAGCACCTCTCGTCCCATCCTTGCTTGCCGCGCTCGACGATCTCGCGGACGTCCGTCACGGCATCGACGCCGCGCTCGTCAGCGAGCCGCCGGCCCTCGCCCGCGACGGCGGGTTCATCCGGGACGGTTGTGACCCGGAGATCGACGAGCTCCGGCAAATGAGCCGATCGGGCAAGCAAATCATCAGCGAGCTCGAGGCCCGTGAGCGCGAACGCACCGGCATCAACTCGCTGAAAGTCCGCTTCAACCGCGTGTTCGGCTACTACATCGAGATCAGCAAGGCCAATCTACGGGCCGTCCCCGCCGACTACCATCGCAAGCAGACGATTGCCGGTGGCGAGCGGTACACGACCCCGGCGTTGAAGGAGTACGAAGCGAAGGTCGTGGGCGCCGACGAGCGGATCGTCGAGCGAGAGCTCGAGCTTTTTATCGCACTCCGCGAAGCGATCGCCGCCGAAGCCCCGCGCATTCAGGCAACGGCGCGGGCGCTGGCGGCGCTCGACGTCCTCGCGGCCCTGGCCGAGACCGCTGCGGTCAACAACTACATCAAGCCGCAGATGCATGAGGGCGACGAGATGCTCGTCGTCGACGCCCGTCACCCGGTCGTCGAACGGCGCACCGGCGGCGACGGCTTCGTGCCGAACGACATCAATCTGAACGGCACGAGCAGCCAGCTGGTTATCTTGACCGGCCCTAATATGGGCGGCAAGTCCACCTACCTGCGGCAGGCCGCCCTCCTCTGCCTGATGGCACAGGCCGGGTCGTTCGTGCCTGCGCGCGAAGCGAAGCTGGCAATCGTCGACCGCATTTTCGCGAGAGTCGGCGCGTCGGACAACATCGCGCGGGGACACTCGACGTTCATGGTCGAGATGCAGGAGACCGCGAACATCCTGCACACCGCCACGCCGCGGAGCCTCGTCGTCCTCGATGAGATCGGCCGCGGCACGGCGACGTTCGACGGCCTCAGCATTGCGTGGGCGGTGGCGGAGCATCTGGCCACGAGCCCACGCCTGCGGCCGAAGACGCTCTTCGCGACGCACTACCACGAGCTGACGGACCTGGCCGATGCCACTCCCGGGGTCGTCAACTATCACGTGTCCGCGCGGGAGTGGAAAGACGACATCGTTTTCCTTCGCAAGATCGTCCCCGGCCGGTCCGATCGCAGTTACGGCATTCAGGTCGCCCGCCTGGCCGGCCTCCCCTCGACCGTCATCGGCCGTGCGAGAGAAATTCTGGCCGCGCTCGAGCGCGATGAGCTCAGCCGCGGCGGTCGGCCGTCGATGAGCGGCACTCCGAACGAACCGCAGCGTCAGCTGGGACTCTTCCAGGCGACACCCCCGCCCGACGACCGCCTCAAGGCGCGCCTGCTCGAACTGGACGTCGATCGCATGACACCAATCGAAGCGCTGACTCGACTCGCCGCGCTCAAGCGGGAGGCAACGGAGCTGTGAGGGCGCCTGGCGCGCGCACGACGGCCGTCGCCGCCGCTCTCGCGATGACCGTTGCCTCGGCATGCCTCCGCCGGCCGACGCCAAACCCGAACGTTCTGGTCGTCGGCATCACCAGCGGTCCCAACAGCCTCGATCCGCGCTTTGGCCTCGATGACGTCTCGCAGAAGCTCCACCAGCTGATCTTCGACAGCCTCCTCGTCATTGACGATCGACTGCAGCTGGCGCCGGGACTGGCCGAGAGCTTCGACAACCCGACGCCGACGACATACGTGGCCCGCCTGCGACGCGGCGTCCGCTTTCACGATGGCCACGAGCTGACTGCCGCCGACGTGGTCTTCACGTTCAGGAGCCTGCTCGACCCGACGCTCGGCTCGCTCAGGCAAGGCGGCTATCGCGAGCTCGCAGCTGTCGATGCCATCGATCGATATACGGTGCTCTTCACGCTGAAAACGCCCTTCACGTCCTTTCCGATCAACCTCAACGCCATCCAGATCATCCCTGACGGCGCTGACCGCGATTTCCGGGAGCACCCCGTCGGCACCGGGCCCTACCGTTACGTGTCGTACGCGGCCGACGATCAGGTCGAGCTCGCCAAGTTCGACGACTACTGGCAGGGTCCGCCGAAGAACGACGGGCTCATCCTGAAGGTCGTCCCGGACGAGGTGATGCGTGCACTCGAAGTACGCAAGGGGACGATGGACGTCGTCGTCAACGACGTGTCGCCCGACATCCTTTATCAATTGAATCGTGATCCGGCGATTCAGACGCGCACGGGCGCCGGCGTGGACTGCCAATATCTCGGCATCAATTTCCAGGATCCGGCCTTGCGCGATCTCCGTGTCCGCAAGGCCATTGCTTTCGGCATCAATCGGTCATCGATTGTCGAGTACCTGCGGCGAGGCCTGGCGGCGCCAGCGGTGGGTCTCCTGCCACCCAACTCCTGGGCGTTCGAGCCAAACGTTCAGACGTATGAGTACGATCCGGCAAAGTCCCGAGCGCTGCTCGACGAGGCCGGCTACCCCGACCCTGATGGAGATGGACCCCTGCCGCGCCTGCGATTCTCGTTGAAGATCTCGAACGTCGAGTTCAATCGCCTCCAATCGGCGGTCATCCAGGAGGATCTCCGAAAGGTCGGCATCGCGATCGACGTCCGCAGCTACGAGTTCGCGACGCTTTTCGCCGATGTCGTTGGCGGCAATTTCCAGCTGTATACGCTGCAGTGGACGGGCGGCGCTCTTGCCGATCCCGATATTCTCAGGCGAGTCTTCCACACGTCGCAGGTGCCGCCGATCGGGTTCAACCGCGGGCACTACAGCAATCCGACGCTGGACGATCTGCTCGACCGGGCGAACTGGTCTCGAGACGATCAGGAACGACGCCGGCTCTATTCGCGCGCCCAGCAGGTGATCGCGGCCGATCTGCCGTACATCAACATCTGGTACAAGACCAACTTCGCCATCGCCCAACGCAATCTCTCCGGCATCCGGCTCAATCCATTTGCTGACTACGTTTTTCTCAAAGATGTGTCGCGCGCCACGGCTGTGGCGAACTAGCTGGCTGGCGCTGGCGCTCGTCTGCCTCTTCTCGCCGGCAGTGTTAGCGGCGACGCTGTACGATCCCGCCCTCCGCTTCCGCCAGTTCCACACCGAGCACTTCGTCATCTACTTCCACCAGGGTGAGGAGATGCTCGCGCGCCGGCTGGCGACAATCGCCGAGCAGACCTGGCAGGCCTGGCGGATGGCGTCCGAGCGCGCCGGGCTGCCGCCGCCACAGCGAACGCACGTGGTCCTCGCCGATCAGGCCGACCTGTCGAACGGTTGGGCGACGCCGGTGCCGTACAACACGATTTTCGTGACGGCGGCGGCTCCATCGGGATTCGAGTTCATTGGCGCCAATACGGACTGGCTGCGGATCGTCTTCACCCACGAGTTCACGCACATCGTTCATCTGGGCCGGTCGCGCAGCTGGGCGCGTCTGGTCAAGGGCATCTTCGGTCGCGTCCCGCTGGCGTTCCCCAACATGTTCCTGCCCGGCTGGGAAATAGAGGGCTTCGCCACCTATATGGAAACCGCCTTCACCGGGGAGGGACGGGTCAACGACCGCGACTTTCGCGCCATCGAGCGCGAATTCGCTCGCGGCGGCAGGACCTTCCCGATGGACCGTGCCAATGGCGGCACCATCGCGTGGCCTGGCGGCCACACGGCCTACGCGTTCGGTGCCGGGTTTCACGCGTATCTCGCCGAGCCGGGCGGCGGGATGGAGAGCCTCATTCGCGTCGGAGAACAGAGCGCCGGACGGGTGCCGTACACCGCGTCGCGCGTCTTCAAAGGCATCTTCGGCGATTCACTCGGCACACTGTGGAAGAGCTATCAACGATCGCTGTCTACTCCCGCTTTGCAACCATTCAATGGAAATCGGCGACAGCTCACAAACGACGGGTTCATCGTTGCAGGGCCGCGATTCGCCCCTGCGTGCGACGGTTGCGCAAGCGAAATTCTCTATTCCAGCCAATCGCCGAACGAATTCCCGTCGCTGAAGACGCTCTCGCTGTCGGGCGGCGCCCCTCGCACCATTGCGACCCGCTACCTGGGTGCGACCACCGGCGTTGGTGGCGACACGATCGTGTTCGACCAGCTGGATCTCATCCGGAATGTCGGTCTCTACAGCGATCTCTATGTGATGGACCGCCGTTCGGGGAAGGTTCGCCGCTTGACTCACGAAGCTCGGCTTCTCGATCCTGACCTCTCGCCTGACGGCCGGACGATCGTCGCCGTCCGCGAAGAGCGCGGGCGTCGCGACCTCGTGACCCTTGCTCTCGGCGACGACGACAGCTCTGGACCGGTTGTGACGCTGCGGTCCGAAGCAGAGACGCAGTTCTCGGCGCCGCGCTGGTCTCCGGACGGGCGGTCGGTTGCGGCCGAGCGCCGTCAGCTCGGCCTGGCGTCCGAAATCGTCATCGTGGAGGTGGCCACAGGTACGTCACGCGCTATCGCAACCGGCACACCACGCGCCACCACGCCGACCTGGCGTCCCGACGGGGGCGCCGTGATTGCGGCAACAGACCAGGCTGGAGGCCCATTGAACCTGTTCGAGTTCGTGCCGCAGGCTGATCGTGTATTGCGTCGCCAGCTGACATTCCACGAAGTCGGCGGCGCCCTGTGGCCCGAGCTCTCGCCCGACGGCTCAACGCTCGTGTACGCGAAGCTGACTGAAAACGGCTTCAATCTGTTCCGCCAGGTTTACTTCGAGGACCTCAACGGTTACGAGTTGTCACAGCAAGGTCAATCTCGCGACTTGGTTACACCGCCGCCTGCGCCCGACACACCATCAACAGCTTACCGCCCGTGGCCGACGCTCCTTCCGCGTGCCTGGACGCCGATTCTCGCGGGCGACAGCGACCAGGTTCAGCTCGGGGTCTCGACCGGCGGCTTCGATGTCCTCGGATATCACGGGTACGCGGCGTCCATTCTATGGCGCATGACCGCACCCGATGCCGTCGGCCTGCCGTCGAGTGGAAGCCCTGACTGGAGCGTGGGGTACGCCTACGATCGCTGGCGGCCGCGGCTGTTTGTCAGCGCCTCACGGTCGACGAGCTTCTTCACCGGCGCGTCGGCCGTCGGATCACGGGCGTCGACGCTCGACGAACGCACCATCGAAGCGGGTGTATTTCTGCCGTTCCGGCGCGTGCGGCGGACCGAGCGCCTGCTGTTTTCCGGCCTGCGCAGCGCATCAACGGCCAGCCGCATCTTGTCCGAGGATGAGTTCACCCGCGTCGCCGGACGCACCGCCTGGGCGATATCGACGGCGCACATCTACGGTTATTCGATCAGCCCGGAAGACGGTGTCTCGGCCGGTGTCACCGGCGAGGCCGCCGGCGCCAGCGCGGGCGATCTCGACCAGTCGCCAACCGCGACAGCGGATTTCCGCGCCTACCTTCCCGGCGTGGGCCGCCACCACGTGGTGGCCGTGCGCATCGGCGGCGGAGTCTCTTCCGGCCCACGCGACTACGGACGCACGTTTCGCCTCGGCGGCGCGACGTCCAACGCCGACGTCATCGATTTTGGCCGCGGTGCATTCAGCCTACTGCGCGGTTTTCCGTCCGACACTTTCGCCGGCCGGCGAATCGGCGCGCTCAACCTCGATTACCGCGCGCCGCTCCTGCGTCTCGAGCGCGGCGTCGGCACGTGGCCG